>Ga0183101_1000022_pt6 | contig 326971 bp, 236 predicted proteins | sample Biomet3_FD_127790 | JGI IMG/M metagenome (GOLD analysis project Ga0183101, IMG submission 127790) | Microbial communities from bioreactor (seeded with sewage sludge) at LBNL, California, USA - Biofuel metagenome 3 | ecosystem: Engineered > Bioreactor > Anaerobic > Unclassified ... | reverse complement strand
CACTACTGTCCCGCTAAAGTGAAGAAATAGGTCCTTGAAATAATTGAAATACAGTCTAATAAGTAGCATTTTGAAATGAAACGGACTTGATATGTAACTTTGCAGCCAAATTCCAAAGACTGCTATGTTTCAAGACAAATACGTTTTCACTCAACTTACCGCTTTTCTGAACAGGACTCAGTTCAACAACTATGTTCGCAAGTATGATGGCAATCGCTATGTGAAGCACCTCACTTGCTGGAATCAACTGCTTGCAATGATGTTTGGACAATTGAGTAATCGCGAAAGTCTCCGTGACTTGATTGTTGCTTTGGAAGCACATCATGCAAAGCAATACCATCTTGGATTGGGGCGTGAACCTATCGCCAAGACTACTCTTGCAACAGCAAATAAAAATCGTGACTACAGGATCTTCGAAGACTTCGCCTTCTTCATGATGAAGGAAGCTTGCGAAAAACGAGCGACCAACATTCTTGATATATCAGGTAAAAAGTATGCTTTTGATTCGACAACTATTCCGTTATATCTTGCAACTTTTCCGTGGGCTAAGTTTAGAAGAAGAAAGGGAGGAGTCAAATCTCATGTCTTATATGACATAGAGGCTCAGGTTCCAGCCTTCTATACTGTGACCATAGCATCCAAACACGATTCTACAGCAATGCTTTCAATTCCTTATGAGCCATATGCTTACTACATATTTGACAGGGCTTATGACTCTTTTAAAGAATTATATAGAATGCACCTTACAGATTCATTCTATGTAGTCAGAGCCAAGACAAACTTGAATTACAAAATGCTCAAATGGAAGCGAAGAATGCCAAAGAATGTACTGACAGATGCGGAAGTCAAACTGACTGGTTATCTCTCTGAGAAAAAATATCCTGAGTCCTTTAGACTCATTCGTTACTATGACGAAGAAGATGACCGCGAGTTTACTTTCCTGACGAATGCCAAACATGTTTCAGCATTAGACGTTGCCAATCTCTATAAGAAAAGATGGCTCGTTGAGCTCTTCTTCAAATGGCTCAAGCAGCATCTTAAGATAAAGAGATTCTGGGGCACTACAGAGAACGCCGTTCACATACAGATTAGTGTGGCTATTATCACATATTGCCTTGTGGCTATTGTCCAGCATGACATGCAACTGAAACGCACAACCTATGAGGTTTTGCAGATTCTCAGCATCTCATTGACGGATAAGGCACACTTACGAGACCTGTTCGATAAGACTAATTTCAATGATGTCAAAGAACTAAATGATTCCCTTTTTCCGGGGTTATTTGATTAATGTTTAAATTGTCCCGATTTTAACGGGACACTAATGATCTGTTTATAAAAATAAATGTCTAAAAAAAGATTGTATATAAATAATTACTATTTTTGAAAAAACAATCTATTATGAAAAAGTTTATTTATTTATTTAATCTTTTAGGAGTATGTGTATTGCTCTCTATTGCCTCATGTAATGATAACGCTATAAATGATGTGCTATCAGCTAAAGACAATGAAGTAGAAGTTAAGTCTGATCTTAGAATTATCTCCTCGTTGGGATTTGATACCACTAATGTGGTAATAACTAAGTCTTTTTATATCGTAGAAGGGGATATTGCATTTAGAAAAGATAAATTGAAGGAATATTTGGCAACTCGACAAGCTAGATCTGAGTTTATCGTTTCCGTTGGATACAGGTTTGATATTAAAGTGAAAATTTCACAGAATATTCCACCTTTGTGGCAAGATGCAACTAGAGCAGCTATTTCTAATTGGAATTCTTTAGGTGGCCTTTATATGCGTGAAGTTACAGATGGGGATGGGGATATTAATGTTACAGGAGAGTATCTTAATGGCGCTGTTGCTCAGTCTTCCGGTTTTCCTTCAGGTACGGGAAGACCTGCTGATGGGATAATGATTGATATTAATTCTTTTTATAACTATACTTCTAGTCAAGCTGTTTTAATTATGACTCATGAGTTTGGGCATTGTTTAGGCTTTAGACATACTAACTGGATCGTTAATGAAAGTTCGTTCCCTGCTATTGGGATACCTAATACTCCTACATCTGGAACGAACCCTGATCCTAATTCGATTATGAATTGGGATATTGCTATTCTAAACAGGTCCTGGTCAGGATTTAGTTTTTATGATGTTAATGCGCATAATTCATTATACCCTATAAATGTTGAGATTAATGGTACTGAGTTTTTTCCAAAGCAACTCCTATATAAACCATCAAGCGTTTACTCCTATTATACTACAAACACTCCTTCTGGCAAACATCAGTGGACAATAGGGCATAATGGAAGTACTATTATAAATGTTACAACAAACGATAACCATTTAAATTTGTATTTGGTTGCTACTCAAAACAGAGATGGTAAAGATGATGCTTTTGTGTTTAGTGTATATTCATATGACTATAAAATAATAGGAAATAAGACAATAACCGTGCCTGATGGATATGTTTTTACCACAGTACCTGGTTCACTGCCTATAGAGCCATAAGTTCTGTTGCAAGTCACAGCATAGTTTGAATTAGAAACGTTTTCAAAATATCCCAAAGTAGGATATATGCATGCTGGTGGTATTTTTGGGTAGAATAAATGAAGTATAACTGTTTTAGTATATAACTCGATTAACAAAGGTAAGCCGTTTTTCACTCTTAATATTAAATGAAGATTATATTAAAAAGAGGGCAATAATATACTGTCCTCTTTTTTTGTTATATTTGCCGATGTTTAAAAATGATTAGTGACGAATGAAAGAATTTGTAATCTCTGAAGTACAGGCAGAAACAGCAGTGTTGGTCGGAATTATAACCAAGACTCAGGATGAGCGTAAAACAAATGAATACCTTGATGAGCTGGAGTTTCTTGCTGAAACAGCCGGAGCTGTCGTTGTGAAGCACTTTACCCAAAAGCTCGATATGGCGCATTCTGTGACGTATGTGGGGAAAGGTAAATTGGAGGAGATTAAGGCTTATATAGAGAATGAGGCTGAGGAAGAGCGTGAAGTGGGGATGGTGATTTTTGATGATGAGCTTTCTCCAAAACAGCTTCGTAATATTGAAGCTGAATTGAAGATAAAGATACTGGATCGTACGTCGCTTATCCTTGATATCTTTGCCATGCGTGCACAAACGGCAAATGCAAAGACTCAAGTGGAGTTGGCGCAATATAAATATATGCTCCCGCGCCTTCAACGCTTATGGACTCACTTAGAGCGTCAAGGTGGTGGATCGGGTAGCGGTAAAGGTGGTTCAGTGGGACTCCGTGGTCCGGGTGAGACTCAGCTGGAAATGGACCGTCGTATCATTCTTAACCGTATGTCACTTTTGAAAGAGCGTTTATCTGAAATTGATAAACAGAAATCAACCCAACGTAAAAACAGAGGGCGTATGATTCGCGTGGCTTTAGTAGGATACACTAATGTTGGCAAGTCTACATTGATGAATTTGTTGGCCAAAAGTGAAGTCTTTGCTGAAAATAAACTTTTTGCGACTTTAGACACCACTGTACGAAAGGTGATCATTGAGAATTTACCTTTTTTGTTATCGGATACTGTGGGGTTCATTCGGAAGTTACCCACTGATCTGGTTGATTCTTTCAAGTCAACTCTTGATGAAGTTCGTGAAGCTGATTTGCTGTTACATGTAGTGGATATCTCCCATCCGGATTTTGAAGATCAAATTGAAGTAGTAAATAGAACATTGGCTGATATTGATGCTGCCGGTAAGCCAATAATACTTGTTTTTAATAAAATAGACGCTTACACTTATGTGGAAAAGGCGCCTGATGACCTTACCCCCCGAACAAAAGAGAACTTAACACTCGAGGAACTGATGAATACGTGGATGGCAAAGATGGAAGATAATTGCCTCTTTATTTCTGCGCGTGAGAAAATAAATGTAGAGGAACTGAGGAGTGTGGTTTATAAACATGTAAAAGAATTGCACGTGCAAAAGTACCCCTACAATGATTTCCTTTATCAGACCTACGACGAAGAGGATTGAATTTTTATCACGTGAAGTAGTGTGAGGTTGTGTGAACCTCTTGTGAAAGTACTTGGTTGACATTATTCCCCAGTTCGTTTTCTTAAGTACGACGTTTACAGTGTGACTTGTTGTATCTTGTCTCGAACTTGAAATAATTTTGATACAAAGTACTTCATGTAATTCCGTGGTGAATATATAAAACCGATAAAGAATATGAATTACAGACATCTGACTGAGGATGAAATTCTTCAGTTGAAAAGCCAATTTTGTTTGGCTGATGATTGGGGGAAAGTTATGGTAGCGAAAGATTTTGCTACAAGTTTTATTCATCACACTCGCTTCTCTGGGGAAGTGCGCTTAGGTGTTTTCCTTTCCGAGTTTATTTTGCCGGGAGGAATTAAGAAGCATTCGGGACTACGTCATGTTACCCTTCACAATGTAACGGTTGGCAATAACTGCTGTATCGAAAATATCCAGAACTACATTGCAAATTATGAAATTGGGCATGATACTTTTATAGAGAATGTGGATATTATTCTCGTAGAAGGATTAAGCAAATTTGGTAATGGGGTGGAGGTCTCCGTTTTGAATGAAACAGGCGGTAGAGAAGTACTTATTAGTGATAAGCTTTCCGCGCATCAAGCATATATTATGGCTCTATATCGGCATCGCCCCGAACTTATTAACAGAATGAAGGCCATTACCGACTTTTATTCTAGTAAGCATTCTTCTGATATCGGGACTATTGGCAATCATGCAATGATATTGAATACAGGATCTATCCGTAATGTACGGATTGGTGATTACTGCCGTATCTGTGGTACCTGCCGGTTGACTAATGGTAGCATTAATAGTAATGCGGAAGCACCGGTTCATGTCGGGCATGGTGTGATCTGTGATGATTTTATTATATCTTCCGGCTCACATATTGATGATGGAGCTATGTTGACTCGATGTTTCATTGGTCAGGCGTGTCGCTTAGGGCATAACTACTCTGCTTCTGACTCTTTATTCTTTAGTAATTGCCAAGGTGAAAATGGAGAAGCTTGTGCCATATTTGCGGGCCCTTTCACGGTTACTCACCATAAATCAACTTTACTTATTGCGGGAATGTTCTCCTTCATGAATGCAGGATCCGGGTCTAACCAAAGTAACCACATGTATAAGCTGGGACCTATTCATCAAGGAACTCTGGAACGTGGTGCCAAAACAACTTCCGATTCATATATTCTGTGGCCGGCAAGAGTTGGAGCTTTTTCATTGGTGATGGGAAGACATGTCAATCATTCCGATACGTCCAATTTACCTTTTTCTTATCTGATTGAGCAGAATAACACCACTTATTTGGTTCCCGGTGTCAATCTGCGCAGCGTGGGTACTATCCGTGATGCACAGAAATGGCCGAAACGTGATGGGCGGACTGATCAAAATAAGTTGGATTATATCAACTACAATTTATTAAGTCCTTACACTGTGCAAAAAATGCTGAAAGGTAGAGAGACTCTGTTGAATCTTCGTAAAGCTTCGGGAGAATTATCTGATATCTATTCTTTCCATAGTGCAAAGATCCGCAATTCAGCCTTAGTGAAAGGTATTCAGTTCTATGAAATCGCTATTCATAAGTTCTTGGGAAACTCTATCATTAAACGTCTTGAAGGAATACATTTCGAGAATGATGAGACCATACGTGCCCGCCTTCGTCCTAATACATCTATTGGGGGAGGTGAGTGGGTGGATATTTCAGGGCTGATAACCCCTAAAAGTGAAGTAGATATTTTAATCTCTGATATTGAGTCTGGAAAAATTAATCGCTTGAAGCACATTAATGCTGAATTCGAGCGGATGCATCAAAATTATTATACCTATGAATGGACGTGGGCTTATGACAAGATCGAAGAATTCTACGGTTATAAGCCAGAGGAGATAACTGCATCTCAGATTTGTTCTATTGTCGAAAAGTGGAAAGAAGCTGTTGTGGGACTGGATCGTATGGTGTATGAAGATGCAAAAAAAGAGTTTTCTTTAGCTTCTATGACTGGCTTTGGAGCAGATGGTTCCCGCGTAGAGAAAGAACTTGATTTTGAACAAGTTCGTGGTGACTTTGAAAGTAATCCTTTTGTTAAGGCTGTATTAAAGCATATTGAAGATAAGACGGCATTGGGTGATGAACTTATTTCCCGCTTGAAGAAACTCTCTTAAGTACTAAAGGGCTGGCTTTTCAAATAATGGATAGAATGACGTGTGTAGTTGAGCTTTTGCTTTTTCCACACGTCATTTGTTTCAGAATATAGCCTCTTGTCTCCTAAAAACATATATAAAGCAATATTCTGAAAATAAATAGAGTGCTCCTTTCACGGGAGCACTCTATTTACTCTATAAGTTATAATGGCTACTTATTTCTTTACAGCTTTATCAGGAGTCACTGTTGGTTTCGTAAACTTTACTCGAGGTGTGCCAGCAGTAGCTTTAGTAGCTTTTACAGCTTTGTCGCTTTTCTTAGCTTCTGTGCAAGCTTTTGTTTTAGCATCCTTAGCTTCTTTCTTAACAGCAGTTTGTTCCTTCTTAACTTCTTTCTTAACCGGAGTTTGTGCGTAAGCAGAAGTTCCCAATAACATGGCTGCAACAAGTGCAAAACCGAACATCATCTTTTTCATGATTGTAACGCTTTTAAAATTAATAATTTCATTTGTTATTGTCCTTTCTTTAATAGGACATCACAAAGATAAAGTGTTTTTTATCAGTGTTGTAGTTAGAAAACTGTTATAAAAATATTAGAAATTAATTAGAACAGAGGTCATGCTATGGTAAAGCTCTATAATAAGTTTTTTAATTGTACGGCAAATGCTGTGAATCCCGGGCTTGACTCCAATGCAATATTTCCATTGTGAATCTCAATAATTTTACGGGAAAGAGCAAGACCGATTCCATTTCCTGGTGCAAAGTTCCTATTATTTCCCCGATAAAATGGCGTAAAGATAAGTTGTTGATCTTCTGGAGTAATCCCTATGCCATGATCGATGATGCGTATGATGACAAACTCGTTTTCATACGAAATGTGGACTTCACAAGTCTTATCCGTAGAAAACTTACATCCGTTTTCTATTAGATTGCTAAAGGTGACTCCTAGTAAATATTCGTTTCCTAGTAGAGAAATTAGCCGTTCATCATCGAAGTTCTTATCAAAATGTAGCTGGACCGTATATTCGGAATTTGATTTCTGAACTTTATTGCACACTTCAATCAGTAATTCGTCCAAACGCACTTTATGCATGGCTATCTGTGCTGAATTGTAATTAGCTTTAGCAATGTCTAGGAGGTCAGTTGATAGCTTTGCCAATCGCTTGGCATCTTGTAACGTACGCTCTATTACTTGCCTATATTCCACTTTACTTAGGTCTTTTTGCCGCGAAAGTTCGAGCTCGGTGATAATAGCAGAAAGAGGTGTACGAAGTTCGTGGGAGATATTATATACAAACTGTTTCTGTGCTTCGAAAGAAGTCTCCAATTGTTCCAACATGCGATTAAAGGTTATGGCCAACTCCGCCAATTCATCCTTTTTATTGCCTTCGTCGATGCGTATATCCAAATGATTGGAGTCATTTATAGCTTGTACTTTGTCTATCATCTGTGACACCGGATTGAAAGCCTGTTTAATGAATAGGCGAAGGATGAAAATGATACATACCATTACAATGAGGTATGCTACTCCGAATACCAGTCGTAAGACTCGTAATTGGGCATAGCCTAATGCATCATAGCCTGTTGCAATGACAATGTAATCACCTTTAAGACCTTCAATTAAGAAACCGAATGTTTGGTTTTTACCGTACCACGCTTTATAGATTCCGTCGGTTTGTATTTCTTTAATCATTCTACGCTGTTCCGCTTCAGGTAGTGAATTTTGTCTATCGCGGTAAATCACCTCTCCGTTTTTATTGAAGATACTGACTTGAGGCTCGTACTTTTGAAGTGAGTTCTCATAGATTAAGTGCAATATTTCGGGCTCAATCGTCTCACCATCTATTAAGTTGACTTTAACTGCCCCACGAAGATGTAAGCGTTCAAAAAAATCATCGTGGTATTTGACGCTGTAAAAACGGTAGACTCCTACAATGAAAAGTAGAAGTACCATTCCGAAGACGATGGAGAATATGAGCGTAAGTTTTAATTTAATCTTCATGATCCTCTTTAAGGATGAACCCCATCCCCGATTTGGTGTGAATGAGTTTCTTATCGTAGCCTTTATCCACTTTGCGGCGGAGGTAGCTGATATATACTTCAATGAAGTTTGTTCCGGTATCAAAAGACATATCCCAGACTTTTTCGGCTATCTCGCTTTTTGATAATACTCTGCCTTTATTGGTCATCATATATGCCAACAGATTGAATTCTTTGGGAGTGAGATTTAACTCTTTACCCCCGCGCTTCACAGTTTTGGTGCGTTGGTCCAATTCCAGATCGGCAATGCGTATGATTTCTTCTGTGTTTTCCAATCGACTCCTTTTAATAAGCGCATTGATGCGTGCCGTTAATTCCCGCATTTCGAAAGGTTTTACCATATAGTCATCCGCACCTGCGTCAAATCCGTCTATCTTGTCATCGGTAGTGCCAAGAGCCGTAAGCATAATGATCGGATACTTCTCATTTGCTTTTTTTAGTTCTTTGCAAAGCTCCAGCCCGTTTTTAGTCGGCAGCAAGATATCCGTTACAACCACATCAAAATGATTTTCAAGAGCGATGGAAAGTCCTTCACCTCCGTCAGTTGCTAATGTTACGTTATAGCCATTTTCCTCCAGTCCCCGCCGGATAAGTTCAGCCATACGTTCGTCGTCTTCGATAATAAGAATTAAAGGTTGCATATTCTTCGGTTATATATTCGCAAATGTACATCTTTTCACAATAGAGTGAAACAGACTTTGCTGAAGAATTAGTACTTTTGCATCAAACTAACTAACATTAAATAATTAATTGATATGGCAACACCTCCGTTCAAGTATCAACCCATGTTTGAACATGGTGAAGATAAAACTGAGTACTATCTGCTTACAAAGGACTATGTATCTGTGAGCGAGTTTGAAGGAAAGCCCATACTGAAGATCGAGAAAGAAGGTCTTACGGCAATGGCGAATGCAGCTTTCCGTGATGTATCATTCTTGTTGCGTCGTTCGCACAACGAGCAGGTAGCCAAAATCTTGAGTGATCCTGAAGCAAGCGAAAATGACAAATATGTGGCATTGACTTTCTTACGTAATGCTGAAGTGGCTTCAAAAGGTATTCTTCCTTTCTGTCAAGACACCGGTACAGCTATTGTACACGGTGAAAAAGGTCAGCAGGTATGGACCGGTTATTGTGATGAAGAAGCTCTCTCCCTTGGTGTTTACAAAACATATACCGAAGAGAACTTGCGTTATTCGCAAAATGCTCCTTTGAATATGTATGATGAAGTTAACACTAAGTGTAACTTGCCCGCTCAAATTGATCTTGAAGCTACCGAAGGGATGGAATATAAGTTTCTTTGTGTAACAAAAGGTGGTGGTTCTGCTAACAAGACTTATTTATATCAGGAGACAAAGGCAATCTTGAATCCCGGGACATTGGTTCCTTTCTTGGTTGAAAAAATGAAGACTTTGGGCACTGCTGCTTGCCCTCCTTATCATATCGCATTCGTTATCGGTGGTACTTCTGCTGAGAAAAACTTGCTGACAGTGAAGTTGGCTTCCACTCATTATTATGACGAATTGCCTACTACAGGTAATGAGTACGGACGTGCTTTTCGTGATGTGGAATTAGAAAAGCAGGTTTTGGAAGAAGCATATAAGATTGGTCTTGGCGCCCAGTTTGGTGGGAAATATTTGGCACACGACGTACGCATTATCCGTTTGCCCCGTCATGGTGCTTCTTGTCCTGTAGGACTTGGTGTTTCCTGCTCTGCTGACCGTAACATCAAATGTAAAATCAATAAAGACGGAGTTTGGATTGAGAAGCTTGATTCCAATCCCGGTGAGTTGATCCCTGCAGAATTGCGTCATGCAGGTGAAGGAAATGTAGTAAAAATAAATTTGAACCAGCCGATGGTAGATATCCTTAAAGAGCTGACTAAATATCCTGTATCTACCCGTTTATCATTGAATGGTACGATTATCGTAGGTCGTGATATTGCTCATGCTAAATTGAAGGAACGTCTGGATCGTGGCGAAGACTTACCTCAATATATAAAAGACCATCCTATTTACTATGCCGGTCCGGCCAAGACTCCTGAAGGCATGGCCTGTGGCTCCATGGGCCCGACTACTGCCGGTCGTATGGATTCATACGTAGAACTGTTCCAAAAACATGGCGGTAGCATGGTGATGCTTGCAAAAGGCAATCGTAGCCAGCAAGTGACTGATGCTTGTAAACAGTACGGAGGTTTCTATCTTGGTTCCATCGGAGGGCCTGCTGCAATCTTAGCACAGAATAATATTAAGAGCATTGAGTGTGTGGAATATCCTGAATTGGGAATGGAAGCTATTTGGAAAATTGAAGTAGAAGATTTCCCTGCATTTATTCTTGTGGATGACAAAGGCAATGACTTCTTCAAACAACTTAAGCCACGCTGCTAAGCTTTAAGAACTTATTTTGAGCCTGTTGAGGCTTTAAATTATAGAGATAAGAGCTGCTTTGGAATATACCGAAGCAGCTCTTTTTTGATTTATCTTCCTGTAGTTTATCGTTTGAGTTAGAAGCAATGTTTAAATACTAAAAGACTCTACTATACCTTTTGGGGTGATCTATATAGTCGCTATACTTTTCACATTCTTCTCAGTAGAATATCTGGCGCTAGCGTGTCAATAGGAAATATAATCTGCTACACTTCTTATATTCCTTGTTTATAATCTATCCTTTTTAAGCCTATAATCTGGAATTCTCGTTTTTCAGTTTACTTTTTCTTTTGTTCAGTTGAACTGCTTTTTTATTCAGTTGGGCATAAAAGGCCTTTCGGGCTCTTGAAGCTCATTCTATTTTTGTGCAAAAATTATAATCAAAGAGAAAATGAAAAGATTAGTTTGTATGTTTTGGGGATTGTTTATGTTTATCACCTTTAATGCTTTTGCTCTCAATGCTAATCATGAGATCTTGGGCATGTGGAGAAATGAGGAAGGTAGCAGGATTATTGAATTTGTTCAAAATGGGGCTGTTTTCGATGCCATAATCAGAAAAGCGGAGAATCCTTCTTTAGTAGGTAAAAGACAAATTAGCGGATTAAAATTAACCGGAAAAGATCAGTACGATGAAGGTATGTTACATCTTTTCAAAAGAGATAAGACTGCGAAATGTAGCATAAAAATGGTCGGTGCCGATAAGATTGAAATAAAAGCCGGTATCGGGCTAATGTCGAAATCCCAAATTTGGGTAAAGTCAAAATAAACGGAGGTTTATATGAATAAATGTATTTTAGTCATACTGATGCTATGTGGCGCACAGGCACAAGGCCAAGTCGTGTTTAAGTCATTGAAAGAAGTGCTCCTTTATGCCGATGATCATGTCTATAACATTAAGGCTTCGGTGGCACAGCAGGAGGTAGATCGTTCTAAACAGGTACAAGCCAGGTCCTTTTTATATCCTAATGTTGCTGCATCTTCCGGTTATACTGATAATCTGACGATACAACCCACATTGGTTCCTACCAAATTATTTAATCCCAATGCACCGGATGATACGTATGAAGAGATGACTTTTGGTAAAGAACATCTTTATAATGCCGGGGTTCAGGCACAATGGGATATTTTGAATTTCCAAAAGATTTTTGCGATGCGTACGTCTGAAATGCAAGCTGAGGCTGGTCGGCTCAATATAGCGAAAGTGAAATATAATACTTACAATCAGTTAGCTTCGACTTATTACTCTATTCTGTTGATGCAAAAAACGTTGGGTATTTATACGGACAATGTTGAAGTTACGGCGGCTTTACTGAAAAGCGCCAAGGATAAATACGCAAAAGGAGTTATCAGTGAAGGCGATTTGAATCGGGCATCCATACAACATCTTCAGAACTTGAAGAATAGGGAAGTTGCCGAGAATAATCTGCAACAGCTTTACAAACAGTTTCAGAGTCAACTGAATACGGATCAAGAAATTTGTGCGACGGGTGATTTGGAACCCCATCTTGTCGAAAATACTGAGTTCAATACGGTAAATCCCGAAATACGTTGGCAAGAGTCACAGGTTAGAGTTTCAAAATCTGTTCTGCGGCAGACCAAAGCTTTATATTATCCCGCACTGAGTTTTCAGTACCAGTATAATTATAATTGGGCTACAAATGATTTTATGCATCTCTCTACCGCCAATAAAATGCCTTCACAATATTTGGGCGTAAAGCTAAGTATTCCTGTATTTACAGGGTTTTCAACAAAAGGTAAAGTGAGGCAATCTCGGTCGGAACTACAAATACAGCAAATGCAACTCGACAATTTGCGCCTGACCAAGTCATTGGAAGATGAAACGTTACGCTTACAGTATCAACAGTCTGATAATAATCTGAATAGAACAAAAGAGATATTGACTTTGCAAGGCCAAAATGATACTTATACCGAGAATAAGTATGAAGCCGGTATTATCAGCTTGGACGAAAGATTGGATCGGTATAATGACTTATTGGCAGCTCAATACAATTACCTGCAAAGTCTGGGCGATTTTTCACTGGCTCAATACAAAGTCTATATTCGTCAAATCAATTATTAACTAAACAATAAAGTATGAATAAGTTTTTCAGTTATCTGTTAATGATGCTGTCGGCATTGGTGATGTTTACCTCTTGCCAGCGCAATGAGAAAGTATCACCTGTCAGGAAAGATATAGAGGATGCAGTATTTGGAAGTGGCCATTTGGAGCAAGATGATGAATATCTTGTTTCCGCGACAGTGAGTGGCGTGATAGAGTCTTTGCCTGTGAAAGAGGGGGATGAAGTGAAGCCAAATGACTTGATAGCCACCATAAGGAGTGATTTACAACATAGCCAATTGGAAGATGCCCGTGCAATTTATCATGATGCCCTTAGGAATGCGGCAACCGATTCTCCTCAATTGAAACAGATAGAAGCCCAAATTGCCCAAGGCCAGCATCAACTCGATTTGGATAAGGTAAATTATTTACGATATAAGGATTTGAGAAAGAAGAATTCCGTCTCTCAGCTGGACTTTGATAAAGCTGAATTACAATACAATAACTCTCGTGAAAATATGGAAATTCTGCAAAAGAGATGTCGTGAGGTTCGTAATTCACTTGAACTAAGTGTGGATAGGAGCCGCATACAAATCAGTGCACAGCAGTCGCTTCTGAATGATTATGCAATATCATCGGGCAGTTCGGGCAGTGTTATCGATGTGTATAAGAAGAAAGGAGAGGTGGTTCGTCCGGGAGATGCTCTTGCCAAAATAGGGAGTGGATCTTATATTATTAAGTTGTATATATCCGAGGATGACATTTCGAAGGTAAAAGTGGGGCAGAAAGTAGCCGTACATCTTAATACTTATCCCAATGACATTTTTCCGGCCAAAGTGACCCGGATATTGCCTGGATTTAATGAGGAGGAACAGTCTTATGTAATCGAAGCTTCCTTTGATTTGTTACCACCAACGATTTTCTCCGATACACAGCTTCAGGCAAATATTGAAACCGGTAAACGCAAAGGGGTATTGGTTATACCCTCAGCTTATTTGGTGAAAGGTAGATATGTGATACTCAAGGATGGTACACAGAAGGAAGTCAGAACGGGAAGTCGGAGCAGTGACTGGGTTGAAATAGTATCCGGAGTAACGGAAAAAGATATTCTTATTAAAAGTCGTTAGAAGAATATGAGTATTAATAAAAAAATAGCATGGACGCATCTTACGGCAAAAGTCCGTCAGTTGCTTGTCGCGGCATTAAGCGTGACTTTTGGTATATCGATGTATGTATTTCTCAATAGTTTTGTGTCCGGTGTGAATACAGCACAATCCGAAATCACTTTTTCAAGTATGGGACATATTAAAATTTATAATGATTTGCCCACCGAAGTGCCGGTATTATTGCCTAAGCCAGCCGATTCGAATACGATTGCTATGGTCAGTAATGCCCGCAATATCCGTTATACGGAAGGTATAAAAAATAGTACGCCTATAATTGAAGCCCTTAACACATTTAAGGAAGTGACCGGGGTTACGCAACAGGTTAACGAAAATGTATTTTTGCGCAATGGAGTAACAAAATATAGTGCCAACCTGTCGGGGGTGGATGTGGAGAATGAAGATCATTTGTTTAAAACTTCCCAATATATGGTTGAGGGTAATTACTTTGATCTTGAGAAACGTTCCGATGGTATCATTTTGGGCAGCCGATTGGCACAAAACCTTGGAGTAGGTATGGATGATAATGTAACAGTGCTCACTTCGGATGGAACCTCAAAGATATTTAAGATTATTGGAGTTTTTGAGACCGGATCCGCAACAACTGATAAGGCAAAAGCTATGGTATCTATTCACGCAGCCCGCCAGTTGTTCTCTGAGAATAAGAGCTTTGCTACTGATATTCTAATAAATATTAAGGACTTTGAGAAAGCGGTTAAAGTTGCCCAGAAAATATCGGGTGTCACACAGTACAAAGTAGAACCATGGCAGGAAGGAAACAGCCAGCTTGATTCAGCTAATGTCATCCGAGATTTGCTTGCCGTGACCATCTCATTGACCATTCTTGTAGTTGCCGGTTTTGGTATTTACAATATTATGAATATGACGGTGAATGAGAAGATCAGGGAGATAGCAATTCTCAAGGCTATGGGCTTTAACGGCAATGATATTGTGGAGATATTCCTGACTCAATCTGTAATTATCGGTATAATAGGGGGAATAGCGGGGCTCATAATAGGAAATGTGATTTCACGGATTATTGATGAAATACCTTTCAAAATTGCAGCTTTTACCACATTCCCCATTGATTATAAGCCATTTGATTATATACTGGCCTTTCTCTTTGGTATCATTATAACCATTATTGCCGGATATCTGCCCGCAAAGAAAGCTGCTAAACTTGATCCTGTGTCCATCCTGCGAGGTTGAATATAAATGATTGATTAAATACTATTTATCTATGAGTGCTTTATCTGCAAAACATATTAATAAATATTTTTACGACCCACAAAAGTTTCAGGTTCTGAAAGATGTTTCATTTGAGGTGAATAAAGGAGAATTTGTGGCTGTTGTAGGCAAGTCCGGATCGGGGAAGTCGACTTTACTCTATCTATTATCGACAATGGATACCGATTATGAAGGTGAAATTTTGATTAACGATGCTAAAGTCACCGGGCTCTCTCAAAACGAGTTGGCTAGATTTCGTAATGAGCATATCGGCTTTGTCTTTCAGTTTCATTATTTATTGCCGGAATTTACAGTCTTGGATAATGTTATGCTGCCTGCATTGAAACTGAATAAGAAACCAAAAGAAGAAATTGAAGCTAAGGCCATGGAGTTGCTCACTCTGCTCGATATTAAGGGTCATGAACATAAACAAGCTTCGAAACTATCCGGAGGACAACAGCAACGTGTCGCGATTGTACGGGCTTTGATTAATGATCCGGCCATTATAATGGGTGATGAACCTACCGGCAATCTGGATTCGAAAAATACAAAGGTGGTTTTCGATATCTTCAGGCAATTGGCAAAAGAACAGGGGCAAACAATTATAGCTGTTACACATGACGATGAGTTCGCAGCCAATTGTGATCGTATCATTGAGTTTTCCGATGGAAGTATCATCTTATAATTTTGTGCAAATGAAGTCAAAGTTATTAATAGGTGTCTTTCTTTTCTTTTACCAACCGGATATGTTGGTGGCACAAGACCGAACTAAAGATTTTGCGGGGGCTGTATTTACCAGTACGGCTGTTCACGATGGAAATGAAATCAAGGGTCATAATGAGCGACTTGAAGCTTTTCTCAATTTCCCGATATGGGTGGGAGGGAGCCAGGCCCTCGGAGGAAATATAACTTATGTCCGCAATGATTATGGCGGAATAAATGAATACTTCAATCATTCATTGTCGAACATAGAAATGAAAATTACTTGGCAGAAAAAGATTAACGAGAGGTCAAAAATTCAGCTCACAAGTAGAGTGGGAATCTTTTCTGATTTTAATGATTTATCTGCTAAGGATTTCGTTTACTTTATAGGAAGCAACTATAGCGTAAAATATTCCGACCGTTTGAATATGGGATTTGGTTTTGCTTATGCCCGTCAATTTACGGGATATCAAATAAATCCTTTTCTTACAGTGGAATATCGGATAAGCGATAAGTTGACCTTATCAGGCCTGTTGCCCATTAAGCCACGACTGGTGTACAGAATCAGTCGGTACTTTACTTGGAATAATGAGATATCCGGAGCTGTTGAAAACTATCGTCTGAATGCAAAGTCATTCAATAACGCGGTTATTCAGCTATCCGGTTGGAATGCGATGAGCCGTTTTGAGTATTTGCTGAAGCGGCGCCATCGTTTTTATATTGGTATTGGATACAATTTTAAATCGAAAATGGGCTATTATGATGATACTAATGAGCATAACTGGACTATTTTTACATTCAACCTTACGCATAAGGCCAAACCTGTGTCCGAGATAAAAGTATCCGGTGCGAAATGTATGATCGGATATAATTTTGTATTTTAGTCGCGATAAATTATAATGATTAACTGCCGTGAAGATAAAAATTAACACCATATTACCTGCTGCTCTGGCTCTTATTCTTCCGTGGTTGAACTTATTTTCCACTGCGGATAGTATCAATGGATATACTCTTGAATTCTATTGGAAATGGGGGTGTGCTTCGTTAGTGCTATATACTTTGTGGTATGTACTATTGGCATCCTCTCAAATAGAAGGCAAGTATAAGACCATTTCTCGAATAGCTGTAGTATCGGTTTTTTTATTCCTGATCTACTTATTTTTCTCATTGATGGTTTTTAAGGATAACACCCATATCAAATGGGTTTTCTTCGGAAAATTTGCTTCTGCTGCCATACTTTTCTCAATTATTCAATACGCGCTGAAAGCGAGTAGGGATATTGCCCGTTTAAAGCTTGAAAAAGAACAGATTCAAACAGAAAACTATCGGGCACAATTGCAGGAGTTACGGTTAAAAATTGATCCGCATTTCTTGTTCAACTCTATGAATACTTTGCGTACGATGGTCAGGAGTGGTAATTTGCATTCGGAAGAATTTATCATTAATCTTTCAAATTTCTATAGACAGACGTTAAGGCTGAATCATTCTTCGGCAGTCAGTCTGCTGGAAGAGGTTGAAGTGTTGAAGTCATTCCTTTTCCTAATGCAAATGCGTAATGAGGGTAAGCTAAAAGTAGATCTATCAATTGATGAAAAGTGGAGTTTGCATCTTATTCCCACCCTCTGTCTACAGATTGTGGTGGAGAACTGCTTCAAGCATAATCAGGCATCAGCTGCCCATCCCTTGGAAATCAGCGTTCGCACTGAAGACGGGTTTATTTCGATAAAGAACAACTTGCAACCTAAGCTCTCGAAGAGTGAAACATCCGGGTATGGGTTGGAGAATATAAAACGACGTTATGAACTTTTGGGCATAACGGACGGGATAATAGTGGAGCAGAGTGCCGAATATTTTGAAGTCAAATTAAAATTGATGTAACTCATGAATATATTGGTTGTTGAAGATGAACCTCATACCGCTCAGTTATTGAAAGAGATAATTGAACAGGACAAAGACTTTATGGTCATTAATATGCTCGATTCTATTGCGGAGACGGTCGGCTATTTAAGTAAATACCATCAAAACATTGATTTACTTTTCCTTGATATTAACTTATCTGACGGACACAGCTTTGAAATATTCAAGCATATTGATATTGATATTCCCGTGGTGTTTTGCACCGCTTACGATGAGTATACCCTCCAAGCCATAAAACAGAATGGCATTGATTATATCCTCAAACCTTTTATGGATGAGGAAATTCACAAGTCTTTGCAAAAGTATAAGAAGTTGGTTGGCAAGATCCAGCGTAAAATTTTGCCCGACTTTCAGTCTACCATTAACAAAACGACTTCAAAGCCTGCTTATCAGGAAAGTTTCCTGACCCAGCATAAAGAAAAGTCGACCGTTGTATATATGAAAGATATTGCTTTGTTCGCCATAGAATATGAGACGGTTTATATCTATACATTCGATGGTAGGCGAATGCCAGTTTTTAAAAACCTGGATTATATTGCTTCGGTTTGTGACCCGGATCTCTTCTACAGGATTAACCGTCAGATGTTTGTGAACCGTAATAATATTCTATCTTTCGAGCCCTATTTTAACAGGAAAGCTGTATTGCACCTTAAAGTAGAGTCCGAAGAGAAACCTATTGTAAGCCGACTGAAGGTTGTCCCCTTTAAAGATTGGGTGGAAAAGTAAGTGATTCCATAGTCTTGCCTTTATGTTGGCAAAGCAGTGCCATGCTATTGGCACAAAGTTGCCAATAAGGAGGCAAAGTTGTGCCAATAGCATGGCATTATTCTTTTAATTACTATGGAAAGTCTCTTTATAGGCGACAGTGATCTATTTACTTAGTGCTTTTTTCCATTTATCGTAGTACTTCAATACTTTGAGTCCGCTATTGTTGTACCAACTATAGCCATTGCGGCGTTCATAGCCAATTTCCGATATATTATACTTCTTTACCCCATCACGATCGGAGAAGAAAGGTCGATTGTCCTCAAGAGTATAAAAACGGGCCCACAACGGCTCGCAATTAGTACAACTGACCATACGAAAATCTTTTTTGCCTTCGCTATTGGTGAAGTATTCTTTTTGTTGCCCTTCTATCTTTGAAGCTTTAAACCATACAATGGCACTCTCTACTGCTTCTATCACCGCTTTGGATGGATGGGGGAGCGACATTAGTAAAAGCACTATATCATCGGACTCTTGTCCGCTTAGCGATGGTAACTCGTATGCACGTGCTTTAGCGGGAAGAAGAGTATGTTCATCGTGCTGTGCGCACCATACCGTTAGCTTACCGTTGATTTTTACCTGAGTTTTGAGAATACAGTCTATTCCTTTGTCGAAAGCGTTGCGAGCACTTGTGGCAAGACTGTCCGATATATAACTATATGGAGCTTTTTTCTGCGAAACTTCTCTTAAAAGTTCCATCACGTTTACCATGGCATTGTCATTGTACGTGATATGGGTGTAATATGGTTTGGGACGGGGCCAAAACTGTGGCCAACCTCCGTTTTCATATTGAGCTTTAAGTAGATAATGTATGCCCTCAATTGCGGCATCTCTATATTTTGTAGTATTCGTAGCCAGATATATGCGCGACAAATAACATATTTCAGTTGTGGTAGCGGTATTATCTATGGTGCTTTCATTCACATCGTTTTTGGCGGCGAGTACATCCTTCAATTCCTGTTGTGACAACTCGGCAGGCATATATATGTTTTTCGGCCATCCCCCTGTGACTTGTTGATAGAGTAGTACATTGTCTGCAATTCTCACAGCTTCTGGCGTTTTGAAGAAAGCATCATCGAATTTCGGTGCCATCTTCACCCAACTCTTATAAGGTTGTTTTTCTTTATAGCTTTCGGTTTCTTGTCCGCACAAATAAGTTAGCGCGAGTAATACGAACAGGCCGGATAAATAGAATCTTTTCATGGCTTTGATTTCTAGGGATTGATTGTGCGACAAATATAGAGGAAATAACAGCTTCTGAGGAGGAATAATTGTTTTATTCAGGGTAGTTTTTGCTCTTTTGTCTATTCTTTTTGGCGGGGCAACTTCATCTGTTCCTACGTAATCTATACGCCAATTGCACTAATTCCTTAGTATGCCGCCCGGTATTTCCCTTCTTCTTTATCTTCAAGCATATTGAGATAGGAGGTGTAACGTGATTCGCTAATATAATGCTCCTCTACGGCTTTGCGCACTGCACATCCTGGTTCGTGGCGGTGGGTGCAGTTTCCATAACGGCATTCCGCGGAGTATTTGAATATTTCAGGAAAGTAGTGCCCGACTTCTTCTTCATCCATATCGAAAGTACCGAATCCTTTGATTCCCGGAGTATCAATGATATACCCGTCACCTTCCACAGGAAACATCTCGGAGAATGTTGTGGTATGCATGCCCTTGTTATGGTAATCGGATATCTTGCCGGTCTTCACTTCGGCATCAGGGAGTATGGCATTGATCAGTGTGGATTTACCGACACCCGAATGACCGGAAAATAAAGTGACTTCGCCTTTCAGAGCCTCTTTTATCATATCTACTCCCAAACCTGTTGTGGCTGAAACTTTGAAGCACTGATATCCAATGGTATTATAGAGGTTGATGATATTGTCGAGATAATGGAGTTCCTCTTCATTGTAAGCATCGACTTTATTAAATACGATCTTAACAGGTATGCGATAAGCCTCTGCTGATGCTAGGAAACGATCGATGAAAATGGTACTTGTTTCGGGATAGTTTATTGTCACAATGAGCATACATTGGTCGAGATTGGCTGCAATGATATGCGACAGCTTGGACAGGTTGGAAGCTCTCCGCACAATGTAGTTCTTTCTATCTTCAATCTGGCAGATTAAAGCTGTCCCTTCAGGATTGCGGACAATATCTACATAATCTCCCACTGCTACCGGGTTGGTGCTGCGAATACCTTTAAGGCGGAAGTTGCCTTTTACTTTACACTCTACGCAATCACCTTCATCTGTTTTTACCAGATACCAGCTACCCGTATTCTTAATAACTAATCCTCTCAAATGAATTGGAAATTGAAGGTTGAAAATTGAAAATGAGGCTGAAAAATAAATAGAAAATTGGAGAAAGAAAAATTGAAAAAGAGATTGAAAGTTGAGAATCAAAGAAGAAGTCAGCACTTGTAATCTTCAATTCTCAAGTTTCAATATTCAATTTCATACAGTCATTATTTCTTTGTCTTTCTTTAGCAGAGAGTCTTCAATCAGTTTGATATATTTGTCATGCATCTTCTGAAGTTTGGCTTCGGCATCTTTCTGCATGTCTTCTGCCAACCCATCCTTAACAGCTTTCTTCAGCATGTCAATTCCGTCGCGGCGGGCATTACGTACACTTACTTTAGCTGTTTCGCCTTCAGCTTTGCATTGTTTAGACAATTGTTTACGACGCTCTTCGGTCAACGGAGGAATTCCTATACGGATAATCTCGCCGTTGTTTTCCGGCATAATGCCAAGATCGGAGTCAATAATAGCTTTCTCAATGACACGGAACATACTTTTATCCCATGGCTTGATGGCAATGCTGCGGGCATCAGGGGTGGTAACGGCGGCTACGTTGTTAATAAGTACCATGCTGCCGTAAGAGTCTACACGGATACCGTCCAGTAGGCGCACGTCTGCTTTTCCGGCGCGGATGTGAGCCAGTGTTTCTTCAAGGTACATAAGCGCCATATCCATTTTTTCCTGCGCTTCGTTCAGGCAATCTTTTACGTCTATCATATTCTCTGATTTATTAAGAATTTCCTTTGTATATTGATTTATAAACAAAAATAATATTTTTTTATTATGTCACAAACAAGTGTAGTGCTTTTTATCAGCCCGGAGAGCTATTTATGTGCTTGTGAGATCTTAGAGGACTTTTTTCACAAACATGCTCTGTCTCTACTTGTATTAATTGTGTACCAAGGTACCTATTTCTTCGCCCTGTAATACTCTTTTTAAGTTACCCGGAGTATCCATGTCGAATACGATGATCGGTAGCTTATTCTCCATGCACATGCATGTAGCAGTCAGATCCATAACTTTTAGTCCGCGCTTCAGTACTTCATCGTAAGTTATGTCGTGAAACTTTGTGGCAGTAGGGTCTTTCTCGGGATCGGCTGTATAAATACCGTCAACACGTGTTCCCTTCAACATGACATCAGCTTCAATCTCAATCCCACGAAGAGAAGATCCGGTATCTGTGGTAAAGAAAGGGTTTCCTGTTCCTGCCGATAGAATAACAATTTCACCGGATTCCATGCTTTCAATAGCTTTCCATTTATTGTAGAATTCTCCTATCGGTTCCATGCGTACTGCGGTCAAGACTCTTGCCTTAGCTCCTATTGCAGTCAATGCCGAACTTAGTGCCAGGCTGTTGATAACAGTAGCTAACATTCCCATTTGGTCGCCTTTTACCCGGTCGAAACCTTTATTGGTACCACTTAGCCCGCGGAAGATGTTTCCGCCGCCGATCACAATACCAATCTGGATTCCCATTTCGTGGATATCTTTGATCTGGGCGGCATATTCCCCAAGACGTTTTTCGTCAATTCCATATTGCTTTTCACCCATGAGGCTTTCGCCACTAAGCTTTAAAAGAATTCTTTTGTACTTTGCCATATTGCCATGTGTTTAATTTCATGCAAAGATATATGTTATTCGTTTACCCTTGCAAAGCTACGTGAATAAAATGATGTTTTCAGCTTTCGACAATTCTTCGATTGCTTTTTTGCAAAATATTTCGACTTAATAAGCCTTGTGTTATACCTCGAAGTGAGAGGTAGATAATAAAGGCAAGCCAGAGTGCATGATTGCCGATAGCATTGTGGAAGATAAAATAAATGACAAAGAATGATAAGGATGCTGCCAGCATGGAGTACAGCATTTGGCGTGTAGCGGTGATCCCAATAAAAATCCCGTCCCAAAGGAAAGCTGAAAAGCCGGCAAGTGGTATAGCCAGCACCCAATAAAAATAAGTATTTGCTTCATGTATGACAGTCTTTTCACTGGTCAATAAGTGGAGCAATCCGTTTCCACCAAGCAGATAGAGTAGGGTAAAAACAATGGCAAGCGCTGTACCCCATATAAAGAGACGTCGAATGATATGTTTGAGGGATGTATGATTTCTTGCTCCGTAATATTTCCCCGACAGTGCTTCGCCGGCATATGCAAAGCCGTCCATAATGTAGGAAAAAAGGGTAAAAAGCTGCATTAATAATGTGTTTACTGCGAGCACAATCTCTCCTTGTGAGGCTCCGGCAGATGTGAAATACATGGTGACCATTACTAAGCAAAGAGTACGTAGGAAAATGTCACGGTTGACTTTGAAGAAGCGGCTCATTTCTCTTTTGCGAAACAGGCGGTGGAAAGACAAATATTGCTTTAGGTTGCCATAGTAGCGAAACCATAGCATTAATGCCATTAAGAGTCCGGCATATTGGGCGATGAGTGTCCCCAGGGCTACTCCGGCAACCTGTAAATTGAATATGTAGACAAATGAAAGGCTTGCAAAAATGTTGATAATGTTTTGTGCTATGGCGATGTACATGGGGAAACGGGAGTTTTGCATTCCGATGAACCATCCCGAGAATGCATATAACCCTAGCATTGCCGGTGCACCCCAAATACAAATGTGAAAATAGAGAGCTGCCATCCGTTCCACTTCAGGTGAAGTGTGTATGAGCTCGAAAGCTATGATTCGGATAGGATATTGCATAATTAGCAGGCATAGACCAACAATCGCTGCCACTCCAAGTGACCGTAAAAGCAGACGGGTGATCTCGTTCAAATCATGCCTTCCGTACGCTTGTGAAGTCATTCCGCTTGTTCCCATTCGCAAGAAACCGAAAATCCAGTAAATGATATTGAATAACATTCCCCCTATGGCAATGGCACCGATATATGCAGGTGATCCCAAATGTCCGACAATAGCCACATCAATGAGCCCCAACAGAGGGACTGTGATATTGGAGATAATTGAAGGTATGGCTATCCGTAGTATCTTTCTGTCTGCTGAATATGGTCTGTCAATTGTCATGATGCTTTCTCTATCGCAATGTTGTAGGGCTGCAAAGATACTTATTTTGCTTAAGATGTTGAAAAATACCTAATAATAAGGTGATTCATAGCCTATTAATGTTGAATTTTAGTTATCTTTGCGACATGGAAAACTAACGAATAAAAGACATTAGATGAGAGTCTTAACTTTGCTATTATATATTTGTTTGGCTTTTCCGGTTGGTTTGTCTGCTCAATCCGCTGGAGATTTACTGCAAAAGGTTACTGAAGCCTTGTCTGCAGGTAAGGATGATTATGCGATCAGCTTATTCCGACAGGCTGCGGATGCTGGTGTCGATCAAACGGAGATGTACTATTGGACGAGTGTTGATAAAACCAAAGAAGTGACTCCACGTCTTGCTCAGCAGTTAGCTGTCCGTTATAAAAGCTTGCGTAATTATGACAAAGCTTATTTATTCTATAAAGAAGTGCTGCAATATCGTCCGCAGGATGTATCAATTATGGTAGCATGCGCTGGCATGGAAATGATGCGCGGACAGGAAAAGAATGCTGTTAAGCTTTACGAGAATATTTTAGCCCTTGATCCAAATAACTTGCAAGCAAATATTTTTCTTGGTAATTACTATTATCTGCAGGCTGAACAGGATAAGAAGAAGCTGGAAGATGACTACAAGAAAATAAGTGAGCCTACCCGTATGCAATATGCCCGCTATCGCAATAATCTGTCTGATGTATTCAATTCGGGTTATGCCAAAGCCCGGACTTATCTGCAAAGAGTCCTTCAGCTATTTCCTTCTGCTGAAGCAGGAAAGACCCTCGATAAAATAAAGAAGACTGAAATAGAGCTTCATTGATATTCAACTAATCTAGGATATCGTTAACTGTATATTTTATCTGTGCAACGTTATTTAATGTTCTGATTTAATCCATATTGACTATTCTGACCAGTCGTTTTCTTTCTGTAACGGGATATATCTTTTATTCCTGTGTTACCGCTTAGACTCTTCCTTATTTGGTAAAGGAGAAATTCGAATATTGAAGAACTTATTTCTATAAATAAACATATCTAAGATTAGAAATAGATAGTAGAATAGTAGTGGTGAAGTGAATATCCATAATTTTTGTTGCATGTCTATAATCAGTGCCAAAAATGCTAGTAAAAATATACAGATCAGCATAGCAATATAATATTTATATCTTGCTCTTTCTATTATGAATTCCAAATCAGTACTTTGGACCTCGAATGTCTGATGCTTCCTACACCAATATGATTCGATAAGAATGGTATGTTCTCCTTCGGATAGTTCAACTTCAATTTGCTCACCTCTTTCAAGAAAGAAGTGATCTTTATCAATGGAGACTTTTATATCATCAAAAAAAAGTTCTTTCTTTCTCCGTAATAAAATAGTCTTTGACATATGGCAATTGGATCTATTTTTGAATTATATAATGTTCTCGATTAATGTAATAAATGTATATCGTTTTTGTATAAGATATTTCTTTGCGGCAAAGATGTAAATGATTTATTGAAGATAGATGTTTTGTTGTTTTAAATTACAGTATATAGTGCACTTCTTTAAAGAGATACAATCGAGTTCTTCCGGATGTATCCTCAAGAATAAGCCGTCCGTCAGGTTCTACGCGTACTAAGTGTGCAAGGAATTCACCCCCTTGATCGGTGTAGCGATGAAAGCCTTCTTTGCGAAAAAGAGATTTTTCATATTTCTTGGTTATATAATCCTTTTCTGAGCTTTCAATATTTATTGTTTCATGTTGCAGCCGCATATAGTATGCTTTTAGTCTCTGCATAATGCCCGAAAGAATTAAGAGTTGGTCATGCTCTTTACCGGTAATTTGATATAAAGAGACCGGATTAGGTGCATCACTTCTAAATTCTTGTTGATTAATATTTAACCCAAATCCTACTATGCACTTGCTTATAGAGCTTCCGGTCAGATCATTCTCAATCAATATGCCGCAGATTTTCTTTTCTTTCCAATAGATGTCATTGGGCCATTTAATAGAAATATGCTCTATCCATTGCTCCAATTCCTCTTTAATAGAAAGAGATACAATCTGTGAAATAATAAATTGATTCTTGGCTTCAATAAACGTGGGATATACTACGAAGCTACATGTGAGATTCTTTCCCGGCTCTGACTCCCATCTGTTTCCCATTTGGCCTTTCCCTGCGGTTTGTTTTGTGGTGCTGACTGTCGTGAACTCATCAACCTTATGGTTGCGGCAATATTCACTTAAGTAGCGGTTTGTTGAGTCGGTTTCTTCTATTTCAATAAAAGGTACCGGGAAATTTTCAAGGTAAGGCATCGTATTCTGCACGCATTTTTTTAGTGAATTTATTCAAAACCTCCTCATAAGAGTGATCTATCAGTTTCTTGATCAAAATATCGTCTATTCCATGATCCAATGGAAACTGATTCCAATATTTCTTATTGAAATATCGGGCAGGTATAATTTCGGTATGTTCTTCCCTTAATTCTATGGCATAGTCTGGATTACATTTCAGGCAAATCCTATTGCTGCCCTCCAAATCAATTAAGGCAAACATTTTATCCATTACTTTGATGACGAGTGAATATTCATCGAATGGGAGACTTTCGGTTGAGCCTTTCTTTGCAAGGCAATACTCTCGTGCGGTTTCTATGTCCATAATTCTATCTGGCAGGTTTGTACGACAAACATATATAAAAAGAATAAATTATCCGTTTTTTTCACGAATGATTTTGTGTTTTCAATATATCTTGTCAGTTTGATTTCTCTATTTTACCCATAATCTTTGCCGATGTAACGTTTAAAACATCGGTGGATAGAAAGCGTTAATGATATGCTCCACCTTGAAACAAGTGGGTTCGCCGACTACTGTTATAATGTCGAAACGGACAGGAGAGTCAATACCAAAGTGTTTTATATAAGCATCGCTTGCAATCACAAGACGTCTGATCTTTTGCCAATTGACAGCATCCTGTGGCTGAATATAGTCTGTATTAGTTCGGGTTTTAACTTCTACAATGACCAGTTCTCCGTCCTTGTATGCCACAATATCCAATTCCAGATGATTCTTTCGCCAATTGCGGTGGCGTATGGTGTATCCTTCTTTCTCCAGATATTCTACAGCTGCATTTTCTCCAAATACACCTAAATTATTATGTGCTGCCATATTACTATTCCTTGGTCGTTTCTACTTACAAAAATAGCTAATTCGTAAATATTAAAAAAACGGTGTGATATTTATTTCATTTATTGAAAAAGACCTGGTATCTATTTTGTTTTTACCGAAGTAAACGTATTTTTGTACTACAAATGAGAAAAAGGGATAAAAAATGCATAAAGTCAACTTCTGAGGAACCAAAGCGCCATCAGAGGATAGTCTGCTTGATGAGTGATGAGGAACAGCAGATTGTAGATCGTTATCTGGAGAAGTATAAGATAACGAACAAATCCCGTTGGCTGCGCGAAACGATCCTTATGTTTATTTATAAAAATATGGAAGAGGATTATCCTACTCTATTTGGTGAACACGATATGAGAAGATGATGGATGATGTACATTATATGAGACAAGCTCTACTCGAAGCACAAAAAGCTGCTGAACGAGGAGAAATACCTGTTGGAGCCGTGATTGTTTGTAAAGATCGTATTATTGCGCGTTCTCATAACTTGACGGAAACACTGACAGATGTCACTGCCCATGCTGAAATGCAGGCCATAACTGCTGCTGCAGGTACGCTTGGTGGAAAGTATCTGAATGAGTGTACGTTGTATGTCACCGTTGAACCGTGTGTGATGTGCGCCGGGGCTATTTCATGGTCACAAATAGGGCGTTTGGTATTCGGTGCTTTAGATGAAAAGAAAGGCTATATGCGCTATGCTCCCGAAGCATTACATCCGAAAACCACTGTGACTACGGGCATTTTGGCAGAAGAATGTGCCACTTTAATGAAAACCTTTTTTTTGGCAAAACGCCGTTGAGAATGCACTCTACTTTATTTCTTCAAAGTCTACGTATTCTCCTTCTTCTTGGGAGAATATCTTCTTATGTTTCCCTTGCTGATTATTGGAGCTGGCAGACTGGTCGTCTTGGGATGAAGATGTATTATAGCCGCCTGAATTTTGATTCATAGACTGGTATTGGCCGTTTCGTTGGTAACTTCCTGTAGCCGTACGTCGTCTCCCAATACCAAATAGAGCTCTTAGAATTGAGCCTACGATACTGAGTCCGGCAAACAATATTATTAAAACGAAGAAAAATAAGAATGCTAAAAGATGGAACATTGTCGAATACTTTTTAATAAGTTCATTTATATAACATGAACGTTATTACAACAAGCGTGCCAAATATTTGTTTAATGTTTCTCTTTGACAAAGAGACATAAAATAATATACCACGCAATGACAGATGCAAATCCAATAAAGAATAATAGAGGGATGCTTACTGCTAAGAAGAGATATCTGACCTTATTTGACTGCCACGAAAGACTTTTCAGTTTTAATGAAAACATCGGGAATTCAGCAACCATTAAAAGAGAAAAGATGAGTACCAGGATGAGTAATACCGCAAGCCAAATTCCTCCTTGTTGTATAGGTTCATGATATTTAGTAGCTACTGCAGCCCAAAATAAGGCATTAGCTGGAGTTGGTAATCCGATAAACATGCTGGTTTGCCGTTCATCAATGTTAAACTTTGCTAGCCGGAGTGCAGAAAAGACGGAAATTATAAAGGCAAAATAAGGAACATAATCCTGTATCCCTGACATCCATATCGGATAAGAGGCTTCACGTAACAGCGAAAATACGATAATTGAAGGAGCTACTCCAAAACTCACATCATCGGCCAAGGAATCCAATTCTTTACCTATAGGGGAAGGAGCATGGAATAAACGGGCGCACATTCCATCGAAGAAATCGAAAACAGCACTGATTACGATAAATGTTAAAGCTAAGTTATAATTGGCTTCAAAAGCCATAACTGAAGCAATACAGCCTGAAAATAAATTTAGGCAAGTCAGTGTGTTGGGAATATGACGCGTTACAAAATTAGTCATTGTTTAGGATTTAAGTTTGGCAATTACAGTCTGGTTACCAACTGTATATTGCCCCAGTTGGACAAGTATCTCTGTGTCTAAAGGCAAGTATACATCCACTCGAGAACCGAATTTAATAAAACCCATGTGTTCGTCAATGTAACATTCTTCGCCAACTTCAGCATAAGTAACAATACGACGTGCCATTGCTCCGGCTATCTGTCGTGCAAGTACTTCTATTCCTTCGGGGGTTTCTATCACAATAGTTGAGCGCTCATTGTCGGTACTTGCTTTTGGAAGCCATGCCTTCATGAATTTACCGTTCTGATGAGATACTTTTTTAATAGCCCCATCAACAGGATACCAATTGGCATGCACGTTGGTGACACTCATAAATATTGAAACCATAATCCGACGGTCATGAAAGTATTCACTCTCGTCTACTTCTTCTATAACAACAATTTTACCGTCAGCGGGAGCTACTACAACTTTTTCTGTATCACGACCGAAGAGACGGATCGGACATCGGAAGAAGTTGACTAACATTCCATATATAAAAATGCTGATTGCTGTTGAAATACCAAACACGACTTTACACTCAAGTCCGAAATAAAAGGCGGCGTTGATAACCAACAATAATAGCAGACTGCCAGCTAAAGTGTGTGTGCCTTCGCGATGAATGCGTATCTTTTTTAATCTTTTTAATCGGCCCATGTAAGTGCTTTACGCTTTTTAAATACAAAAATATCCGCAAAAATAGACTTATTTTGAAAATCTAACAAGGAATTCGGGTGAGAAATACATATGTTGATAACTTTTTGATTATTATTTTTGTTTCCCAATAGAGACATTGTACTTTTATGCACATTTATTTTAGAAAGGATTGATTATGCAGGATTTTATTCATTTGCATGTTCACACGCAATATTCACTGCTTGATGGTCAGGCTAGTGTTAGTGCTTTGGTGGACAAAGCTATGAAAGATGGTATGAAAGGGATAGCCGTTACCGACCATGGTAATATGTTTGCCATCAAAGAATTCATCAATTATGTAAATAAGAAGAATAGCGGTCCGAAAGGTGAAATTAAGGATCTCGAGAAACGTATATTGGGCATTGAAAGTGGAAAAGCGGAATGTACGGACAAAGAAACCGAGCTTGTGGAATGTCACATGAAGCTGGAAGAAGCTAAAAAAAAGCTTTTTAAACCTATCATTGGTTGTGAAATGTATGTTGCTCGCCGCTCGATGGAAAAGAAGGAGGGCAAATTTGACCAGAGTGGATGGCATTTGATTGTATTGGCAAAAAATGAAACGGGATATCATAATCTTATAAAGCTCGTTTCAAGAGCTTGGACAAAGGGGTACTATATGCGTCCACGAACTGACCGTAGTGAACTTGAAAAGTACCATGAAGGTTTGATGGTTTGCTCTGCATGTATTGGAGGAGAGGTTCCCCGGAAAATCATATTAGATAAACTGGATGAGGCTGAAGAAGCCGTTCGTTGGTTTAAAAATCTTTTTGGGGATGATTACTATCTCGAGTTACAGCGCCACAAAGCTACTGTGGCGCGTGCCAATCACCAAGCTTATCCCATGCAACAGAAAGCCAATGAAAAAATGATTGAGCTTGCAGCAAAATATGATATCAAATTGGTCTGTACCAATGATGTTCATTTTGTAAACGAGGAGAATGCTGAAGCTCATGACCGGTTGATTTGTTTGAGTACCGGCAAAGATTTGGAGGATCCGAACAGAATGCTCTATACCAAGCAGGAATGGATGAAGACACGGGCTGAGATGAATGAAATTTTTGCTGATGTTCCGGAAGCTTTATCCAATACTATGGAAGTATTGGATAAAGTGGAGTATTATTCCATAGATCATGCACCAATTATGCCTACTTTTGCTATCCCTGAAGATTTTGGGACAGAAGAAGGCTATCGAAGTAAATATACGGAAAAGGACTTGTTCGATGAGTTTACTCAGGATGAGAACGGAAATGTAGTGCTAAGCGAAGCCGATGCAAAAACCAAAATAAAACGCTTGGGTGGGTATGAAAAGCTTTATCGTATCAAGCTGGAAGCTGATTATTTGGGTAAATTAACTTTTGAAGGAGCAAAAAAAATATATCGCGATCCGTTAAATGAAGAAGTGCAGGAGCGACTCAAGTTTGAACTATATATCATGAAAACAATGGGTTTCCCTGGCTATTTCTTGATTGTACAAGACTTTATCAATGCTGCGCGTACAGAACTGGGAGTATCAGTAGGACCAGGACGTGGTTCGGCTGCTGGTTCGGCTGTTGCATATTGTCTTGGAATTACAAAAATCGATCCGATACAGTATGATTTACTTTTTGAACGTTTCTTAAATCCTGACCGTATTTCTCTGCCGGATATTGATGTGGATTTTGATGATGATGGGCGTGGTGAAGTTTTACGTTGGGTTACCGATAAGTATGGTCAAGAAAAAGTAGCCCATATTATTACTTATGGAACGATGGCCACCAAGCTGGCTATAAAAGATGTGGCCCGTGTACAAAAATTGCCTTTGTCAGAATCTGATCGTTTGGCAAAGTTGGTTCCCGACAAAATTCCCGATAAAAAACTTAATCTTAAGAATGCAATTGAATATGTGCCCGAATTGCAAATAGCTGAAGCTTCTCCTGATCCGCTTGTCCGGGATACGTTGAAATATGCCAAAATGCTTGAAGGCAATGTGCGTGGCACAGGTGTACATGCTTGCGGTACTATTATATGTCGTGATGATATCACGGATTGGGTACCGGTGAGTACGGCAGATGACAAAGAAACCGGCGAAAAGATGTTGGTCACTCAATATGAGGGATCGGTAATCGAAGAAACCGGTTTAATTAAAATGGACTTTCTTGGGCTTAAGACGCTTTCGATCATAAAAGAAGCTGTTGAAAATGTCCGCATACATCGTGGTACTTATTTGGATATAGACAATATACCTATTGATGACCCTTTGACTTATAAACTTTATAGTGACGGGCGCACTGTAGGTACTTTCCAATTTGAATCTGCCGGAATGCAGAAATATCTGAGGGAATTGCAGCCTTCTACGTTTGAGGATCTTATTGCGATGAATGCTTTGTATCGCCCAGGACCTATGGATTATATTCCGGATTTTATCGATCGTAAGCACGGACGTAAGAAAATAGAGTATGATATACCGGTGATGGAAAAATATCTTAAAGATACTTATGGTATTACGGTGTATCAGGAACAAGTGATGCTTTTATCACGTCTACTAGCAGATTTTACCCGAGGCGAATCTGATGCATTGCGTAAAGCGATGGGTAAAAAATTACGAGATAAGCTGGACCACATGAAACCCAAATTTATTGAGGGTGGAAAGAAAAATGGACATGATCCAAAAGTCTTGGAAAAGATTTGGGGTGATTGGGAAAAGTTTGCTTCATACGCTTTTAATAAATCTCACGCAACATGTTATTCATGGGTGGCATACCAGACGGCTTACTTGAAAGCTAATTACCCCTCGGAATACATGGCTGCTGTCATGAGTCGAAGTTTATCCAATATTACGGATATCACCAAACTCATGGATGAGTGTAAGGCGATGGGGATTAACGTACTTGGTCCTGATGTAAATGAAAGTAATTTGAAATTTACGGTTAATAGCGAGGGTAATATTCGTTTTGGATTGGGAGCAGTGAAAGGTGTTGGTGAAGGAGCTGTTCTTAATATAATGGAAGAGCGTGAGAAAAATGGTCCTTTTGCGGGTATCTTTGATTTCGTTCAACGTGTAAATTTGGCTGCTTGTAATCGAAAAAACATGGAGTGTCTGGCTTTAGCCGGTGGATTTGATAGTTTTCCTGAATTAAAAAGAGAACAGTTCTTTGCTGTGAATTCAAAGGCTGAAATTTTTCTTGATACATTGGTTCGGTATGGAGCCCGTTTTCAGGCAGATAAGGCAATTGTTACGAACTCGTTATTCGGAGGAGAAAATATGGTGGAGGTAGCAAAGCCCGAAATTCCCCCTGCCGATCGTTGGAGTGATTTGGATCGTTTGAATAAAGAACGTGATTTAGTTGGCATTTATCTGTCAGCTCATCCGCTGGATGAATTCTCTGTGATTTTGCAATATGTATGTAATACACAGATGGCGGAACTCGAAAATAAAGAAGCTTTGAGTGGTCGTGAAATTACAATGGGTGGCATTGTGACTTCCGTACGTCGTGGAGTAAGCAAAAATGGTAATCCTTATGGCATTGCCAAGATAGAAGATTACTCGGGTTCGGCTGAAATTCCTTTTTTCGGTAGTGACTGGGTAACCTATCAGGGATATTTGGGTGAACGGACATTCTTATTTATAAAAGCCCGTTGTCAGCCTAAGCAATGGAAGCAAAACGAACTTGAGATAAAGATAACTTCGATGGAATTGCTACCCGATGTTAAGGACAGGTTGATTACGAAAATAACCATTCTTATCCCTTTGTCTTTGTTGAACTCGGCTTTGGTAAAGGACTTGTCTGCTTTGACCAAGGAACATCCCGGAACAGCGGAATTGTTTTTTAAAGTCACCGATCCGGAGAATAATACTGCCGTCGACCTGATTTCCCGTCCTGTGAAACTCTCGGTAGGGCATGAGTTGGTTAGCTTTTTAAATGAACGTCCCGAACTTGGCTTTCGGATAAATTGATTATATTTGCTATCATTATAGTAAAATAGAATTTTATCAACATTAAGTAATAATAAAATGGCTTTGGAAATTACAGACAACAATTATGAGGCTATCCTTGCTGAGGGCAAGCCTGTAGTTATAGATTTTTGGGCTCCTTGGTGTGGCCCATGTAAAATGGTTGGACCGATTATAGAGGAACTTGCTGAAGAATATCAGGATCAGGTGATAATGGGTAAATGCGATGTGGATGAATGCGAGAATATTCCGGTTCAATTCGGAATCAGAAACATACCAACTGTACTCTTCTTTAAAAATGGCGAAGTTGTGGACAAGCAAGTTGGATCTGCAGCCAAGTCTGTTTTTGATGCTAAAATCAAGGCTTTATTGTAGAGCTAGAACTAACCCCTAAAAAACATAATTATGGGACTTGAAGACGATTTTTTGAGAGATGATCTTGATGACGAAAAGACCATTGAGTTCATTAAAAATTATTTGCCGCAGGAATTAAAAGATAAATTTTCAACAGATGAACTCTTTTACTTTCTAGATCTGATTGATGAATACTATTCTGAAAGTGGCATTCTTGATGCTAAACCTGATGCAGATGGTTACATTGATATTGACTTGGGGAAAATCGTAGACTATATAGTCAAAGAAGCCCATAAGGATGAAATGGGTGAATATGATCCCGAGGAAATTCTCTTTGTAGTACAAGGAGAGATGGAATATGCCGAATCATTAGGCGAAGAGTAAATTGTCAATATTAAAAATTCCGGCTGTATCTTTAATCCAATTAAAGATACAGCCGGAATTTTATATAGTTCCTACGCTATTGTTTTTTAGTTTGCTTTCGGAGCAAATCATTTTCAGACTTTAGTAGTGCTTATCATAAGTATTACGGACATAATTATAAGTATTAGCCCCAATACCCCATAAAATAACCGAGCACGTTTACGACCCAAATTTTGTACAAAAAAACGGGCATTCTGTGAATTGAAGAACCAATTCCAGTCAAGAACTGCTGCCAGTATCGAAACAAAACCAGCAATTAAAAACAACAGTTGAACGATGTAAGGACTCATTTACATATTCTTCCCGTTTCTATAATTATTGCTTATAATCTTCTAAAGTAACTTTCCTTTGTCCCTCTTCTGTTTCTTCAATGGTAACTTTTGTCGTATTTTCAGGTAGAAGCTCCTCTATTAATTCGGGCCATTCAATAAAACATAAGGCTCCACAAAAGAAATAGTCTTCATACCCCATATCGTAAGCTTCTTCCAACTTTTTAATACGATAAAAATCAAAATGATAAATCAATTCACCACCTTCGTCTGAACGATATTCGTTCACTATGGCAAAGGTAGGAGAGGTAATTACATCAGATACACCCAGTTCTTCGCATATCGCTTTTATAAAAGTAGTTTTACCTGCTCCCATTTTGCCATAAAAAGCAAAAACGGTATTGTCGCCCATCGCGGCAATAAATTCACGGGCAGCTTCGTGAATCTGATCTAATGATTGAATTTTTATTTCCATTTTTCGTTTATTTCAGTTTTCAAAGATAACGCCATTTTTTTATTCATTTTTCTCGAAAATAGAATTTTCTTTTTTAACCGGCTGATTTGTCTTTCTTATTCTACGGTGCTCCTTTATCTTTAAACTGGCTTGTTTTGTGATGGAGGGAATCGAAATGTTTTTCCTACTTTACATATTGAGTAGATGATGATGGAGAAAAATATAATAGATGCCCCGGAGGGTACATTTAAGTAGTATGATATAATTAAACCGCCAAGGCAACTGAGGTATCCTATTCCAATTGAAAGCCAGATAATATAATGGAAACGATGCGAAAAAAGATTTGCTGTCATTTGAGGAATTGTCAGTAAAGAGATGACGAGTACAATACCTACCATCCGTAGACAGGCTACTATTGTTAATGCGATGAATGTCATTAATATAAATTCGAATAATCTCACTGGAATTCCTTGTGAGCGAGCAAAGTCACGGTCGAAAGCAATATGGACAATGGGATGAAGATAACAAATGAAGAATGCCGTTAAAGCAATGGATAAGCTTGCTAGTAATATTATATCTGTTTTATCTATAGTCAGGATGTTACCAAACAGATAGGCTGAGAGATCAGGCGCAAATCCTGGTGATAGAAAAGTGAAAATGATGCCTATTGCCATCCCAAAAGTCCAGAATACTGCAATTGCAGAGTCTTCACGCATGTCTTTACGCTTGCTTAGCCATTCTACACCAAATGCTGAGAGTATTGAAAATATTGCTGCGGATAAAATAGGGGATATGCCGGTATAGAGTCCTAATCCTATTCCTCCGAATGAAGCATGTGTTAATCCGCCACTAATGAAAACAAGACGGCGCGTGACAATATATGTGCCAATCAATCCACAAGCTATACTGGCCAATAAACTTCCAATAAGTGCGTGTTGGAAAAAGGTGTATTGCAATAGATCGATAAAACTGTCCATTCTGTATTAAAATCTGATATTACTATTATTCTTCAGTAATTGAAAATCCTGCATGTTGTAGATCATTCCAATAATTTGGATAAGATTTAGATACAACAGAAGGCTCTGCAATCATAATTTCCGGGACAATGAAGCTTGCAGGAGCAAAGGCCATTGCCATCCGATGATCTTCATACGTTGAAATAACAGGAGCTTTTTCCTGCTCACAACGTTCTCCATCCCAAATCAGTATACTATCTTGTTCTGAGCGTAAAACATATCCTATTTTACGCAGTTCACAAATTAAAGCATCGATACGATCTGTTTCCTTTATCTTTAGAGTTTGCAGTCCTGTGAAGCGGAATGGAATATCAAGTAACGCACAAGTGACAACAAAAGTTTGCGCGAGATCGGGTATGTCTATAAAGTCCTCATCTATTCTGGATATATTCGTCGCCTTCTTTATTAATTTAGCTCCGTTAGTATTAAATTCAGTATATACCCCTAACTTTTCAAAGACTTTTGCACCTCGACTATCTCCCTGATAACTATTCGGATGAAGCCCATTTAGTTGAACACTGGCATCAGCATTACTTAATGCTGTCATCTGATACCAATAAGATGCAGCACTCCAGTCACTTTCAACTCGCAACTGAACATCTCTACGATATTCTCCAGAATATACTTTTATACAGTCTTCAGATTGCCATGATACCTTGGCACCGAAGTCTTTCATTAACTGCAAAGTGAGATTAATATATGGGCGTGAAATAATTTCGCCGGTTAAATGCAGAGTTAATCCATTTCTTAGAATAGGAGCTATCATTAACAGGGCGGAAATATACTGTGAACTTACATTCCCTGAGAGAGTAATGTCCGTACCTTGGAGTAATGTTCCACAGATTCTTAGGGGAGGAAAGCCTTCATTTCCTATATATTCAATTTTGGCTCCCAATTCTCTTAAGGCTTCTACTAAAATTTTAATAGGGCGCTGCTGCATTCGTTCCGTACCGGTAATTTCCCAAATTCCCGGTTTTAGGCTTAAGTAGGCAGTTAAAAATCGCATAGCTGTTCCCGAAGCATGTATGTCGATGTACGCTGATTTTTCTTCCAATGCTTTAAGCATGGCTTGAGTATCATTGCAGTCGCTTAAGTTTTCCGGTTGATACTTTCCTTGAGAGAGTGCATGAAGTATCAAAGCTCTATTGCTAATACTCTTTGATGACGGGAGATCTATAACTGTATGGAAGCCCGATGGTGCAGTAATTCTATAACGCATAATTATTGATGGTTCGTTAAATGATTCAAACCTCATTTTTGTTGTATGGTTCTTTATCCTTTATGCAAAAGTAGAATAAAATTTTTGAATGAAGAAATCTATAAAATCATGGCAGAATTTTTGCGCGATATACTTTATTTATTGAGAACCTCCCAGAATCGTTTGGGGAGATAAATATTGGAAATATTTATTGCGTTTTTGAATAATGGTGCTATCTCTTGAGGGGTAAATCCTGCTATGCCGCATCCTATTTCTGTTACTAAAAAAGTGAGTTCTTGATGTTTTTTTGCGAAATCGATAAATGTTTCCACATAAGGCTGAATAGCTTGCGGTCCACCATGCATGGTGGGTATACCATAAGTCTGTCCTTGTAAGCCAGCCGCTTGTCCCCAGATGGCTCCCCACTTTTTCCATGCTAATAAAGCGGCACCTCCACCGTGTGACCCCGCCAAATTGCTACCAAATACGAATATTTCATTTGAACTGAGCGCCGTAATGTGGTTGGGTGATATCCGCGTGTCCATCTTATTCTTTTGCTAAATATACATTGAGATTATAAACCAAGATGAAGAAAAGCTCCTTTATCTTATAATTAAAAGCATTAAAAATAAAGGAGCTTTTCTTCTAATCTTATTTTAAGTTTTCTTTTAAGCTACTCATATATTGATCAAATTCCTTCTTATTAAAATAAGCCTCATCTTTTTTATAGTCCGCCGTATTGTATTTATCATTGGCGTAATATTTGATAGTGCATACTTTTATTTGATCTGAACGTCCTTTCATAAATTTGCTATATGGAGCGAAATAAATAAAATTGCTTTGGTCATCTTTTGAAACATATTCTAAGCCTACGTTATCTGTATTATTTGACATGTGGAACCCATCGTTCGATTTACGGATACTGTCTGCATACTCCAACGAAATCTTAGTGCTGAGAAGTTTGTTCGGACTTAGTAAATATACGCCGTCTTTTTTAAATTGTAATTGAGTAGTGAACTCAATGTTCTCGCCTTTTGTTATGGTCGTAAAGCTTGGAAGTAAGATACTGGTATCCGTTAAACATATTTGTGTCCGGGGATTTTCCAGCTGAATAGTTTTGGGCTTTTTTTGAATCAAATTACACCCTGCAAAAATAAAAATGAAAATTAAAACAGGCAATACTTTTTTCATGGCTATAAATTTTTAGAAGTTATAAGTCTATTGCAAATATACTGTTTTATTTTAATTATCATGATGTTAGGGCTTCTGTAATAAAATTGTATATATTTGTGTTATTAAAAAATAAATGAAATGGGAATTGATCTGACCACACCTGCGTTACTTTTTTCGGCAATATCGCTAATCATGTTAGCTTATACCAATCGCTTTCTTTCTTATGCTAATTTAGTTCGTACATTGAAAGATCAATATTTGGAAGATCATTCCAGTGTGACTGCTGCACAAATTGAAAATCTTCGTAAGCGATTATATCTTACTCGATCGATGCAAGTAACAGGTATTGGGAGCTTGCTATTGTGTGTAATTAGTATGTTTACTATTTATATTGGTCTACGTTTAATATCCGTTTTTATATTCGGAATGGCTCTTGTTCTTTTAATTTTATCTCTGTCCATTTCTATTTATGAAATCTATATCTCAGTTAAAGCGCTGGAATTGCATCTTAAAAAGATGAAACATTGATGTTTTATATGAGTATATTATCCTTATATTCGTTTTTTGAGTATCTAGATGATTGTTTGCAACGTAGGTTTAAAGGTTAAAAAATAGTAGTTAAGTTTATGAATAGATTGTTGAAGTTTCGTGTGCGAAGGAAAACATTAATTATAACTGCGGGTTTTGTATGGATTATTGCTGGGGGTAATATTCTCAAAATTGGCGTTTTAACGGGTTTGAAAGATCCTTCCCGCTGGTCGGAGGAAGCTTTGGGAGCAATACTCATTTTCGGAGTGTTTTTTTTCTTGATTTTCAAAAGAATGTTTGTTAAACATACACTTCGCATAGCTCTTAAAGATGATCAAAATCATCCACTTGCTTTTTTCGATGCAAAAGGGTGGATTGTTATGGGATTTATGATGACATTGGGGATTACGATTCGTGCTTTTCATCTACTTCCGGATTGGTTTATCGCATTTTTTTATACAGGTTTGTCCATTGCATTGATTTTGACAGGAAGTCTCTTTCTTTTTCATTTACGTAAGATACCTTATTGAAGATATTTTTATGGAAATATTTCTAGCATATAAAAAATATATAAAAAGAGTAATAAAGAGGTTGGTTGCTACCCGAAATATGAACTTCTTATTAATTTTGTCCCCACTATGCTTAGCGGAATAAAGAGAGAAACTAGAATGAGGATAACAATAGCATGGATGCTTCTTGTTGCACTCATGCCATTACAGATAGTGAAAAGCCTTCACTACCATGAATCTGTGGTTTCGTCAAGTTGTAGTCATCATGGGTGTCATGGAGATAATGACTTTCAGCATTCATGTCCTATTTGTAATTTCACATTGTCTCCGTTTGTACATTCGGAAACACCTCAATTTACTTTTGTTGCGGAACTACTCTCATTCGTTGTTCCGGTCTATGAAAAAGGAAAAGTTTTTGTTCTTTTTCATTCGTGTGGTCTGCGTGCTCCTCCTCTCGTGGCTTGACATTTCTTAATACATGCTTAAGTCTACTGAAATTAGCCAGGTTTCGTTGCATAGTTTTGTGTAGCGTTATCTGTACTTCCCATCGTTTTAGTGGATGTCTTTGTTGCTCTATCCGTAAAATATCGGGTCGTCTGTATGAGCATTTATGCATGTCGTTCATATTAGTTAATATTGATATTGCTACGAAATCATGTAAAGTGATATACCTTTATGCACCCTAGTGCTGTATATTACATTCTATGTTTTTCTGTCGCATTTTACTACTTATAGAAAAGTTATGAAATATATATATATGCTTATTGTGATACTGCTTTTTTCATTTGAAGCAGTTATGGCTAATACCCCCGCGGGTAATGGATCATTAAAAGGGAAAGTAACAGATGGTACTGATGGGAGTGCATTGATAGGAGTTAACCTTTACTTCCCGGAATTAAAACAAGGAACAGTGACTGATAATCAAGGCAATTATTCAATAGTAGGTTTACCGGCTATAAAAACGACACTACAGGTGAGCTACCTTGGACATCAGACGATTGTGCAGGAAGTTGATCTGAAAAACATCAAGTCATTGGATTTTGTGTTGAAAGAATCCGATGCTGCCATTAATGAGGTTGTCATTACAGCCTTAACCGGGAATTCACTCATTAAAAAAACGCCTTCGCCAATATCCTATGTTTCGAAAAGAGATTTGGAGGAAACCGCATCTACGAATATCATAGATGCGATAGCAAAGCAACCGGGGGTTTCACAAATAACTACCGGAGGAAGCATCTCAAAGCCTGTGATACGTGGGTTGGGGTATAACAGAGTGGTTGTAGTGAATGATGGAGTCCGTCAAGAGGGGCAACAATGGGGAGATGAACATGGAATAGAGATAGATCCTCAAAGTGTGAACTCTGTTGAAATATTGAAAGGGCCTGCCAGTTTGATGTATGGCTCTGATGCAATGGCTGGTGTGATAAATTTCCAGTCGGATCCTATATTGCCGGAAGGCTCTGTTAAAGCCAATGTAGCCACGGAATATCAGACGAACAATGGTTTGTTTAATTATTCTGTAAATACTGCCGGAAATAAAAATGGTTTCTTGTGGAACTGGAGATATAGTGATAAAATGGCTCATTCGTACCAAAATAAGTATGATGGATATGTATATGGCTCAGGTTTTAGAGAGCGGGCGTTGTCCGGTTTATTGGGGATTAGTCGTAATTGGGGCTATTCGCATTTGACTTTTGATTACTATCATCTTACTCCGGGGATTGTAGAAGGTGAGCGTGATGACGAGACAGGTGGATTCTTAAAGCCCGTTGTAATAAACGGGGAAGAAGGGGAAGCTGTTGCGACAGATAAGGATGGCAAATCCTATAGTCATCCGATGCCTTATCAGCAAATTTACCACTATAAGGCTGTTCTTAATAATAATATAATAATTGGTGAAGGAAATTTGCGGACCATTATCGGTTATCAGCAGAACCGTCGGCAGGAATTTGAAGACGTCTTATCTCCAAATAATTATGGACTTTATTTTCAGCTCCATACGATAAATTACGATGTACGTTATTCTTTTCCGGCAATAGCAGGCTATAAGTTTGTGGCTGGTGTTAATGGAATGTATCAGAAATCATTGAATAAAGGCTCGGAGTTTCTTATTCCCGAATATAACTTATTTGATACAGGAATGTTTTTTCTAGGCAGCCGCAATTTCGGGAAGCTTGACGTAAGCGGAGGGCTTCGTTATGATCGTCGGAGCACACATGGAAAATCCCTCTATTTGAACTCAAATGAAGAGGTCGTTAATAAGAACTCTGCAGGTGCAGAACAGAAATTTGCTAATTTCTCCCGACATTTTCAAGGTATTAGTGCTAGCTTGGGATTAACTTATCAAATTTCCGATTCTTGGCATACTAAATTAAATATATCGAGAGGTTTTAGAGCCCCCAACATTAGTGAATTGGCTTCGAATGGAGTACATGAGGGGACAATACGTTATGAGAAGGGAAATACCGGGTTGACAGCAGAAAATAGTTGGCAAGCCGATTGGGGAGTTGGATACTCTTCTTCTTTTATATTCGCGGAAATTTCTCTTTTTGCAAATAGAATAAACAATTATATCTTTTCTCATAAGCTGACGGACAGTAACGGGGAAGACATATTAACCGATGGATATCAGACTTATCAGTTTGTCTCCGGAGATGCCCGTATACTTGGTGGGGAAGCCAGTATTGATATTCATCCCGTTGAACGTTTGCATTTTCAAAACACATTCTCTTACGTGAATTCAGTGCAGCTCAATCAACCGGATTCTACTAAATATTTACCTTTTACACCGGCTCCAAAATGGACATCAGATCTTCGCTATGATCTCATTCGACATGGCGAAATTTTGAATAATACTTATGTCTCGTTTGGGTTGGAATGTAATCTAAGACAGGATCATATTTACTCTGCTTTTGGCACCGAGACGATAACACCATCTTATACATTGCTGAACGCTTCTATTGGAACCGATTTAATGCATAAAGGTCGCAAGTTGGCATCTTTATATTTCACAGCCAATAACCTTACGGATAAAGCTTATCAGAACCATTTAAGCCGCTTAAAATATGCAGATGAAAATCAGCTGACCGGTAGGCAGGGCGTTTATAATATGGGTCGTAACTTTAGTGTAAAACTGATTGTGCCGTTGAGCTTTTAGTGATAAGAGTTCCTTTCCTTTCTGAAATAATTAGGAAGAAAGGTTTTCTTTAATAACATTCTTCCATTTTTGGTGGAATAGGAAATTAATGTACTCCGAGAGATATTCTTTGAGAATATGTCTCGGAGCTATTTTTATATAATAAGAATTTGCTTTTGAAAGTTCAATCGCCCTCCAAACCATTTCTTTTTGCGTCTCTATATTGACGAGGTGACATGCCAAAATGTTGTGTAAATGTTTTATAGAAAGTGCCCCTGTTGACATATCCAGCTTTATACATAATCTCTTCTATTGATAGGGTTGTTATCACTAAATACCGTTCTACTATTGACAATCGATATTCTTTTATAATTTCAGCAGGAGATTTTTCTGTTATATTTCTTAATTTCCGGTAGAACTGGCGCGTGCTGCATCCCATTAATTTACTTAGAAATTCGATTGAGAGGTCTGCGTTTTGAATATTATTATCGATATTCTGCATCATTCTCTCAAAAAATGCTCTGTCATCAACATGTAATAGATGTCCATTTTCCAGTTCGAATGTACTGTATACCGAATTGTAATATGCCTTTAGTTCATCTTTTCGTAGAATTAATCTATTTGCAATGGTTTCAAGGTACTGTATGTCGAATGGTTTAGTAATATAGGCTTCAGCACCTGCTCCGATACTTTTGATCTGCTCATCTATATTATTTAATGCTGATAATGCTATAATCGGAATATGATTTAGGATAGAATTCGATTTTACTTTTTTTATAAACGATACACCATCCATGTCAGGCATCATTATGTCCGTAATGATCAAATCTGGCAACTGTAGTTTTAGAGATTCATAAGCTTTTTCTGCTACTTCAAAGGATATTGTATTGTATTTGTTAGCGAAAATATCTGCAACGAACCATAACATTGAGGTGTCATCATCGATAATCATAATCGTGCGTTTTTGCGAATCAAAAGCATTGGCTTTTTCTTTTTTAATTTCCTTTATGCTTTCGTTTAGATTGAGTTGCATGCTGATAATACTATTATTAATAGTATTATCAGTAATGTCTAATAGTGGTAATTGTACTTTGAATGTAGTTAATTCGTAAGGCGAACTTGATACCTCAATCTCACCTTTCAATAAAGTAACCATGCTATGACAGATTGCCAATCCTAACCCATTACGTGGGGATTGACTTTCTTGCGATTCAAAATTGTCAAGTATGCGAAACCTGTCAAATATCTTGTTTATATCTTCTTTCTGTATACCCTTCCCTGAGTTTGATATACGAATGCAGAGTAAGTTATTTTCATTTATATATAATTCAACCGTAATTTCTCCGTTATCTGGTGTATATTTGAAAGCGTTCGAGATTAGATTATTCGTTATCTTGTATAGACAACTATTATCCGTATTCCAATAGATATTTTCTTGTATTTTTAGTTTATAATTAATTTTCTTTCTTTCTGCCAATTCGGAGAATGCTTCAGTGATATCTTGTATTTGCTTGCTTACGAATATCTTTTCTATCTTGAGAGATTTATTTCCTGTTTCTAATCTACGAAATTCTATGAGTTCAAGAATGAGGGAATTTAACCTGCCGGCATTTTGCCGAATCATATTTGCATATTTGTTGATATAAGAATCTGTGCTTTTGTAGGAAAGTATTCGTTCACATGGCCCTGAAATTAATGTAAGTGGTGTGCAGAATTCATGTGTAATGTTAGTGAAGAAGCGTAGTTTGGACTCATATAGTTCTTCTTTTTTCTGTTGATTGATTTGTCTTATCATGCTATTCTTCTTATGATGGTAGTGCTTAATACTCCATTTGATGCTGATCATAATTATGCTGATTATAATTATTACATATATCCAGTACGCCATTGTACTTGTGTACCATGGAGGAGTGATTTGTATAATTATACTTTGAGGTGTGCTCTCCTTCCCCGTATTCTTATTTTTATATTTGACCAATAATATATATTTACCGGGAGTTAAATTGGAGAATGTTGCAGTATTTGAAAAACCATTGTCTATCCATTCATTACTTAAATTGATTATTTTATAATAATAGACGTAATTATTTCCATTAATATAATCAATGGCTCTGAATGATAGGCTAAAGAAATTCTGCTTATAGCTCAGCTTTAATATTGACTTTCCCTTATCCTCCATTATTTTGCTAAAAAGATTGTATTCTTTACCGTATATAGATAGCCGATAAAATTTGAGGGCAGGTGTATATGGTTTTATGCCAATCATGTTTTCTTTAATACTTATGAATCCATTAGTCCCGCCAAAAAACAAAGTTCCGGTTCTTTCATCTTTATAAAACGCCCCATCACTAAATTCTGTTATTTCAAAATACCCTTTTTGCGGGTAAGTTTGTATTGTACTTCTTACAGTATTAAAGCGTACAAGACCTTGATTTGTACTTAGCCAGAGATTAGCATGCGAGTCTTCCAATATGCCATGTATTGTGTTGTTTGGAAAGCCATCCACTTCGTTGTAAACGTGATATTTCTTGTTATTTAATTTTATTAACCCGTTACTACTTCCAAACCAGTACCCTTCTTTGTTCTTGTGAATTGCAAAAATATCATTGATAGTTTGGCTTTTTACTGTTTGATTGAAATGAAATGATTTAAATCTATCGGTTAATGAATTCCAACGATATGCTCCATACCCACGGTTTCCAAACCAGATGATCGAATCATTTTCTTTAAATGATGTGAAAAAGTTATTTGCAAAGCGCTTACCTCTCTCTTGTATAAATCGTTTTGCAAAAATAACTTTTGGTTCGTTACATAACATTTTAATTTTCACTTTTATTATACCTTCTTCAACGGTAGAAATCCATAATGTGCTGTCATTAAATTCGCAAATCGAATGGATATATCTTACGTTTTTACCTCCTGCAAGAAGGGGAAAGTTTTTTATTTTATTATCCTTGTAAGAAAAATAATTCATTCCATTTTCTGTTCCTATCCATAATATTCCATGCTTACTTGGCTCAAAACAATATACGGCATTATCTGCTAATGCGCTATTATCTGCTTGTAGATGGTCGTATATATTGCTTTCCGAGTAATAGTCGAATAGACGTAGAATTCCTCCTCCTTTAGTTCCAATCCACAATGTGTTCTTACTATCTAGAAATAGGCTTCTTACCGGATTGTTGATATTATATGGAGAGCTACTCAGTATATTATTTTTTATAGAGTAGTCGTTCACAAAATACATATACACTCCTTGTCCATCTGTTCCGACCCAAATGATGTCCTGGTTTTTATCTTTTACCAAACAGAAAATTCCCGATTGGATATTGGTTGCTTGGATACGATATGGACTCTTTAAATTCTTTTGATGCCTGATTTGAATTAATCCATTGCTTTTAAAGCCCACAAAATAATCATTATGATGACGTATTATAGAGGATATTTCCCCACGGGAGTGTATCTCTGTCGATAAGTTTATAATGAAGGATGTTTTTTTGTTTTTTAGATTGTACTCATATAGAGAATTATCTTCGTCTGCAAAGATAATAATATCGGACTCGTCTGCCGACGCAAATTTTAGTTTTTTTGGATGATGGAAGTAGTTATCTGGCTTTAACTGTATGGCATTCTTTCTTTTTATTATATTGAAACTTTTACTATCTCCGTTTGTGGAAAATATCCATAAAGTTTCGAAATTATCCACTATCATTTGACAGATGTCTCCGATATTGACTTTTACTGTTAATAGCTTTTGAAATTGTTTGTTACCTTTAGGAAGGCAATAGAGATCTCCATTGTCTTTTATGATATAAATATCATTTTCGGGAGATCTGGCTATTTTATTGATATCTTTAAAGTTTTCAAAATATTGGATTTCTTGCGTTTTTGTGTTTAGACGATCCAATCCGTAATTCGTTTTTATCCATAATATATTTTTTTCAGCCTCTACTATGCTATTGATTAAATTACCGGAAATGTTATTTCGAAAGTCAATGGGAGTATATAACTGTAATATATTGCCATCAAAGGTGTTTAATCCGTCGCATGATCCAAACCAAAGTAGGCCGTCTTTGTCTTGGCATATTGAAAGAATGGCACTGTTAGATAATCCATTTTTATTTGATAGTTGACGGATACTGTATTGATTCGCTGCATAACAGAAAAATACAGAAAAGAAAATTAGAATGGCTGAAGCGGAAAAACGATAAATGGCTTTCATAAAAATATCAGATTTAAATTGGACTAGGTACAAAAGTAGCAAATAAGCCTTTACTATCGGATTTTAATATAGTAAAAAAAAGTATGATTTTGTGCCGAAGTTGTATTAAATGCTTGTACGACTCTTTTCAACTACATAAATGGCATATATTCGTACAGCGGTGCTATATCCCCTTTTCTATATTTGCTGCATATTTCTGTTTAGAAGATGTTTTTAATAAAAATGCTATGAAGTCTGATGTTACTTCTCTAAGTGGGCAATCTCTTAAGTGGGAATTATAATTCTCATATTATTAATATATGGTATGCGTTTATTATGAAAATAAATTTTGTAGATATGAGTTCATTACGCGATGTTGAGAGGAATAACTAATGATATTTTAATAAATATGTAACTCGAGAGTAAGATTATAAATAAAACTATTTAACTAATATGAGAAAAAAAATAAAATTAATATTATTCGGAATATTTCTATTCACACTTAATCTATCCGCTCAGCACTCTTTTGAATTATTTTCACCTGATAATAGACTGCGTATTCAAGTTGAAATTGGTAATAATCTGTTTTTTAGTCTTTTTTGTAATGAGCATTTAATTTTTAAGAATAACCGCATAGAACTTGCTTTAAAAAATAAGACACTTGGACTAAACTCTTATGTAAGAAAAGTAAAGAAAGAAAATATTCATCGGGTTTTGAAACCGGTATTCCCTTTGAAATTCTCAACAATAATTGATGAATATAACTCATTAAGGATATCTTTTAAAGACAATTTTTCTTTGGAATTCAGGGCCTATGATGATGGATTGGCTTACCGCTTTATTACCGATATGCCTGATTCGGTCGACGTTCTTAATGAACAGCTCCAAATAAAATTTGCATGTGATTATAAATTGCATCTGCAAATTCCTTCTGGTTTTAAAACAGCCTATGAAGAAGCTTATACACATCTTGATTCTAATGAATGGGGGCGGATGGGTAAATTCTCGACGTTACCTGTTTTGATTGAAACCCCCTATTCCCGGGTTTTGATTTCCGAATCAAATGTAGCTGATTATCCGTGTATGTTTCTGCAGGGAGTATCGTATGGTTTATCTTCAGCTTTTCCTAAACTACCTGTTGAATTTGGAGATGACGGAGACCGTAGCCTGAAAATATTGAAAGAGGCAGATTGTATTGCAAGAACGGTTGGTAGACGCGATTATCCTTGGCGCTACTTTATTGTGGCGAAAGATGATAAAACATTATTGAAGACCTCGATGCCCTATAAATTAGCAGAGGAGAGCCAAATTCGGGATGTATCGTGGATTAAGCCGGGGCAAGTCAGTTGGGAGTGGTGGAATGGATGTGCCCCTTATGGGAAAGATGTTAATTTCTCAACAGGTTGTAATACTGAAACTTATCAATATTATATAGACTTTGCTTCCATGTTTAATATCCCGTATATTATTTTGGATGAAGGATGGTCTCAAAAAACAACTAATCCATTTATTCCTAATTCAGAACTTGATATACATCGTTTAATCCATTATGGGCAGGGAAAAAATGTTGGTATTATCCTTTGGCTTACATGGTTAACTGTGGAAAAGCATATGGACCTTTTTAAAACTTACTCGGAATGGGGTGTTAAAGGAATAAAAATTGATTTTATGGATAGGAGTGATCAATGTATGATGAATTTCTATGAAAAAGTCGCAAAGGAAGCGGCTAAATATAAATTGTTTGTTGATTTTCATGGAGCGATAACTCCTAAAGGATTAGAATATAAATATCCCAATATCCTTTCGTATGAGGGCGTCAGAGGGCTTGAACAGATGGGAGGATGTAAACCTGATAACACCATTTATTTACCGTTTATCCGAAACATAGCCGGAGCAATGGACTTTACGCCCGGGGCTATGATTAATATGCAACCTGGAGTATATTGTAGTAATCGCCCTAATTCTGCAGGAATGGGGACTCGAGCTTACAGTATGGCTCTCTTTACGATTTTTGAAAGCGGATTGCAGATGCTATGTGATAACCCTACATTGTATTATATGAATGAAGAGTGTACAGAGTTCATTACTAAAGTTCCCGTGACTTGGGATGAAACCGTTCCTTTGGTTGCAATCTTGGGGGAAGGTGTCATTATAGCTAAGCGAAAAGGTGATAAATGGTATATCGGGGGAATTACCAATGGCAATGAAAAGAAGGTAATAATTGACTTTAATTTCTTGCAAACCGGCAAGCAATATAAAATGATTTCCTACGAAGATGGACCAAATGCATCCAGGCAGGCTATGGACTATCGGAAAAAGGTGCAGGTTGTTACATCAAAAACGAAATATGAGGTATCAATGGCTCCAAATGGAGGATGGACTGCTGTTTTGGAATTGGATTAATAATTTAAGCTATGAAGAAAATAGTTGTATTGCTGTTCCTTATTGTTTGTTGTGTTAACCTTATTTATTCCGAAAATGGATATGATTTATGGTTACGCTATAAAAAGGTTGATAATCCTTTTTTGTATAGCTCATATAGAGAAAAGAACCATCATGTTATTTTCCCTTGTTCTTCAGATAAGTTACTTGCTGCGAAAAACGAACTGAGAAATGGCTTTTTGGGGTTATTGGATTTGCAGTTGACTGAAACGGAGGTGATCGAAAATAATACTCTGGTTGTAGGTACTCCAAAGACGATCCCTGCGTTTCAACATCAGCCATTTATTCAAGATATTAACAAGTTGAATGATGATGGCTTTGTGATTCGGAGTTTAAATTTCCAGGGAAAGCAAGTTACAGGTATAATAGCTAAAACGGATATTGGGATTCTTTATGGCGTATTTCGCTATCTCCGATTAATGCAAATGCATAGTTCCATTGAAAGATTAGCTATTACAGAAGAACCGAGCTTAAAATATCGTGTACTGAACCATTGGGATAATCTTAACGGTACTATTGAGCGTGGATATGCCGGATCGAGTCTTTGGGATTGGGAAAGACTTCCGACATATAAAGATAAACGCTATACAGACTATGCCCGGGCAAATGCGTCAATCGGTATTAACGGTAGTATTTTGAATAATGTAAATGCAAGTGCAAAAAGCCTGCGTGCCGATTGGTTGGTAAAAGCCGCCGGATTGGCTGATGTTTTTCGTCCATACGGCATAAAAGTGTATCTCACAGCAAAATTTAGTGCTCCCAAAGAAATTGGAGGGCTAGATACTGCGGACCCCTTAGATCCAAAAGTAAAGCAGTGGTGGAAAGACAAAGTAAAAGAAATATATGCTTTAATCCCTGATTTTGGAGGCTTTCTGGTAAAGGCGAACTCTGAAGGCCAACCGGGACCACAGGATTATGGAAGAACTCATGCCGATGGAGCTAATATGTTGGCTGACGCATTGGAACCTTTTGGAGGGATTGTTTTCTGGAGAGCTTTTGTTTATCAGAATGAGCGGCATGTAGATCGCGTGGTTACGGGCTATAATGAATTTAAACCTTTGGATGGCACTTTCAGAAGAAATGTCTTTGTACAACCTAAGAATGGTCCAATAGACTTTCAACCCCGCGAGCCTTTTCATCCTTTATTTGGGGCCATGCCTAATACTCCTCTTGCAATGGAATTTCAGATTACCCAGGAAAATTTGGGACATGCCGGTCATCTGGTATATTTAGGGACTTTGTATGAAGAGACGCTCCAATCCGATACTTATGAGAATGGTACCGGATCAACGGTTTCTAGGATTTTACAGAATTACAATAAAACGTATGGGATGTCTGCTATTGCCGGCGTATCGAATATAGGTTCTGATTTGAACTGGACAGGCCATTTGTTTGGACAGGCAAACTGGTATGCCTTTGGACGCTTGGCATGGAATCCCGATTTGAGCTCCAAAGATATAGCCAAAGAATGGGTTAGATTAACTTTTTCCAATAAAGAGGAGATTATTGACCCGATTTTGAATATGATGCTTATGTCGCGTGAAGCTGCTGTAAATTATATGATGCCTTTAGGAATAAATCATATCATGAACTTTGATACACATAATGGACCGGAGCCATGGCATGATGACCCCGTATGGACTGCTTTTGATTATCACAAAGTGACTAAAGATAGCATTGGTGTAGATAGGACCATTAATGGGAGCAACGCTGTAAGTCAATATCGTTCTCCTGTCAAGGAAGAATTTAATGATATTCAAAAGTGCCCGTCTATTTATTTGTTGTGGTTTCATCGGGTACCTTGGAATTATAAAATGCCATCCGGACAAACTTTATGGAATGAGTTGGTAGCCCATTATTATAAAGGTGTGGATGAAGTTGAGCAGATGCAGAATATATGGAATCGACTGAAAGGGAAAATCGATAATGAGCGCTTTGAACATGTTTCTTCATTATTAAAACTTCAAAAGGGAGAAGCTGCTTGGTGGAGAGATGCTTGTGTACTCTTCTTCCAACAATATTCAGGTTTACCTATCCCCGAAGGTTATAGCCACCCTGAACATTCTCTTGAGTACTATAAACAGATACCATTCCCTTACAATTGGGATCAGACTAATTTTTTTGAGAAATGAGAGGAAGTAAAATCTATGTGGTAGTAGCCATGCTGCTCTTTTGCAATCTGTCTTTTGCGCAAAAGATTAAAGTGGCATGTGTAGGGAATAGCATTACAGAGAATTATGCTCTTCCACTGAAAGACAAATATCCCACTATTCTGCAACGTCTGCTTGGAACGCAATATGATGTTCGTAATTATGGCATTGGAGGGCGTACGATGTTAAGAAAAGGCAATTATCCTTATTGGAATGAGGCGCGCTATAAGGAGGTGCTGGAGTGGAATCCGGATATTGTCATCATTAAAATGGGAACCAATGATGCAAAACCCGGGAATTGGACTCATAAAGAAGAGTTTGTGACTGATTATGTTGACTTTGTAGATTCTTTTAAGTCTTTAACAAGTAAACCTAAGATATATTTGTGTTATCCGCTTCCGGCTTTCCCGGGAAATGTTCTACCTGTGGATGACCGTATTATTGCTGATGAGATGATCCCGATGATTAAGCAAGTCGGTAGCAGGACAGAAGTCAGCATTATTGATTTGCACACTCCATTCATAGGGAAGAGTGATTTTGTGTATGATAAGATTCATCCCAATGTAAAGGGAACGACGACTATGGCACGAATTATTGGCAAGGCTATTTGTCCTAAAAAGAGTTTCCCGAAACCACTACTTCGTTCTAAAGTTGATGTGATATTTATTGGTAACAGCATCACTGAAGGAACTTATTTGCAGACACCACCTCCCATGGCTGCTGCTCTGTATTTGGATAGTTTGGGCTATGATGTTAAATATGCGAATTGTGGAATGAGTGGATATACCACTTATAATTTCTTGCCCCCAGGAAGAGCCTTCCAAAAAGTTGTTTCTGCTGCCGATTCTATTTATAAGAAGGGAGAAATGCTTGTGTTCTCAATGAAATTGGGTACAAATGATAGTGCATGCAAGGGTACTACTGGAGCACCTGTTTCTGTATCTGCATACAAAGTAAATATGCAAATTATTATTGATTCTATACATGCAAGATTCCCTTTGGCTAAAATAATGATTCATTATCCTATATGGTATAGTGAAAATACTCAGAATGGTGCAGTGTATCTTAAAGAAGGGCTTGATAGATTGAAAACCTATATGCCGATAATAGATCAACTGGTTAAAGATAATAATGGTTTTGTCTTTTCCGGAGATAAAAAAGGTTTTGGACTTTTCCGTAATCATGGCCTAAAATATTATAAACCTCAAGAAGGGAAGCAGGGCATATATTATTTGCATCCCAATGCTTATGGTGCCAAAATCTTGGGAAATCTGTGGGCAAGGGAAATTGATAGATTAATAATAAAGAAGAATAGAATGGAGTAACCTATCTAATAGTGTTTAATAATAATTAAATCAGAACTATGTTAACAGCAAAAAAAAAAAGAAGGATATCTGGCTTTAGGTATCTGGTAGGGCTTTTATTAGCTCTTGTTTTAGTCTATCCGACTTTCTCTGCCATGGCAGGAATCAGGTCGGTGGAACAACGGACTGAAAAGAAAATCTCGGGAATAGTACAAGATGCTTCGGGTCCTGTGATCGGAGCTATTATTAAGGTTAAAGGTACAAACAACGGAACTGTAACTGATTTGGATGGAAAATACTCATTAAAGGTCGGTATGGGTGATGTTCTAATCATTAGTAGTGTGGGGTATAAAGATCAATCTGTTGTAATTCAGCAGAATCAATTTACCTACGATATTACCTTGGAAGAGAATATTGAAGCGTTAGGTGAAGTTGTAGTAGTCGGCTATGGAGTACAGAAGAAATCGGATATTACGGGTGCGATGGTTAATGTCAGCAACAAGAGCCTGAAAGAAGCTCCTGTTGCGAATGTTGCAGCTGCATTGCAGGGACTTGCAGCAGGTGTTGACGTTCAGATGTCAGGAGGGGCCACTCATCCGGGTGCTGTACCTCAAATTCGTATTAGAGGAGAAAGATCCATTAATGCCGGCAATGATGCATTAATTGTTCTTGATGGAATACCATTCAGTGGAAACTTGAATGATATTAGTAATGATGATATAGAGAGCATTAGCATACTTAAGGATGCATCTGCTACTGCCATTTATGGCTCTCGTGGAGCTAATGGTGTAATTTTGATTACCACTAAAAAAGGCGCGAATGGAAAAACCAAAGTTTCTTATAGTGGATATTATGGAGTGGTAAAAGCTATTAGCAAATACAAAGTGATGAATTCAGAAGAGTTTATCCGGTTTAAACAATGGGCTTTCTATAATGCCAATGCCGATAAGTATTCTGGGCCGGATGATCCCGAGATCATGCAAATTAACCGGGTTTTTAAGGACCAAGCAGAAATGGATGGTTATTATGCTGGAAACGATACGGATTGGCAAGACTTGATTTATGAGGATGGAATGACCATGAATCACCAGCTTTCTTTGAATGGTGGGAATGAGAAGACAAGTTATAATGCTTCGGTTGGTTATTATAAAGGTGAAAATAATTATGCTCCCCATTCCTTTGAGCGTATGACCGCTAAAATTTCAGTGGATACCCAAGTAGGGAAATATGTGAAAATGGGCCTCTCTTCTTTGAATGGTTACATTATGAATAATGGAGAGAATAATAATCCTATGGATCAGGCGTTAAGAGCTTCTCCTTTTGCAACTCCGTATAATGAGAATGGAATTCTGATCAATGAAATTCCAGGGAGTGGAGGGCAGGTATGGAATCCTCTTTTAGACTTGCAAGACGGAGCTGTAATTGATAAACGCAGAGCTCTATCCACATTCAATGTGGGTTACTTGGATGTTACACTTCCTTACGGATTAAGTTATAGATTTAACGGTGGTCTACAATTAAAATATGAAACGTTGGGACAGTTTCAAGCAAGTCTTACAACAAAAAGGATGGGTGCACAAAATAGATCTTACGCCGACCATTATTTAGGAGTTGAATATACCATTGAGAATATTCTAAACTGGAATAAAATAGTTCATAAGGATCATAATATATTTCTTACTTTGATGCAGAGTGTTCAAGAAAGCAAACGTGATGGTAATTCCATAGAGGCTTATAATTATTTTAATAATAATATCCAGTTTTATAATCCTTCTCCGGATTTGGCTTTAGGTGCAATTTCCGGCGGTGGAGGATTCAGCAAATGGAGGATAATGTCTTTCATGGGGCGCTTGAATTATAGTTATCGTGAGAAGTATTTGTTAACAGCCACAATCCGCTCAGATGGGTCCTCACGCCTTGCAGAAGGTAACAAATGGCATAGTTTCCCATCGGTTGCATTGGGCTGGAATGTCATGAGGGAAAATTTTATGTCTAAGCAGCATATCTTTTCTGCTTTAAAATTGAGGGCGAGTTGGGGCAATGTCGGGAGTACCGCCGTAAATCCATATCAAACGATGGCTAATTTGAGTACTAATAAGTACATGTTGGGTTCTTCGGGCGTTGTAGGCGTATATCCGAACTCTGTGCCGGATAAGTCTTTGGGATGGGAGTATACGGAAACTATTAATTTGGGAATTGATTTCGGTTTCCTCAATAATAGAATTAATGGTACTTTGGAGTTTTACCAACAAAAAACAAAAGATTTGCTATTGGGAGTTAGTTTACCTATTACTTCAGGGTACTCTTCCAGCTATTTGACGAATTTAGGGAATACCCGTAATCGTGGAGTTGAATTGAATATAAGTACTGTGAATATCGAGGGTGATGGTCAAAATCGATTATCGTGGAACACTGATTTCAATATTTTTGCTAACCGGAATAAAGTGACAAGTTTGGGAGAAGGTGTAGCAAAAGATGAATCTAATAATTTGTATGTAGGAAAAGACAGATGGGTGATCTATTCACTTAAAGCAGACGGATTATGGCAGGATACTCCTGAAGATCGTGCTTTGGCTGAGAGTTATGGGTATCCGACTTCCGGTAATTCTTCTGTAATTGGTACTATAAAGATCAAGAATAACCATATAGATTATGAAGCGGATGGCGTTACTCCCAAGGCTAAGCAAGTGATTAATGATGACGATAGAGTCTTTTTGGGCAGACGTTCTCCTGATTTTGAAGGCGGTATTACCAATAGATTTGCATATAAAGGATTTGATTTATCTTTTCTCTTCTCTTTCCGTTCGGGGGGAATTCTAACTTCAAACATGCACAATGGCTGGATGAATACCATGCAGGGAACATTTAATAATCTGAAAATAGATTATTGGACTCCGGAAAATACGAATGCAAGATGGCCGAAGCCATCGGTCTCCGGTGTTGGAGATAATAAAAAACTGTTGGCTCGATATGATGCTTCTTATCTGAAGTTAAGAAATATTTCCTTAGGATATACTATTCCTCAAAGTTTTTCCAGAAAATATGGAATTGAATCTATGAGGATTTATACGACGGCATATAATTTATATACTTGGTTTAGTAGCCAATATAAGAAGGACGGGGGCATTGATCCGGAGACCTCGAGTACCGTTGATTTAAATACTCCGCCCACAAGGAGTTTCATAGTAGGAGTTAATTTATCATTTTAATAGTAAAAGACATGAAAAGAATAATATATATATTAGCACTCCCATTCTTCTTTATATCTCTTGCATCATGCCAAGACTGGCTTGAGGAAGAAAACCATTCTAGTACAACTCAAGATTTCTTAAAGACGTCCCAAGGCTTTAAGATGGGGTTGAATTCTGCTTACTCGGTGTTGAGAAGTATGTATGGAGATGAAGGAGGAATCCATGGTCTAATGAATCCTGGGACAGATGAACTTAAAAGCAGTACGACAGAGAACAGAGCCACTACATTGTCTATATATGATCCTACTCGATATACGGCTAACAATGAATTTTTGAGTAATTTATGGTCGTATGCATATTCTAATATCAATACGTTGAATTATATGATAGAGAATGTGGAAAGCATTCCAATTGATGCTAATTTAACTTTGGCCCAACGGGCACAGTATTTGGGGGAAGCTAAGTTTATGAGAGCTTTTCTCTATTTTAATTTGGTGCAACAATTTGGTGACGTCACTGTATCTACTACATTCAATGATCAGCCTTCCAGGTCTGCGGTACGGGATGATATGCTAAAGGCTTACGATGTGATTATTCAGGACTTGATAGATGCTTCTACTGAATGCTCTTCGAGTTTACAACTGAATGGATTGGAAGCCGGTCGTGCTTCGGGTGCTGCAGCACGTCATTTGTTGGCCCGAGTTTATTTGACATTGGGGTGGGTATACGACAAGAGTGCTTCTTCCTATCCAAACAACAGTCATAATAAATATTATGATCCAAATAAAGCAAAAGAATATTATCAAAAGGCTTATGATATTGCGTCAAAACTAATAGCCGATGCGCCTTCCTTGGGGATTTCTTTGATGCCTAACTTTGCAGATGTCTTTAATGAGGCGAATGATGATCCTTCTGGGAAAAATAAGGAAGAGCTGTTTGTGGCTCGTATGGATTGGGACTTGGATAATGTTTATGGATATCGTTCAACTTTGAACCATTATTACGTCAATGGATATGAAGCTTATATGGGAGAACGTAATATCAATGATGGACGTTGTTATTCTTGGTTCAACCCCAATAGATATACTTATAATGCATTTAATAATAGGGATAAAGATACAAGGTACGATGCAACATTTCAGAAGGTATGGTACGCTACTAAGACGCAAAATGGCGGCACTGTCTCTTATAACATCAATGGGAAGAAAGAATCTTTTGATTGGAAGTATACGACTGTCGGAGATACTGCTATCTACTATCCGGGTTATAATATGACAGCGGATGAAATCAAAGCTAAAACCTATAATAGAACAGGAAATAAATATTTAATATTTACCCCGGAAGCTTATGATGGTTATAAAATATTTCCAACAATCACTAAATTCCTTGATCGGACAAGAGCACAATATAATGATAATTCAGATCGTTCATATATAATATTTAGATTAGGTGAAACTTATCTGTTAGCTGCTGAAGCTGCCTATAAATTGAATGATAATGATAATGCTGCGAAATATATCAATATATTAAGAGAGCGCGCTCGCAATAAATCGACTTCTGTATCTGGAGCTCTTAATATTAATCCGTCGGATATAACTCTTGACTTTATCTTGGAAGAAAGGACACGAGAATTACTGGCAGAACATTGTCGTTGGGCTGATCTTGCTCGTACAGGTACATTACTGACAAGGGTTAGGCTTTATAATGATGGAGTGGCCAAGACGAATATTGAAGATAAGGATCAATTACGTCCCATACCGCAAAGTCAGATTAATCGAGTGACAGTTGGTAAAGTATACCCACAAAATGAAGGTTGGTAAAAAGAGTTTTGGGTAATAGAAGGCTGCAAACGATATAGAATAATGCTATTTGTTTGCAGCCTTTTCTGTATTTTATTATTAGCTTTGGGACAATATTCATGATAACTCAAAAATCTCTATTTATTTGGTATGAAAAACAATAAAAAGAACAAAATCTTTTACTTAGCGGCAATATTGATTGCTTCTACTTGTAGTTTACACTCTCAAACTAAAGACGCTTTGATTCCTCCCGAACTTGAAAATACGGAGTGTCTAGGTATTAACAAAGAGGCTTATCACGCTACATTGATGCCTTATGCCAACTTGCAGGAGGCTTTAGCAGCCAATCGTCATGCTTCGTCTTATTGTCGTGTTTTAAACGGTATGTGGAAATTTAACTGGGTGCCAACTCCTGAAGCACGTCCTGTTGATTTTTATAAGCCGGATTATGATGTCTCTGCCTGGAAAGAAATTTCGGTTCCTTCTAATTGGGAGGTTCAGGGCTATGGTACTCCTTTTTATAGAAATCTGGGTTATACCATAAAAAGAGACTTCCCTCATGTGATGAGTGAACCTGATCCTAAATATACAGCGTATAAAGAGCGTAATCCGGTGGGAAGCTATCGCCGTGATTTCGATGTACCTTCTAGCTGGAAAGGGCGTCGTATCTTTATTACTTTTGACGGTGTGGATAGTGCTTTCTTTATTTGGGTTAATGGGAAAAAGGTTGGCTACAGTGTAAACAGTCGTAATGCCGCCGAATTTGATTTAACTCCGTTTGTGAATGCAGGAAAGAATACATTGGCAGTTGAAGTATATCAATACAGTTCGGGCACATGGCTGGAAGATCAGGATATGTGGAGATTGCATGGTATCTTCCGTAACGTAACCCTTTGGAGTGCACCTCAAACGCATATGCGTGATTTCTTTGTAAAGCAGGATCTTGATAAAGAGTATAAGAATGCCACGCTTGAGATCGTTGCGAGGGTAAAAAACTATAGTACTAAAAAGAGTAAGGGGCAAAGCTTAACGGCAACATTATATGACAAACAAGGGAATGAGATTACCAAAAAAACTGTTTCCGGGAAAGCTTTATTGGGACAGCAGGAACAGCAACTTGCAGTGAAAATGGATGTTATGGCTCCTGAGAAATGGACGGCAGAGACTCCTAATCTTTACACAGTTGTGTTATCTAATTCCGAAGGAGAAATATTATCTTCTAAGATCGGTTTCCGAAAACTTGAGATCAATGGCAGGATTATGACTGTCAATGGTGTTCCTTTGAAGTTGAAAGGGGTAAACCGGCATGAGCATTGGTCAGAAGTAGGGCATGCCGTAACTGAAGAACAAATGATAAGAGATTTGCAGGTTATCAAGCAAGGGAATTGTAATCACATAAGGACATGCCATTATTCCGATGATCCACGCTGGTATGAATTGTGCGATGAATGGGGTATCTGGCTTGTGGCTGAAGCGAATTGTGAATGCCATGGTTATGATGGAAAGTTTGATGAAGAACCACTGATGAAGGCGGCCATTTTAGATCGCAATGTAGCTAATGTGGAGAATTTCAAGAACCATCCTTCGGTTATAATATGGTCTCTTGGTAATGAATGTGGTGGGGTTGGTTCTAATTTTGTTGCGGCAATGCATAAAATTAAAGAAATTGATCCAACACGTTTTGTGCACTATGAGCGTTTTGGTGTTGGCGATAAGAATCCTGCTGACTTTGACGGTCGCATGTATGGTACTCCTGAAGATTTTGCAAATGTTGCAAGAGATAAGAATCTTAAGAAACCATTTTATATATGCGAATTCGCGCATGCTATGTTTAATTCTATGGGATCTTTGGCAGAATATTCCGAAGTCTTCGATAATAATCCGGAGATTGTAGGAGGAGCCATTTGGGAATATCAGGATCAGGCTTTGTGGAACAGACGTAATCCGGCTCATCCTATATTGGCTTATGGTGGGGGCTTTGGTGAATACCCCAATGACCACTATTTCATTCATAAAGGAGTTGTTTCTTATGATCGATCTACTGAAGGTACTGGTGTAAAACCGCATTATCCCGAGATGAAAAAGGCTTTTCAGTGGATTGATACCCGATTGGTAGATCCGGCGAAAGGGCAGATATCAATTAGGAATAAATATCAGTTTATATCTCTTAATGGATTTGAAGGGTCTTGGACTCTATCGGAAAACGGGAAGATTATTGCTTCCGGTAAACTGGATATGCCTAATGTTGCTCCTCTGTCGGAAGCGACAGCAACTATTCCTTATCGAATTGATAAGCCGAAACCTGATGCCGAATACTTCTTACGGGTTTCTTATCGCTTGAAGAATAAAACATTGTGGGCGGACAAAGGATTTGAGCTTGCTTGTGAGCAATTTAAATTACCCATAAATACGGTTTCAGCATTGATAGCACCATCTGTAAGTCCTGTGAAAATTACAAAAGACGCTCAGTCCGTAACGATCTCAGGTCACAATTTTTCTTTAGCTTTCGATAAACAAAGTGGTTCCTTAATTCAGTTGGTTAAAGATGGTACCAATTTATTGGCTGCTGATGGAGGTCCAAAGCTTCATTTGTGGCGGTCAGCTCATCGAAACGATGATATGTGGGCTTTCCGTCAATGGGAAAAATGTGGTGTGGATAATTTGAAGTATTCATTAGTCAGCTTTGATATAAAGCCTGTTGACAAGAATTCCGTGAATGTTGTCTCTGTGGTAAAAGCTGAAGGAAAAGAAGGGTTTGGAGCACTTCATACTACAACTTACTTGGTGAAAGGCGATGGTATTGTTACTGTGACTAATAAGATCGAGTTTGTTGGTACGCGTATTAATTTAGCACGTATTGGAGTACGTTTTCTTCTTGATAAGAGACTTGATAATGTGACTTATTTTGGACGTGGCCCGGTAGAGAATTATTCTGATCGTAAATCAGCTCAGGACATTGGACAATATAAGTTGGATGTGAACAATCAATATGAATACGAAAAACCAATGGATAGAGGTAATCATGAAGATGTTCGTTGGGCAGATATGTCTGGAAATGGCACGCCTTCATTCTCTTTTCAAGCGGACAAAAACTTGATGCAGTTTTCTGCATTACCTCATACTGATGAACAAATGCAAAATGTGGAATACAAGATTGATTTACCAAAAAGCCAGGCTACTGTATTCACTCTTGCTACTAAAACTTTAGGAGTGGGTTCCAATGGTTGTGGTCCTAAACCATTAGATAAATATTTGGTATGGTCCGACAATACTGAATTTACTTATGTCATAAATCTATCTCAGATTCATGAATAGTGATAATTCATTAATTAATAGAAATAAAAAAGGAGTTAAGATTGATCTTAACTCCTTTTTTATACTCAGTCGGGGTGAGAAGATTCGAACTTCCGACCACACGCCCCCCAGACGCGTACTCTAACCGGGCTGAGCTACACCCCGAATTGCGGATGCAAAAGTAAGGCTTTATTTTTAAATAGCAAATGTTTGAATGATTAAATTTGATGCATTTTCAGCCTGCTATCTCCTTGTAGAAGCATCTTTAGTGATTATAATTTCTATAATCCCATGCATTCCCTGTAAAAATCAAACATTTGGAAGATGGTTTCCTTATCTGCGGTTTCATTTAAGCTAACTTCACCAATATTCTTTAATAAACTGAAGTTAATAATGCCCGCAGTGTTTTTCTTGTCATGCTTCATGAGCTCATATAACTGCTCATATTGGTTACAGTCAAAAGAGAAAGTTCCATAATTTTGGCGTATGAACTGAATGGTTTGGCGCATTTTCTCTATGGGGAATCCTACTTTTATATGTGAGAGATAGAGCTCGCAAACTATTCCCCACGCTACTGCGTAGCCATGTAATACGGGGTGATTCTGTGCCAATGCCAAACTTTCGAAAGCGTGTCCTACCGTATGTCCTAAGTTTAGAGCCTTACGGATACCATGTTCCAATGGATCCTCTGCTACAATTTGTTCTTTCACGCTTACTGATCGTCCGACCATTTCTTTTAAAACAGAGTAGTCTATGCTATCCGTATTGAAATTTAGTAGCTCACTCCAATGTTCCGGGGTGCTGATTAATCCATGCTTTAGCATTTCAGCATAGCCTGAAAAGAAATTCTGTACATCAAGGCTCCGTAGAAACTCTGTTTCTAAAATAACGTAAGCAGCAGGATTAAACACTCCGATTTCATTCTTTAATCCATTGAAGTTTATACCTGTTTTGCCACCAACAGCTGCATCTACCATAGCCAGCAATGTTGTGGGTACATTGATATAAGTTATTCTTCTTTTAAAAGTGGACGCTGCAAATCCTCCAAGGTCAGTGATCATTCCACCACCAAGATTTATCAGCAATGAATGCCGCGAGGCACCTTTTTCGCTAAGTGCTTGCCAAACAAATGCCAAATTTTCCAAAGTCTTATTTACGTCTCCTGCACCGATAATGATTTGCTCAGTTTCAGGTAGCAAATCTTTCAGTAGAGGGTAACAATATTGTTGGGTGTGTTCATCGGTTAATATGTACAACTTGTCATAAGAACATTCCTGTAGGATTTCGGGCAATGTTGTCTTTAGATTTTCACAAAGAATGATTTTCTGTTTGCTCATAATAAGGAGGTATTTCTTACGCAAAGGTAGAATTTCTATTGGAAAGAACTATTTTTGTTTTTGAAAAAGATCGTTTGCAATAAATTAAATGGATATTGCGATGAGGTATCAATTTGGGTGAACATATAATGCTGTCTCATAATTGTTTCATTAGAATAAACATTGTGAAATTCTGTATATACATATATGATATTCATCGGTTTTATTTGCATAAACGTCGATAATTAAAGTATTTTGTTTTTTCCTAATTAAACTTTTAAGAGGTATCTATGTCCAATTAAACAGTGTAAAAAGATTGAATGTTGTTTTAATAAGCAAAATCGAATGAAAAGAATGATCGTCGGAATGGTGACTTTACTGTCAACAATCCTTTCCGCTTATCCGCAAAGCGCGACTATTACAGTATCCGGGCATATTATTGAAGCTGACACAAAAGAGGCTGCTATTCAAGCTTCAGTGCAATTGCTGTCTTTGCCGGATAGTACTTTTATAACAGGAGGTGTTACTTCCCAAAATGGTAATTTCACGCTACCAAAGAAGGTTAGAGGGGGCAAATATTTGCTTAAGGTTTCATATGTAGGATTCCAAACTAAAATTTTACCGTTGCAATTATCTTCTTCTGTTCCGAACAGAAATGTAGGGACAATTTCTTTGAAAGTTGATGCAATATTACTTTCTGAGGCGGTAGTTACAGCTGAAGCTCCTCAAGTCCAAGCAGTAGAAGATACACTCGTCTATAATTCCTCGGCATATCGTACACCACAAGGGGCCATGTTGGAAGAGTTGGTTAAGAAACTTCCCGGAGCCGAGATTGATGATGATGGAAACATTAAAATCAACGGTAAAGATGTGAAGAAGATCATGGTAGATGGTAAGGAGTTTTTCGGTGGTGATGTAAAAACCGGTTTGAAGAATTTACCTGTTGACATGATTGAAAAGCTGAAAACTTATGATAAAAAGTCTGATTTAGCGCGTATTACCGGTATTGACGATGGTGATGAAGAAACCGTACTGGACCTTACTGTAAAGAAAGGTATGAATCAGGGATGGTTTGGTAACTTTGATGCTGCTATAGGTAACCATGATCGTTATATTGGACGTGGAATGATGAATCGTTTTGTTGATGATACCCAAGTATCTGTAATTGGTTCAGCCAACAATGTAAATGATCAAGGCTTTTCGGGGGGCGGTGGAGGACCACGCTGGCGACCTAATAATGGGTTGAATGCACCGAGAGAATATGGTATTAACTTTGCAACTCAAAATTCAAAAATAGAGTTGGGGGGTAGCGCCCGGTTTAATTCTAATGGGTCTGATATTGCAAGTATTAATTCTTCCGAGCGTTTCTTGCAAAGTGGTAAATCGTTCTCTAACTCCAATTCCCATGCATGGAACGGTAATAAGTCATTTAGTGCTGACTTCAGAATGGAATGGAAACCGGATACATTGACTAACATTATATTTCGCCCGAACTTTTCTTATGGAAAGACGAATAATTCTTCTTTATCGCAGTCCGGGACCTTCAACAGTGATCCGTATGCTTTAGTAACTAACCCTAATGACTATCTTGACTTTGACCAAATTGAGACCAATGATCCTTTGAGAAGCGTGAGGGTAAATGCTACAAACAGTAAAGGGTTGACGAAATCAAATAGTGTATCAACTGATGCTACTGTGCAGATTAACAGAAAGCTTAACAATAAAGGACGAAATATAACTTTCAGAGGTAGCTTTGGATATGGCAATAATAATAATGACCAATTCACCGAGTCTACCACTAATTATTATCAATTGCGGAATTATTTGGGTAATGACTCTATATTGGTTCGTAATCAATACATTGCCACGCCGACAAAGAACTTCAATTACATGGGCCAGATAACTTATAGTGAGCCTATTGCGCGAGCCACATTTCTTCAGTTTAGCTATCAGTTTCAGTATAAGTATAGTAAAAGTGATAAAACCACTTATGATTTGCAAGACTATGATAACTGGGGTATAGGTGTTCCTCTACCTGCGGGTTATGGTGAAAATGCTGTGGATAGCTTAAGTAAATATGCGCAATATCGATACTATAATCACAATGCATCAGTTTCATTACGGTTTATTCGCGAAAAGTATCAGTTGAGTGCCGGATTCTCTTTTCAACCTCAGAACACCAAATTGTCTTACATACGCGGAAGTTATATGACTGATACTACACGTACTGTCGTTAATTTTGCTCCGAACGTGGATTTACGTTTTCGTTTTTCAAAAGTGAGCCAGTTACGTTTGATGTATCGCGGTAATACCGGTCAACCTAGTATGGAAAACTTATTACCAATAGTGGATAATTCAGACCCTTTAAATATCAGAGTGGGTAATCCGGGGTTGAAACCTTCGTTCACACATTCTATGCGAATGTTCTATAATACATTTAATGCCGAGCATCAGCGTAGTATTATAGCCCATATCAATTTCTCGGCGACACAGAACAGTATAAGTAACAGTACGGAGTATAATGATAAAACAGGTGGAACAATAACAATACCTAAAAATATAAACGGTAATTGGAATGCCTTCGGAATGTTTGGCTATAATACCGCTCTAAAAGATAAAAGATTCACCGTAAACACATTTTCAACGGTTAATTACCAGAATAACGTAGCTTTCTTGTATGATCAATCTGTAAAGGGTGATCAGAAAAACACGACTACGGGATTGACCCTAGGTGAACGATTAAATGGTGGCTACCGTAACAATTGGTTTGAATTCGGTTTGAATGGTTCTGTTTCATATACTTCCGAACGCAATAAGTTGCGTCCTACATATAATCAGGAACCTTATACATTCTCTTACGGAGCAAGTTCTAATGTGACTTTGCCTTGGAGCATGAATGTTTCTACAAATATAGCCAACCAAAGTCGTCGTGGATATTCCGATGCCAGCATGAATCGTAATGAGTTGATCTGGAATGCGCAGGTTTCTCAAAGTTTTATGAAAGGCGCAGCTACGGTCAGCTTTGAAATGTATGATATTTTGCAACGCCAGAGTAATATCAGCCGTTCGCTAAGTGCAACAGGCCGTTCGGTGTCTGAATATAATGGTATTAACAGCTATTGTATGCTGCACTTTATTTACCGCCTGAATATTTTTGGAAGCAAGGCTGCTCGTGATAAGATACAGAATCGTCGTGATTTTGATGCTCCCGGCTTTGGAGGTGGTGATCACCCAAGAGGTAGAGGTGGCTTTGGTGGCGGTGGCGGCTTTGGCGGCGGACGCCCATTTTGATAACCTAACCAGTTCTTTTATAAGCTCCCCTTTGTTTCTCTATATTCGGAAATCAAAGGGGATTCTTTTTCTATAAGTGTTAATTAGTGTAACCGGCGGTGAAGATGATTTTGAATTTATTAAATTTGCTTTCTACGCTGTTTTTAATTTATATCATATAATGATTGATTGGTATTCCATAACCAGCCAAATTGCGACTATTATATTTGATATTTTATATTTTGGCATAATCATCGGCATCATTGTCATTATCATCCTTGACAACAGAAATCCGGTGAAGACTATGTCGTGGATACTGGTTTTGTTATTTCTTCCTGTTATAGGACTTATCTTTTATTTCTTTTTTGGGCGTAGTCAACGACGTGAGCGGATTATCAGCAAGAAGAGTTATAATCACTTACTCAAAAAACCAATGGCAGAATATATGGCTCAGGATATTTGCGCTCTTCCGGATAATTATAACCGCCTTATTTCACTATTTCAGGATATTAATCAATCTTTTCCCTTTGAGGGCAATAGAATAGAGACCTATACGGAAGGTTTTTCCATGCTCCAATCTTTATTGCGGGAGTTGAAGAAAGCGACCAAGCATATTCATTTGGAGTTTTATATTTTTGAAGATGATGCTATCGGGCGACTGGTCCGGGATGCGTTGATTGATAAGGCTCGTGAAGGAGTGGAGATTCGTGTTATTTATGATGATGTGGGTTGTTGGAATGTACCCAACCGTTTCTTTGATGAAATGCGTTCAGCAGGTATTGAAGTCCGAAGCTTCTTGAAAGTACGTTTCCCTTTGTTCACAAGTAAAGTGAACTATCGCAATCATCGTAAAATAGTAGTTATTGACGGACGGATAGGATTTGTCGGTGGAATGAATCTTGCCGTACGCTATATGCGGGGACCTTCATGGGGGATTTGGAGGGATACCCATATTATGCTTGAGGGAAAAGCGGTGCATGGCTTACAAACCGCCTTCTTGCTCGATTGGTATTTTGTTGACAGGACTTTAATTACGACATCACGCTATTTCCCAAAGATTGAATCTTGCGGTTCTTCACTTGTACAAATTGTGACTAGTGAACCTATAGGACTTTGGAAAGAGATAATGCAGGGGTTAGTAATGGCTATATCCAATGCTAAAAAATATTTCTATATTCAGACACCTTATTTTCTTCCTACCGAGCCGATAATGATAGCATTACAAACCGCTGCACTGGCTGGGGTCGATGTAAGGTTAATGTTGCCATTGCGAGCGGACAGCCATCTGGCTCATTTAGGATCAAGTTCCTATTTAGTTGATGTATTACAGGCGGGAGTTAAAGTTTACTTTTACAAAAAAGGTTTTCTACATTCCAAGTTAATCGTTGCCGATGATGAGCTTTCTATTGTGGGTTCAACCAATCTGGATTTTCGAAGTTTTGAACATAACTTCGAAGTCAATGCTTTTATTTATGATGTGGAGACTGCATTGCAAGTACGCGAAATCTTTCTTTTCGATCAGCGGGATTGTACGCAGATTTTTCTAAAAAGTTGGGAAAAGCGTCCATGGAGACAGAAAGCAAAAGAAAGTGTAGTGAGATTAATGTCTCCGTTACTGTAAACGGAGATCTTTCAATATATAGCTCGTTTATTCTCCCTTCTATTTCGTTTTACTCATTTGGCGTTTCGGCTTTCTCTCTTACTTGGAAGAATGAGAAGTTTACACTGCCGTATGCGCGTCGTTTTATAAAATTAGGGTGATTTTCAAAATGATTAGTCTTGCCATGTTCCAGAACAAACAAGCCGTCTCCTTTCAGCAGATTATTCTTGAAAAGTAGGTCAGGAATAGAAGCCAATTCGGGCAAGTCATAGGGAGGATCAGCAAAAATAAAATCGAATTGCTTGCCTCCATTTTTAATATACTTGAATACATCTCCCTTCACTGTTAGCCAATTTTCGGCTTTGATCTCATGCATTATTTTATTAATAAAAGCATAGTGGTTGCGATCTTGCTCAATGCTAATCACTTTGTCGCAACCTCTTGATACCAACTCAATACTGATACTTCCTGTACCGGCAAACAGATCGAGTGCTGTGACACCATCTTGAAAATCCATATAGTTGGATAACACGTTGAAAAGGTTCTCTTTGGCAAAGTCGGTTGTCGGACGTGCTTTAAAACTATGAGGCACATCGAATCTTCTTCTTTTATATATTCCGCTGATTACTCGCATAGCACTATGGAACGTAAGTCGAGGTTAGTGGCAGGAGTCATAATGAACACCTGCTTGATATATTTTTTTAATTCTGGTAATAAGGCGTCTTTTTCAGATAAGTCACCACTTAGATGTAATTCATCACGCAAGGCATCAAAACCCATTTGCTTCCACGTATAAAGCAAATAATAAATACGATCTGTCACCTCATGACATTCAAAAGAGTTAGCAAGCAGTAGATGACCGCGATCGTAGCAAAACATTTCTATTCCGGCTCCCCTTAAGTTGACATATATTTTGCGGCTGTTTCCCAGACGGCTTTTGGCCGAAAAAGATTCGATTAAAGAGCTTGCTTGCGAATAGAATTTAATATCGGGATACTGTTCTTTCAGTAAGTTATAAGAGCTTTTATCCATACCGAAAAGTACTACGGCGTTATTTTTCCGGAGAATGTTATATTGCACCAGTTCATTTTCACGTGCCGAGTGACTATGATAGAATAATGTCTCAATCTGCTCATCTTCAAAGAATTCCAGCGGAACAAGGACAAAACGCTTATCGGCTATTAATACATTTACTCGTCGGAAAGTATGGTTTAACCATTCCACTTCCCGGAGCATTTTTTTTATATTCGCTGTAAGTGATAAAGTTTCTTCAACTTCTCTTTCGATAAATGTGAAATTTCCTCCGTCAAGCGGATTATAGACAGAAAGCATAAATCCTTCCGTACTTAAGCGGATAGAGAGAGTGTATTGTTCCGATTTACTGAAATCAACTGTTTCCATAATTCTTTCGAAAACGAGATTAAGTCTTGTTTTCGTGAAAGATATTTATTTTTGGTTTATATTCGTACTGCGAATTTAAAAAAAATATTCTAATGACAGTAGCTTTTGACTGTTTTTCCCATTGAAACGATGATAAACGAATACTTGGAAAAGTTTATCAAGGGTATTTTTCCTTATGAACCAACCCTTGAACAAAATGTGGCAATAGGAAAATTGGCAGAGTTTATAGCTTCCCCGCGTACCGATGTAGTATTTATACTCCGCGGCTATGCAGGTACTGGTAAAACATCGCTTGTCGGGGCTTTAGTCAAGGCGCTCGACCAGCTTCAACAAAAATCCATATTGCTCGCTCCCACGGGACGGGCAGCGAAAGTGTTCTCGACTTATGCCGGGCATTCGGCTTTCACTATTCATAAAAAAATTTATCGGCAACAGAGCTTTTCGAACGAGATGTCTAATTTTTCGGTCAATGACAACTTGACAACGAATACCATGTATCTTGTCGATGAGGCTTCAATGATTTCTAACGACGGACTTTCGGGGAATGTATTCGGGACAGGTCGGTTGCTGGACGATCTGGTTCAGTTTGTTTATTCCGGGATGGGCTGCAAACTTCTTCTAATGGGCGACACCGCACAGTTGCCTCCGGTAGGGGAAGGGCAGAGTCCGGCTCTGTTTAGTGATGCTTTAAAAGGGTATGGTCTGGAAGTTTGGGAAGTGACATTAACCCAGGTCGTACGTCAAATGGGGGATTCCGGTATTTTGTGGAATGCAACTCAATTAAGAGAATTGATTTCTAGAGATGAATGCATTTCACTTCCGCGGATTAAAGTTTCGGGCTTTTCCGATATAAAAGTCCTGTCAGGGGAGGAACTCATTGATACATTATCTACTTGTTATGACAAAGATGGCATGGATGAAACGATTGTGGTGTGCCGTTCCAATAAACGTGCCAATATCTATAATAAGGGGATCAGGGCACAAATTCTTTGGCGTGAAGATGAACTGAATGTTGGAGATCTATTGATGGTGGCCAAAAATAATTATTATTGGACGGAGAAGAATACGCAAATGGACTTTATAGCCAATGGTGAGATCGCCGTATTACGTCGAGTGCGACGCGTACGGGAGTTATATGGCTTTCGTTTTGCCGAAGTCACGTTGTCATTTCCCGATCATGAAGATTTTGAATTAGATGTCAACCTCTTGCTTGATGCACTTCAAAGTGATGCTCCCGCTTTATCTAAAGAAAATAATGACCGGCTGTTTTATGCTGTATTAGAAGACTATGCCGAGTTATCGACAAAGCGGGAACGAATGAAAAAGATGAAAGCAGATCCCCATTATAATGCTTTGCAAGTGAAATATGCTTATGCCGTCACTTGTCATAAGGCTCAGGGTGGGCAGTGGAAAAATGTATTTCTAGATCAGGGCTATATGTCCGAAGAATATCTCACGCCCGATTATTTCCGCTGGCTTTATACGGCTTTTACCCGTGCAACCGGAACACTGTATTTGGTCAATTATCCAAAGAACGCATATTATTAAGAGAGGCCTCTGTTCCTTAAGTTAACGTAGGTTTGACATGGCATAATAGAAGAAAAAAATATTTGCAAAAGAGAGGTTAATCTCAACTGAATATATTTTTGCTATCGTATTTACCCTCATGCTCTAATGAATTTCTGTATCCGTTTATTCATGGGAAATATAGACATGAGAGTGGCAGTGTGAGAACTATGAGAGTAAGCCTTACACCCTCATGTTAGGCTTAGGCAGAATGCTAATAATTATTTCATTATAAAATAATTAAGTGTATTTTCTTATTTAATATATCAGTCATATTGCCGTGCTTTTTGTTAATAGTGTACTTATCGTCAATAACTGACCATCACTTTATGTCAAACACATGTTCTGTTTGGCTCGAACAGATCGTCAGCTGGAGGTCAATAGATGGTCAGTCGGAAGAAGAAAAAGGTTTTTCTGTTGCTGTTATTTTGTTTTTTATTTATGTAATTATCTCTACCTTTGAGCAGCTAGTATGAAAGATTAATAAAACAGCATATTATTTTGGAAGAAGAACTAAATTTCTCACAAGTACCTTTCAATTATTCGTTGTGTCTCAATCGCCAATGTCCTAAAGCTTCCACTTGTCTGAGGCAGTTGGCAGAGCAGAGCCTACCCGGCGATGTGGAGCAACTGATGATTGTCAATCCCAAACGAATAGCTGCCGCGGAAAGCAACTGTCCATATTACCGTTTCAGTGAAAGAGTACGTTATGCCAAAGGTTTCATTGGCATTCTGGATAACCTCACCCATAGTCAAATGAGAATAGTGGTCTCTCGTTTGATCGGACATTTTAGTCGTAGAACTTACTATCGTATCCGAAAAGGAGAACGTCCGCTTTCTCCCCTCGAGCAAAAGGAAATCCTGAACATACTCAAGAATTGCGGAGTAACCGTATCAAAAGACTTTGATAGTTACTTTGAAGAGTATGACTGGTAGTTATATGTCGGAAGAATAAAAGTAATGCCAACTTATTGCCAAGAGCATGGCAAAGTTGTGCCTCTATATTGGCAAATTAATGCCAATATAGAGGCAATTTTGTGCCAATAGGTTGGCACAATAACATAATCTATTGCTGGTATCTGCAGCATTGTGGTCTCCTAATCTTATTAATTTATAGCAGAATGTATTTTGGAAAATGAAATAAGAATGTAGAATGGACATAAGTCCTTGTTATTGTACATATATTCTATAATAGATGTAAAGGTGGCTGGTAATTTTGTGTAGTTGTTAATTATGTAACATTATGAAAAAATTAAGCTATCTTATTTCTGCGTTTTCTTTAGTAAGTTGTGCAACTCAACAAGTGGAGGAAAAGCCCAATGTGATTGTTATCTTAGCGGACGATTTAGGTTTCGGTGATGTCAGCGCTTATGGGGCCAATACCATTCATACACCTAATATAGACAGTCTTGCTAATGGAGGGGTCTGCTTTACTAATGGATATGCAACTTCAGCAACGTCCACTCCCAGTCGTTATGCCTTGATGACCGGAATGTATCCTTGGAAGAATAAAAATGCAAAAATACTTCCGGGTGACGCTCCACTTATCATCGATGAAAATCAATATACTTTGCCGAAAATGATGCATGGAAGGGGTTATATAACCGGGGCTATCGGAAAGTGGCACCTTGGTATGGGTAGTGGAAATGTTGATTGGAACAATACCGTCAAGCCGGGGGCAAGGGAAATCGGCTTTGACTATTCTTGTCTTATTGCAGCAACGAACGATCGTGTGCCGACCGTTTATGTCGAAAATGGTGATGTGGTAGGACGTGATTCACTGGATCCTATTGAGGTGAGTTATGAAAAAAACTTTCAGGGAGAACCTACTGCTATTTCGAATCCGGAAATGCTGAAAATGACATGGGCACACGGGCATAACAATTCGATAATAAACGGAATACCGCGTATTGGTTATATGAAGGGAGGACAGAAAGCCCGTTGGAAAGATGAAGATATGGCGGATTACTTTGTAGGCAAAGTTAAAAACTTTATAACCCAACATAAAGACTCAGCGTTTTTCCTATATTATGGTCTGCATGAACCCCATGTACCTCGTGCTCCTCATCAACGTTTTGTAGGCAAAACAACGATGGGACCACGCGGAGATGCTATCATGGAAGCTGATTGGTGTGTCGGTGAATTATTGGCTCATTTAAGAAAAGAGGGTGTGTTGGAAAAAACATTGATTATTTTCTCTAGTGATAACGGCCCGGTTTTGAATGATGGATATAAAGATGGAGCCTCTGAATTAGTAGGGAAACATTCTCCTTCCGGAGGCTTGAGAGGTGGTAAATACAGCTTATTCGATGGTGGTACACATGTCCCGTTCTTTGTCTATTGGAAAGGTAGGATTCATCCGATGGTATCTGATGCTTTAGTTTGCCAGGTCGATATATTGAGTTCTTTGGCTGCGATGCTACATTCCGATTTACCGAAAGGCTTAGATAGTCAGAATTATATGAATGTATTTTTGGGAAAGAAAGAATCCGGTCGTAAAGAACTAATACTTGAAGCCCAAGGTCGCTTGGCATATCGTGCAAAGGATTGGATTATGATGCCTCCTTATAAAGGTTCTCTACGTAATTTGACAGGGAATGAACTTGGCAATTTAGGTGAATTCGGGCTGTTTAATGTTAAGACCGATCCGGCACAACAGCAAAATAAAGCCACACAGTATCCCAAAATACTAGAATCTTTAAAGCAACATTTCTTCTCGTCTGTTGAAGGCTATTATCACAGTGAAGTAGAAGAAGAGCCATTAAAATAAGGTCAAATGTCTTTTTGAACATATATACCCGGTGATAAAACATCCGTTCTATTCTCCGGGTATTCATTTTTCTACTTTTGCCGCATTCAATGCCGAATGATTAACCTTGAAGATTAATAATATGAAAAATGCCGTTTTTCTATTCCTTGCTGTATTGTTAGTTGCTTGTCATTCCGGTTCTTCTTTAGTATTATTACCTGAGTCTCACTTTCGGACTGAGATTGACGGTAAACCGGTATCACTTTACACGCTCACTAATAGTAGTGGGTTATTGATGCAGGTAACTAACTGGGGAGCTCGCGTGGTATCTTTGTGGGTACCTGATCGACGAGGTAAACTAGATGATATTGTATTGGGATACGATAACATTGACCAATATCTACATAGTCACTCTTATTGGGGTGCTGCAATCGGGCGCTTTGGCAATCGTATTGCAAATGGACGTTTCACTCTCGATGGGCAAGTCTATCAGTTGCCTTTGTCGGATAAAAGACATTGCCTTCACGGAGGGAAAAAAGGCTTCGACCGGGTCGTTTGGAATGTTGATACCATTGCTTCCGATCATATCTGTTTCTCTTATCGCTCAAAGGATGGAGAAGAAGGGTTTCCCGGGAATCTTGATATAAAGATGAAATATAGTCTGACTCTCGAAAACGGATTTAAAATTGAGTATAGAGCTGTAACCGATAAAAGCACTCCGATAAATCTCACCCATCATTCTTTATTTAATTTGAAAGGTGCAGGAAATGGTTCTGTTGAATCACATCTGTTGCATATTTCAGCCGATCATTATACACCCGTGGATAGTACACTGATTCCTATCGGAGTATTGGCTTCGGTAGACAAAAGTCCATTTGATTTCCGTATACCCGTATCGATCGGTAAACAAATGAACAACCCGGATGCGCCATTAAACCGAAGTTGTGGATACGACCATAATTTCGTTCTGAATCGTAAGAAAACGGGTGATTTGGAATTTGCAGCTTCATTATATGAGCCCTCTAATGGGCGTTATATGGAAGTTTGGTCTACTGAACCGGGATTACAATTTTATAGTGGAAACTTGTTTGACGGTACTATAAGAGGAAAAAAGGGTAAGAGTTACAAGCATTGTGCTGCTCTAGCCTTAGAGACGCAACATTTTCCGGACTCTCCCAATCAGACCGGATTTCCTAACACGATATTAAGGCCGACCGAAGTTTATATTCAGACTTGTATCTATCAATTTAGCATAAAATAAAAAATAAGAATGAAAAACAGCAAAACTATCAAACAGTTTATTTTGGCTTTAAGTATTGTATGTTCATCTACATCACAATTATGGGCCGATTCATGGAAAGAAATCACTTATGCCGATCCAACCATTTTTGTCGAGAAAGGTAAATATTATCTTACCGGTACGCGTGGACGTGAACCATTTGGTTTTGCCCTACTTGAGTCGACTGATTTGAAACATTGGAGTGTAGCTAATGGCGATACGCTACAGTTAATTCTGCGGAAAGGTGATCATGTGTTTGGTGAGCGAGGGTTTTGGGCGCCCCAATACTTTAAAGATAAGGATACCTATTATTTTACATATACGGCGAATGAACATACCGCCATTGCTTCTTCCAAGTCTGTTTTTGGTCCATTTCTTCAGGAAGAAATAAAACCTATTGATGGCTCTGCAAAAAATATAGATCCATTCTTGTTCAAAGATGATGATGGTAAGTACTATCTCTATCATGTCCGCTTCAATAAAGGCAACTACTTATGGGTGGCCGAATTTGACATGGTAAAGAGAAGTATTAAACCTGAAACATTGAAACAATGTCTTGATTGTACCGAACCTTGGGAAAAGACACCAAATTATAAGTCGGCACCTATAATGGAAGGCCCGACAGTGAAAAAATGGGATGGAGTTTATTATTTATTCTATTCGGCTAACCATTTTATGAATATTGATTACTCTGTGGGATATGCCACTTCTACTTCGCCTTTTGGCCCTTGGAAGAAAAACACCAATAATCCTATCATACATCGTAGTCTAGTCGGAGAAAATGGGTCAGGACATGGAGATGTGTTTAAAGGGCTTGATGGAAGGTACTATTATGTTTATCATGTCCATAGCTCCGACTCAACCGTGCAACCGCGAAAAACGCGTATTGTCCCTTTGATTATGAAAAAGGAAAACGGTATATATCACATAACCATAGACCGGAAGCACATTATAAAGCCGGTATGGAAGTGACTCTTATATGATGATTCGAGAATTTGTTAACAGCTAAAATAATGTATATGAAAAGAAAAAAGCTTTATTTATCTTTCTTATGCCTTTGTTGTTTGTTGCTGTGCTCACTGACAGTGCAAGCGCAGCAAAGTTATTGGAAAGGACAAGTACAGGATGCAACTACTGGTGAGACGATGATCGGTGTTAGCGTCCAGGTGAAAAGTAATGGTAGCGGGACAATCACCGATCTCGACGGTAACTTTTCGGTGAAAGCTGCTAAGGGTGATGTCCTTGTGATTTCCTATATCGGCTACAGAAGCCGGGAAGTGAAATTGAATGGCAATAGCGCGTTGGGTGTTATTACTTTGACAGAAGATGCAAAATCTTTGCAAGAGGTTGTTGTTGTAGGATATGGAGTGCAAAAAAAAGCTTCCAGCGTTGGTTCTATAACCTCGGCTAAAGGTGACGATTTGTTGAAGGTGGGTAGTGTGAACTCGGTCTCCGAAGCTTTGCAAGGACAGATGCCCGGTGTAGTTGCCATTAATTCGACCTCTAAGCCGGGTGCCGATAAGGCTTCTTTGCTGATTCGTGGTAAGTCAACATGGGGTGATGCCGCACCTTTGGTTTTGATTGACGGTATTGAACGGGACTTCAATGATGTGGATGTAAATGAGATAGAATCCATATCAGTGTTGAAAGATGCATCGGCAACGGCGGTTTACGGTGTGAAAGGAGCTAATGGGGTAATTTTGCTGACTACCAAGCGTGGATTAGATCAGAAAGCAGAAATTTCATTTACAGCTAACTTTGGGTTTAAGCAACCTTCTGCTGCTCCTGAATGGTCGGACTACGTGACTTCAATGAAGCAATATAATAAAGCGCAAGCCAATGATGGAAATTGGGGAGGTCTAGTGCCGGAGTCTACTATCAAGGCTTGGGAGAATGCTTATGCCACTGGAAACTATGGCCCTTATAATGACGTATTTCCCGATGTTAACTGGTGGGATGAATTAGTGAAAGATATTGGCTACGAACAGACATACAATTTGAATGTGCGGGGCGGTACTAAGAAGATGAGTTACTTTGTTTCTTTAGGCTATTTACACGACGGAGATATTTTTGCTACAACAAAGCAGCCTGATTTTGATCCTTCCTTCAGTTATAAACGTTACAATTGGCGGAGTAATTTTGACTTCAATATCACCGAAACGACTAAACTTTCGTTTAATGTAGCGGGCAAAATGGGATATCAGAATCAGCCTTCGTATTTTCTTAATGCAGACCCGGATGAACGCTTTTTCAGTACACTTTTTACAGCTCCAAGTAATGAATTTCCCATTAAATATAGTAATGGAATTTGGGGAGACGGACAGAGTTCGGACCAGAATGTGGCTTATTTAATGGCAGAGGGCGGAAGTCGTAATATAAAACAACACCAAGGATTCTATGATATTATTTTAAATCAAAAACTCGATTTCATTACAAAAGGGTTAGCGCTAAAAGCTTCTTTATCATATACCACTTCTTCTTCTTGGACGACTCAATTAATGCCGGGCAAAATTTTAGGTAATGATGATTTAGTTGCCCAACGTACGCATATTCGTATTAACAGGGTGTACGATTATGCCAATCCTATCTATAATAGCGACGGCACCATTACCTATAATTATGTAGAAAAACGTTATCCCGACGAAAATGCTGTGGGTGATTTGCCTATTGGAGGCATTTATGACGGTTTCCAAGCTTATGGACGTAAGCTGTATTATGAATTGGCATTAAACTATGATCGCCATTTTGGTAACCATAATGTTACAGGTTTATTTGTTTTCAATCGGAAGATGAATGAATCAACTAGTGGAGATGTTATGGATTTTCCGGCTTATGAAGAAGATTGGGTGGGACGTGTTACTTATAACTTCAAAGAACGCTACTTGGCTGAATTTAATGGTGCATATACAGGGTCTGAAAAGTTTGCTCCGGGGCGTAGGTTTGGTTTTTTCCCTTCTGCTTCAATAGGATGGCGTATCAGTGAAGAACCTTGGATGAAGAAGCTTGGCAAGGATGTACTGAGTAATTTAAAGGTTCGCTACTCTTATGGGGTTGTGGGTAATGATAAAGGTGCAACCCGTTTCAACTACATTCAGAAATTTGATCAATTGGCAAGCAATGCTCAATTTGGTTTATATCAGACAAGTAATTGGGGACCACTATATAAAGAAGGCAAATTGGCCGACCCTGATGCCACATGGGAGCAATCCGTGAAACAAAATATAGGTTTGGAAGTGGGCTTATGGGGCAAACTGAATGTAACACTGGATTTGTTCGATGAAAGGAGAAATAATATTCTTATGACCCGCAAGACTATTCCTTCGTGGGCTAACAGTGGGATTGATTTTCCGCAAGTAAATCTTGGTAAGACAAAGAATCACGGTTTGGAGATTGATGTGCAATGGAATGATCATATCGGTAAGTTCAACTATTATGCAAAATTCAATTTTGCCACTAGCGAAAATCGTATTGTTTTTATTGATGACCCGAAGAACCAGAGTGATTATTTGAAACAAGCCGGTAAATCGATAGGATATGTTACTAAATATTTGGCTACAGGCAATTTTCAATCATTGGACGACATCTATAATTCAGCACAATCTGCCATTGTCAATGGAGCACAAAATACCCTGATTCCGGGAGATTTGTACTATATAGACTATAATGGTGACGGTATTATAGATAGTAAAGATATGGTACCAATGGCAAAGTTGAATTATCCGGTGACAACCGTAGGTGTTACTTTGGGTGGAACATATAAAGACTTTTCATTCAATATGCTGTGGTACAGCGCAATGGATGTGTATAAAGAAGCTATTCCGGCTTATTTATGGGATTTTCCGGCGAGCAATATTAAGGCACAACCTAATACGATGGATGCATGGACTTATGATGCACCGATTCAAAGTGGTCCTGTTCGTCCCAGTATCCATTTACAAAGAAGTTATAACTCGGTGGGTAGTACTTATACGTATACAGACTATACCTATCTCCGTTTGAAGAACCTTGAGGTCAGTTACAACGTTCCCAAACGTTGGCTGAAGCACGTATCATTGGGTAAACTGCAAGTGTATGTAAATGGAACGAACCTGCTAACCTTTACAAAAGGTGATTCACGTCGCGACCCTGAATATGCCGGGCAGACCGTTTACCCGATGGTGAAACGTTATAATGTTGGTTTTAGATTAGGATTATGATACACTTTAAATTTACTAATATGAGAAGACATAAGTTGAATTGGATATGGATTATTGTGTTGGGAGTGTTCTTTGGAAGTTGTGAGGACTATCTCAATCGCTCACCGAATGATGGGTTTTCTGAAGATGCTGTATATAAAGACTATAATAGCTTGTCTGGCTTTATGGATCGTATTTTTTTGAATAATAGTATTTTGATTTATACGTATGATATCAATTCCTATGCGAATCAGTATGTCACAGTGGGTAACTTATCCGACGAATATGCTTCTGTGCGTAATGATGATCCTTCAAAATTTGTCAATGCGGGAAATTGGCTTGAGAATGCAGGTGCACGTTTTGAAGTGGGTTCGAAAGTAGGAACCGCTACCGGTAATTTGGGAGCTACGGCTATTGCCCGCGCTTATACCGGGCTTCGGATAGTCAATCGCGTTATTAATGGGGTAGACAAAGTTCAATCCATTACCGATGAGCAGAAACAAAAATTATTGGGGCAAGCTTATTTCTTGCGTGCTTACTTTTATTTTGAAGTGATCAAACGTTATGGTGGGATGCCTATATTCGATGCTTTATGGGGAGCGTCGGATAATTTCGATCTTCCTCGTAAAACTTATCAGGAGTCTAACAAATGGATGCAAACCGATTTGGACAAGGCAATAGAGTATTTGCCCACGAGTTGGCCGGAAGAAGAACATGGACGGCCGGATAAGGTTGCTGCCTTGGCTCTCAAGTCAATGACACAACTTTACGCAGCCAGTCCGCTCATGCAAAACGATTTGAATACTATTGAAGATAAAGGGTATGGTAAAGAGATGGCTGCTGAGGCCGCTCGAAGTGCACAAAAGACTATCGATGCAATTGAAAGCCATGACTATTATCGTTTGATGTCACACGATGAATATCGTAGCATTCAATTGATGCCAAACTCAAATCAATTTGCTCAACCCGAATACCTATGGTTTTTGCGTTGGCATCCTGTCAATTGGTCAGCTTATGTTAGGGCACAATGGTTGACCCAGCCTTATGATGATAAAACTGGTGCGGAAGGTACCCCATATAATGCTCCTACGCAAAATATGGTTGATTTGTTTGAACGTATGGGCGATGATGGTAAGTATTATCCTATTACCGATCCGCGTTCTGGATATGATGCTGTGAAAACGAGCCATCCTTATTCAAATAGAGATCCTCGGTTAGCTAACAATATTTTGGTTCCGGGTGAACAATGGGGTAAGAACTTACAAGGTGTCCCATATTATACGACGACTTATTCAGGAGGTTACTCTGAATATTTTATATCGACTAATACTTTTACAAACAGTTCTCAGCAGACCGGGTATATGTGTAAGAAGTTCACTTGGCCAGAGGCTAGCGTACCTTTATTTGGGGCTTCCGGTTTTGAGCGTTACCGATTGGTTTCTGTCTATATACGGGTATCGCAAGTTTATTTGGATATGGCGGAAGCTTCTTATGAAGCTACAGGGAGTGCAGATGCATTGGTTGAAGGATGTACAATGACTGCAAGACAGGCATTGAATATCATCCGTGTGAGAGCGGGAATTGGAGAACTGCCCGACGGAGTTGATTTTCGGGAAGCTTATCGTAGAGAGCGTGCTGTCGAATTGATGTTTGAGGGACACCGATGGTTTGATATCCGGCGGTGGATGATAGCTGAAGATCTGTTTAAAGGCGAATTCCCCATCATGGGGGTTAAGGCTGTTCCGATCAATCACCCGTATACTGCTGCCCAGTTAACAAAGGGAACTGCCTGCACTTATAAATTAACTGATTTTACGTATGAATATGTGCCGGTAAAATCAGCTGTCCGGAAGTTTAATAAGCGCAACTATTGGTATCCGCTGCCAATGGATGAAGTGGCTGCTTTAAATAACTTACAGCAAAATCCTGGCTGGTGATAACTTAATATAATGAGGAGCATATATGAAAAAAAATAATAGATATATCAGAATAATAGGGCTCTTTTTAGCTCTTATGCTTGGTGTTAATCCGGCTTTTGCACTCTCTTTGGTGCAGGATTCTTTGATAATAAGCAGACCTGATGGTGGAAAAATAGATAAAAAGCACGAGGTAGGCGCGACGAGTGTTCTTGAGAACGGAGAGTTCGGAACTTTTCCTGATTTGACTTTGACCAACATGTTACAAGGTAAGATACCGGGTTTGCAAGTACAATCCATTGTCAGTGGATTGGGCAACAATACTCCCGATTTATATATCCGTGGCTTGCATGGTATGTCCGAAAATACAGCGATTGTTGTAGTGGATGGAGTGGAACGTCCGATAGCCGATTTGATCCCGGAAGAGATAGAACGCATAGAGGTGTTTAAAGATGCTACTGCTAAAATTATGTATGGGGCGCGTGCTGCAAATGGTATTATATGGATTACTACCCGCAGAGGAAAAAATCATGGTCCTGTTTATAATGCAACTGCCGAAGCAGGAGTCGTTCAGATGACACGTACTCCCGAATTTATAGATTCGTACCAGTATGCGAACCTTTATAATGAGGCTCGTGCAAATGATGGATTATCTCCTTTTTACAGTCAGGAACAGTTGAAAGGATATCAGAATACAAAAGGAGCGAATGATTTGCTGTATCCAAATGTTGATCTCTATAATATGATGCTGAATAAAAATGCCAACTACCGTAAGGTGTCATTTGATGTGACTGGCGGTACCGATAGAGTGCGCTACGCCTTAATAGCGGGTTATACAGGTGGTAGCGGGTTTGAAGACGTGGCTTACACCCCGCAATTGAACCGCTTAACGCTTCGTGGAAATTTGGATTTTAAAGTGACAGATTTCCTTAGTGTATCTGCTGATGTGGCAGGACGCATGGAAATGCGGCGTTGGGGACAATTGGACTGTGCAACTTTATTCTCAGCATTGTCTACACATCGTCCAAATGAGTATCCGTTAACATTATCGACGGAAGAAACCGGGCTGGCGAGCAGTGCCGATGGGGTGCCGGTTTTTGGAGCTAGTTTATTGCGCCCGATGAATGTGTATGCAGAAATGATGTATGGCGGTTATACCGATGAACGATATACACGTAGTCAGACAAACTTTGGTCTTAATCTTGATTTGGATATGTGGACTAAGGGATTGAAAGCGGGTGCATTTTTGTCATTTGATAATTATGACTATCTGCAATTGGCCTTAAGTAAGGTTTATCCTACTTATGCTGTTGATACATACACCAATTCTGATGGTGAACAGCAGATACAATACACTCAAATGAAAAAAATGGCGGTCAGCACTTCACAAACTAGACAGTCGACAACTTTACAACAAACGTTGGGTTGGAATGCTTTCGCCTCTTATCAAAACACTTTCGATAAACATGATTTGTCTGCAAGGTTGACATACTTGTATTCTAAAACAACAAATCAAGGAGTGGCTCAGGATATTATTAACGCTAATTATACGCTGCGTTTGAATTACATTTATAATAAACGTTACGCTTTAGAAGGAGACGTCGCTTTAATGGGTAGCAACCGATTCGAACCGGGAAATAAATATTTTCTTTCCACTGCGGGAGGTATCTCTTGGATTCTAAGCAATGAAGACTTTCTAAAGGATAATAGATATATTAACTTTTTAAAATTGAAAGCCAGTGCCGGTATCTTAGGATATGATCGGAGTACGGAACATTTGCTTTATGATCAGGCTTGGGCACAAGACGGGAGTTTTAGGTTCGGATCAACTGCTACCGGAGCAACTGCATATTATTCCACTTTTGTGCGCGTGGCTAATCCAAACCTCAAATGGGAGAAGGATACAGAATGGAATCTAGGTTTGGAAGCTGCCTTTTTCAACAACCGATTAAGCACTGAAATAAACTACTTCCATGAACTGCACTCTGATATTATAGGCTCTATAGATGCATCCTATGGCGATTATACCGGCGTTTTTGTCTATCAAGATAATATGGGCTCTGTGTTAAACCATGGAGTAGAAGGTGTCTTCAAATGGAATGATCGCGTAAAAGACTGGGCTTATTCAGTTGGGGCCAATTTTGTGTGGTCGAAGAATAAGGTACAGAAATGGAATCAAGTGCTGCATGGTGAAGAATATCGCTATACAATAGGTAGATCTACTGATGCTATGATGGGGCTGGTGGCTGAAGGATTGTTTGGGAAGGACGTCGACATAAATAATCATGTGGCTCAGACTTTCGCCGATTATCAGCTGGGCGATATTGCATATAAAGACCTGAATGGTGATAAAGTAATTGATGACCGTGATGTGAAAGAACTTGGAAACTCTTTTCCACGTACTACATTTGGACTTGATTTTTCTTTGAGCTATAAAGGATGGGGATTGTACCTACAAGGTTATGCAGAACTGGGTGTTAATGCATGGGCTACCAATGCTTATTATTGGAATAACGGTGAGGGAAAATATTCCAAATTGGCTTTAGATCGCTATCATCCAGAGAATAATCCTGAAGGGAGCTATCCACGCTTAACTACTACGGCGGGTTTGAATAATTTTCGAAATTCTTCCTTTTGGATTGAGAATACTAGCTTCTTTCGTATGAAAAATGTAGAGCTTAGTTATACATTCAACCACTTCTGTGCTGGTTCGGCTGTAAAAAAAGTAAAAGTATTCGCTCGTGGTGCAAATTTATTTGTGATCTCTTCTGTGAAAGATTTAGATCCGGAACTTCTGGATGCTGGCGTGACCAACTATCCAATGACACGGACCTTTACAGGTGGAGTCTCTTTTGTGTTTTAATTTTCAACCATTAATATGAATAACATGAAACATATATTAAAGGGCTGTGCATTAGCATGTCTGTTCTTCTTTTGTGCTTGTGAAGATGCATTGGATACAAAACTTACTTGGCAAATAGGGGATTCTGATGTATGGAGAGTTCCTGAACTTGCTCAAGGTGTACTATACAAAGCTTATAGTGGTATTGCTAATCGTCCCGATTGTTTTGAAGATAATTTTTTAGATTGCGCTACCGATAATGCTGTGACTAATATGCGGAGTTCTGCTGTTTATAGGTTGGGAATGGGAGGCATGACCGCATTCACCAATCCTATAGCGAATTGGGATAATGCTTATAACATGCTGGAATATGTAAATTCATTCCTTGAAAACGGGCTTAGCAGTGATATTTTATACAATCGTTCGGATGCGACAATAGATAAACAGATTAAACAACGCCTGAAGGGCGAAGCATGTTTTTTGCGAGCATGGTGGCATTTTGAACTATTGAAGTTGTATGGAGGAAAAGCATCTAACGGCAAAGCTTTAGGCATACCATTGGCTGATCATTTTTTTACTCAGGAAGAGGCTGCCAAGCATAATGATTTTGTTCGTCCGAGTTATCAGAGCACTGTGGACTTTATAGTTAATGATTTGGATAGTGCAATGGTGCTATTACCAAATGCTTATTCAGGTGATGATTTACAATTTGGTACTACACAAATAGGACGAGCAACGAAACCTGCTGCTGCTGTATTAAAAAGCCGTGTGCTCTTATATAGTGCGAGTCCGGCAATGCAGGATGATGATGTGATAAAGATAACAGGTATGGGGCAATTTGAAATATTAAATCCGACTGCTTATCAAGAAAAGTGGAAAGCTGTAGCTTTGGAGATTAATAAGATATTAGGCATGACAGGTTTTGGAACCTTTGTTCCGATTACAGCTTCTGCTGTAGCAGATGCTCAAGCAGAGAATGCAGATTATGCTTTTCGAAGATATTTTAATAATAACTTGCTTGAATCATTTGAGTTTCCGCCATCATATTATGGTGATGCCCGTGCTACTCCATCTCATAACCTGGTGAAAGCCTTTTATGCCAAAAATGGTTATCCGGTAACGGATGTTCGTTCCGGCATCGATATGAAAGATCCGAATTTTAATATGATGCAACTTTATAGTGCACTGGATAATCGCTTTGCACTGAATGTATATTATCAAGGTTCTATATTTGGAGACTCTGGTCAGGCATTGGATATGTCTGAAGGAGGGAAAGATTCCCCGAGTTCCAGTGAAAATGCGACGCGTACTGGATATTATCTATCAAAGTTTGCCTCAAAGAAATCGGCATTGTTGAATCCTATACAATTACTTAACTCAGCTCATTATAACCCTTTATTACGAAAGTCGGAGGTACTTTTGAATTTTGCTGAGGCTGCCAATGAAGCTTGGGATAATCCGAAGGCTAAAGGTGAAGGATGCTTATACTCTGCATATGAGATTATGAAAAATATTCGTTCGAAAGCAGGGGGAATTGTCACAGACTCTTATTTAGACGAAATAGCCCAGAGTAAAGACAGCTTTCGAAAACTTGTTCAAAATGAACGGCGCTTGGAATTTGCTTTCGAAAATCACCGTTACTTTGACATGCGGCGTTGGTTGATTCCTTTGGATGAAGATATTACGGGAGTATTTATTACCCGCAACACAGACGGTACATTTACTTTTGAAGAGCGGGTAGTTGAAAAGCGGAAATATGAAGTGAAAAACTATTTTGCTCCATTGCCATACGCAGAACTTGTGAAAAATAGAAATTTAATAAACAACCAAGGCTGGGAATAAATAGCCTTTGATATAAATACTTGTCTATGATGAAAAAAATTAATCTACTTTGGATAGGCTTGATCTGTATTTTAGTGACGGCTTGTTATGATGATTATGAAAATGATTACGATAAAAGTTTTGTGTACTTTGCTTCACAGAAACCTTTGCGAACATTAATAACTGACGAAGGAATGTCAATTAAAGTAGGGGTGGCTATTGGCGGCAAGAGAGAAGTTCATACCGATGATTGGGCTACATTCGAAATTGATCCGTCTCTGTTGGAAGGTACAGGGCTGACATTAATGCCTTCAAATTATTATCAGCTGGTTAATCCCAATAAAATGACAGTCAGTAATCCCAATCTGGCCATAGCCGATGTCGAAGTGACTTTTTCCAATGACTTTTATAATGATAATGCGGCTCTAAATAAGTACTATGCTATACCTTTTCGACTTACCGGTCACAATCAAGATGAAGTAAGCACTGACGTCAATGGCAATCTCAAAGACTATAGCATAGTCGTTGTAAAATTTGTCAGCCAGTATCATGGAACTTATTTTGTCAAGGGAAAAATAACGAATATGTCTACTCAGCAGATTACGGAATATAATAATCAAAATTTGAGCCAGAATATCACTCGTAATTTCATTTCTTTGGGTAGAAATAAGGTACAGAGACCGGGCTTTGGACAGACTCTGGAAAATAATGAATCTATTAATCTGACTGTTAACCCTGATGGTAGTGTTACTGTGGAAGCTGGAGGTAGTACTCCTATTACGAATGCTTCAGGAACCCTTGATCCTGAAGCTGAATCGTTGGAATTTGTCGGTAAACAACCGAAGTTTACACTTTCTTATCGATATACAAAAGCAGGAATAACTTATCAGGTTGATGAAGAACTAATTCGACGTCAAAGCCCTGAAGCTGATTTACGTTTTCAAGAATGGTAAAATAGGTATTAATTATTGGAGTTTTGTTTTTATCGCCGGTGAATTAGTCTTTGGATATAATCCAATATGGCTAGCCCCCGGCGATTAGAATTTTAACTCTTCTTTATTTTAAATGTTTAAGGAATTCGGTTGGAGTCAGGTTAAATTCTTTTTTGAAGCATTTAGTAAAATAGTTTGGATCTGATATACCTACCGCAAAAGAAGCTTCAGAGACATTCATTCCATTTAATAAATGAGTTTTGGCTTCTTTCATTTTGATCGTTCGTATAAATTGAGTAATGGAGCATTCTGTCAGTGACTTTAATTTCATATGAAGCAGGCTACGGCTTATGCGGAAATGGGCTGTGATTTCGCTCACTCCAAAGTCTTCTTTATTAATATTGTCCATAATCAGCCGCACAAGTTCTTTCATAAAGATCTCATCGCGTGGATTGTTGGTAATCTGTTTTATATTTAGTTCTTTTGCTAGCTTAAAGTGCTCTATATTCAATCTTCTGACATTCAACATGTTTTGTACTAGTAGTTCCAAGTTTTGGGCATTAAATGGCTTGCTGATATAGGCATCGGCCCCTTTCAAATATCCTTCGGTGTAGTCGTGCTCATCGGCTTTTGCTGTTAGAAGTATAATCTGAATATGACTTGTCATTGCATCTTCTTTAATGTGAGCTGTAAATTCAAGTCCATTCATACCTGGCATCATTAAGTCGGATATAATTAGATCGGGTAGCTGTTTGGTCATTTTTTTGCAAGCTTCTATTCCATTATAAGCCCGCATTACATTATACCTTTCATTGAATATGGTGACCAGATAATCGTTCATTTCTTTATTGTCTTCCACAATCATAATTGATTCTTTTGAAGGGTCTTTCTCCTTGTTTGTCAGCTTTTCAGGAATGAGTTCAATCGTTTCTTGCATCCGCTGATTATACTTCTGAATTTCTTCCATGGTGATTGTTTCAGTGGAACGTTCTTCTTGATTGTATGCATCTTTAGATACATTAAGTGTCACAATAAAATCGGATCCTTTATTGACCTCACTTTCTATTTTTATTTCACCTTTGTGCATGTGGATAAGAGAACGGGTTAATGACAAACCTAATCCGAAACCTTCGCGGTGATCACGCTTCTCAACTTGGTAATAACTTTCGAATATTTTATCTTGCACTTCTTTGGGGATTCCTCTACCATTATCTTTTACAGAGATTTCCACAAAGATCCCATTGTCTTGTTTTATTAAATGAGCACTTAATTCTACACATCCGCCGACTTGTGTATATTTGAAGGCATTTGAAAGTAAATTATAGAGAATACGTTCCAATTTGGATGGGGAGAACCAGACTTCTTCTTCTGTTTCTTCTAGATTAACAATAAAATCAATTTCTTTTTCTTTAGCAACAATGCAGAATATATGTGATATTTCATCTAGAAAATGCATCATGTTTCCTTTACGAACGCTGATATGCATTTGTTTCATTTCTATTTTACTGAATGTTAATAACTCATCAATCAGATAATTCATTCGGCTTGCATTCCGGTAGATTACTTCTAATTTATCTTTATCGTTATTATTTATCTCAACTTGCTGTATTAAACGTTGAAGAGGTGATAAGATCAATGTTAACGGAGTTTTTAAATCATGTGATATATAAGTGAAAAAGCTGGTCTTTTGTTGATTCATCTTTTCCATATTGAGCCGCCGTTCATGCTCAGTTTTTAATTTCATGAGTAAGATGATACGTGATTTGGTATATTTATAGGCTATATAAATAATAAATGAAGAAAGTATCGTGTAAAAGATATATGCCCAGGTAGATAACCACCATGGTGGAAGTACTCTTATGATTAAGTTTTTTTGTCCTGCCTCGTCCCAGTGAATCCCGTCTTTACTTGCTTTGATCCTTAAGATATATTTCCCTGATGGAAGATTAGAAAAACGAACTTGATGCTGGTTCCCGACAAATTGCCAATCTTTATCTATACCTTCCATTTTCATGGCATATTGGGTGTTATTACTGTATTGATAATTCAATCCGGTATATTCAAGACGTAGTGATTGGGCTTGCTGATGCGTTAAGGTAATTGATGTGCTTTCAGATACAGAGGATGGCAAAAAGGCTTTTTCGTTGTTGGGTGACATATATTCATTGCCACTCCATATCCCGGTTAATACAATATCAAAATGGGAAGTTATTGATCGCACCTGTTCCGGATGGAAAGAAATCATTCCATTGATGGTTCCGAAATAGAGTTCTCCATCGCTTTTTTTACATGCCGATGAGTAATTAAACTGATTGATGGGCAATCCGTCGGCGGTGGTATATCTATTAACGAGTTGCGTCTTTGGATTAATGCAGCAAAGTCCACTTCCGGTACCTATCCAGATATTTTGCATATTATCTTCTACGATACCTTTAATCGCGTTGGAACCTAGTTGCTCGTTTGTATAAGATCTTATGATTTGCCCTTTATGGTTTAATAAAAATAAGCCGTTATTATCTGTTCCTACCCATATCTGTTTGTGTGAATCGGGATATATGTAAGTAATATAAAGATTCATGTAAGGTAGTATATGGTTCGGCCTCACTTGTAATGTATGTGTATTTATTTGATATATTCCTGCTTTTCGCGTTCCGGCCCATAGTATACTGTCATTATAATAATTTATACTGAAAACGCGGAGAGATGTTATTTTTATAGGGGATGATTTTTCCTTTTTTTTATTAATAAGATATAAGCCTGAAGGACCTCCGTACCAGATATGATCGTTTTTGTCTTCCATAATGCAGAAGCCAGAAGAACCAGCTTCTGTTAGTAAGTTGTAATCAATGGTCCGGTTTGAACTTGGTATATAGTGGATAACTCCTTTTAAAAACAATCCGATCCATAAGCTCTTATTCTTGTCAAGCCATAGGGAATGGACATTTTTGGCATTTATATGCATCTTTTTATGTAGTCGCTCCGACCGCGTAATCTCTTTATTCTCATTTAAATAATTTAACCCTCCATCTTCAGTAGCAATATATAGACTGTTGTTCGGAGCATTGATTATTTGACGTACAGCTTTTCCACTTAGATGGTTGAAGCTATTTCCATAAGGATATATTCGGAAACGGTCCGAACCAAATATGTAATAATTGACTCCACCGAAATAAGTCCCCGCCCACATATTGTGAGCCTTGTCTTGGTAAAGACTATAAATAGGCGAATCGTTTAAAGCACTCAAATCTTGTTCAGACTGTTCGTAGTGGGCAATTCGTTTATAATGCTTATTGAATATATAAATGCCATATTCCGTTCCGATCCAGATGTTGCCTGTATAATCTGTGGTTGCGCATCGAAAGTCTTTTATAAAGGTGTCTTTTGATAAATTGGATAGAGTGTTGTCTGTTATGTTATAGATAAAGCAGCTGTTATTATTATTGAGTAAAATTTGGTCGGGAGAAATGAGGATTGTATTACTGCAATTCTTTGCAATTGGTTTGATAGAGGAGGGTAGTTCGATAATTCGCCTTTTAATTAAATCATATTTCATCAATCCTCTATTCGTATCGATCCATAGGCACTTATTCTTATCTTCTGCAAAGTACTTGATATGTGTGTTGCTGCTATTCAATAAGAATGGAGTGAATGAATCTTTCTTTTTATTATATTGATAAAGGCCGTTACTGCAACCTGCTAAAAGTATGTGATTACTTGTATTCAGAAAGCAGACGTCCTCTTTGGTATTACCTTTGATTAAATAATGTGTGAAATCTTCTGTCCGATAATTATAGTTGCAGATTCCTTGATCTGTAGATATCCATAGTAAGTCACGGAATGAATCGTTATACAAGCGGGTAATGAAGTTGTGACAAAGCGAAGTGGAGTCAGCGATGTTATGTGAAAACGAAGTAATAGTATAACCGTCATATCGGCATAGACCATTGCGTGTACCAAACCACATAAATCCCCGATTATCCTGTGCAATTGTATTAATCGTGTTATGGGGAAGACCTTCAGTGGTAGTTAACTGCTTGAAACGTATATTACTATACAGAATTTGTCCTGTTGATATGCTTATATTGAAAATAATAAAACAGCATAAAGCCACTGTTTTAAGATAGTGAATTTTCATGGATATATTGATTTAATTTCAAGATCAAAGTTATAATTTTTTTTGTTTTCGATAGTCGCTATTATGTTCAAACGGATAGTAACTATGTTCAGTTTACTGTCTGCATGATTGTTTTTATACATGATTGCAGGTATTAAACATTATTTTTCTGTCATTTATGGATTGAAAAAGTGACTTTTACAGTGAATTTTTAAAATCAATACAATGACTAATATGACATTAAAATCTTTGGCTTTTGGTATTGGCTTATTTTGGCTTATTCCTTTTACGTATGGGAGCAACACTTCTGTACCTGATGGAACTCTGTATATTAATAAGTCAAAAACCCACAAGGTAAATCCAGTGAAATATGGTTTCCATTATGAGGAAATCGGTATGATGGGAGAGGGTGCTTTGCATGCTGAACTTGTGAGGAATCGTTCATTTGAAGAAGCAACTCCTCCTGAGGGATTGTCTGTAAAAAATGGAATTTACGAAAATATTCCGGCACCACGTACCAAAGAAAAGGACGTATATACCGCTGATCCACTGATTGGGTGGACAACTTCTCCATTATCTTATGCTCCCATATTTATTAATCGCACGAATATTGATCCAATGAGTGACCAAAATAAATATTCCATGTTGGTTAATGTTACAGGGGATATTACAAATTATAAGAATGCGATGATCCTTAACCGGGGGTATTATGGAATGAATTTTGATGCAAATGTATCATATAAACTTTCTCTTTTTTTGAAGAATAGAAATTACTCTGCTCCATTACGAGTTTTTCTTGTTGATGAACGTGGCTCTTGTGTAAGCAATGTCGTAGATTTTAATCTGAAAGATGGGGCTTGGGCTAAGTATACTGCTGAGTTAAAACCAGAGAAGAAGATCGAACGTGGAATGTTGGCTATTCAACCTCTAACGAAAGGGCAGTTTCAGGTAGATGTTGTTTCTTTATTCCCTTCTGATACATGGAATGATGGGAAATCTGTGTTTCGTAAAGACATTGTGCAGAACTTGAAAGATTTTGCTCCGAGCTTTATCCGTTTTCCGGGTGGATGCATTGTTCATGGGGTGAATGAGGAAACTATGTATCATTGGAAAGAGACATTGGGACCTATCGAGAATCGGCCAGGTAAGTGGAGTAAATGGGCTCCTTTTTATCGAACAGATGGAATTGGCTATCATGAATTCTATGAGTTATGTGAATACGTAGGGGCAGATGCAATGTATGTTCTTCCTACGGGTATGATTTGCACAGGGTGGGTGAAGCAGTCCTCTCCATGGAATTTTGAACAACCTAGTGTAAATTTAAATGACTATATTCAAGATGCTTTAGATGCGATAGAATATGCGATTGGTGATACCACTACTGTATGGGGTGCTAAACGTGCTCAGAATGGGCATCCCAAGACTTTTCCTTTGAAGTATATAGAAATAGGGAATGAAGATTTTGGGCCTGTATATTGGGAACGTTATGAAAAAATATATAAGGCTCTATCTGCAAAATATCCAAATCTTATATATATAGCAAATAGTATTATCGGAAAAGAGAATGATGATAAAAGAAAAGATATCGCACATTTTCCTAATCCGGGAAATGTGAAAGTCTTCGACGAACATTTTTATCAATCTATTGAATGGGCATGTAGGCAACATTATCGTTTTGATAATTATAAGCGAGGAGTAGCTGATATATTTATTGGTGAATTAGGAATTGATGGTAAATATCCTTATAATTTGTTGGCTACTGGGGCAGTGCGTATGTCGATGGAACGTAATGGTGATTTAAGTCCTCTCTTTGCAGAGCGCCCGGTGATGAGACATTGGGATTTTATGGAGCATCGGATTACGCCTCTTCCAATGCTTATTGATGGAGTAAACTGCAGCGTGAAGACTTCTTTCTTTTATTTATCAAAGATGTTTCGAGATAACACTTTCGACATTTGTGTCGATGCTTCGATTAAGGACATGAAAGGTCTGCAAAATATATTTGTCACTATGGGGTATGATACTGCAGGTAAACAATATATTTTGAAGTTGATTAATCTACAAGATAAAAAAGTTTCCCTTGAGAGTAATGTATTAGGTTTTAAACATCCGGTAAAAGCTCACCAAACAAGCTTGGTTTTGTCTTTTGGGAAAGAAAATACGCCTGATAATCCTAATTTGGTTAAGCCAGTGGAATCTGAAGTCACATTAGATTTGAATAAATCTTTGGAGTTGGAGCCTGCGTCAATGGTGATATATCGCTTTAAAAAATAAAAACAATTGATCTCAGATAGAAACTGATACTAAACAACTAAAAAAAGAGGATATATGAAGTTGATTTTGCGATTTGTGTTTTTTTCTTGTATAGGGTTATATATGGGACTGACTAGTGTATTTGCGCAAAAATATGGGCTTGCTGATACTTTTGATGAAAAGTTACGGATACCTCAGTTTGTCCAGCCGGCTTTTGATTATTGGATGCGTGATACTTGGGTAACATTGGGACCGGATGAGTATTATTATATGACTGGAACAACAGCTGATCCTAATCGAGTTTTCCCTGGGCAGATGCATTGTTGGGATTGGAATGATGGATTGTATTTATGGCGGTCCAAAGACATGAAGAATTGGGAGCCAAGAGGTCTCATTTGGTCTATGGAAAAGGATGGAACATGGCAAAAGAATCCGAAGATATATGGTAAAAGTGAGCGATATGCCAAAAGATCGATCAATGGAGATCCTCTAGACAATCGTTTTCATGCGGTATGGGCTCCTGAATTACACTATATTAAAAGCGTTAAAAACTGGTTTCTTGTGGCATGTATGAACGAATCCGCAAGTGGAAAAGGCTCTTTTATACTGAAAAGCATTTCCGGAAAGCCTGAAGGACCTTATGTTAATATTGAGGGGAATAAGGATAAACCTTTATTTCCCAATATTGATGGTAGTTTATTTGAGGATACTGATGGAACGGTTTATTTTATTGGACATAACCATTACATTGCTCGTATGAAAACTGATATTAGTGGTCTCGCAGAGGAACTGCGGACTTTGGATGAAAAGAAATATGATCCTGAACCATATATAGAAGGGGCATTTATCTTCAAATATGATAATAAATATCATTTAGTCCAAGCTATATGGTCTCATCGGACGCCCGAAGGTGATACTTACATTGAGAAGGCAGGAGTAAATTCTCAAGAAACGCGTTATAGTTATGATTGCATCATTGCAACTTCCGATAATGTATATGGGCCCTATAATGAACGTTATAATGCCATAACAGGGGGAGGGCATAATAATTTATTTCAGGCTAAGGATGGCAATTGGTGGGCTACATTATTTTTTAACCCACGCGGTGGACAGGCTGCCGAGTATAAGACCACTTGCCGACCAGGTTTAATCCCAATGATTTATGAAAATGGGAAATTCAGGCCTAATCAAAATTATAAAAGTAAATAATATTACTTTGGGCAAAACCGAATATTATGTTTTTCTTTAAAGAAAAGCTTGATAAAAGAATAAGCGGGAAAAATACTTTTCCCGCTTATTCTTTATTTAAATATCATTTATAGTCCGGCAATTTCTATCACCTTGTCTACAGCTGCGTTAATGCCATCCGGGTTTTTACCTCCGGCGGTTGCAAAATGTGGCTGTCCGCCACCACCACCTTGGATCAATTTAGCTGCTTCTTTAACAAGATTGCCTGCTTTCAAGCCTCCTGCTACCAGGTTATCGCTTAACATAACGGTTAGCATGGGCTTATTCTCGTAAACCGTTCCGGCAACAAAAAACAGATTCTCTGTTATTTCTCCACGAAGTTGGAATGCAATATTCTTAGCAGCTTCAGCAGGTATGGGAGCACAACACTTAATGACTTTGACGCCATTGATCTCTTGAATATTCTTAAGAAGTCTCTCTTTCAATTGTCCTTCTTTCTCCTTCATGAAATCATCAATCTGTTTCTTTAAGCCTGCATTTTCATCAATATACTTAGTGATTGTTCCAATCAAGTCGGGAGCATTGTTGAAAAGCCCCTTTAAGTCACGCAACGTGTCTTGTACGATATCCATCATTTCTTCAACTCGTGCTCCTGTATAAGCCTCGATACGGCGTACACCTGCGGCAACGGAACTTTCGGAAATAATCTTCACCATACCGATGTTGCCTGTTGCTGCAACATGAGTACCTCCACAGAATTCAACTGAAGAGCCGAATTGGATAACACGAACGTGATCGCCGTACTTCTCACCAAAGAGAGCAATAGCTCCTAATTCTTTGGCATCTTCAATTGGCATGTTGCGATATTCTTTCAGAGGAATATTTGCTCTTATCTTGGCGTTAACCATGTGTTCTACTTGGCGAATTTCTTCATCGCTGACCTTTTGGAAGTGAGAAAAGTCGAAACGAAGCGAATCGGGTGTTACCAGGGAGCCTTTTTGCTCAACATGCTCGCCCAGGACTTCGCGTAAGGCTTCATCCAACAAGTGGGTTGCAGAGTGGTTAGCAGCGCAAGCAGCACGCTTATCTGTATCTACGCAAGCCATCATCGGAGCTTCAGGATGTTCCGGTAATTTCTTGGCAATATGTATAGGCAGATTGTTTTCTTTTTTTGTATCAATCACCTCTATGGTTTCAAATTCGCTGACTAAGGCTCCCGTATCACCTACCTGCCCACCACTCTCTGCATAGAAAGGGGTGTAATCCAATACGATTTGATATAGAGTCTGGTTCTTTTGCTTTACCTGGCGATAGCGAAGAATGGATGTCTCATATTCAGTGAAATCATAACCTATAAATTCAGTTGTACCTTCTTTAAGTATAATCCAGTCACCGGTTTCAATAGCGGCAGCATTACGGGCACGCTGTTTTTGTTGTTGCATTTCGGCGTCAAACGCAGCGATGTCAACAGTCATATTGTTTTCACGGAGGATCAGTTCGGTCAAGTCCAAGGGGAAACCGAAAGTATCGTAAAGGGTGAAAGCATCTTTTCCATTGATTATTGTTTTACCGGAAGCCTTAGCATCTTCCATGGTTTTGTCCAATAGACGGATACCTGTCTCTAACGTGCGGAGGAATGAATCTTCTTCTTCTTTGATTACTTTCTCAATTAAGTCTTTCTGTGCAATGAGTTCAGGATAAGCTCCACCCATATTCCCTATTAATACAGGAAGTAGTTTATACATAAAGGCTTGTTTCTGTCCGAGGAAAGTATATCCGTAGCGTACGGCACGGCGGAGAATGCGGCGGATAACATAACCGGCTTTTGCATTACTTGGCAATTGTCCGTCGGTAATGGAGAAAGAAATAGTACGGATATGATCGGCAATTACGCGCATGGCTATATCCTTTTGCTTATCAACACCGTATGAGGTGCCGGCCAAATTTGCAATAGCCTGAATTATCGGCTGGAATACGTCCGTATCATAGTTTGATGTTTTTCCCTGTAAAGCCATACAAAGACGCTCAAATCCCATCCCGGTATCAATTACTTTTGCAGGGAGTGGTTCTAAGCTACTGTCAGCTTTACGGTTATATTGCATAAATACCAGATTCCAGATTTCAATAACCTGTGGATGGTCATGATTTACCAAGTCGCGACCGGATACTTTGGCACGTTCTTCGGCAGGGCGTAAGTCGATGTGGATTTCTGAACAAGGTCCACATGGCCCTGTATCACCCATTTCCCAAAAGTTATCGTGTTTGTTACCATTTATAATATGGTCTTTCGGCAGAAATTGTTCCCAATAGGATGCTGCTTCATCATCACGTTGTAATCCTTCTTCGGGGCTACCTTCGAATACGGTTGCATATAGATGGGTAGGATCGAGTTTTAATACGTCTACCAAATACTCCCATGCCCAAAAGATAGCTTCTTTTTTGAAGTAATCGCCAAACGACCAGTTTCCCAACATTTCAAACATCGTATGGTGGTATGTATCGTGCCCGACTTCCTCCAAATCGTTATGCTTACCGCTTACACGCAAACATTTTTGTGAGTCCGCGACTCTCTTATATTTTGCCGGGTGGTTACCCAAAATGATGTCTTTGAATTGGTTCATACCTGCATTGGTAAACATCAATGTAGGGTCATCTTTTATCACCATTGGAGCCGAAGGTACAACCTGATGTCCTTTCGACTCAAAGAAATTCTTGAAAGAATCTCTGATTTCATTAGCAGTCAACATACTCTATGTCTCTATCCTTGAGGTTAATAATCTTGAAAAAACATCGCAAAGATAGCTTGTTTTTATTACTTTTGCTTTATCAACCTGCGAAATATTTCCATTAGATGCGCAAAGTATACTATATTTATAACCCGCGGACGCAGACTTATGACCGTATTTATCCGACTGTCCGTCAGCGGGCGTTGAGTATATTACGCCGTTTATTTGTCGGGATGGGTTTGGGAGTCGGATGTTTTATTGTGTTGTTGATTATCTTTGGTTCGCCTTCCGAGAAGGAATTGCGCAAAGGCAATAGTCAGCTTTTAGCGCAATATAATGTGCTCTCTCATCGTCTGGATGAAATTCTGGAGGTTTTGCAGGATATTCAGCAGCGTGATGACAATCTTTATCGTGTCATTTTCCAAGCAGATCCTGTTTCGTCGGTTATTAGGCAAGCCAGCTATGAAGGCACTAATCGTTATGAGCACTTGATGAATATGCCTAATGCTGATTTGGTAATAAATACGACGCAGAAAGTCGATATGTTGAGGAAGCAACTCTATATCCAGTCGCGCTCTTTTGATGATGTGGTGGCGATGTGTAAGAGTCATGATAAAATGCTGAAGTGTATTCCGGCTATTCAGCCTATTTCGAATAAAGATCTTCGCCAGACTGCCTCCGGGTATGGTACACGTATAGATCCTATATATGGAACTCTTAAGTTTCATGCGGGGATGGATTTCTCAGCTCATCCGGGTACGGATGTTTATGCTACCGGTGATGGAATTATTGTGAGAGTAGGATGGGAATCTGGTCTGGGTAATACAATCGAAATTGATCACGGCTTTGGATACCGGACTGTTTATGCGCATTTGCGCGATTTTCATACAAAGGTAGGCAAGCGGGTTGTGCGTGGAGAGGTAATCGGTGGGGTAGGAAGCACTGGAAAAAGTACCGGACCGCATTTACACTATGAGGTTCATGTTAAGGGACAGATTGTGAATCCTGTGAATTATTATTTTATGGATCTGAGTGCGGACGATTATGATCGTATGATCAGGATTGCTGCAAATCATGGTAAAGTGTTTGACTAGATTTAATATAACATTCTAATATAAAGATGTATGCTGAATAAAGATAAAGATCTGAAGCTTTATTATTCGATTAGCGAGGTTGCTCAAATATTCGATGTGAATGAGTCGCTATTGCGCTTTTGGGAAAAAGAATTTCCACAATTGGAGCCTAAAAAAGGTGGACGTGGAGTACGCCAATATCGTAAGGAAGACATTGAAGTTGTGAGACTAATCTATCATTTGGTGAAAGAGAGAGGAATGACAATTCCTGGAGCTCGGCAGCGAATGAAAGATAACAAAGAAGCTACTTTGCAAAATTTTGAGGTAGTAGAGAAACTGAAATGTATTCGTGCGGAGCTCTTGAATATGAAGATAGCTTTGGATGGTTTCACTTATGAGCAAGTGGAAAAATTAGAGGATAACGTAAAAGAGGAAAGTCGTAACGGAGGGCAGTAACAATTATCCTTCTACACGAGTGACCTGCTTGATATTCTGTACCAGTTTCAGGTTATTGCAGATCTTTTTCACATCATCAACATCATGCACGTATAATTGGATATTTCCTTCGAAAATACCGTCATTTGTTTCGATGGTCAGTTTTCTGATATTCACATTCAGCTGTCTGGAAATTACTTGTGTCACTTCATTAAGTAGTCCCATTGAATCTATCCCTTTGATGTAGATGTTTACAAGGCAAGAGAGACCTTTATGAGTATCCCATTCAGTGGCTAGAATGCGATTACCATAACTACTCTTTAGGCGAGCAGCTACCGGACACTGTCGCTTGTGGATGATAACACGTTCATTTTCATCTATATATCCCAATACGTCGTCTCCCGGTATCGGGTGGCAACAATCTGCCATGATATACTTCTTTTGGATATCCTCATCTGTTAGCTTAAGTACTTGCTTTGGATTAATCTTTTCTGTTAAGGGAGCGGGTAGAAGTTTCTCCATTTCGGGCACTTTAACTTCTTTATTGCCTCCAAAAGAGAATGTGAGATACTTTTTCCAGTTTGTACCTTGCTTTTCTTTGATTGTATTTCTGTCGGCATCGCCAAGTAGAATCTTGCCGCTTCCTATAGAAGCTAGAAACTCCTCGAAATTTCTCATGTTGTGCAACTTGCACAATTTTTCCATGATAATATCTTCAAGGCGGGTATCTTCATTTTTAAGGAACTCATTTAAGAGTTTCTCTCCTTTTTTCTGATTACTTCTTTGCTCTTTACGCAATATTGCGGCAATCTTAGCTCTGGCTTTAGCTGTAGTGGCAAATACTTCCCATTGCGGTTGAACACGCTGAGACTTAGAAGTCAGGATCTCCACTTGGTCTCCACTCTGCAGTTTATGGCTTAAAGGGACAAGCTTGTGATTGACTTTTGCGCCAATGCAATGGCTTCCTATATCCGTATGAAGTGAAAAAGCAAAATCTAATGCCGTTGAATTTTGAGGCATAGTTTTTAATTCTCCCTTGGGAGTAAACACAAAAATTTCCGATGCAAACAAGTTCAATTTAATAGTATCGAGAAAGTCAATTGCATCAGGCTGGGGATCATCAAGGATCTCTTTAATGGTTTTGAGCCATTTCTCGAGTTCGCCTTCGTCTTCGCTACCTCCTCCTTCTTTATATTTCCAATGTGCGGCAAATCCTTGTTCGGCCACATCATCCATTCGTTCGCTACGGATTTGTACTTCAATCCATTGCCCGTTATTCCCCATCAGGGTTACGTGTAGGGCTTGATATCCGTTAGCCTTCGGATGGCTTACCCAGTCACGAAGACGGTCCGGATGAGGCTTATATATTTTGGATATGGAGACATAGATATCAAAACAATCATTTAGCTCTTCATCGGGGTTGCGAGGTTCAAAGATTATGCGTACCGCAAGCAAGTCATATATTTCTTCAAATGGAACATGCTTTGTCTGCATTTTATTCCAAATGGAGTAGATAGATTTGACGCGTGCCATGATTCTGTATTTCAACCCCATTTTATCCAGTTGTTCCTGGATAGGAGTAGTGAACTCTTTGAAAACTTTATCTCGTTCTACTGCGGTTTCTTGAAGTTTTTCTTCAATTTCGCGGTATTCTTCAGGATGCTCGTAACGAAAGCTGAGGTTCTCCAGCTCGGTCTTTATTTTGTTTAATCCGAGACGATTAGCTAAAGGTGCATAGATGTATAGAGTTTCACCGGCAATTTTAAATTGCTTGTTAGGTAGCATGGAACCGAGCGTACGCATATTATGCAGACGATCAGCAATTTTTATCAGAATAACGCGGATATCGTCGGACATTGTGAGCAGTAGCTTCTTGAAGTTTTCTGCTTGTGCGGAAGCGTGATCTCCAAAGATTCCACCGGCTATTTTTGTAAGCCCATCAACGATTTGAGCTATTTTAGGACCGAAAATATTATCAATATCTTCTACTGTATAGTCGGTGTCTTCAACAACATCATGTAATAGAGCTGCGCAAATGGAAGTTGATCCCAAACCAATCTCATTACAGACAATTTTTGCAACAGCAATCGGATGTAAAATGTAGGGCTCACCCGAACGTCTCTTGACACCTTTGTGAGCTTGATTTGCAAAATTAAAAGCCTTGGTGATAATTTCAACGCGTTTACGATGCTTAGTAGCCAAATAATCATTCAACAGACCTTGAAAGGCCTGTTCAATCATTTCTTCTTCACTTTTCTCTTTTATATCTTTTTGGCTCAAGCTGTCTTCCATAATACGCTTTTTAGTATTGCGATTACAAAAATAGTCAAAATAAAATAGGATGCAATCCTCTTCTTTTTTTATTTATGTATCTTAAGGCGCTTTCCTGCAGCGATATTATTACCCTTTATTTTATTCCAGCGTTTTAGTTGCTTTACACTCACGCCGTATCTATCAGCAATTGTTGATAAACTTTCACCGCTTTGTATCTTATGTGTAGCTATTCTAGCTTTCTTGCGTGAAGGTCTGGAATATGCAACCGGACTTTCGGGTACTGCTACTGTTTTACGATTGGATAAAATCTCGTCACGTCGGTAAGCGTATACGCTGTCTTGATTATCAATGAATTTACTGATATAGTTGAGAGGTAGACGAAGAGTTTGCGGTTTACTGTCTCCCGGAATGATATATCTTTTGTATTGAGGGTTAAGACTCTTTATTTCATCAAAGCTGACGCCGCACACATTGGCTATCTGTTCGAAATGTACATCACGATTTATCTGAATTGTATCTGTAGCATCAGGAATATTGGTTTCCATCGGACAGATATTATGCTTGCAATAGTAAGTCATTACGTAATTGGCAGCAATAAAAGCAGGCACATATCCGCGTGTTTCTTTGGGTAAGTAGTTGAATATTTCCCAATAGTCGGTTTTCCCTCCCGCACGGCGAACTGCTTTGTTTATTGTTCCGGGGCCGCAATTGTATGCAGCAATAACAAGATTCCAGTCTCCGTAGATACCATACATGTCTTTTAAGTAACGAGCAGCTGCCCAACTAGCTTTTATCGGATCACGGCGTTCATCAACGAGGCTATTGCTTTCCAAACCATACATTTTTCCGGTATGAAGCATAAACTGCCATAATCCGCATGCACCAACTCTGGATACAGCCGAGGGATTTAAAGCGGATTCTATAATGGGGAGGTATTTGAGTTCTAATGGCAATCCGTAAGCATCCAATGCCTCTTCAAAAATAGGCATATAGAAATTGCATGCGCTTAACATGAAAGCTACTTGATTACGAAGGCGACCGGTGTACATGTCAATGAACTTCCTTACAGCATCGTTGTAAGGCATTTCCATGACTGATGGGATGCGTGATAGTCGATCGATATATACGGAGTCAGCAAAGTGTGGATTTTCAGTTGAGGTACTACAATCTTTTCCCAAATCAATATAATTCTTCGCTTTCCAGTCACTGAACAAGCTATCTAAAGGGTACGTCATACTTTTAGGTAGCTGAATGCTTTCGGAGCGTTCTTTTCCGTTTTGGCGGACAACTACTTCTACGCTTTCCTGTGCATTGACTTGCGAAATAAAGAGTGGTAAACAGAAAAAGAGTGAGGTTATAAAATTCTTCATGCTTGTTATATATTTATTCTTCATGTGTCTATTTCTTAGTGAATCACTTAGCTAAAACCGGAAACTACATTGTACTCCAAGAGATCGGTTTGAGGTCATTTTTCCAAATTGATTGTTAATAACAGCCGGTTCTATACGCATGCTGAGGTCTGGAGATATATCGAAATTTGATAGCTCAGCATCCACATAAGCATCAATAACCGAAATTAAATATACCCCGATAAAAGCAAAGATACTCATGTCCCTATAGCGGCGATACAAGTTTTTACGTTTCTGTAATATGGTTGTCAGCTGCTCATGTGAAATGTTATATCCCGGTGGTATTAAGTCGGTTATACTGGTCGACTCCCACTTCTCATCTCTTGCATCTTTATAGGCTTGCATGTAGTCCTTGTACATCTTATTATTCCAACTCAATGCATAAGCACATCCTGCAAATCCTCCATAAATAATAGGTAACTTCCAATATTTTCTATTGTATATTTGTCCTCCTCCGGGAATAACTAAAGCCAACCATGTGGCTTTTACCGGATTTGGGGTCCATATCTTTTTATTCAGAGCAGCTTGTATACTGTCAGAAGGAACCAATGCAATATTCGGAGTAATTTTGGTTGTCAATTCTTTCAATTTATGCCTATTCTCTGTTGCAATGCTGTCACCTATTATACTGTCTGCAGCTATAACTGCTGTTTCAACCTTTTTCTTATCCTTAAGTAATTTGTCTTTTGTTTCACTTGCCTTCTTTGAAATATTCAGGGAGTCTGTCGCTTCCTTTTGCATCCGCTTTGCCGCAGCTCTGGGATGATTTTGTCCGTACATGGCAATACCTACTGTTTCAAATAAACAGAGTAGTAAAACGATACGCCATCGGTATATGTTTTTAATTCTAATCATTTACTTCTTCAGTGTATCAAGGATACCTATGATACGCTCCAATTCTTCTTCGTTACTGAACGGAATACTGATTTTTCCTTTACCTTTCTCGGAGCAAGTTAATTGCACTTTCGTATTAAAGAAACCCGAAAGCTGCTTTTTAAGCACACTAAACTCAGCCGGGAGTTTAGCCCGTTTAGGTGCAATTCGTTTTGCACCGCTTTTTATCGTTTCTCCTTCGCTCAATGATTTTACAATTTCTTCTACTCTACGAACCGAGTATCCATGCTCTATAATTTCTTCAAAAACTTTAACTTGCAATTTCGGTTCATTCAGTGCTAATAATGCACGGGCATGGCCCATGTCTATTTGCTTGTATTGCAGTCCCATCTGAATAGGAGCGGGAAGTTTAAGTAAGCGGAGGTAATTGGCAATCGTAGTACGTTTTTTGCCTACACGTTCACTAAGCCTTTCCTGTGTAAGGTCATATTGTTCGAGTAAATGCTGATAAGCCAAGGCAATTTCTACAGAGTTCAGATCTTCACGCTGGATATTCTCAATGAGTGCCATTTCCATCACATTCTCATCATCTGCCGTACGAATATAGGCAGGGATACTTGTGAGGCCGGCTAATTGTGAGGCTCTGAAGCGTCGTTCACCGGCAATTATTTGATACTCATTATCGGATAACTTACGTAAAGTAATCGGTTGTATAATGCCAATTTCGCAAATAGAATCCGCCAATTCTTGCAATGCAGTCTGGTCGAAATCACGACGTGGTTGATTAGGATTTACGGATATTTTAGAAAGTTCGATTTCATTAATAGAAGAGGAACCTTCTGTCTGAATCTCATCCATTGAAAGTAGGGCATCCAATCCCCGTCCTAATGCATTTCTTTTCTGTGCCATAGTACTTTCTTATTAATGAGTGTTACGTTTAATCAATTCTTTAGCAAGTGCCATATAATTTTTGGCTCCTGTAGATTCTGCATCATACAAAATAGTAGGCATACCATAACTTGGAGCCTCACTCAACTTCACGTTACGTTGTATTACCGTGTTGAATACCAATTCCTGGAAATGACGCTTGACCTCATCATATATTTGATTTGCTTGGCGAAGGCGTGAGTCATACATCGTCAAAAGGAATCCTTCGATTTCCAAAGATGGATTTAGTTTCGATTTGATAATTTTAATGGTATTGAGCAACTTGCTGATTCCTTCCAATGCAAAGTATTCGGCTTGTACCGGTATGATAACCGAGTCGGCTGCTGTTAACGCATTTACAGTGATTAAACCGAGTGAAGGTGAGCAATCAATAAGGATATAATCGAAATCATCTTTCAGTGTAGACAATACGTTTTTCAGTATTCTTTCTCTACTTTTAAGATTAAGCATTTCAATTTCCGCACCAACAAGATTAATGTGGGAGGAAATCACTTTCAATGTTTCAATTTCAGTGTCATGAATAGCATCATGTACGTTTGCTCCGTCAATGATACATTCATAAATGGTACATTCAGCTTGTTTGATGTCGACTCCTAAACCTGAGGAAGCATTTGCCTGAGGGTCAGCGTCCACAACAAGAACCTTTTTTTCCAGCGTAGCAAGTGAGGCGGCAAGATTAATTGTCGTTGTAGTTTTTCCTACTCCTCCTTTTTGGTTTGCTAAAGCAATAATTTTTCCCATATTTTTTTATCTTTATCGGCAGCGAAATAAATGATTATTCCGAATAGTGCCTATACGAAAAAAGGAAAGATTGCGATATTTGTTGATAAGTTGGCTCTTTTGTTAATAACTCAACATCACTTGCTCTTCAAACATATCTGCCAGATTGATATACACTTTTCCTTTTGAGTTGCAAATATACAGAATTATATGATATAGAAACACTCTTTTTGGCTCGCTTGCAGAAGATTAAGATTTGTAAACGCCTGTATCGTTTATGTTTTTTCTTTTTTAAGCAAAGAGGCTCCGGCTTTTTCCTTACTTTTGTACAAAACATATAGTATAATATTATAGTTATGGAAAATAAGCGACCTTTGATATTGGTTTCGAATGATGATGGGATTATCTCGAAAGGGATCAGTGAACTTATCAAGTATCTACGCCCTCTCGGTGAGATTGTTGTTATGGCTCCTGACACTGCCCGCTCGGGTAGTGCGTCGGCAATTACAGTCACCGAACCGGTTAGTTATAAGTTGCTTCGCAGGGAAGTGGGTGTATCTTTTTATAAATGTTCTGGAACTCCCGCCGATTGTGTTAAGTTGGCATTTCATACAGTCCTTGATCGCAAGCCCGATTTAGTGGTGTCCGGTATTAATCATGGTGATAACTCTTCTGTTAACGTACATTATTCCGGGACAATGGGAGCGGCTATTGAAGGATGCTTAAAAGGTGTTCCCTCCATTGGATTCTCTCTCTGTAATCACGCTCCCGATGCCGATTTTGAGCCGGGAGGTAAATATATTCGCGAAATTGCAGCTCGTGTGCTTGAGAAAGGCCTTCCTTCGTTAACTTGCCTTAATGTGAATATACCTGATACCAAGGAGTTAAAAGGTGTTAGAATCTGCGAGCAAGCCAAAGGATTGTGGGTTAATGAGTGGGAGAATCTGACAAATAGAGGAGGCTCTTCCTATTATTGGATGACTGGTGAATTTGAAGGTACTGACATTAAAAATGAGAAGAGCGATCACTGGGCTTTGGAAAACGGTTATGTTGCTATTACCCCAACTACGGTTGATGTAACTGCATACGGTCTGATAGACGAATTGAAAACGTGGTTCTGAGATTTGATAATCTTATAGATTTACTCAAATGAAGTATTATTTGATAGTAGGCGAGGCATCCGGCGATCTTCATGCCTCTCAACTGATGGAGGCTTTGAAGAAAGAGGATGATCAAGCGGATTTCCGTTTCTTCGGTGGCGATATGATGCAAAATGTCGGCGGGACTTTAGTGAAGCATTACAGAGATCTCGCCTATATGGGATTTATTCCAGTGTTGTTGCACTTAAGGACTATCTTGGCGAATATGAAACGCTGTCGGGAAGATATAATCTCTTGGCAGCCCGATGTCTTGATATTGGTCGATTATCCGGGCTTTAATCTTAAAATAGCCAGCTACATTAAATCTCAGACGAACATACCTGTTTATTATTATATTTCTCCTAAGATATGGGCATGGAAAGAATATCGCATAAAGAATATAAAGAGAGATATTGATGAGCTATTCTCAATCTTGCCTTTCGAAGTTGATTTCTTTAAGAAGCATCAATATACTGTTCATTATGTAGGGAATCCTACTCTTGATGAGGTTGAAGCTTTTCGAAAAGGATATAGTGAAAGTAAAACGGATTTTTTGCGGGAGAATGAGTTATCATCCAAGCCGATTATTGCTCTGTTGGCAGGGAGCCGGAAGCAAGAGATAAAAGATAATCTGCCGGATATGATTAAAGCGGCTTCTATATTTAATGATTATCAATTGGTTATTGCCGGTGCACCTGGTATTACTCGCGACTATTATGACAGTGTATTGGGCTCTTCTGATGTTAAGATTCTTTTTGGGGAGACCTATCGTCTGCTGATGAATTCCGAGGCGGCTTTAGTTACTTCCGGTACGGCAACTTTGGAAACCGCTTTATTCGGAGTGCCGCAAGCCGTTTGTTATCACACTCCTATTGGTAAAGTAATTGCTTTTTTGAAGAAACATTTGTTAAAAGTGAAGTATATTTCATTGGTTAACCTTGTTGCTGATTATGAAGTAGTAAAAGAACTGGTAGCCGATACGATGACTGTCAATGGCATTCGTGCTGAATTAGAGCGGATACTGCATAATAATCACTATCGAGAAAAGATGCTTTCAGGATATGCTACTGTTGCAAAGTACTTGGGTGAACCGGGAGCTCCCGATAAGGCTGCAAATAAAATGGTAAACTTGCTAAAAGGTAAGAAGTCGTAACTTGCTTTTTTAAAAAAAGTCAAAATAGAGATAGCCGGTGCAGTAAGTGCCCGGTTATCTTCGTTTTAAGGGTATAGAAATTCAGAGATCGGTTGATATTAGAATAAAACTATAACTAAAAGGACTTTAATTATGAAAAAATTACGTTGGCTTTTTATAGCGGCTTGCTTATTAATTCTTCCTGTCTTGTCATCTTGTGATGATAACGATGGATATTCTATTGGTGATATTTCGTATCCGAACTGGTCGACAGTACGTGTGACGGGGAATGCCTTTTATCTTGTTTCTGATACTTGGGGAACACTATGGCCGGTTAATATTGATTTGGGATGGTATCAGCCTGTTGACGGACAAAGAGTTTTAACAGTATTCAACCCTCTTTATGATAATTACCAGGGTTACGACCATGCCGTTAAACTTCTGAGTATACGCAATGCATTGACTAAAGTTGTTGAAACAATGGCGCCCGGCAGTGAAAATGATTATGGGAATGACCCTTTATTCATCTATAAAGGAGATATTTCTATAGGTGGTGGATACCTGAATGTTATTTTTCAGCAAAATCTGCCAAAGAATTCAGAGACGAAACATCGCATAAGTCTTGTTCAATCTACAGAAAATCAATATACAAGTGATGGATATATTCACCTTGAGCTTCGTTATAATGATTACAATGACCTGAGTGGCTATCGTGCTATGGCTTTAGTTTCTTTTAATTTGAGTACTCTTAACCTAGATGCAGAAGCAATCAAAGGTGTTAAGCTAAAGTTGAATTCAGAGGTGAATGGTGAAGTTGAATTGACTTTTAATAAGAAGGAAAAAACAGAGCTTCGAAATTTAGATGGTGAAGATTTTACTAAAATGCAGTTGAAATAGCTGTTTCTTCATATTTTTTATAGGATTCCTTTGAATACAATTATATAATAAGAAGACGCCCTTTATAACAGAAATTGAACTGTACCCCAAAAGTTAGATACAAAACTTTAGGAGTGCAGTTCAGCTTTCTTATTATATAATGTCAGAGCTAGTTGCTACCGAACTACTTTATAAGACTTAGAATGTGGAGGTATAAGACTGCGGCAGGAATAGCCATCAATGCGCTATCAAATCGATCGAGCATTCCACCATGCCCAGGTAAGATATTGCCTGAATCTTTTATGCCAAGATGGCGTTTCATTAGAGATTCCGTCAAATCACCCAAAGTCCCGAAGATAACAATGATCACTGCCAATCCCATCCATTCAATCAATGTAAGGAAAGGGAAGAAGTGAGCAAAAGCTACCGAAGATGCAATAGAGAATAGACCTCCTCCAATACTTCCTTCCCATGATTTCTTAGGCGAAACACGCTCAAATAGGCGATGTTTTCCTATTAAAGACCCTACGCAATATGCACCTGTATCGCTTAACCAGATGAATACAAACATTGATAAGGGTAAGATGGGATTATAAACAATACCGCCAACAGTCGGGTCGAATTGGAATGCTAAAAAGTTTAGTAAAGCAAATGGTATTGCAATGTAAAATTGACTTAGCATGGAATAGGCCCAATTGGCTACAGGGTTCTTCTTTCTTAAGTAAAGTTCTGCAATAAATAAATAGAGCATGACAACTAAATAAGGCAGAAAAACTTGTGTATCCGAATCCGCCTGGCAATAAAACATGAAAGCAATAAACAAATATCCTCCTCCTATGGATGTAATAAATTTGTTTAACGATGCTTCTTCACTCTCATTGATCAGATGACCGAATTCTCGCACGCTGAGTGCTGTTATTATTGTGAATAGTATTCCAAATGATAGCGGACTGTATAAAATACAGCCCACTAATATGCCTACAAATAGAGCTCCAGTGATAGTGCGGAGTACAAAATTATTTTTCACTATTATCGGATTTTATTCTTTTGATTCACTCTTTTCTGGAGTCTGTACAGTCTTGTTTTCTTTTTTTGCTTCTTCCGCTTGAGTAGATTCTACTTCGGGAGTATCATTATCTGCTGAGGCATTTGCTTCTTCCTTTCCACTAGAAGAGTTTTCTGATGCTTTTGCAGATGAGATGATTTCTTCGGAGCGAGAAGTCCAAGGACGTTTTCCAAAGATATGTTCCACATCTTCTGCAAAAATCACTTCTTTATCTATTAGCTGCTGTGCTAATTGATTATGTCCTTCTTTATTCTCAAATAATATTTTCTTAGCCCTTGCATATTGCTCGCTTATCATGAATTTTACTTCTTCGTCAATAAGCTCTGCAGTCTTTTCGCTGTAAGGACGGTTAAATGAATATTCTTCATTATTGTAGTAGCAAAGGTTAGGTAATTTTTCGCTCATACCGAGGTAAGCAATCATTCCATAAGCCTGCTTGGTTACGCGTTCCAGATCGTTCATCGCTCCGGTGGATACTTTTCCTATAAATAAATCTTCAGCAGCACGTCCTCCTAATGTAGCGCACATCTCGTCCAGCATCTGCTCCTTTGTGGTGATCTGACGCTCTTCCGGTAAATACCAAGCTGCTCCAAGAGCCCTTCCACGTGGTACAATCGTAACCTTAATTAGCGGATTGGCATATTGCAGCAACCATGATATAGTGGCATGTCCCGCTTCATGTAAAGCTATTGAACGACGCTCTTCTTCAGTTGTAATCTTACTTTTCTTTTCCAAGCCACCGATAATTCGATCTACAGCATCCAGAAAATCCTGTTTCCCTACGAACTTCTTTCCATGTCGAGCTGCTATCAATGCTGCTTCATTGCATACATTGGCAATATCTGCACCCGAAAAGCCCGGGGTCTGACGTGCCAAAAGATCTACATCTACAGAATTATCTATTTTAATTGGACGCAAGTGTACGCCGAATACTTCTTTACGTTCATTCAAGTCGGGTAGATCGACGTGAATTTGACGGTCAAAACGTCCGGCACGAAGTAAAGCTTTATCCAAAACATCCACGCGGTTGGTAGCAGCAAGAATAATTACTCCGCTATTCGAACCGAAGCCATCCATTTCTGTCAATAATTGATTTAACGTGTTTTCGCGCTCGTCATTTCCTCCCATTGCAGCGGCTTTTGCGCGTGCGCGTCCTACAGCATCAATCTCGTCAATGAATACAATACATGGTGCTTTCTCTTTAGCCTGGCGGAACAAGTCACGAACACGTGAAGCTCCTACGCCGACAAACATTTCTACAAAATCAGAACCGGCTAATGAAAAGAAAGGTACATTAGCTTCACCCGCTACAGCCTTAGCTAATAATGTTTTACCCGTCCCCGGAGGGCCTACAAGTAATGCACCTTTAGGAATTTTACCTCCAAGATCAGTATATTTCTGCGGTTCTTTTAGAAATTCCACAATTTCTTCTATTTCCTGCTTGGCTTCCGCAAGTCCCGCTACGTCCTTAAACGTTATTTTTATAGAGGTTCCTTTTTCAAAAAGCTGAGCCCGTGATTTACCAACGCTGAATATGCCACTTCCGCCACTACCCATACCGCCACTCATGCGGCGGGATAAGAATATCCATAAACCGATAAAGAATGCTATGGGAAGTATTTGCCACAAAATGGCTACCAAATAATTCTGCTTCTTCTGATAGCTGATTGAACCATCAAACTTTTTATCGTCCTTTTCTTTCTGTAGAAAGCTAGCCAAACTGTCTCTTGAGGGAGCCTCCGTTGTAACCATGGGATTCTTTCCCGCTTTACCGGAATCTCCAAAAAAGACATTTCGAACAAATTGCGGCTTGATGAATGCTTCAACGCTACAGTCATCATAACTAACTACCTTGTTGACATATCCTTTTTCAACATATTGCTGGAACTGGTCGTAAGGGACGTTCTTGCTTCCTGAGTTATTGTCATTTGTCAGGTATAGCCCTAAAAGCATTATAGCAATAATCATATACATCCAATTCAAATTGAATTTGGGCATATTTGCTTTATTATTGGGTTTCTTATTCGTATTATTATCCATCGTTAATCAATATCAGGTATTTTAGTTAATTTGGCGTCTTCCCATAAATGTTCCAGATTGTAGAAATCGCGTACTTCGGGCAAGAATATATGTACAAGTACATTCACATAATCCATTGCCACCCATTCAGCGTTGCGTAACCCATCTACTGCAAAAGGTTTGTCACCAGATCCTTTGCGTGTGTATTCTTTAATAGAATCCACTATTGCAGCTATCTGGGCAGGAGAGTTACCTTGACAAATAACAAAATAACTGCAGATTGTATCATTTATTTTTGTAAGATCCGCGACGATTATATTTTTCCCTTTTTTTTCTTGAATTCCTTCTGTAATTTGTTGAATGAGGTTTTTTGTTTCGTTCATTATCATCATAATATTAAAGAATTTACAAATATACGGTGATTTCTTGTACCAACCTGCCAAAAAAATAAAACTCTTTCATTTTTTGTTTTTTTTTAGGTAATCTATTCCCTTGGTACCGCGCCTATTAGCTTGTTGCGTGGAAAAAAAAGTCTGATTTTATTGGGTGGAATTAAAATCTTTGTATCTTTGCATCCGCAAAAACAAAAGCAGTCTGGGCTATGGTGTAATGGTAACACTACAGATTCTGGTCCTGTCATTCCTGGTTCGAGTCCAGGTAGCCCAACTAAAAAAAGCTTGTCTGGTTTTACCAAACAAGCTTTTTTATAACCTCTCTCTCAGATCAATTATTGCGCTTCTTGAATATTTTCATCAATTACTTTGATCTTTTGTTGCACTAATTCCAAGTCGGCTTTTAGCTTTTCTACCTTTCGGTTAACCTCAGTCAGCAAAGTACTTCCTTTCTTAGAAGAAGTAGTTAAAAAACCTAAGTTGTTTTCATAAATCTGCAGCTCATTCTTCATGTTTTCGAATGTGTGCATGAGTCTCTCACGTTCCCTGTATAAAGCCTGGGGCGAATTTTCCTGTATATTGCTAATTGAAGATTTGAAGTTGCTTAATCTCTTATTTGATGTACTTATGTTATAGTGATCGAACAGCCTGTCTACTTGTGTGTGGTACAATTTATATAACCTGTCTTTTTCTTTAAAAGGTACATGTCCTATATTGTTCCATTCTTTCATCAACTCGCGTACTACGCGGATAGCCTCTTCAGCATCTGTACTTTCATCAATTGCAGTAAGCTTCTCTATAACCTCTTTCTTTAAAGATAGATTAGTGAGCTCAGTTGTGCGTTGTGATGAAGTTGCCGAGTTTTTTTGGTCAAAAAAGTAATCACATGCACCTATGAACCTTTTCCACACAGCATCCGAATATTTTTTTGCAACGGGGCCTATCGTCTTCCATTCTTTTTGGAGTTTGATCAGTTCGTCCGTTGTTGTTTTCCAGTCTGTGCTATCTTTTAACGCTTCGGCCTTTTCACACAATTCTCTCTTTTTCTCGAGGTTTTGGGCCATCTCATCCTTCAAGGTTTTGAAAAACTCACCTTTTTTTTGGAAAAACTCATCACATGCCTTGCGGAAGCGCTCGAATATTTTGACATTCATCTTTTGTGGAGCAAAACCAATAGTCTTCCATTTATTCTGTAGGGCTATAATCTCTTGGGTTTTGTTATCCCAAGCCGCAAAATTGGCTAATTCGCTATAGTCTATACCTTCTATAATCTCGCAAATTACGGTTTTTTGATCCAGATTATGTATTTCAAGTTCTTTCAGTTCTTCAAAATGCTCTTGATGACGACGGTTAACAATAGTAGATGCAGCTTTAAACCTGTTCCATACCTCGTCTCTTAAGTCTTTGGATACAGGACCTGTATCACGAAATTCCTGATGCAATTTTTGGAGTTGGTGGAAAGCCGATACCACATCCTGCTCATCGGCCAATCTTTCGGCAGCTTCACATAGATGTGTCTTTATTTCCAAATTCTTCCTGAAATCATATTCACGGAATTCGTTATTCAGCTTTAATAGATCATAGAATTTCTCTACATACAACTGATAGTTCTTCCAAAGTTCATTAATCTTGCCTTGCGGGATGAGTTTTACTTCATTCCATTGTTGCTGCAATTTTTTGAATTCGGTATATGATTTATTGGCATCTTCGGGAGATTCCACTAATTCTTTAAGTTCTTCAATGATAGAAAGCTTTATTTGAAGGTTGAGTTCTTTCTGCTTCTCCACTTCAATATTCAGCTCATTTCTTTTTTCTTTTATGATGGACATGATGCTTTTGAACTCCTCTTCAAGGGCATCTGCTATTGGACTAAAGTCTTCTTCGGCTCCTCCTTTTTCTATAAATGCCTTTTTTGCGACTTCTTGTTCAGCATTGTGCAGCTTGTAAAAAACTTGCTTCAGGACATCTGTCTCTTGTTTATCCACAGTTGCTACATCCGCAGATATCTCTTTAAGTCTAGCTAAAATTTCTTCTTTAGTCATAGTCTGAGTAGCATCTGTCGGCTTTTCTTCTTGCGTCACATTCTCGGCTTGAGGTTCTCCGGATATATTCTCAGAAACTTCTTCCATTTTTTTGTCTTCTTCTAATTCCGCTGGTTTTTCGGGGAGATTAGTGTCATGAGTGTCCATCATTTGTATTTATATATTTTAAGAAAATTCGGTGTATAAACTTGCAATAGCTCACAAATTAATGAAATAAAATCTTTACTTCATACTTTTTTTTATAGTTTTTTTTTATTTATGATAAAAGTACCGTAATTCCCATATATAGCATCATTCCTATGATATCGTTTGTTATGGCAATAAAAGGACCGGTAGCAATAGCCGGGTCAATTTTCAGTTTTTCTAATGTCATAGGAACTAGTGTACCGAAAATGGATGCAAACATAACTACTGCGAAGAGACTTATTGATACGGAATAGGTTACCGTTGCCGTAGCCCCAAAACGTATTAGGTTGTAGATGTAAACCAAGAGTGAAATTATGGTTGCGTTGATGGAAGCTACTACTGCTTCCTTTGCTACCTGCTTTAAGGTGTCTTTGGCATCGAGGGAACTATTGGCGAGGCCTTGTACCACTATTGCAGATGATTGCGTCCCTACGTTACCACCGGTTCCGCCTATAAGCGGTATGTATAGTGCCATTTCAGGGTGAGTAACGAAAGTTGTATGGAAGTTTCCCAATATCATGGAATTGCCTATCCCACCCAACATGCCGATCAGTAGCCAAGGTAGCCGTGCACTTGTTTGTCTGAAAACCTTGTCGTCCGTTTCCACATCTTGCGACAAGCCTGATGCCAACTGATAGTCGCGCTCCGATTGCTCACGGATTTCGTCCATCACATCATCCACGGTGATTTGCCCTACAAGCCTTCCGATACTATCCACTACTGGTAAAGCAACCAAGTCATACTTCTCAATGATCTGCGCTACTTCTTCAATGGGGGTGTCAACGTGCACATTGATGGGATCCTTTCTCATGACGTGCTTCACTTTAGATACAGACGGTGAAGTAATCATTTTCTTTAGAGGAAATACCCCTTGAAGCCTGTTTTCGTCATCAATCACATAGACATAATAGATTTCATCCAATTGCTCTGCCTGAAGTCTCATTTCTTTTAGGCACTCCGGCATACTCCAGTTTTCATTAACGGTCACCATTTCGGTTCCCATTAACCCGCCGGCTGTATCTTCGTCATATTTCAGCAAATCAACAATATCTCCGGCTTGCTCTATATCCTCAATATGGGAAAGGACTTCTTCTTGTTTATCTTCATCCAACTCACGTATCAAGTCTACAGCGTCGTCTGTGTCCATGTAGTCTACAAAACGTTTAGCTATAGTCTCGGATGGGAGGATGTCGAGAAGCTCTTTACGAGTATCTTCGTCCATTTCCATCAATACATCGGCAGCTATTTCGTTATCGAGTAGCCGATATAATATCCGGGCTTCCTCAGTAGAGAGGTCATTGCATAATTCAGCGATATCCGCAGGATGAAGGTCTGCCAGTAACTCTTTTACTTTCTCAAACTCCTTTAGCTCAATGTGATTCTTCACATCATCAATAAATACTTCTTCCATAGGATCGATATCAGAGATTATACACTCGTTTGAAGCGCTTTTTCCACTTGATTGGTCAAGCTGATGAACTCTTCCACAGACAATTGCTCCGGTCTTTTGTTAAACAGCTCATTCTCTGTGAGCGGACAGTCTTTTCCCAAAATAGGCTTGATTGAATTGCGTAAAGTCTTGCGGCGTTGGTTGAATGTCGTTTTTACCACTTGTTTGAAGAGTTTCTCATCGCATCCAAGCTCTTTTGTATCATTACGTACCATTCGTATAACGGCACTTTTTACCTTTGGGGGTGGGTTGAATACATGCTCATGGACGGTAAATAAGTATTCTACACTATACCAAGCCTGTATCAATACACTGAGAATGCCATAAGTCTTGCTACCCGGCCCGGCAGCTATTCTTTCGGCAACTTCTTTCTGTATCATGCCTGTACAGCAAGGAACCAGATCTTTGTTATCCAGCATCTTAAAGAATATCTGGCTCGAGATATTATAAGGGTAGTTTCCTGTCAAGACAAAAGGCTGACCATTAAAGACCCGTTGGAGATTCATTTTAAGAAAATCATCTTCAATGATGTGATCTTCCAGTGCCGGATAGTTTTCACGCAAGTAAGCTACTGATTCGTAGTCTACTTCTACCACTTTTACACAACGTTCCTTTTTGGTGAGGAACTGGGTTAAAACTCCCATACCCGGACCGACTTCCAATATGGGCAATTCGGGGTAAATATCTACCGTGTCGGCTATATCCTGTGCAACTTTCAGGTCTTTCAGAAAATGTTGCCCGAGAAACTTTTTAGGTTTTACTAATCGCATGTATCAACTTAATCGTTACTTTTGCAGCTTACAAAGATAGTTCTTTTAGGCGAAGAAAGATGAAACGGAATGAAGAAACTCATTAAAAAAACATTGAAAATTATTTTACCACTTGTGCTGAGTGGTTTTATTCTCTATTGGGTGTATCGCGATTTTGATTTTGCGCGTGTAAAGGAAGTTTTACTGCACGGAATGAATTGGGGATGGATGCTTTTTTCACTTGTTTTTGGTGTAATGAGTCATGTTTTCCGTGGATGGAGATGGAAACAGACACTTGAACCTCTTGAGGCTTATCCCAAGACAGGCGATTGTGTGGATGCGGTGTTTGTGTCTTACGCTACCAATTTAGTGATTCCCCGTCTAGGCGAAGTATCACGTTGCGGCATTTTATCCCGCTATGATAATGTATCTTTCTCAAAGTCTTTGGGTACGGTTGTGACCGAGCGCTTGGTTGATACACTGTGTATGCTGATTATCACGGGACTGACTTTTCTTGTACAAATGCCTGTATTTATGACTTTCTTTGAACAGACAGGTACCAAGATACCCACATTAATGCACTTGTTTACTTCAGTATGGTTTTATATTGTATTACTTTGTATTGTCGGTGTGATTGTTCTGCTTTATTACTTGATGCGCGCCCTGTCTTTTTTTGAGCGTGTAAGAGGTATTGTATTGAATGTGTGGTCTGGAGTAACTTCACTGCGTGATGTGAAAAATGTTCCATTGTTCATCCTTTATACCATTCTGATTTGGGTATGCTATTTTTTTCATTTTTATATAACATTTTATTGCTTCTCATTTACATCTCATCTCTCCTTCCTTGCTGCTCTAGTAATGTTTGTCGGAGGAACTTTTGCAGTCATCGTACCCACGCCGAATGGAGCCGGTCCCTGGCATTTTGCAGTTATAACCATGATGATGCTATATGGAGTGGATGCTACTGATGCCGGTATATTCGCTTTAATTGTACATTCCATTCAAACTTTATTGGTTGTTGTCCTCGGTGTTTGGGGATGGCTTCATCTTTCATGGTCAAACCGGGCAAAATAGTCTTACATCATTGTGCTATTGGAATAAAAAAGGTATATTTGCGAAAACTAACTTAATAGCATTATGAGTACGATTTTATCCTTAGCTCCACAAAATGTGTGGAAACATTTTTATTCTTTGACGCAAATTCCACGCCCTTCAGGACATTTGGAGAAAGTTACAGCGTTTTTAGTTGATTTTGGTAAAAGCCTCGGGTTGGAATCATTTGTCGACGAAGCTGGTAATGTAATTATCCGTAAGCCGGCTACTCCTGGTATGGAGAACCGCAAAACGGCTATTCTGCAAGCCCACATGGATATGGTTCCCCAAAAAAATAACGATACCGTTCACGATTTCACGAAAGATCCCATTGAAACTTATATCGATGGCGACTGGGTGAAAGCTAAAGGTACGACTCTTGGTGCGGATGATGGGCTAGGTGTTGCTGCTATCATGGCAGTGTTGGAAGCAAAAGATCTGAAGCATGGCCCTCTTGAAGCTTTAATTACTAAAGACGAAGAAACCGGTATGTATGGGGCTTTCGGCCTCAAATCTGAAACATTGAAGGGAGAGATTTTACTGAATCTTGATTCCGAGGATGAAGGCGAGCTTTATATCGGTTGCGCAGGCGGATTAAACCTGACTGCCACTTTAGCTTACAAGGAAGAGGAAGCGCCAGCGAATTTTGTAGCAAAGAAACTTGTGTTGAAAGGTTTGCGTGGAGGACATTCAGGCCTTGAAATTAATGAGGGACGTGCAAATGCCAATAAGCTGATGGCTCGTGTGATACGCGATCTGTTGGTGGAATTCGATTCTCAATTGTCTAGCTTTGAAGGCGGTAATATGCGCAATGCCATACCACGTGAAGCACACGCCGTAATGGTATTTAATGCTGCGGATACCGAAGGACTCGAAGAATATATCAAGGATTATGAGGCAGAAATAGCATCAGAATATACTCCTATTGAAAGCGGTGTTTCGTTGACGTTAGAGTCGGTCGAAATGCCTGCTACGGTTATTCCTCAAGAGATACAAGACAATTTCATTGATTCTCTACTGGCTTGTCAGAACGGGGTGATGCGTATGATCCCCACTTTACCTGATACTGTCGAGACTTCTTCGAACTTGTCGATTGTTGTTGCCGGTCAAGGAAAAGTTGAAGTCATCATTTTGGCCCGCAGCTCTTGCGATACAATGAAAGAATTTCTGGCAAACAGCCTGACTGCATGTTTCTCAATGGCAGGGATGAAAGTAGAATTGAGTGGCGGGTATTCCGGTTGGCAGCCTAATGTGGATTCTCCTATTCTTCATGCCATGAAGAAATCTTACCAACAACAGTTTGGCGTAGAACCCGCGGTGAAGGTTATCCATGCCGGCTTGGAATGTGGCATTATCGGTATGACATATCCTAAACTTGATATGATTTCATTTGGTCCTACACTTCGTTCACCTCATTCACCTGATGAACGGGCATATATTCCTACTGTTGCAAAGTTCTATGAATTCTTAGTGGCAACCTTGGAACAAATGCCTGGAAAGTAATTTAAGATCTGATAGAATGACTAGAAATATTTTATTGCTATTATCGCTGGTATTTTTGTTTTCCTGTGTCAGTGAAGAAGAAGATGAGCAAGCTCCCGATTTTACGGTATTAGGTATCACTTCCGTAACAATTAACGATAAGCAGTTTAAAGTTCAAGAAGATGGTGCTTTGCTAGATAGAGAAGGCGATAAGCTGATTATCATTCGAGGAACATCGTATACTAAAAGTCTGAAGAAGTCCCAAGTCGATTATTCGGTAGCCTTAGAGTCCTATCGAGAGTCGACAGTGAGTGTGGAAAGCAAGTATTCCGATACGAACATCTCGGTCAATCGGGCGGTAGGAGATAAGAACATTGTTACTTATACTGTAGACGTAAAACGTAGTGGTTATAAGGAGCATTTGATTTATACATTCCTCTTTTGGGTTATGCCGAGTTGATTTTATTTAAAGAATAGATGTTCACATTTCGTGAACGATATAAGATAGTCTCCCTTGGTCACTAATAAAATTAAGTGGCTAAGGGAGACTCTTTATTTCCATTCGCCTACTTCGGTTCATCAATGTCAGCCCATTCAACCGCGATATCTGTTAATGTTCTCACGGCCACTTCATGATTTTGTCGGCGATGGTACTCTGGAATGAAACGCACATGCACGCGCTTTATTTGATGTATGCCACATTCATCACGAGTCTGTTCACCACCCGGTTTACAGTCTGCCGTATACCAAAAAGAGCCTAGACCTTCAAGTTTTACACTACGCCCTTCAGTCAGGGCCTGTCGCATAACTAAGGGTAAGTTGAGCAACACATTATATACATCACCTTTTGTCAAGCTACTCATTTCTGCGAGACGTTCGGCTACTTCATCTGTAGTCATGGGATGTTTGGTAGTCACAGCTTGAGGGTACCACTTACCATTTACCGCTTTCTTTACTTTTTTGTAGAATGCCATTTCACTCGATCTTAATATTTTTATGATTCAGGTATATCTTGTTTATAGAATCATATAGTATGATTCTATAAATCCTATAGTACTTTTCCTGGAATCATATTATAGGATTCATAGCTCAAAGGTATAATAAAGCCATATCTTTCGCAAATAGTTTGTAATAGAATATAATTGCTTTTTAGTGTTTACACTGAAGCTGTTCTTTATTATACCGTTACACTTTCGAGGGAGCGAAGATATTCGTCGTCCATCTTAGCACCAAGGCCGGGTACTTCGGGTACGGTAATTTCACCATGGGGACCGTATGTTATGCCTCCAACGACGGGATCTTCGACAAACATTAGCGGAGTATCGAAATCATAGTATTGTATCATCTCACTGGCTAACGCCAAATGGGCGGATGCAGTAAAGGCTAGGCGTGATTCGAGAAAACCACCGATTTGGGTAACGATGTTGTTTTCCTCTGCGATATTGATTATTTTGAGTGCATCGTAAATGCCTCCTGATTTGCCAAGTTTTATATTAAACATGTCACATGCTTCCAATTGCAATAATCTGGCGGCATCATGGTGATTGCAGCATGATTCGTCTGCCATAATAGGAATTGGACTTTCTCTGCGTATATGAGGTAATTCCATGAATGCCCATCTGGCTATAGGTTCTTCACAGAGCTGTATATTGTAGGGTTGCACTGCGTGTAAGATCTCTATAGCACTGTCTGCACTCCAACCTTGATTCGCATCAATGCGAAGAGGAATATCCATGCCGATGGCTTCACGGATGAGACGGATACGCTCAACGTCAGCTTCTCTTGATTCTCCCAATTTCACTTTAATGATTTGGAAGCCCTTTTGCACGATGGACAGTGCATCTTTTGCCATCTTCTGTGGATCACCAATACTTACGGTATAGTCTATTTGTACCTTTTTGCCTTTCTCTCCTCCTAAATAACGGTAAAGAGGGACTCCGGCATGTTGTGCTACAATGTCATATAATGCCATGTCAAAAGCACTTTTTATACTGGTATTTCCGAATATAGTCTTTTCCATTGCTTCGGTGCATCCTTCAATATCAAGTGCATTTTTCCCTTTCAATGCTTTTGCCAAATATTGACCTACAATAAAACAAGTGTCCATACTTTCGCCATTGATGGACATGAATGGGCTACACTCACCGGAGCCTGTGATGCCTTCATTGGTGTGAATTACAATAACTACGTTTTGGGCGTGGGTGAATGGACCTAATGAAATGACAAATGGTTCTTTGAGCTTAATGGGTGACTTGTAAATTTCAATTTCATTGATGATGATTCCTGTTTTCTTCATTTTTCTATGCTTATTTGTATGAATTGTATTCTGCAAAATATGCAACTCTAATTCGCATACATCTCTATCCGTTTCGGTATACAACAGTTCTTATGGTTAGGATAGGAGTTGTCGTGTTATCTATTTGCTTTGTGTTTTCGCAAATATATATCATTTGTTTTATTTGAACGACTGCAAACTGTCTTTTTATCGCATTGTTCAAAACTCTTTTGATATAATAAAGAACCTTCGCTTGAAATGCTAGTGATGAAAACATTTCAAGCGAAGGAGTATAGAGGTAAATATCAATAACGAAATTGACTTCTGGGACTATTATTTTTTAGATCGTTCTATTAACAGATTGCTTATTGCTTCTTTTATAATAGGCTCCATCAATGTATAACCATCCGGGGTAGGGTGGACTCCGTCTTTAGAATATTTCTCAGGTAATCCGTTTTCTTTGTTTTTCATTACGGAGTGAAAATCAACATAGGTAATGTGATGCTTATCAGCATATTTCTTTAATAGCTTATTCAGTCGGATAATTTGTTTGGCAGGATCTTTGATTGCCGGCCGCCATGAATAGTGGGATGCAGGTAAGGTTGAACAAATGATTACCTTGATTCCGTTAGCTTGGGCTAGTTCAGACATCGAAAAGATGTTTCCGGCTATATTCTCTACAGACATATATTGGCAATTTTGAGCGATGTCATTCGTCCCGGCAAGTATGCTTACTACTTTGGGCTTTAAATCCAGAACATCTCTACGAAAACGTGCCAACATCTGTGCGGTAACTTGTCCCGATATGCCTCTGCCTATGTAATTGTTGGATTTGAAGAAATCGGGATGATTGCGGAACCAGCCTTCCGTAATGGAATTCCCCATGAATACGGCAATAGGTTGTTTTACAGTCTTGTTTTCCAACTCATACTTATTGTAATTAGCCCATGTATTATTGTCGGATAAATCATATCCACTCATTGAAATGGGCATTAGAGTGGGGAATACCCATGCGAAATGATGAGTTGGGAAAATATGAGGACGGTCTTTTTCGGTAAAGTGTATGAATGGGGTGTCATTGTATACCCCGTTCATAGCTTCAATCAGATTACCCGGCCAAGCTTGATGGGACTCTGTTGCATCCTTATCTTCACTTGCATACGATTGGAAAGAATAGAGAAGATAATCGAGGCTTTCCTTTATGGATGCTCCATCGTGTTCCCATACAAATAAGTTTTCACCGGTCAAGTGATAAATCATCCAGCACGAAGCAGTAAGAGGAGCCAACGAGAAATAGCTATCCCATATATCGCCGATTCCTTTAAGGGTTTCATCAGGTTGATTGTCCGTGCGGATTATCTTAGTGAATAGATCGGATTTTATGAGATTGACATTTTGTCTGATTTGCTCTTTCTCATTAAAAAATGATGCTGCAAGGAGTGAACCGAATCGTCCCCAATCTCCCCAGTAATCTTTACGAGTTCTTATTCCATTGGCGGCTTTCTGATAAATATCCGATGTCCATCTGGAAAATGTGTCTTTTTGTTTCATATCCCATATCGGAGCATCTGACAATAGTTCTGCAGCCAATAGCAGACCCGATCCAGAATAAGTCATTACCAATGCACCGTCATGACCGGAATATCCTTTGTTCGTTGTAGCCCACGCGTTTAAGAAGTAACAAGCTTTTTCACCGTACTCACTCTTTCCTGATAATTGATAGGCTAGTGCACAACAATAGGCACCGAAAGCATCTTGTTGCAAGGTTAGTGAATTCTTTTGATGTACCTCAGGCTGGTCGGAAAGTTCGGGTATGGAGAAATCTACTACGGCATGATGGCTTAGGCTTACTATGGAATCAGCATAATGCAATAGCTGCTTGTAGGCAGTGTAATAAGGTTCTTGCTGTTCAGATACTTTCTTTTTTACGTAAGCAATTTGAGGGAGAGGGTGCATACTGTGGGCTGCATTCAACCCCATGATCGGTAAGATGAGTAATACCGGTAAAATAAACTTTAAAAGAGTTCGTTTCATTGTATTTCTGAATTAATATAAGGCTTTTTTTGTGTTGAATAGTGCTACTAGAAAAAAGTTTTAAAGATATACTATATTTTGATGAAAATGTGCTTTTTATATAAAATATATGCTATTCCTCCATTCATAGAAATGTAAAGCAGAGCGTAGATAAGTGATGCTATCTTGGGTATTCCAATTAAATGATATAATGCAGTATAAATGCTTGCAGTGATGGCTACACCCAAAATCGGCGTTTCAAATATACAGGCAAGGAGACTCGCTATTATATAGATGAAAAGTGGATTTGTCCCAAATGCTTGGAACGGAAGACTCCACTTGCTTACTTTATTGATATCTACTATCCAAATTAATAATACGAGAAATAGATAAGCTAGTCCGCATGTGACTAATACATAGCTGGGACTCCATATTTTTTTAATAATAGGGCATCCGTAGCTTAGAAGGTAGCCCGAGAATAGTAGTAGAATGCCTGTGACTGTCAACGAAATCAATCGTTTACCCAGTGCTTTTTTTTGTCGAATAATTTCTCCGCAAAAGAAACCTATAATAACATGTGTAATGCCTGGTAATGTACTTAATAGTCCCTCTGGATCAAAATAAATATGTCCGCCATTAGGCAGCCACTCCTTATACATGTGGTTGTCTCCCCATAGTTTTTTGTCGATTATTGCAATGATGTTATGTTCTGATAATTCAAAGCCGTTTCCTACTTTTAAAATTATGTAATAGAGGGCTAGAATACCGATTGATATTGCAATAAGACAATTGCGTTTTGGTATTAAGACTATCAATAGCGAACCGGCGAAATAAGTCAAAGCCAATCGTTGAAGTACTCCTAATATTCTGATATTTTCTAGTGGGAAGAAAAGATTTGCTAGTGTGATATCTGGATTATTATTTACTAAATTGTTTATTACTAAAGAGAACCAAGATAAAAATATTCCAAGCAAAAAAAGGATAAGAGTACGTCTCACTAATTTCTTTCCGAATGCTTTCGTAAAAGTAGAATTATATTTAGATAAAGAAAAGCTCATTGACACACCCATTACAAACATAAAAAAGGGGAACACTAAATCTGTTGGAGTTAGTCCATCCCATTCGGCATGTCTGAGTGGTGTGTATATTTCTCCCCAATTTCCAGGGTTGTTAACTAGGATCATACCAGCTACAGTAATTCCTCGTAAAATATCCAATGATAGCAGTCGTTCTGATTTCATAATAAATGTGTTATTTAATAAACCCGGGAGTCCGTGAATGAATTCCGTTTTGTGTGAGCCATTGTAAGTGCCATGGCAGGCGTTCGGTAAAATTACTCCAATTGCGATCGCTACCCCATGCCAATTCCGCAAATGCTTGCAGAGAAGGGAATGTATGTTGCCCGAATTTCCGTTCGTTTGGTATCATTTCTGTCCAGACACAGGCCTGATACCCAAGAAACTTGTTTTTTATAATACCTTGGAATTTTGGTTCCAGATTAAATTGATAGAGGGATTTTAGTAGGTCATCAGAGGGTGTGGCACTTAGATAGAAATGCCCCCATTCCATAAATATTAACGGATAACCTTTCTGAGTAATTTCTCCAGGTTCATCGGGTAGCCAGTCTCGCCAGTAAGTATAAAGCAAGTCTTGAGGATTGTTTCCTATATAAGCGTCATCCCATGCCATAACTGTTTTTCCTTTACTTTTGGCATAGGTTGCTATTTGTTCTACAAAATAGTTTTTTAGTCCATTTACATCTTTTAGGTTCTTTTCTTGGATAAGTCCTTGGCAACGTTCACATTTCTTCCAGTTATCCATTTCCACTTCATCTGCTCCTATATGGATGTATTCACTTGGAAAAAGTGCGCTAATCTCATCTAAAATATTCTTTATAAAAGCATAGCTTTCCATTCTTCCTGCACAAATGGGATAGGAGAATTCTTTTCCCCATCCGGCTTGTCCGGTACAGGATAGTTCGGGAAATACCTTGATGGCAGCGGAGAAATGTCCCGGCATATCAATTTCGGGGATAACATCTATTCCCCGTTTTGTAGCGTAAGTTATAAAATCTTTCATTTCTTCCTGAGTGTAATAACCTCCGTATTCACTATTGTTTCTTATAAAACGGGAATCAATGGTGAAGTCGATATCTGAATTTGAAAGCTCAATGCATCGTTTGTCATATTCATCAAATTCCCGCCAACCTCCTTGCATTGTTAGCATTGGGTATTTCTTTACTTCTATTCTCCAGCCTTGATCGTCGGTAAGATGCAATTGCAGCTTATTGATCTTATAAAAGGAAAGGACGTCTGCTATTTTCTTGAGATAGCTGAGATTGAACATGTGACGCGCAAGGTCAATATGAAATCCCCTCCACGTTTTTTGGGGAGTATCGGAGATTATTAGTTTGGGTATGTTTATCAGTGAATTTTGCGTTGTACTATGTTGCAATAGAATTTGCCTTAACGTCTGTATTCCCCACAATAATCCTTCGGTCGTCTTATAACTGAGATTGATGCTTTCGTCAATGTTGATACGGTAACCCTCATCTCCTAGCGTATTATCTTTGGAAATACGGATGAATGCTTCTTCATTTGCTGCATTACTTATGCTACTTGATCCCAGTACTTGCATAAGCGTAATTTTTAATAGTTCATGAGGAATGCCTTCGATATCCCGACTGATTGTTGTTTCTTTAGTCAGTGAAAGGTTGCTGCTTCCATATTGGAGGGATTGTGGCAGAGGTATAAGTGAAACTTTGCTCAAAGGGGTACTTTGATTTTCTATGCTTCCGTTTTTGCTGCATGAATAACTGGTGCATATTTGCATTCCTATAAACAGGATAGCTAGTCTTTTCCTTATGAAATTATTATTCAACGTCCCATTCATGATTTTTATGTGTTTAATCGGCTAATAATACACTTGTTACGCTCTCTTTCCCTAAATAAAAAGCTCGAGCTTTAATTGTTTTTTCTTTGCATGGGACAGGAGTATCCCAAATAGGAGAATGGGAATTGGGTTCTGAACCATCCAAAGTGTATCGTATACAAGCTTTTTTTATGGAAGAATTAACATATAAAAAACCGTTTACGACTAAAATACCCGGGGAAGGCAATCTAAAGTTAATTTCCGATTGCGACAGATATGGAAGTTCTTTGCTGTAAATGATAGCGTAAAAGCGAGATAAATCTTCATTGAACATTTCAGACTCCTTTTTCCCTTTCATCATTTCCCACGAAGGATGGGCATTCCAACCTCTCTCAACCAATCCCAGTACTTTAGGAAATAGATAATAACAAACCCAATCAAAACTACGGAGTGTTTCGGTAAATAGTTGTGCTTGTATTCCTATAATATTTTTTTTATTTTCCGAAATTAATTGCTCTTTTCTATTTCCGGCCTCATCTAAATTTATCGGATTGTCAGAAAGGTCTGTTCGAGTAGATTTATAGTTCGAGAAAGGCAATATCGAGAAGGATTTAGCTTCGTCTACATATCCTGCCCATGAATGTCCTCTTTCATAATAATTGGGACAATACGCCAGATCCATATAGAGATTGTTGACATTACACAATATAACAGGATATCCTTTATTGGCAAGGTGATAGGGTATTTCATCATCGCCCCATTCAGGAACTGTATTCCAGCAGTAAATAGCCTCTGCAGAACGGAGTAGCTTTTCGTCTGTTTTTATAGTATTATGAAGGGCTACTTCCTGCCATCCTCCAAATTTTAAGCATTTATGCTCCATCGATTCGGACAATTTGATAAAGAAATTCTGAGATATATCATGAGTTGTTTTAAATCCTTCCTCTTTCATAAGCTCTTTAGAACAGGTAGAACCCATCCATGCTCCTGTAGGAACTTCATCTCCACCAATGTGGATGGCAGTTAAGTCTATTCCGGCGTCTTTATACATAGATTTAACTTCCGTTATGACTTTTTCTATAAACCGGTAGGTAGAAGGTAATGCCACATTCATTACATTGTCTGTATATGATTGGGCTGACTTATATTGGGATGTATCTTGCAGATCATTTAAAAGATATTCCGTTGCTTTTGACGCATTGTTTTCTTTATACTTATTGAAACGGGCTCTCATAGATACAATGGCTGCACGTGCGTGTCCAGGACAATCTATTTCAGGTATGATACGTATATGTCTTCGGGATGCATATTTTAAAAGATCTACAAATTCATTACGATTATAAAAACCGTTTCCCGGTGTATCGGCTTTTCGATCATATCCTCCATCATAACAAGGATATAGATGTGTTGATTCGTCATAGGTGTGCCCCCTATATGCTCCTACTTCTGTTAATTCTTCAAGCCCTGGTATCTCAAGCCTCCATCCTTCATCATCTGTAAGATGAAGATGCAGTACATTAAGTTTATAAGAAGCCATAGCATCGATTAGCTTTTTAACGTTTTGAATCTTTGTGAAATTACGTGCTACATCTAGCAATAATCCACGATAAGAGAGATCTGGATAGTCTATGATGATTTGATTGGCTAATACCTTTCGCGAACTTTCACCTTTTAATGTGGCTAATAATGTTTGTATACCGTTGAAAATGCCGTGAGAAGTAGCAGCCTCAATAAGTATTTGTCCCGGAGATATATCCAGCTTGTATTTTTCTTTATTTTTGGCTGTTATTTCTTCTTTTATTAACTTTAGTCTGACTTTTAAAGTAGCGATCTCGACTGCTTTTATCTTATACCGCTCTTCTAACAGTTCCCGTAGCACGTTGGCTTCATTGCTAAGTTCACTACTGTATTCCAATGATACTTGATGAGGTATGGTAATTTTCCCATTTCCAAATATTCTATTCTTAACGGTCGGTAATATGTCTGTTTCAGATTGAGCAATATCTGTCTTTAGTTGAGTATTTTTGTTGTAAATACGTTGGGGGGTCGATAATGCTGCTAATATGGAATCTGGGGGGGAGGAGTTACGATAACTCAAAGGGATCGGTTGTGATTCTTTTGTCAAGTGTGTTGATACCCAATAGAAGCCTTCCGGCGTTTGTGATATATTTGGAGTTTTCGCTGATACCGAAAATCGAACCAAAAGAGAATCGCCAAATTCGAGACTTTTGTAATGTTTTGTCGGACGTATCCGATAGAAGTTCCCGTTAAGAACTTCTATCTGTACGTCTTTCGAATGCACTTGCTTGATCTCTCTCGGTAGTTGTGAATAGTAAATCATCCACCTATTATCTATTCTCTTCTGAGAAACATTTTTTAAAACGAACTCATTATCATAGAATTTTGTTTCTGTATTGTAGCCTTTATCTGTCCACGTCAATGAGATGGGGGATTCTCTTTTTGGAGTAGAACAAGCTGATAAAAACCAGATAAGCAAGTAGCCGAAATATATTAATTTTCTCATGCAACAGTTTTAATATGATTTGGTGATTAAATTGTGACCAAGTCTAATATTCAGTTACTTATTCTTTTTATGGTTACAGTCTCTTTTCCTACTCCAGCCGAAGTATCAAAGGTTAGACAGTAATAACCAGGAATGAAACTCTCTGTGTTGGTCAATCCGTTAGAGCCTGAGATTGCAAAGCCTTCCGAGTCACCACTGATTGAGCCTTCCTGAAGTAGCATACCGCTATTTTTATTCCATCCAAGATCACTGTAAATCTCGAATTCAAACGATCCCCACTCATGAGTGTTACTTATGTACATACTGGCTTGATATTTATGATCACCGACTTTTACGGCATATGCCATTCTCGAGATATTGTCGATACTCCAACCATCATGGTCATAGTCTGTGTTCCAAACTGGGGCACAAGTAAATCCATGACCGATAATCCAGAAAGCATTAGGAGCAACATCATTTAGATGTTCGACCCACATATAGTTATATGTTGCGGAATAATATACTTCCCAGTTTCCAGTTTCACGTAAAAAGGTTAGTGTCTTTTTTTCCGGATCATAATCAAAGAAATCTCTGTTGTATGTATTTATCAAATCATCCAATCCAGTTACTTCAACGCTTTGTCCTTTTTTGAAGTTAATGGAGGCTCGAAAGTAGCCTCCACTTGCCTCAAGTTTAGTTCCATTTATCGTTATATTCTTTTGATAGCCAATTGCGCCAAGCTTAAATGTGAATATATTAAATGTAATCTGTTTGATTTGCCAATCTTGAAAGTCGAATGAAAAGCCCGGGTCTGTTTTTGATATGAGTGTTGCCTCATTAGTACTATCAGAATTTCCCCAAATTAAATCGGAATTATCCAAAGCTTCGTTTGTTGAAATTCTTCCAGTTAGTTGCATTGGATAATTTCCTTCGTCAGTCACATATAGATAGGGGTTATCTTCTTGTTGTTTCATAGGAATAATAAGATCATTATAGTGAAGATAGATTGTACTGGAAATACGGGGTCTTTGGATAGTCAAAGTTTTAGTTATTATCTGTTTACTTCCTTCTACATTTATGGCAGTGAGGGTAAGAGTTGCTTCTTTGTCATTCTCTAGTCCGGAGGTAAAAGGAATATATATGCCATGTTGCTTGATATTGCTTTCATATCCTTTTGTTCGGATCGATTCTGAATATATTACTTTGCCGGCAGTTGCAAAAGAAACGTCCAATGTGGATAATGGAGTCTCTTCATCACTAATATTGACTGAGAAAAAAAGAGAGTCTGTAGCCTTTACCTGATTTTCTACTGAAAGTCGAAGATTGGACATTTTGGGCTGTGAGTATGGATAAATGGCTCTGCCTCGTTCTTTTTCGCAAGATGATAGCAACATTAATGCGATACTTGCCATGAGAAGTAGCTTGACTATTTTGTTATTTATTTTCATAGGTTCAATAGTTTAAATGAGATTTTAATTAATATCCTTCATTTTGTACGAGATTAGTGTTCTTATCCATTTCACCCTGTGGAATAGGCCATTTTATTCTAAATCCCTGAATCTTTTTGAAAATCAAATTTCCTTTTTGATCTTTATGCTTTCTCATTACATCTATAGTGCGATCGTTCCGGGTAAGATCAAACCATCGCTGTCCTTCCATATAGAGTTCCAGTTGCCGTTCGTTTTCAACAGCAATTCGGGCTTCACTTTGCGCCATATTTTTGTTTAAAGATGAGTTACCCAAACCTGCGCGTTGACGGATTGTATTGACAATATCGATGGCTTTTCCGGTTTCTCCTGTCTCTACTAAAGCCTCCGCTTTTAGTAACATAATATCAGCCAATCGCATTAAAATAATGTCAGAATTCTTCTCGCGTATCTTATAAGACAACGGGTATTTATCTGCGGGCCAATAAGCACTGTATGGTACACTTCTCCAAAGTATGCTAGATGCATATCTCGTATCTTTTTCTTTATCGAATTTAGCTACTAAGTCGTGAGTAGGCGTGCAATATCGTCTCCAAGTTACTGAACCGTCTCCTTCTTTTAAGAATACCCAATATGCCCAGTTGGGGGAATCAGCCGAATAGTAAACCTCAAAAATGCTCTCAGTAGTGAATTTATGGTCTGGATTCCAGAGGTCATCAAAGTTGTCTACCAGTTTGTATCCTTCGTTAATTACTTTATTGCAATAATCAATCACTTTTGTGTAATTTCGACTATTTTTATCACCTCTTGTCGCTAAAACCTTCGCTAACAGACCGTACGCAGCTCCTTTGGTTGCTTGGAAGGCTCCTGTATTTTTACTGGGAAGATAGCTTATAGTATTTGTTTCGTCCAAATCTACTAAGATTTGCTCATATACTTTTTCTTCGGAGGTGCGCTTAGGATACATTACTGGGTACCAAGTATCTAAATTTTCAGATGTAATAGTAGGAATGAGTTGCAATACCAAAGGGATACCTCCAAAAATACGAACCAGATCAAAACAAGCCCATGCTCGGATAAATTTTGCTTCAGCTATTACAGCATTTTTTTCTATATCAGTAGCGGCTGATGCTTTCATGAGTTTGGTGTTTTCTATAACGTTGGTGGCTGTTCCAATCATAGTTAACCATTCCGACCAGACAAGACTTGCATGAGAGTTGGTCGATGTCATAGTTAGCAAGTCTACTGCTTCTTCATTGGTTCCATCTCCTCCGACGTAACAGTTATCTGACTGGACATCATTAAGCATGAAAATCTCCATTTGGAAATTATTCAGTTTATAAGTATTGTATGCTCCCTGCAGTTCTGTTTGAGCATCCGAAATGCTGAGGTACTTTGAAGTGAGATCTTCGCTTCCTGTTCCTTCTTGAGTGAAGTCTGATTTAGGCTTTTCATCGAGAAAATCATTGCATCCACTTAGAATGATAGCTGATAAAATATAAAAGCTTACTTTATATACGTATTTTTTTATCATAGTGTTATTCTTAAAATTCTACATTTAGACCGAATATGATAGATTTTGACTGAGGATATGTACCGTAATCTACTCCTTGTGCTACAGCACTTGTGCCGTAAGCGTTGACTTCGGGATCATAGCCTGAATATTTGGTCATAGTCAACAAATTTTGTCCAGTTATATAAGCTTGTAGTTTTGAGAGATGAGCTTTTTTTAACCATTTCTTATTGACATCATAAGACAAAGTCACCGATTTTATGCGGATATACGATCCGTCTTCTATGAAACGGGTGGAGTTATGAATGTTTTCACTATTTCCTACTCGTGGGATATCTGTGATCATTCCCGGGCGCTTCCAACGTGCAAGTACGGTCTTTGCCTGATTGCGGAAGTCAATCATTCCTTCGGTATCAATGCGGGTTGCATTAAAAATATCATTGCCCTGACTACCTTCAACAAATAAGTTCAGACTCCATCCTTTGTATGAGAATGTATTTGTTAGGCCAAAGATAAAATTAGGTTGTGCACAACCGATAGTAGTACGATCCCCTGGATCGAGGATTCCGTTATGATTTAAATCTGAGTAAGTGATATTCCCTGTCTCTGGATCTACTCCTTTAGAAATATATCCGAAAAATGTGCCAAGCGGCAATCCTTCTTTCAAGATCACAGCATTTTCTTTAGTTTCATACATTCCGGCATAGTAATAAATTTTATTTAGACCAAGTTTGGTTAGTTTGTTTCTATTGAATGAAATGTTAAAGTCTGTATTCCACTTGAATTTATTTTTAAAGTTTTGTGAAGAAACTGAAACTTCCAACCCTTTATTACTCATCTCACCGTCATTTCGAGTAATTCCTCCCGGTAAGTTCACGTTATCCGGTAAGTTAACCGTTAGGAGCAAGTCAGTTGTTTTTTTATAATACAGATCAAAAGCAAAGATTAATCTTGAATTGAAAAGAGTAAGATCCAATCCGGCATTCCATTGGGTTGTTTTTTCCCAAGTAAGTTCTTTATTGGCTGCTGAATAGGGGCTGATAGCTAATCCTGGATATAAATTAGTAGTAGTAGGCGATACTTTGCTGGATTTCATTGATGCTAAATACGAATAGTTTCCGATGCCATTTTGGTTACCGTTCATACCCCAGCCGACGCGAAGTTTCATGTCGGTAACAATTTTTTCTAGGGACTTCATGAACTTTTCGCTTGAAACCCGCCATCCGGCTGATACCGAAGGAAAATATCCCCAACGGTGCCCCGGAGCAAATCGGGAAGAACCGTCCGCACGGAAATTAGCTGTTAGAAGATATTTGCTATCGTAGTTGTATGCTACTCTTCCGAGAAAAGAGGCCAAGCTCCATGCTGAAGCTGAAGAACCGGTTCCATCTTTATCTATCTGATTAGCAGCTGAAATAGAATGGATGTCTGGATAAGAGTCTGATAAATCGAACCCTGCGATCCATGAACTATTGCTTTGGGCGTGCTGCTGTGTAGCTCCTCCCATTAACGATAAACTGTGCTTGTTAAAGAAATGATCATAAGTGAGTATGTTTTCAAATAACCATTCAAGGTTTCTGGAGAAACTTTCTTCCACTCTTCCTTTTGACGAGCGCCCGTCCGAAGTAGAGATAGGGTCTAAATAATAATTCCAGTGTGAATTGTTCAAATTGAGACCGAATGTACTTTTCAGTTTTAATCCTTTATACAAATCAAAAGTAAGTCCTAGTGATCCCTTCAGGTAATCGTTAGAAGTTACATTATCAGCTGCATTAGCTGCTAAAGGGTTTGCGATACGTGAACCATATGCATCTTCGTCATATTCTTTCTGGTTATTCTGATTCCACTTTTGCATAAATGGAGGGGTATTAAGTACTGAAAGGATAGAGCCTGATCGCATGGAACTTCCGTTCTCATTAATCCACGTTCCTTTTGTATTTGCATATGATAAATTTAATCCTATCTTTAACCATTTTGTTTGCTGGCTGTCTATATTACTGCGAAAATTGTAACGCTTGAAGTTCGCTTTTTTTACAATTCCCTGCTCATTGGTGTATCCTGTAGATATGTAATATTGAATTTTATCTGTTCCGCTGCTTACAGATAATTGATAGTTTTGATTACTTCCTGTTCCAAAAAATAAATTAGTCCAATCCACATATCTGTGTTCATCATCCGGTATAGTTGGTGCTACATTAGAAACTTGTTTTAAGTCTTTCATTAAATCTTTGTACTCTTCCGTATTTAAAGCTTCTAATTTTCTTCCTAATTGAGAAAATCCTGCATATGCGCTTAATTTTACTTGTGGAATTCCTTCTCGTCCTTTTTTAGTCGAGATGAGTACTACTCCGTTGGCTGCACGTGCACCGTAGATAGCTGCTGAAGATGCATCTTTGAGTACTTGCATATTCTCGATATCGTTCGGGCTTAAGTTTGAAATATCATCAACTGGAATCCCATCTACTACGTAGAGAGGATCATTGGAAGCTTGTACGGAAGTTGCACCCCGGACACGCACTGACATCCCTGTTCCTGGAGCTCCGGAAGGTTGTATGACCTGAATGCCGGCAGCTTTGCCTTGTAGTGCTTGTGCGGCTGAAATTATGGGACGTTCGTCGATATCTTGAGTTGATACACTAGATACAGCTGTTGTTATATCCTTACGTTTCATAGAACCATAACCGATAATTACTACTTCATCCAATAGTTGAGCGTCTTCTTTTAGAGAAATATTGTAAATATTTCGGGAGTCTATTTTTACAAATTCTGTTTGGTAGCCTATATAGCTTATTTTTAAGGTGTTTCCTGCGTTTGTACTTAAAATATATTTTCCGTCTATATCAGTTATAGTACCATTTCCCCCTTCTTTATCAATAATGATTGAAACACCAATTAATGCCTCTCCTTTTTGATCAGTAATTCTCCCTTCTATATTTTTTGTCTTTATGAGAGTCGTTTTGATGGGGATGCTTTTTGCACTTAATATAATTTGTTTGCCAGACTCGATTTTAAAATTAATATTTGTATCTTTAAAAAGTTTGTTCAAGACAAATTCCACTTTTTCATTTTGGATATTGAGGTTTACAATATGGTCTAGTCCTGGCAATTTATCTGTGTAGAAGAAGCTATAGTCTTCTTGTTTTTCAATTAATTGAATTACTTGCAATACTGTTTTATTCGATGCTTTTAAAGAAATCTGCGCATTGATTTCTTGCACGAAAAATATAAAAAACACGCATGAGAGATATAGTCTCCATAGACTTTGATTCTGTGTGGTAATCATATAAATTTAAATGTAAGATTAATTATACTGTCGTTCTCATAATCAAAATATAGAACATCTTTAGTGTATATACTTATGAACGCTTCCTTTTTAGGATGAATTATTTTCTATTTTACTCATAGCTTTTATTATTCTTTACTGATAATGACAGTGTCTTTATTTGTTTTGTAAGATAGGGGATAAGTCAAGCTGATAATATGGAATACATTTGCTAGACTGTTATTACGTATGCTTCCAGAGAAAGTTATATTTTTTAGCTCTTTAGATTCAAATTTTATCGTGATACCGTATGTTCGTTCAAGTGTCTTGGATATACTTTCTAAAGTTGCAGAACGAAAGTAAAGCATATTCCTTCTCCAGAAATCAATTTCACGCATGTCGGCTATTTTCTGCTTAGTGAAGTTCCCAGACAATTTATTATACTCTAATGCTTCATTGGGTATGAGTATTGTTTCTTGATTATTCCTATAAACTTTAATACGACCTTCTAATAAAGCAGCTGTAACATAATGGTCTTCTTGATATCCCTTAACATTGAAAATCGTACCTAATGCCTCTACTTTTAATCCGTTGCAGGATACTATAAATTTCCTATTTGGATTTTTTGCGACTTCGAAATAGGCTTCTCCATTTAGACAAATGGCCCTTTCCTTTTTATTGTATGCGTTATCATAGCTTAATTTACTTCCAGAGTTTAACCAAACTTTTGTTCCATCAGGAAGAGTCAAGTTCGCTTTTTGCCCATAATCTACGACTGCTTCAAACGGAACGTTTGTCGAATCTTCATACATATTAATTATGATATAAGATGACAAGCCAATGCATATTGGAATTAAAATACTTATTGCTATTTTGTATAAGCTAATTGGCAAACGATAATGGAGCTTTTGTTTTTCCTCTTTTTTAATTGTATCTTTTAAATTACTCCATATTTCTTTTTCTATAATTTGATTGGGCTCCTTTATACAATTTTCCCACGCCTTTTCACAATAAGAATCAAATTCCTTATGATTATCATAGGAGGCTATCCAATGGCTTAACGCTCTTATTTCATCAATAGTTGCTCTTTTAGTAAATAGCTTTTCTATTAGTATGTTATATTTATCTGAATTATCTTTCATTTCTTAGCCTTTTTATATTATAGTAATAGAATTCAAAAATGGATTACAGATGTCAGTCTTTAGATTGCATATTTGTGCTTTATTAACAACAACTGTACAATAAAGCCCAACATCCTATAAAAGCAATTTTTCCCATTCTTGCCCTCAAAAAGTGAATAGAGCGTTGGACTTGGGTTGATACCGTTTTTTCAGATATAGATAGTCTTGTTGCAATCTCTCTATAACTCATGTCCGCTTTCCAGTACAGAATAAATATTCTTCTTCTAGCTTCTGGTAGCTCATTGATTAATTTCATGATATAATCTTCAAAGAATTTAGTATCTAGGTCATTCTCAATATAAGAAATATTACCATCTTCTATTTCTTCTCTCTTCCCAAGATAATTTTGTAAAAGCAATTCTCTTTTTATATAATGATAGACCATATTCTTTGAAATTTTGAAAAGATAACCTTCAAAATTTTCATCACAGTTTATATTTTCTCGCTTATCCCAAATTAATAGAAAGACGTCTTGCGTGAGATCTTTTGCAATATTTGAATTTTTTATTATAGCACATATAAAATGATATACCCACCCGTTATAAAGTCGATATATCTTCTCAAATTCTTTTATTTGCCCTTTTTTGAGAGCTTTTAGCGTGCTTTTTTCAACGCTGGTCATAGTTTACTTTATTATAAAGTTAGAGATTTAAGCTTATATTTATAGTTATAGGATCTAAAGAGTAAAAAGGACTACAAAAATATTATAAATAACATATTTTAATAATATGTTTTTCGATTACTTGTTATGAATTTCTAATCTAATAAAATGGTGCTGAAATAAAAAGCTCTTTTCCTGAAAACACTCATTCATCGCAGTTTTTTCGTATGTTTGTGTCAATAGAAAGTTATCCTAGATGTTTATTCAATTGACTCTTGTAAGTATGATCCACATCAATAAAAAGTATCTTTTTTCTCTGCTTTTATTACTGTACGTTTTTGTTTGTAAAAGCCACGCTATTGATGACAAAAAGTATGGTTATGGTTTGACTTTTTGGGCTCACTCTACTAATCAGGATCAAAGAACGTCTTTAGAACTCGCTCCTGATGCTCCACTTCATCTTCCTTGCGATGGCTTTTCGTTAGAATTCGATATAAAGTTAAGGAAAGAAGTCTATACTTATGGGTATGTGACACGGATTATTTCCAATGATTCTTCGTGCTTGGACTTGATTTCTTATTTGGTTTCTGCTAAAGTAAATGTGGTGTTTACAGTTGATGGAGGAGTGGTTGAAAATAAGGAGTTTATAAATCCTTCTTGCGTCATGGCAAACAAGTGGATGCATGTGAACATCCGGTTTACTCCCAACTCCGTTTATGTTCAAATGGGCAAATTAAAGACGGTACTTCCCCATACCTTTAAAAGTTTTAAGAATATCAAGATATATTTTGGGGGTAGTAAGCATTCTCATTTTTTCTCTACCGATGTGGCACCTATGACCATTCGCAACATTGTTATTTCCGATAATAAAGGCAAAGAGTTAAGAAAATGGCGACTGGCTCAACATGACAGAAATTCCACATTAGATAGTATTGAAGGAGCAAAAGCATTAGTGAAGAATGGTATATGGGAAATAGACAAGCATACCAAGTGGGCTTTAATTGAAAGTATTGAAATCGATAATATTAATCCGCAAAGTGCTTATGACGATGTAGGGGGGCGTATTTTTATTGCTTCAAGTCATCGTCTGTACATTTATAATCTATACGCCAATAGATTGGATTCTGTTTCTTTTGCCGGGCATCCGTATATGGGAGTTTCCAGTCAGATGATCTATGATCGTGGAACCGACAGGTTAATATCATATAGCCCTACTATAAAAAAGTTGAATTTCTATGATTTTAAGCGAAGAGTTTGGAGTTCTACCGCCAATATTGTTGTCACCATGCGTCAACACCATAACCGTTTTATCGATTCCACTCGAAAGGAACTGGTTTTATTTGGTGGCTATGGTCAGCATCATTATAATGCTTTGCTTAGTCGGGTTCCTTTGGATGGTTCAAAGCAATGGCATACCATTTCATTAGCCCCAATGATTTGTCCTCGCTATCTGAGTGCATTATGTGTTGAAGATGAAGATAATGTGCTTATAATGGGTGGACATGGAAGCAAGTCAGGGAAGCAGGAAGAGTCGCCGACTAATTTCTATGATCTGTATCGACTTAATTTTCATACAGGTATGTGTCGTAAACTCTGGGATTTTCAGAATGATAAAGATCATTTTGCTTTCGGCAATTCTATGGTTCTTGATTCGGCTACTAATAGTGTATATGCTTTAACTTATAATAATGATCGATATAATACATTTCTTTATCTAAGCCGTTTTAATATAAATGCTCAATCGCCTGCACAGCAGATTATGGGAGATTCAATCATCTATAACTTTTTAGATATTCATTCATATTGCGATTTATTCTTGTGTAAACCTACTTCTTCCCTCTATGCTATCGTGATGCAAGGATACGGCGATAATAATTCGAAGATATCTTTTTATCGATTGGCTTTCCCTCCCATTTTAGAAAAGGATGTTTTGCCTCATTACTCAGGGGGATATTCATTCTATCTTGTTGTTTCATCATTAATCATAACTTTTATGATTGTGTTCTTGATTATTGTGCTTCGGACAATGAAAGAGAAAAAAAAGACTGGCATGGCATCTCTAACCGACGCTGAGGAGAAGCTGTATGGAAGCTTGGATGATACCCAACCAGTAACTATATATGAAGAAAAAGGCTATTCGAAGATACTCTTGGTAGGAGGCTTTTTAGTCACCGACAAGAGAGGCCAAAACATAACGGGGGAATTCACTCCAACTCTAAAGCACTTATTCTTGTTTTTATTTCTGAATTCTATGAAAGATGAAAGAGGTACTACTTCAGAATGCCTTGATGAGACGTTCTGGTTTGATATGAGCAAATCTAATGCTTCCAATAACCGGAATGTCAATATCAGAAAGTTAAGATTAATTGTCGATAGGATTGGTGGTGTGAGTATATCGAGCCGAAATGGATATTGGAATCTGTCTCTTCATGATGAAGTGGTGTGCGATTATAGGGATATTATGCAGATATTGAGTGAGTTTAGAAAGAGAGAATCCTCACTCACTCGGGAAAAATTGGAATTACTTGTGTCAAGAGCTAGCGGAGGGGTATTACTGCCTAATATTTCTTCGGAATGGCTTGATGAATATAAATCGGAATATGGGGTTGCTGTTACGGAAACATTATTATCGATAATAGATCATCCTGCTTTTAGAAGCGATATGCGTTTGTTGCTCAAAATAGCTGATGTAGTATTGGCTATTGATAGCATTGATGAAGATGCAATTCGCTTAAAATGTCGCATACTCAATCAAATGGGACAGAAAGGCCTTTCTAAACAAAGCTTTGATAAGTTTTGCAATGAATATGAACGCCTGTTGAATACCCATCCCGATTTTTCTTATAAAGACATCGCTGGATTTTCTTGATGGAATATACAAAAGCAGTAGATCACTCTGAAGAGATATATCTACTGCTTTCTGCTTTATTTATTGTAACCTATTGATAGCTGTTATTTTGCACTGTAAGGGCGATCTTCAATTTTACTGCCAAATAATTTATTGGGCGTATTACCCATGATAAACTTTAATGTACCGCCATTCATTATATCTTGATACGTGATATAAGATTTTTCATAGGCATTACCATTTAGCATAGCCGACTGTATGTAAACATTTTTGTCATTATTATTTTCTGCAATGACGCTGAACGTTTTTGAATGTGGTAATCGGATTGTCGCTTTATCGAATAAAGGACTTCCAAAAACAAAGATTCCATTGGATGGATTCACTTGATAGAACCCTAATGCAGACATGATATACCATGCTGACATTTGTCCGCAATCTTCATTACCGATAATACCGTCCGGCTGATTAGTATAGAAATCTTTTTCTATGAACCTGACTTTTTCAGCAGTCTTCCATTGTTCACCAGCATAGGGATAGTAATAGCAGAAGGGATGGCTTGGCTCGTTTCCATGCGCATACTGACCGATTAATCCACTGATATCGGGTGGGGCAGACTCACCCATATCCCCTTTTACGGTGAATAATGAATCTAGTTTAGAGGTGAAAGGTGCATCGCCTCCCATAATATCTATTATGTTTTCAGGGCATTGAGGGTTGAAGAAAGTATATTGCCATCCTGTTCCTTCAGTATAATCTCTCGATTTGAAAGGACTGTACGGAGCTCGCCAACTGCCATCATCCATCTTTGGGCGTATAAATTTGATGTTGTTATCAAAATACTTTTTATATGATTTACCTCTTTCGAGATAGGTCTCATACTCTTTGGCTTTATTCATTTTCTTTGCCATCAAAGCTATTCCCCAATCATCGGCTGCATACTCAAGGGCGATTGAAGTTGCTTCACTTACTTTGTCACAAGGTATATACCCTTTCTCCATTAAATAGGTCACACCTTTTTGCTTTGGATATGTTGCGGAAGCAGTCATATATTTAAAAGCCCTTTCGGCATCGAAGCCGTGAAATCCCTTCAAATAGGCATCTGCAATAATCGGCACGGCACTGTAACCTGGCATGCACTCGGTTTCTCCACCATTTAGTGGCCAAATAGGAAGCTTGCCTTGCTGATCATAGATGCTTAAGAAAGAGTTGACGATATCATTAACCATATAAGGTTTGGTGATACTGAATAAAGGATTTAAAGTGCGATAAGTATCCCATAACGAGAAGCAGGAATAGTTAGTCCATGCTCCTTTATACACTTTGTCGTCATGTCCTCTGAATTCTCCGTTCACGTCGCAATATAATTGTGGAGCCATACAAATATGATACATTGCTGTATAAAATACTTCTTTCTTACTACTGTCTGATGTACTGATTTGTATTTCAGATAGCTGTTTGTTCCATTTCTCTACAGCCTGTTGGTGAACTTCTTCAAAGTTCCAGCCTTTTATTTCTGTATTCATATTTATTTCGGCATTCTTGCAGGATACAGATGAAAGCGCGACTTTGAGCATTGCTTCGTTGTCTACACCTTTGAGTGTTATCACACATTTTGCTCCGGCACTTTTGGGGGACTTTTTCTGCACATCTCCTGTTTTGATTTCATCTTTGCCTGCATAAGTATCATTATTATATACAAGCATTGATTCAATGGGATGATTGAATTTTAGAATGAAGAAGACTTTACGTGTCGGACTCCACCCGTGTGTGAATCTATAACCTTCAATAGTGTAATCATCTATTTTTTTAGCATAAGTAGCGAATGCTTTAGAGTCAATTCCTTCAACTAGATTAAGCAGTATATGTTTTTCACTGTTTTTCGGAAATTTGTAGCGATGTATGGCTGTTCGCTCCGAAGCTGTCATTTCAGCTTTGACGCCATTGCTCATATTGATGGAATAATATCCCGGAGACACTTTTTCTTGGTTGTGGTTATAATATATGGAACAGGAATTACTAATATCATTCTGCTCACCTCTATGCGTCCTTACTTTTCCAATATAAGGCATAATCAGAACATCACCCAAATCGGCACATCCGGTTCCACTTAAATGGGTATGGCTGAAACCAATCAGTATGCTGTCGGAATAATGATAACCTGAGCACCAATCCCAGCCTTTAAATATATTTTGAGGACCGACTTGCACCATACCAAAAGGAACGTTTGCTCCTACAAATACATGTCCGTGACCACTAGAACCTATATATGGTCTTACGTAAGCTGTGTAATTGCTTTTTTCAATAGTACGGCTACTTTGGCACAGGAGTTTCGAGGGTATTATTGACAGTGCACATAATAAAATGAATTGATAAAATTTCATAATTTTGCTTTTTTCAAAGAGAGGGTATTACGGGTAATACCCTCTCCGGTTTATTTCTAATTATTTGCTCGCGTATCCTTCATTCTGAACTAAGTTGGTATTTCTTTGCAGCTCGCTTAGAGATATCGGGAACACAAGATCTGTATTCTTGAATGTTGCTCCTGCTGCATTTTGCGTTCCAATTAAATCAACATAGCTTACTTTTCCCTTTTCGGATGCAGAAATTACGGGGAATTTCATTGTACGGACGCAATCATCCCATATCTTAAATTCCAGTGGGAATTCCCGTATTCTTTCAGTCCAACAAGCTTCTATAAAATCTTGTTTGGATAAAGTCAATAAGCTGGCTTTTATCTCGCTTAGCGTTTTTCCTTCGGTATTAGCTCTTGCTTGTATCTGAGCCAAATATCCTGCAGCTTCATCTGTCACTCCATCTGTTTGGGCTATTGATTCTGCATAATCTAAGTAGGCTTCTGCCAATCGATAGAAATTCCAGTCTTTTGTTCCTTTTCCTGTGCTAAGTACTGCAGATTCGTCATAATAATACCAGCATCCGGCCTGTCCCGTTGGTGCCGTCCATGTTTTATTATTATTTGGATTGGTATAATTCCAATGGAAGAATTGATTGGGCTGAATACGTAGGTCCTTGGAATTGTAAACATTCAGGAATCGATCGATTGGGCCGTATACTCTCTCAAATATTGAGAATGTACCAAATACAGCTGTTGCTGAAGATGAGAAAGCATAAGTCGGCCACCAACTGCTATTGTTTATTGAGGCATCAAACTCTTGGCAATAAATAACTTCATCCAAATCATCAGTGGAACGTAATTTATTGTAAGCGCTATTGGCTGAAAGATCTGTATTTGCCGTCAGAGTGTGAGGCGATTCTACAACGATTTTTGCATAAGTTTTGGCATTTGCATAATCTCCTTGATGGAAATAGACATCGGTCAATACCATTGCAGCAACATACTTTGTGATGCGGTGACCGTTCGCAGCAAATGTTTTAGCTGGTAAAACATTGATAGCATCTTTTAAGTCTGTTTCTATTTGCGCATATACTTTAGCTGCAGTTTCTCTTTTCGGGAAAAGGTTATTTAATGTTGTCGGTTCCAAAAGTAAAGGTACATCACCGAATGTCTTTACTAAATAGAAGTAATTGAAAGCACGGAAGAATTTAGCTTCAGCCATTAGTTGATTGGCCGTGTTGCTGTCCATGCTTATACCTGGAATACTTGCTATGGCATTGTTTGTTACATTTATTGCGGCGTAGCAATTATCCCAAATGTCATCGGAAGTATCAGAAATTTCATTGGTATGGTCTTGACGGTTTAGAAGTCTTGAATATTTACAAACAACTTCTTGTCCTTCATAACTATTGCTGAAGTAGCCGGTCAGCATTCCCGTTATGGATGCTTTAGGACCCACATATGCGCTGGATGCATTGGATATACGTCCGGGGGCTCCGTTGCGATATAAATAGTTGATGTTTGCAGTAGCTTGAGCTTCCGTCTTATAGTAATCGACACCTGTCAAGTCCGACTTCGGATTTTCATCTAGGAAATTGTTACATGAAGTCATTCCTAATAGACATGTGGATAGTATTAATATTATTTTTTTCATAACAATCTTATTTTTAGTGTTCATTAAAATGTTACATTCACTCCTAAAGTCCATGTTCTCGCCCTTGGGTATGCAAAGAACGTCATATTCTGTCCAAACTTATTGGAATCACCTTGTGAAGTGGATTCCGGGTCGTAACCGTTGAATTTATTTGAACAGAGAAGGAATGCATTGTTTACACTGGCATATACGCGTAGATTAGATAAACCGATAGACTTGCACATATCATTGGTGAAGGTATATCCTAATTGGATTAGGTTTCCACGTAGATATGAACCATCGGATATCCAGGATGAGTCGACAGTAGTGTTTTGCCCTGCATGTCCTGAGTTGCACAAATATATAGCTTGCTGCATCGTGTTAGGATTACTTCCATCATAAGCTCCGTATAAGATGCTCTTCAGTCCATTGGTAATACCAAAACGGTCATGAGTTGAATGGTAGAATTGTTGCATCGTTTCTACACCCCATACAAACTGTAGGTCGACTGTCAAATCGAAGTTTTTATATGAAAAGTTATTGATGAAGCTTCCGGTCCAGTCAGGCATTCCCTTTCCTAAAATTTCTTTTTCATTAGTGCGTTTAGCGCGACCAATTTGGTTCTTATCACATTTTCCTGCTGTATAATCTTCTTCTGTATACACTCCTAATCGTCTATATCCATAGAAACTACTCAAATTTTCTCCTACACGAAGAATACTTTCTGATCCACCTACCCAACCGTTTAGTTCAATATCTTCATCGTTCTCTCCTAGATGGAGGATCTTATTTTTATTATAGTTCAAGTTTAATGTGGCATTCCAATTGAATCCTGTCTTTGTGGATATTGGAATAGCATTTACCATTAAATCCATTCCTTGATTTTGTACGGAACCAATATTCTTATAAATTGAACTATAACCAGAGGAGGTTGGCAGAGGACAGTCAAGTAATAAATTAGTAGTCTTTTTATGATAGTAAGAAACATCAAAATTCAATCTATCTTCGAAAACTCCAAAGCTCATTCCCAGATCCCATTGTGCGGTTTTCTCCCATTTTAGGTCTGGGTTTGCAATAGAACTGATATAAGAATATGGAGAACGCGATCCATTCAGAAGTAATGTGCCTGAACTCACAGAAGCCAATGATTTATATGGATCTATTTCGGAATTACCGGTCAATCCATAGCTTGTGTGAAGCTTCAGATTGCTTATTGTTTCACTATCTTTTAAGAAATCTTCTTGAGATACATTCCATGCTAATCCGGCAGAAGGGAAAAAGGCATATTTGTTGTTCTTTCCGAATTTGGAAGAACCATCATAACGACCGGTGATTGTGGCTGAATACTTATTATTATAAGTATATGCAAGACGCAGGAAATAAGAATTCATGGCCCAGCGGTTATAACTTGATGAAGGTGAAGATGGTATAGTACCTGCACCCATATTATTCCATTCAAAAAAGTCGTCGCTGAATCCTTCAGTATACGAATCATCGTAGTTGTATGTACGTTCTTGCCATGATAACCCGGCCATAGCATTTATGCGGTGTACACCAAATTCTTTATTGTATGTCAAGTAGGTTTCTTCTTGCCAGTATAGTTTATTCCTATGGGATATCTCAGCCCAACCATTTGGCATTGAAATATTGTTTAGTGATACGGATGAATATCCCTTGTAAGTAATATTATGGTTATCAACACCAATTTGGGTCTTCAAATCCATTCCCGGCAATAAGTGAAATGTCAAAGCTGCATTACCAAATACTTGCGTATTATAATTCATCCTTTTCTGCAAATTTAAGATCATTACAGGGTCTGACATACCTTCAAATCCAAAGGTATCGGACATTGTAGAGCTTGCAGAAGTTGTGTACTTTCCGTTGCTATCTTTGACCGGTAGCCATGGTAACATTTCAATCATGGTACGACGGGCATCCTGCCCACCACCGGTTTCAGGCGTATAGCGTCCCCACGTATGATTAACCATTAAGTTGATGGAGGTAGATAACCATTTTGTAGGATTTGCATCATGTGCTATTTTTGCATTTAGTCGTTTACTAAATGTATTGATTACCACACCTTGTTGGTCTGTATAGTTCAAAAAAGCTCCCATTGATGAGTTCTTTCCAGCTTGCTGTATGTTAAGCTGGTGATTGTGAGAGAAGGCATCTCTGGTAGATTCTTTTTGCCAGTTTGTATCATATAAAGGATTCCCGTTTGCATCAAAATAATTCCGGTCTGTAAACCAGTCGCTTCTCTTCAGTGACCAATTATATCCCATATTCTTATTTTCGTTTTCGAGTCCTTGCATGAAAGCATCACACCATTCCTGGGCATTTAATACGTCCATGTAGCGGGCAACTGTACTTACGCTCATAGATCCTGAGTAGCTTACTTTTACACCTTCTCCATCTTTATTACCTCGTTTGGTAGTAACCAGTATAACACCATTTGCACCCCGAGCACCGTATATTGCTGCGGCGGAAGCATCTTTTAAGACTTCTATACTTTCAATATCATTTGGATTTACCAAATCGAAGTTCTCCATCACAACCCCATCTACAACATATAATGGGTCAGATGATGCATTAATTGTTGATAATCCGCGGATTACCACACGGCTCTTATATGCGCCCGGTTGACTTGAATTGGAATATATATTCACGCCGGATGCTTTGCCTCTCAAATTATCCAATGGGCTAAAGTTCTGACTCTTTATCATGTCTGTGCCTTTGGCTTGTGATATGGATCCAGTGACATCCCTTTTACGCATAGTACCGTAGCCGACTACCACAACTTCTTCTAGTAACTGTGAATTGTCTTCCATGGTTATAATCATTTCTTTCTGGAAGTCCGGACTAACTTCTTTGGTATTATAACCGACAAAAGAAATTTGTATAATCGCATTAGCAGGGACTTTAAGAGCAAAACGACCTTCCATGTCGGTAATGGTTCCGTTTGTGGTTCCTTTTACTACGACATTGGCTCCTATGACGGGTTCTCCTTTGGTATCTATTACTTTACCGGTAATCCCCTTTTGCTGTAAAGTATTACCTACTTCATTAGCTCCGTTCCTGTATTCTCTGCCGGCTTTTGCATAAGGTGCAAAGAGGAACAAACAGATCACTAATCCTGCTATATTTCTAATAATAGTTGAAAAGTGTAAATTAACAAAGTCTTTATTTTTCATAATTTTATTTTAATGTTTAACATAATGCGAATAATGAATAATTTGATAGGTCATTTATGTGTTATTTCATAGGCGTTTGCTTTTAATCGTTATTTTAGTATATGAATAATTTTAACCAGCTTTTATGGATGCTGGTGTCAAGTCAAGAGATATGCCGGATGGCAAATGTAAATTCCCTAAGGGAGGACTTTAATGGATTGTTTTAGCCTGTCACCGACAAGGGCTCAACAAGAAATTAAGAAGAGTCTTTATTTCTCATAAGTAACATTAGTTTAAGGTAATAGTAAATTCTGTTAGCCATCAATGACTTTTTGAATTTCGATATCAAAAATAAGAGTGGGGTCTTAATGCTACATTAATTCTGCATTAATAACAGGCTTTTACTCCAGCTTTTTTGCTTTTTTGTTTTTGTAAGTGATGAATGCTTCCGCTATTTATATTGTGATGGATAACCACTTTCTTTTCAATAAGTTGAAGTATTGTTGCAATATTTCTATGGTTGAGTTGCGATGTACATGCCGCATAGAAAATGTAACTTAGTTTATATACTTTTTGATTTAAAAATCAGTTTCTTATGAGTGGTAAAGAGATAAATATAAAAGCGTGCGCCTTTATATTTATTTTGTCTCTATTGTCTGAAAAAAAATAAATATAAAATTTTGTTTATTAGATAGATAAATGTATATTTGTCGCATACACTTGTTATAATTAAGGTCTTTAGATATCAGAAACAATGAAAAGACAGCTTTTTGATAAGTATTCAATGCAAGCGTTGTCGGAGTTACATCGCTATAGAGCTGTCATGTTCAGTCCCACCCTATGATGTATTTGTCAGAGCGAATTTAAATTTAGTACAAATACTTTAATCTTTTTCTTTTATGGATAAACCAACTGTTGCTGAAGTGCTGGATTGGGTACTGAAGCTGTATAACACATGTGAAGAAACAATAACAAGTGAAGAACGTCGTGAACAACGCAAATATGCGTTGATGGTGCAACGACCTCAAGATAAAAAATTCCTAGTAAAAATGCTCGATGAATCTTCTCAGATTCATGATCGAAAGAAGTTGGCAAAACGCATCAAAACTCTGATTGATCGATATGGTATTCCTGAATTTCTCAATAAACGTGATGCCTTGCTCTTCAAAATATATCGCTCGTTTGGACACTATTTTGATTTTATTGCTATTCCTATTATAAAGAAACGTTTACGTACTGATACTTCTAAAGTAATTATTGATGAGGCACGCCCTGAGTTGACTGATCATTTGGCTACACGTTACAAAGAGAAAATAGGTCAGAATGTGAATTTGCTGGGAGAAGTCGTATTGGGTAATGGAGAAGCGGATAAGCGTTATTATCATTATTTGGATGCTTTGGAATATCCCGATATCAATTATATTTCTGTAAAGATATCGGGCATATATGCTCAGACCCATGCGCTGAATTATGAAGAAAGTTTCCCGGAATTGGTAAGGCGCATGAGTACTCTTTACCAAAAAGCGATGGATAACCCATATATTGATGAATATGGAGTGAAGCGTTCTAAGTTTGTCAATTTGGATATGGAGGAATACAAAGATGCACACTTTACCATGCGATTGTTCAAGGAAGTTCTGTCAATGCCGCAATTTAAGGATTATTCGGGCGGTATAGTTGTGCAAGCTTACCTACCTGATGCTTATGGATTCCAAACTGAATTATTGGAGTTTGCAAAGGCTCGTGTAGCAGCTGGTGGTGCACCTATAAAAATGCGTATTGTGAAAGGTTGTAATTTAGAGATGGAGACGGTAGTATCATCTTTACGCGGATGGGCTAATCCTGTCCGATCTTCGAAGACAGAAGTGGATGCAAACTATTTGCATTTGTTGGAACGGGGACTCTTACCCGAGAATGCAGAAGTCCTTCATCTGGGCGTTGCTTCACATAACTTATTTACAATAGCTTATGCTTATCTTTTAGCAAAGAAGTACAATACTACCGAATACATGTCTTTTGAAATGTTGGAAGGCATGGCTAATCATGTTTGGCGTGCTCAATCCATTCTTGGCAATCATGTTATTTTATATACCCCTGTGGTAAAAGACGAGCACTTCTTAAATGCCGTTTCTTATTTAGTAAGACGTATGGATGAAAACACTGCTCCCGATAATTTTCTTACACACTCTTTCAATCTAAAGCCGGATACCGAAGCTTGGGGCTTTTTGCAGAGGCAATTTGAAGATGCTTATGCGTTGAAAGATAAAATAACTCATATTCCAACACGTATTCAAGATCGAAATAAACCTTATCTGTCTATTTCTGCGGGTGATGAGATGATCAATGAACCGGATACTGACTTTGATTTAGAGCAAAATCAGAAGTGGGTAAGAAATATTTTTGCAAAATGGAAAAAGACAATAAATGATACTCCTGAAATCATACCTTTACAAATAGGCGCTGACATGGTAGTTACTGATAAACGCCATAAATATATGGACCGTTGCCAAAATGATGAAGTCTGTGTCTGTGAGATGTCTATTGCCGGTAAGGAAGATGTGGAGAGAATATTAGAGATTGCTCAAAATGATCCGGCTGAATGGCGAAAGACGACTTTAGAGCAAAGGCATATTATCATGTATAAAGCTGCTGATAACCTAGCTGACTTACGTGGAGATTTGATAGGCTGTATGTGTGCTGTCACCGGAAAAACGGTGGTGGAAGGTGATGTGGAAGTGTCCGAAGGTATAGATTATGCCCGTTTTTATACGACTACGATGAAGAAATTTGCAGCACTTGATAATGTGGAAATTACCCCCAAAGGCACGGTTTTAGTGATTTCTCCATGGAACTTTCCTTGTGCTATTCCCATAGGAGGAATTGTTGCTGCTTTGTCCGGTGGTAATACTGTAATACTGAAACCGGCAACGGTTGCAGCTCCTGTAGCGTGGTTATTTGCCAAAGCTTTTTGGAATGCAGGTGTCCCCAAAGAAGCGTTGCAGGTTGTGATAACCGAACGCGAATCACTTCGTTTATTAACAACTTCTCCGGTAGTGAAGCACATTATTCTGACTGGTGGTACCGAGACTGCTCAAAATATTACTAAAGTGAATCCCGTGACTCCTCTTTCTGCTGAAACAGGAGGGAAAAACGCTATTATTTTAACGGCATCGGGTGATCGGGATCATGCTATAATGAATGTGGTTACATCTGCTTTTGGTAATGCCGGACAAAAATGTTCCGCTTGTTCATTGTTATTGGTTGAACGCTCTGTTTATGAAGATCGGGAATTTCGAGAAAAACTAATGGATGCAGCTATTAGTATGAAGACGGGAAGTGTTTGGAACTCCGGTAATGTTGTAGGTCCGATGATTACAAACAATAATGAAAAACTTCTTCGTGCATTGAACTTAGAACCCGGAGAATCTTGGTTGGTGCCGCCACGTTTCCTAGATGAGAAAGAGTATGTACTTGCACCGACTGTAAAATGGGGAGTAAAGCCGGGTAGTTATTCCTTCCGTACGGAATTGTTTGGCCCGATGTTAAGTGTGGTTTGCATTGAAAATTTGCAGGAGGGCATTGGTTTGGTAAATGGGTTGGATTATGGTTTGACATCTGGTCTTCAAAGTTTGGATGAATCAGAGCAGAAATTATGGAAAGATTCTATAGTCGCAGGTAATTTGTATATCAATCGTGGTATAACGGGTGCGATTGTCAACAGACAGCCTTTTGGAGGCATGAAACTTTCCGCTTTTGGTGGAGGCGTTAAGGCTGGTGGTCCTAATTATTGTTCTTGTTTCGTTTCAATCGCCGATAAACTTAGCAGTACGACCGACTATAAAATAAGCTATGCCAAAGCTTTCGAAAATGAATTTTCTCATCCGAGGGATATAAATAATTTATATGGCGAACAAAATATTTTCCGTTATTTGCCCTTGAAGAGTATGGTACTTCGCCTTTTCCCGAATGATGCCAATGAACATGCGCAGATGATAGCATTGGCTGCTAAATTATGTGGTACTCCTTTGACAATCAGTTTTGACCTCGACGATGATCGTACTTCTGCACTAAGTTCCATCGGCTGTATTCTGAAGAAGGAGAGCTTGGAAGAATTCCTTTCTGCAATAAAAAAATATGAACGTATTCGTACTTGTTCGCCTAATATTCCCTTGAAAGTATATGAAGTTGCTGCTCAAAATAACAAGTATGTTGCAACTGCCACACCGGTAAAAGAAGGGCGCATTGAATTGATTCATTACATAAAGGAACAAAGTATAGCTTTTGAATATCATCGTTATGGAAGCATTTCGGATATTCCGGCTTGTGAATAATAGAATTCTTTTATAAATTATTGCGTGATGTAGGCAGATATTTCTCTGTTTTTGCGGCGGAAACATTTTAGAGGTTTCCGCCTTTTTATTTACTATCAGCATATTTTAAGTCAAAAATGGTATTCATTTAAACATTATTTATTTTCTTTGTCTTCACTAGTACGAAAACTAACAAAAGATTTTATGAAGAAGTATCACAGAATATACCATTGTTTCGTTATAGCACTTATTGCTGTGCTTTCGAGTAATTTGAACGTATTGTATGCCCAGACGTTTGATCAGTTGTGGAAACAAGTTGGACAAGCTCAAAAAAAAGACTTGCCTCAGACTACGATAAAGTTGACTGATCAAATTTATCGTAAAGGAGAACGTGAAAAGAATGTCCCTCAAATGTTGAAAGCATATATTACCCGCTCTTATTTTCAAAATAGTCAAACTCCAGATAGCTTCTATGTGAATTTAAAATCTTTGGAAGATTGGGCATTACGTGAGCAGAATGTGGTGAATCGGGCTGTTTTGAACTCTTTAATAGCGGGTATTTATGCAGATTATGCTTCAGATAACAGTTGGGAGTTACGGCAAAGAACGCCTTTGCAACTTAATGAGAAAGAACTGCCGAATGATATTCGAGAATGGAGTGCCAACTTGTTTGCAAAGCAAGTAATGAAATACACGAGTGAATCGTTAAAGGATTTCTCTGAACTACAAAAAACTTCTACACGTATTTATTCCCCATTTGTAATTCAAGGTAACGCTAGTAGATATTATCATCATGATATGTATCATCTATTGGCTTCACGTGCTGTCAGTGCATTGAAACAAGTATCTTCCCTTAGTGTAGAAACAGATGCTGTATGCAAAAAAGAAATAGAGCAAGTATTTGGAAAGACTATTGATTTGTATAAGAAGACGGCAGACGGCAGTGAGGCTATTATTCTGACTACGTTAGATTGGCTGGATTGGCAGAAAGATCAGAATAAACCTGTCTTTCGACATTTTGCTGAAAATCGTGATATAGAGAAGGAGGCTTATCTACATGATATTAATGTATTGATTGATACATATAGTGGACGAGACGTTTGTGCCGAAGCATATATGGCAAAAGCCACTTATTATCGTGAACTAAATAAGAATGTGGAAGCTTTGGCCGTTTGTGATGAGGCTATAATGCATTATCCAAAGTATGCTCGTATTGGACTCTTGAAGGGAATCCGTAAAGAAATATTGCAACCTATGCTGTCAATGAGTGCCTCAAAAGTTACATATCCGGGTGATTCCTTGAGAATAGATATAAACCACCGGAACCTTGAGGGTTTTGCCGTGAGTTTTTATAAAATGACTGGGCTTACTCGTGCTCAACTTGAAGAAGGAGCTGATATGTCATTGTCAAGCTTGATAAAGAAAAAAGGAAAGGAAGTGTCGAAGCAACACTTTCAACTACTTCGCTCTAATGATTATCAGTCGGCTGATACTGTTTTCCGTGTACCGACTCCCAATATACCTGGTGTATATGCTTTGCAACTCATACCGGATGAAAAGACGGGAGGTACCTCGGAAAATTTAATAACCCTTACCCGTTTCAAGGTTCTTACCTTAGGACTTCCTAATAATAATTCAGAGATTGTTGCTCTTGATGCTGCTACCGGATATCCCATTGATAATGCCCAAATTTCTATTTATTCCACAAAAGGTGCCGTTGTAAAGCAACTAACTACAGGAAAAGATGGTAAAGTGTCGGTAGAATGGAATAGTGATTATCGCACTTTGGCTGCTACTAAGGGTGAAGACAATGCTATGCCTCCACAATACGGTCAAAACTATAGAAATTGGGAAATTGGACGCAATAAGGTGGAACAAGTGAAATTAATCACTGATCGCGCATTGTATCGTCCTGCTCAAACAGTATATGTAAAGGGCGTTGCTTATGTACAAGAGAATGATAGCGCCAATATTGCACCAGGCAGAAAATATACACTGGTATTGCGTGATGTGAATAATCGGGAATTGTCTAAAAAGGAAGTGACAACCAATGAGTTTGGTTCATTCACTACAGACTTTTCTCTTCCATCTGCTTGTCTGAATGGAACGTATATGCTTGAGGTGATGAATATTCAGGGAGCTACGAGGAATATTCAAGTGGAAGAGTATAAGCGCCCGACTTTTGAAATAACATTTGATGCTCCCAAAGAATCTTATCAAATCGGCGATTCTGTTTTAGTGAAGGGACTTGTAAAGACATTTAGCGGAGTACCGGTTCAAAATGTGGAAATCAATTATACAGTTACTAGAAATTATAATCCATGGCTAATGGGGAGTTACATTGAAAGAGTTGGAAATGCAACCCCATTGAAATCAGGCAAAAAGAGTATTGATTCGGATGGACATTTTTCGATTCCGGTCTATTTGGAAGGAGTTGAAGGCCTTTCGGAAAGTATATTTAATTATGTAATTGAAGCTAATGTGACCTCCGTGGCTGGTGAAACTCAACGCGCATCCACATCGTTGGCAGCGGGTAATCGTTCTTTGTTCTTGTCTACTGATTTTGCGGATCGGGTATGTAAAGATGATACCGTTCGTGCAACGTTCTTTGCTCGGAACTTGAGTGAAAAGCCTATAGATATAACAGGCGAATATCGTCTGGTACGTCTTGAGAATGGAAAGAAGCAAACGATATTACACAGCTCTTTTACTTCAAATAAAGAAACCTTGTTGACGGAATGGCAAAAACTACCATCCGGTTCTTATGAACTTCAACTTTCTGCCCGTGATAAGGATGGGCGTACTGTGGATTATAAACAGTCCATCATACTTTTCTCGTATTGGGATAATCGTCCGGTTTCCAAGTCGGATATTTGGCTGTATACTCGTAATACAGACTTTGATGATGCACATCCTGCACAATTCTGCTTTGGAACTTCTTTTAAGGACGCGTACGTCATGGTGGATATGTTCAGTGGAAATAAACGTTTGAAAAGTTCAATATTACAGATATCAGATTCAATTGTCCGTTATGAGGTTCCTTTTTTACCCGAATATGGAAGACAGGCTGAATTTCTGTTTACCTTTATTAAAGACAATGTGATTTATTCAAAGAATGTATCATTAAATAAACGCTTACCTTCAAAAGAGTTGACGATGAAGTGGGAGGTGTTCCGTGATAAACTTCTTCCCGGGCAGCAGGAAGAATGGAAATTGACTATAAAGACTCCAAAAGGGAATGCTGCTAACGCGGAAATGCTGGCTACAATGTATGATGCATCTTTGGATAAGATTTATCCAAACCGGCAATTATTCAAAATTGATTATCCATTTCCTTATTACTATTATAATTGGTCGGGGAATTATCTTGGCAGTGTTTATTATAACTGTGTCTTCCCGATCTCATATCCTATCTATCAAGAACTGGTCTATGACAGATTTTTTCATCCATCAAATGAACTACAAGAATCCGGAATCTTACGCTTTACTGCGCCGGTTGTAAAAGGTTATTCCTCAGTAACTCCTCTAAGCAGAACTACTACTACTATTGCCGAGGTAGTAGGAAATGATGAAGAGATAAGCAAAGACATTACAGATCTCCAACAAGTTATTGTTGGTTCGGGAACCCAGAAAAAAGTCTCAAATATCACTCATGATAATGTACAGGTTGATAATTCAGTTCTACGTTACAATTTTTCGGAAACAGCCTTTTTCTATCCTCAGTTGCGTACCAATGAAAAGGGGGAAATTTCGTTCTCATTTACGATGCCCGAGAGTCTTACACGTTGGAACTTCCGTGGATATGCGCATACAAAAGATATGCTGACCGGTATCCTTGAAGGCAGCGCAATGACTGCAAAAGATTTTATGCTTTCACCAAATCTTCCCCGTTTTGTACGCGTGGGTGATCATACATCCATTGCTGCTTCAATTAGCAACCTTACCGGTAAGGAGATAAGGGGAATTACGCGGTTTGAATTGTTTGATCCAATGTCCGATAAGATCATTTCTACACAAAAGCAATCCTTCATTGTCGATGCCGGAAAAACCGTTCCGGTGAAGTTTGATTTCGACATTACAGATCGCTATACTTTATTGGGAGTTCGTCTTATTGCAGATGGCGGATCGTTCAGCGACGGTGAGCAACATATATTGCCGGTGCTTAGTGATAAGGAATACATAACGGAGAGCATAACTTTGCCTATAAGAGGAGAGGAAACACGTACTTTTGCTTTAGACAGTCTCTTTAACCGGAATAGCAAAACAGCTACTAATCGGAGGCTGACTGTAGAGTTTACTTCGAATCCCGCTTGGTATGCCGTTCAAGCCTTACCTGCAATGAATTTGCCTAAAAATGATAATGCCATATCTTGGGCGACGGCTTATTATGCAAATTCAGTCGCTTCTTTTATCGTTAATAGTCAACCTCGAATAAAAACGCTATTCGATAGTTGGAGAGCTACAGGAGGTAATAAAGATACATTCATGAGCAGGTTACAGAAAAATCAAGATGTAAAGAATATCTTGATCGAAGAGACTCCATGGTTAAGTCAAGCAACCTCCGAGGCAGAACAGATGGCTCGTATTGCCACTTTATTTGATTTAAATAATCTGTCGAATAATAATATTGCCGCACTTACGAAGCTTAAAGACCTCCAAAATGCGAATGGATCTTGGAGCTGGTGTAAAGGGATGAATGGAGGCTTTTCAATGACTGCCTATATTGCGGAATTGTTGATTCGTCTTCCTTTACTTACCGGCAGTGCTAATTCCAATGAGGCACAGCAGATGTTACAATCGGCATGGACATATCTTCACAGTGAAGCTAATCGGGAATATAAAGCGATATTAAGAGCTAAAGATAAAGGTGAAAAGAATGACTTAATTTCTTCTTCTGCTCTGACCTACATGTATCTTCTTGCCGTATCACGAGAAAAGGTACCGAGTACGAATGAAGAAGCTTGTCGGTATTACTTGTCGCTTGTCGGTAAGAATTTAATGGGCTCTTCTATCTGTTTCAAATCTTATGCTGCTGTAATCTTACATAAGAATGGTCGTACAGCCGAAGCAAAAGATTTTGTAAATTCGATCAAAGAACATTTGATAAAGACATCTGAGAGAGGTGCTTATTTTGCATTTTCAGAGAGGCCATATTTATGGGGCATGTTACCTGTTTCTATTCATGTGGGAGCAATGGACGCTTTACGTTATGTTGAAGGAAATACTTCTTTGCTCGAAGAGATGAAGCTTTGGTTGCTTAAGCAAAAACAAACGACTAATTGGAATTCGCCGGTGACTGATGCCGATGCCGTATATGCTTTGCTCTGTCAAGGTACTAATCTGTTGGCTGAATCAGGAAACGTTTCTATTAAGCTAGGTAATAAAGTAATAGATACCACTTCACCGAGCGTTCAATCTACCGCAGGATTTGGCTATGTAAAAGAAGTTTTTGATGGAGATAGTCCTGTTGTTCGAGCAAAGTCTGTAACAGTTACTAAACGTGATGAAGGGGCAGCTTGGGGAGCTGTCTACGCCCAATATCTCGAAGATATCTCTGCTGTGAAGCAACTAGGAAGTGAGCTGAATGTAGAAAAGAAGCTCTATGTGCAACATTCTTTAGCAAATGGAAAAAGTGAACTCCAGCCGATCTCTCCTTCCACAATACTCAATGTAGGGGATAAAGTTGTATCCCGTCTAACGATTCGACTTGATCGTGCAATGGACTTTGTTCAACTGAAAGATCAGCGTGCAGCATGTTTTGAACCGGAGTTTACGTTGTCCGGTTATCAATGGAATGGGGGTGTTGGTTATTACACAGAAGTCAAAGATGCTTCTACCAATTTCTTCTTCGATCATTTGGGTAAAGGGGTTTGGATACTGGAATATAGCTATCGGGCTGCCCGTGGTGGTCAATATGAAAGCGGACTGGCAACTTTGCAATGTGCATACGCACCCGAATATGCTACACATTCAACTTCGAGTAAAGTATCGGTAAAATAAGCAATATTAGGAATTGGCAGTTAGGAACTTTCGATGAAAAGCCCTACTTTTGCCTATTCTTAATAGATAAACCAAGTGAGAATGAAACGATTCTTTATAACCTACATATTCGTTGCGTTAGGTGTTGCAATAATGGCTCAGCCCCGATTCTCGTCGAATAAAGAGACTTTCAGTTTTGGACAGATCGAGTGGAAACATCCTGTCACAGTGCAATATATCGTAACTAATACGGGGAATAAACCATTGGTACTTACCGAAGTGGAGCCATCATGTGCTTGCGCTCTTGTACAGTGGACGAAAGAACCGATAGCATCCGGCGAGAAAGGAATGATTTCGGTGGAGTTTGATGCTAAAGCTTTAGGGCATTTTGATAAGTCCATTGCAGTGTATTCCAATGCATCTCCTCACTTGACTTACCTTCATTTTACAGGAGAGGTTGTGACAGAAATAAAAGACTACACTCAAGGTTACCCTTACCTCATTGGACAGATACGTGTTGATAAAAATACACTTGATTTTCCCAATGTATATCGTGGCGAGCATGATGTAGTGAAAATAGGTGTGGTAAATCTTTCTGATAAACCTTACGAACCGGTATTGATGCATTTACCTCCTTACTTGGAAATGGCGGTTCAACCGGAAACTTTGCAGAAAGGTGAGAAGGGGGTGATTTCACTTACACTTAAAGCTGAAAAGCTACCGGACTTCGGATTGACTCAAGCTTCTGTATACCTTGCCCGCTTTAGTGGAGATAAAGTGAGTGAAGAGAACGAAATTCCATTTTCTGCTGTATTATTACCTGATTTCTCAGGGCTAACAGACACTGAAAAAGCAAATGCACCTGTTGTTCGTTTATCAAAGACAGAGGTTGATTTGTCTTCTATGCTGTTTAAGAAAAATAAAGCGAAAGAAGATATTTTAATAACCAATACCGGTAAGTCACCTTTGCATGTAAATAAACTGCAGGTGTTTAATCCGGCTGTAGGAGTAAACTTGAAGAAAAGTATTCTTCAACCGGGAGAGACAGCCGCCTTGCGGGTGATGGTTGACAAAAAGAACATAGCTCGTAAACGTGGTTATCTGCGTATCTTAATGATTACTAATGATCCTGCTCAACCAAAAATTGAGATTAATATAAAAGCCAAATAAGATCATGGAACATCCTGAAAACTGTGAAGACTATAAAGGACTTACTGTAAATGCAGGCATTGAACAGCCTTCTTCTGTTAATCCATATCTGAAAGAAAGACGTAAAATACGCAAAAGAGAACTTACGGTCTGTGAATTCGTAGATGGAATTGTAAAAGGTGATATTACTATACTCAGTCAGGCTGTAACTTTGATTGAGAGTGTAAAGCCGGAGCATCACGCTATTGCCCAACAAGTAATAGAGAAGTGTCTTCCTTATTCCGGTAATTCCATTCGTGTAGGAATTAGTGGTGTACCTGGTGCGGGTAAAAGTACTTCTATTGATGTTTTTGGATTGCATGTACTGGAAAAGTATGAAGGTAAACTAGCTGTTCTCGCTATAGACCCTAGCAGTGAACGTAGCAAGGGAAGCATACTCGGCGATAAAACGCGTATGGAAAAACTTTCAGTGCACCCAAAGTCTTTTATACGTCCTAGCCCATCTGCCGGTTCTTTAGGTGGGGTGGCTCGAAAAACTCGTGAAACTATAATCCTATGTGAGGCAGCAGGCTTTGATAAAATTTTTGTGGAGACCGTCGGAGTAGGGCAGAGTGAAACTGCCGTACATTCTATGGTGGACTTCTTCTTGTTGATACAGTTAGCGGGGACAGGGGATGAACTCCAGGGAATAAAACGTGGAATAATGGAGATGGCTGATGGTATCGTTATAAATAAAGCCGATGGAGATAATCTGGATCGTGCAAAGCTTGCAGCTTCGCAATTCCGTAATGCACTACACCTTTTCCCAACTCCCGATTCAGGTTGGGAACCTCAAGTCTTGACTTATTCAGGTTTCTATAATTTGGGTGTAAAAGAAATCTGGGATATGATTTATAAATACATCGATTTTGTGAAAGATAACGGCTACTTTGAATATCGCCGTAATGAGCAGAGCAAATACTGGATGTACGAAAGTATAAACGAATGGCTTCGTAACAGCTTTTATCAGAACCCTAAAATAGAGTCTTTAATGGCAGAGAAAGAACAAATGGTCTTGCAAGGAAAGCTGACCTCTTTTGCTGCTGCCAAAGATTTGTTGGATATATACTTCAAGGGATTGTCCGATAATTCTTATACGTGATATAGGGAGAACTATTGCTGTGACTCTTATTTCGTTAACTCTTCCTTTATTTCCTCGTTTAATTCTGTTACGGATAGGATAATGGATGACAGCATTTTCTCCTTTACCCTCGCATTGGACTCAAGTTCGAAATTTACTACCATATTATAGATTTCTTTGATTTGCATATTACCAATCACTCCTTTTAGTGAATGGATTTTTATTTTGGCATCATCTGAATTAATATTAATGTTTTTCCAATCATCCTTAATGCTGCCATACAGATCAATGAAAGAAGATAATAGTTCTTTGGTAAATTCTCTGTTGTTGAATGTATCATTGAGGTATGCTAAATCAAGATATTTATAACCTTCTAATTCCGCTATATCCTTTATGTTTTGGATATCTTGCTTAAGCTTGAAATAGTTGGAAACTATGTCATATAACTCTTTGAGAATAATCGGCTTTCCTAGATGATGGTTAAAACCTGCTTCATTTGAGTTTTGTATATCTTCATCCGAGACACTGGCGCTCATTCCGACAATGGGAGTATAGGTGTTGAATTCTCTTATTTTTTTTGCGGCTTCATGCCCATCCATTACGGGCATTTGGATATCCATGAATATAATATCATAGTTGTTTTTCATCGCTTTGTTGACTCCTTCAAAGCCATTAATTGCCACATCAACTTGAAAACCTATTTTCTCGAGCAAGTGAATAGCAATAAGTAAATTTGTCTCATTGTCCTCTACCAACAATGCTAATTTGGGCTCTCCCAATATAAATTTATTGGTTTGTGCAGGTTCTTTTTTAGATGATGCTTGGGCTTTATTGCCAGTCAAGATAGAATATAGCTGATTTGGTATAAGTGGTTTGGGTAGATAATGAATTTTTGATAGAGAGGAGAACATGCTGCTAAATTGTGTTCTCTCATATTCGGATATTAAGATACTGATATCATTATCCTGACTATAGCCTTGAATTATTTGGTAAATGAATTGACAATTATCAGCATAGCTTTCCCAATCAATTAAGACTAAGTTTTCTTTTTTTATGTCTGGAAGTTGTTCCACATGTGAATAGCAGATTGCTTCTTTATAGCCGATTTTCTGCAATATATTTAAAATGGAATCCGACTCGTTTTTAAATCTATTAAAGACAATGACATTTGTGTATTTTAAGGACTCATTATCCTTTGTCTCTTTCACACCTTGCTTGAAATCAATAAGTACATCAAAATAGAACTCAGTACCAAATCCTTCTTGGCTTTTGAAAGATATGTGTCCACCCATCATCTCTATTAATTTTTTGGAGATAGTGAGTCCTAATCCTGTGCCTCCAAATCTTTTGCTCGTGCTGGTATCTCCTTGCTCAAATTCGGTGAAGAGTTTAGCTTGCTTAGATTCGCTAATACCAATTCCTGTATCTGCTATTTTGAATTCCAATTTAACCTTATTATCAATGATTTCAGATTGGGTATATATACTGATACTTCCCTTCTCTGTGAACTTGAAAGCGTTACCTACTAAGTTGATTAATATCTGAGATAAGCGGAGTTCATCTCCAATAAGTATTTCGGGAATATCGGGATTAATGAAGAAAGTGTATCGTAGCTTTTTTACATGAGCCATATATCCAAATACGTCGGATAATTTTTCAAAGATATGAGTCATTTCAAATTCCTCATCTGCCAGAGTCAGTTTTTTGGCTTCTATTTTTGAGAAATCTAGAATGTCATTGACTATCTGTAGTAATAATTCTGAAGAAGATATGATTTTGTGGATATACTCATCTTGAATATTATCTAATTCTGTTTCAGATAGCATGTTGGATAATCCGATGATACCATGCAAGGGAGTCCGGATTTCATGTGACATATTGGCTAGAAATTCAGATTTAGCTTCACTGGCAATTAAAGCACGCTCTTTTGCATCTTGTATTTCTTTTTCTATTCTTTTATATTCTGTTATATCTATATTTACTCCGATAACAATAATATCATTACTTTTTCCGTCTTCTACTTTTATGCCTCGTGCGTTTATATATTTTTTAGTTCCTTTATTCCCGGTAATTTCGAATTGAACATTAAAAGTCTCATTTGTTTGGATACTTGTCATAAAATTATTGTGAACTATTTCTCTTTCTTCTGACTTAAGAAATTTATTCCATTTTTCTATATCGATAGGCTCTTGTATGTTATCAAGCTCATATATTTGATACATTGATGGATCCCATTCTACAATTGACTGGTTAATGTTAAATTTCCAAATGCCTAAATTTGCAGATTCTGTTGCTAGCTTTAGCTTATATTCATTGTCCTTTATCTTTGCGAAACTCATATTATATTTATTAACTAATGGTAAGATTATGAAAATCGTTTCCAGTGCAAATATAAATAGTGTAGCTACTACGAAAATTAGGAGCAAAAGAAGAATTCTACTATTATAATCTTTAGACTCTTTTACTAATTTATTGACAATAGAATCAAGACTAGGCAATAAATCGTATGCACTATCTCTTATGATAGATGCGTTTTCGCGACTCGGGATTGTGAGATAATTTTCTACAAAGTGAAGATATCTAATAGTTTTGTCATGTGCATTAATATATTGAATCCTAATAGATGCTGAAGATTTGCTACTCTGAATTATTCTCGATACAAGCTTTGTGTTTTTTTGCATTTCAGCAAAGTCTGATTCGAGATTTTCCCAACTAACCTTATCTTTATTGGTAGTATGCATTATTACATCAAGTGCTATTCTTTGGGAATGCATTCTTTGTCGTCCTGCATAATTTATAATTTCCTCATTATACATCTTTGTGTTCATGAAGAATAATATCATGCAGAGGTATATTATAGCAAAGGCAAAAAGAGTTGCATATATAATAATCATTGATTTTGTCACATTTTTTTCAGAGCTCTTGATGTCGTATATTGCCTGTTGTATTTTTTTCATATAGCTGTATATTTATCTTTTAGACAAGTTTTTTGTTAGAAGATTTTTCTTTTTATATATATATATTCAAAGTTTAGAATATAACAATTCTATGTTCTATTTGTTTTGTTTATTTTGTTATAAATCAGTTGATTGATCATGCTAAAGAGTATTTGAGGGCATAATGATTATTATTCACAAGTCTAATACTTTATAATAGCAGTTCTTTTTCTATGTAATTTCGTTGCTGATATTCTCTTGTTGAAAATAACGTTTGTTGTATAGAGAAATCTGCTAGTATATTCATCTCTTATGTTCAATCTTATATTCTCCATTTTATCAATTGGAGGATGCGAGTTCTTTCATTGGTCATAGGCAATACCTTTCTATTCTCACTACATATTTTCAACCTTTGTAGCGAACATTAGATACTGTAACTATGTTTGCAGATTAAAAAATGATAGTTTAATATTAAAGAATGAAGTTATGAGTTTTTTGGATTTGGCAAAAAGTAGGTATACTACTAAGAAGTTTGATTCGGAGAAGAAGATTTCCGAGGATAAGATAGCGCAACTAAAAGAAATATTAAGATTAAGTCCTTCGTCTATTGACAGCCAACCTTGGAAATTTGTGTTTGTGTCTGATGTCAAAATGAAGAAAGAACTGGCTGGTGCTTCCTTTTTTAATGAGCATAAAGTAAATGATGCAAGCCATCTAGTTATATTTTATACATTGGATGACCTGCAAGCGTTTGAAGACCGGATTGTACAAAATTACCCTGAGGGAGCTGTTGCCTACTATAAGAATAATATAAAGCCCCGTTCTGAAGCGGATATTAAAACTTGGATGGCTCATCAGGTGTATCTTTCTTTAGGTTTCTTCCTGAGTGCTTGTGCAAGTATAGGGATTGATTCCACTCCAATGGAAGGCATTAATATTTTGGAATATGGTAGAATATTGCCTCTAAAAGGCTACAAACCTTTATTTGCAGTAGCAATAGGATATCGTTCCGGCGAAGATGTCAATCAGCCTTCAATAACTCCTAAGAGTCGCCTGGAGCTTGAAGATGTTATTCTGTCTATCTAAAAATAAAAGCCGGTTGAGCTGTTAAACTTCTCTTCCGGCTTTTTCAAAATCAGCTTTCGATTTACTTTTTGTGACGATGTATACTCCGGCAAAGACTAAAAGAATTGCGATTCCTTTCTGCCATCCGAATACCCCGATCCCTAATATGATAGATACGATAGAAGCTACAATAGGCTGCATATAGTTATACATGCTCACTACAGTAGGACGCAGGAGCTTTTGGGCTGTCATAATGCAGATATATGCAAAGAAAGTTCCTCCCAAAACGATATAAGCTACATCGAGCAATGCCGTTCCCGGTATAGTATCCCAATGTATTGCCGTGATATCACTATACGAGAAGGGGATATAGCAGATAGACGCATATACAAACATCCATTTATTGAGTGTGACGGGGGAGTACTGCTGTGTTAATCCTTTAAAAGCAGTCAGATAGATGGAGAAGCTCAATTGCGCAACCATGCAAAGAAGGTCTCCCCAGATATTTCCGGCTCCCGATGCACCTGACTGACTACTCATAATGAGAATTAGCGCACCCATGGCACCGACAAAGATGCCGAGTACTTTTAGATTAGTGACTGGTTCTTTGAGATATATTGCAGCCACAATCATGGTAATAATAGGAAGTGTTGTAGTGACAATAGATGCATCAATAGGGGATGTCAGGGAAAGGCCGAAAATAAAAACGCCTTGATTGAAGACCAAGGCGAACAAGGCTGCAAAGAAAAGTTTAAGCATATCTTTATGGTTGACATGCTCTCTCTTCACAAATATAGAAAGTAACCAGAACGCAGCAGCAGCTCCCACCATACGGAAGGTAGTCACAGACAGTGCGGAAAATTCTTGTAAGGCGGATTTACCGATGGGGGACATCAGTCCCCACATGATATTCGCACTAAGGGCGAGAATATGCCCTTTCATATTTTTATCGCTCATCTTCTTTTCTTAAAATCGCTGCAAAAGTAATGAATTTATTATTCGGAATGTTTATATTTGCTTTTGATATAAAGCAATAAATTATGGAACAGCAGGCTAATTATATTAAGCGGATTGAAATTCACAAGCTGTGGGACAGATACAACATTGTTTGGGATTTACGCCCCGATGTTAATATTCTTTCCGGTATAAACGGAGTGGGAAAGACAACTATCCTCAACCGTTCCGTTACTTATCTCGAAAAACTCTCCGGTGAAATTAAAAAAGGTGAAATGGATGGAGTGCTTGTAGAGTTTGACCCTCCCGAAGCTACTTATATCCCTTATGACGTCATACGCAGTTATGACCGACCTTTGATTATGGGAGATTTTACTGCTCACATGGCTGATCCGCATGTGAAATCGGAAATGGATTGGCAACTATATCTCCTGCAGCGCCGTTACCTTGATTATCAGGTAAATATCGGGAATAAGATGATCGATCTCCTATCCGGTGATGAGGCTCAGCGTGAACAAGCTGCTTTATTGTCAAAGCCGAAAAGGACTTTCCAAAATCTGATTGATCGTTTATTTGGCTACACCCGTAAAACGATAGACCGAAAGAGCAATGAGATTGTTTTTTATCAGGATGGTGAACGACTACTGCCTTATAAGCTTTCGTCCGGTGAGAAACAGATGCTAATTATATTACTCACCGCATTGGTTCAAGATAATCGGCATCATGTTCTTTTTATGGATGAGCCGGAGGCTTCGCTTCATATCGAATGGCAACAAAAACTTATCAGTATGATAAAAGAACTTAATCCTAATGTACAGTTGATCTTGACTACGCATTCTCCTGCTGTGATAATGGAAGGCTGGTTGGATGCGGTGACTGAAGTCAGTGATATTGCTGTTTCCGTGAAAGAATAACTCCTGCCTCTTTCGCCCGATTTGTGGTAACATGTTGAATTAAAAATAAATGGATCAGCTCTTTGGTCTGTAAACGGTAAATATGGCAATATCCTTACAACATAATCTTACTTCTTCATATTTTGACGCTGCGAACAAGCTGTACTCAAAGAAAGTCCGGAGGCGCATTGTTGCTTATGTGGAGAGTTTTGATGATATAGCTTTCTGGCGTGCGTTATTAGCAGAATTTGAAAATGATGAATTTTATTTTCAGGTAATGCTTCCTTCTTCTACTTCACTGAGCAAAGGTAAGAAGATGGTATTGATGAATACGCTTGATACCGATGCGTTGGGCAGAAGCATGATTGCTTGCGTGGATAGCGATTATGACCTGTTGTTACAAGGCGCTACAAATGTTTCGCGTAAAATCAACAGTAATCCATATATTTTTCAGACCTACGGTTATGCTATAGAAAGCTTCTTATGTTATGCAGAAAGTTTGCATGAGGTTTGTGTACAGGCTACCTTAAACGATCGTAAGTTAATGGATTTTCCTGCTTTCATGAAAGAATACTCTCAAATAGCTTATCCGCTTTTTCTTTGGAACATCTGGTTTTACCGCCAAAGAGATACAAATACATTTCCAATGTATGATTTCAACACTTGTGTGCGGATACAAGATATCAGTACCCGATATCCGGAGCGTGCTTTAAGTGAGATGCAACAATGTGTATCTAAGAAAGTTGTCGAATTGGAAAGAAGCTTTCCTGAAAATGTTACTGAAGTCAAAGGTTTGGCAGAAGAATTAAGTAAATTGGGTTTGACTCCCGATACGACTTACCTTTATATCCAGGGACATCATATCATGGACAATGTGGTGATGAAATTGCTCATTCCTGTGTGTACGGTTTTACGCCGTGAGCGGGAAGCCGAAATCAAGAAACTGGCGGAACATAATGAGCAGTTCCGTAATGAGTTAACTAGTTATGAGCACAGTCAGACTAATGTGGAGTTGATGCTAAAGAAAAATACGGGCTATAAGAGCCTCTATCTTTACAAATGGCTCAAAGAAGATATTGCAGAATTTATGAAGAAGACGAAAGGAAAGATATCTTGATAAAGCTGAAAAACCGTATTACGAAAAGATTAATAAGATTGGCTTAATTTTTTGAAAACTGTGATGAATAGAGTTGTAAAGGGAGTTAAGAATAATATATAATATAGGAACGAGAGGATGAATATTGTTGAGCAAATTAAAGAGGGATTGGTTTCACTAGGTTTCGGACAGTCATTAGCCGATCAGTTGGATCAGTTTGTGGCTTTTGCGGGAGTGCTTGTCATTGCATTCTTTGCAGATGCCATTTGCCGTAAGATCTTACTTCGGATTGTATCCCATCTTGTTAAACGGACTAAAGCGACATGGGATGATATAATTTTCGATCGTAAGGTTATGGTACATTTAAGTCGGATGGTGGCTCCTGTTATTATTTATATTCTTATACCAGTTGCTTTTTCGCAAACCGATACACCAACATTGGATTTTATTCTGAGGATGTGTTTGGTTTACATTATTATATCTTTTATCAGCTTTGTCAGCTCTTTCATGTCTGCAGTCTATACGGTGTATAGCGAGAAAGACCAGTTTCGTGATCGACCGTTGAAGGGACTATTGCAGACGGCTCAAGTTGTTCTGTTCTTTATTGGTGGCATCATAGCTATAAGTGTGCTTGTTGATAAATCGCCCATGTTTTTGTTGACGGGATTGGGAGCATCTGCAGCTATCCTGATGCTAGTATTCAAAGACAGCATTATGGGGTTTGTCTCCGGGATACAACTTTCAGCAAACAAAATGTTGAAGGTTGGCGACTGGATTGCCATGCCCAAATATAATGCCGACGGTACAGTGATTGAAGTCACACTTAATACGGTTAAAGTACGGAATTGGGATAATACAATCATCACAATTCCGCCTTATGCATTGGTTAGCGACTCTTTTCAGAACTGGCGTGGAATGCAAGAGAGTGGGGGAAGACGGGTGAAACGGTCGGTTAATATAGACATGAACAGTGTGAAGTTCTGCACTCCGGAGATGTTGGACAAATATCGTAAGATACACTTGCTGAGAGATTATATCAATATCACCGAAGACGTTGTCAAAAAATATAATGAAGATAACTCCATTGATAATTCAGTTTTGGTAAATGGCCGCCGCCAAACCAATCTCGGCGTATTTAGAGCATATCTGACTCAATATCTCAAGAACCTTCCTGAAGTAAACCAGGAACTGACTTGTATGGTTCGCCAATTGCAACCCACCGATCATGGTATACCTGTTGAATTATACTTTTTCTCTGCTATTAAAGAATGGGTAATCTATGAAGGTGTGCAGGCCGATGTATTTGATCATGTTCTGGCAATTATCCCCGAATTTGACTTGAGTGTCTTTCAATCTCCGTCAGGGGCTGACTTTGCAAGAGTACTGCATTAAGCTAAGTTTCTCTTTTTTTATTTGTCGAATAAGAATTATGACATATTGCTCCATATTATGTCGTAAGAGCTCCTATTACCTTTTTTTCTTTTCTCATAAGGACTATTCCCTAAAACTTGGAATATTTTTACCTTATTTCATCAAAGAGTGGAAAGAAAACCTTTCGTATAACACTGAATTTCTTTATTAATATAGATGTAATGAGATAGAAATATTGATAGGTTATGTTTACGTGATGTAAATATTTAGTGTTAATATAAAAAGAATCATTATTATGAAAAAGAGAAAGCTTTTACTTTATTTTTTTGTGGCGTTATTATTGGAAAGCTGTTCGTCAATAGTCAGAATAACAGGAGAGAAAACAAATAAACTAGAATTAGGGATGTCTAAAAAACAACTCACAAGTATTCTTGGACGGAAATATACTATTTCAGAGAAGCGAATACAGAATGGTGCTGAGATCGAAGTTTTATCCTATAGAGATACTTATAATAAGGATGAAGTTTATCTGTTTCAATTTGCGAACGATAAATTAGAAAAATGGAATAGAGAATTATTACCTAAATTTGAAAATAACAAATAACTGTAAAATAGGAATTCAATCCATTAATGATAACTATATTTTAGGGAGGCTTTCTTCAGTGAGATTGCTTCCTTTTTTTATTCTACAAAAATCAATATCAGTATATTTATAGTTCTAACGATTTTTTATCATAATATAAACGAAAGCGAACCAGCATGAGTCTTCGGTAGGTATACCGATCCTTTTAGTCTTTTATAATAACGAAATATTCTTTGGAGAGAGCTTGGCTTAGCTCTCTTTAAGGAAAGATAAATATAGAATCGTGATGTGAGTATAGATCACTCCTATAGTGATGGTAGATCAGTCGTATTCTCATCCCACTTCAGTCATATACTGATTAGTCCCTCTTTCAGAGACTGCACTTAATAGCTTCTAGGCTTTATAATTTTCTTTTCGAATAAGATGGAATATACGAAAGGAAGTAGCTGTACAAAGCGTAGACGTTATAAGATTTTCAGCTTGCATCTCATCTTATTTGATTAGAATCATGAAAAAGCCCCACTCTCGGATATAACCGGGAATGAGGCATATAAATCCAAATAAAAGTATGCGGAAACGGCTTAATTAATAAGCTGTATTTTGTGGATCAAAGTTTGTCCAACCATCCATCCAAGTATCGCTTGCACCGCTGAATGCACCGGCATAAGTTACTGTGGTGAAACCTGTCAGACTTGTGAAGCTTGCACCGTTAAGAAGCGGACTACCTGCAGCAGGACAGTAGTTTTGACCTACGCTCTTAGGATCTGTCAGGTTCAAGTTAGCTTCAGTAAGAGTTGCATTATTAGTGAATCCACTGGTTTTGAAGAATGTACTGGAGAATGATGGTTGGTTAGCATCGTATGAAGGTGTATTTTTACCATCTACTACATTCCATGTAGCAAGCTGATCTTCATATTTCTTATTGTAATCACTGCCTGTAACACCCATACCAGCAAAGAACAAGTTCTGTAATTTGATGAGCCCATTGGTTGCGTAAGTACGGCAGCTACCTAATTCATTGTCTATAATCAAGCCGATAGGCCAACCCACTGCAACAGAGTTATAGCAGTTCAACTTGCTGTCGCGACGGATATGCATTGCTGATTGGAACTTGCCAAGTGCAGCAGTATTATCAGGTTTCATGCTTCCTGCTGTAATATAGGTTGCATCATTCTTGAAGCCGGCAGTAAGATTTTTGCTGGTCATCGGACCTATAAGAGTGACATTACTGAATGCAGCAGTAGTATGTGGGTCAGTATTTGCTCCGGTAGCGTTGTTATCTGACTCAAAGCTATTGGATTGAGAAGTATCGGCAATGCGTGGATCGCGTACAGAAAGGCAGAATTGTACTTTTCCGGCGAATCCGTTGTCGGTGTCGAAGTCATCATCCCATCCTTTGTAAGCCACTAGATACTTACAGTTTACAGAGCCTCCGAACCATTCGAAAGAGTCGTCATTGGAGTAGGAAACTTGAATATGGTCTACAGTAGTACCGCTGCCAACCGAACCGAAAGTAACTCCATTGATTTCTTTGTCGGTTTGGAATGGGTAACCTGCGAATTCTACACGGATATATCGGAAAACGCCTGAATTATCATCCGCTATTTGACCCTTACCATGTACTGTCTTAGGACCACCTTCAATCTGTTGTCCAGCTGAACCATTGTTGTTTAATCCGTTACCACAGATAATTAAGCCTCCCCAGTCACCTGGACGGCGACTACCGGCAGCTTGTGCAGAAGTAAATACGATTGGAGAAGTGGCAGTACCTTCGGCATAAACTTTTGCTCCCGGTTCTATAATAAGGGCAGCTCTTGTTAGTTTATCACCTTTAATAATGGTACCTGCTTCTATGGTCAATTCTGCTCCTGAGCGTACGTAAACCCAACCTTTCAGACTGTAAGTTCCTTTTTTAATAGTTTGTTTTCCGGTAAAGCAGAATTCTTGTCCACCATTACCTATCTGAGTTCCATTATTAAACAGAATACCATCACTGGTTGCTATTCCTGCATATCCTTTTCCGTCTACTGTTGGATAAGTGATCACAGGCTCTGTACCAGTAGTCGGTGGTTCGTTGTTGTCGTCATTGCTGTCGCTACATGCGCTCATTGCAGTGAAGGCTACAGCCATAAAGAAAAGACTGCTCCATTTCATAACGTTCATTTTTAATTGTTTCATAATTATTTTTGTTTTTTACGGGGAACTTCCCCAGTTAATATTCTATTTAAAATGAGTATGTCACGGACATATTGAAATTACGTCCAGGCTTATAACTCTTTGTTACTTCTTCGTATTTGATATTATCTCCTGCACTGTTTGTTGCATTTCCGAATTGTTTGAAGTTAACGCGTTGTGCTAGTAGATCACGTACGCCTGCTTTTATCTCAAATCCTCCTATTTTTTTGCTGACAGAGAGGTCTATGGCATCATGAGGCATCTCATAAGAGTTGGGAATAGTACTTGTTTGATCACCACTGGTTCCTACTGTACGTCCTACACCAATAATTCGTTTTCCAATGCGGTTATATAGTGCCGCTATGTTTAGGTTCCATTTTGGATGTTGATAGAATACACCCGTATTGATGAGATAAGGAGATTGCCCTTGCATGGGGCGGTCTTCTTCTTTGCTGCCTTTTTCAAATTTCACTTTACTCTTAATCAATGAGCCATTGAATGACCAACTGAAGTTTGGCAGACCTATAAAATCCAGGTTCTTGCGTAGATCCACTTCAACTCCGTAGTTATTGGCTGCTTTTGCGTTTTTATTGGAGTAAACGAGATCTGTTCCACCGGCTACTGTATATGTCCATTCAATAGGGGAATCAAAATGTTTATAGAATAAAGCGACTGAAACAGATTCTCCGTTTGATGGATACCATTCATAGCGAAAATCTATATTGTGAATATAAGACGGTTTTAATGATGGATCACCTTCTACGTTTGAACCCAAATCGAAATCATAATAAACGGAAGTGGATAATTCGCGGAACTCGGGGCGATTTACCGATTTGCCATAGGCAAGGCGGAATTGTTGTTTGTCGGTTAGCTTATAAGTTGCATTTACCGATGGAAACAGGTCATTATATTTATAGAACATGCTTCGGTGGCTTTCTACGTCATCCCTTGTATTTCCGATCATTTCCATTTTGGTATACTCGTAGCGAATTCCTGCATAAAGATCAATTCGCGCATTTATTGGGAGATTGGCACTGATATATCCGGCTCCTAAGAGGTTATTTCCTGAATAGTCATTTCTTTTCTGCACTTGTTCATACATGAATAGTTTGTCTTCTCCGTAATTATCATTAACCATTAGTTGGGTGGGCAGATCAAAATTCTTAAAGCCGTCGGGCATGCTATTTCCCCAACTGTAAAGGAATAGACGGGTGTTGTAAGTACGTGTACGATATTCTCCGTATGCGCCGGCCTTCAGAGTAGGCGTAAAATCACCAAACTGGAAGTCACGTTGATAATTGACATTTGCCGAACCAACATGTTCATCAAGACGGGTAAATTCGCGACTGATGTCATTACCGGCGGTTAAGGCTATGGTTCCCGGTTCATCATTATCATTCAGTATATATCGGCGGCGATCGGGAAGAAGTCGGTTGGCGTAAGAATATCCGGCACTCCAGTCAAGTTTGCTATCCTCGAAAGTATGTTTACCTGTGAATTGTCCGTTATAAGTGCTACGGCTGGAGTAGTAATACTCATAGGTCTTTTCGTTATTACTCTGAGCATCTTTTCCGTAACGGCTGGTGTAGCGGTTCTTGCCAATCTGATTGAAGATATTCTTGAATTCGTAGTGATTATGGCTATTCTTGGGCTGGTACATGAAGTTGAGTAAAGCTCCTACACGTACATCATTATTATATTGATTGTCTGTGCTTTTGCGCAGGTATACAGAGTGATTATTTATAGCATCATAAGATCCGAACAATGAATTCTCCATATCCAGATAGGTCTTATAAGTATTGCTATAATTAAGTGATGCAAGTAATCCGAATTGACGACCACTTTCTGTTTCCCAACGGTGGGCATAGTTCACATTAAGTTTCAAGTCTCCAACAGGCTTCTTTGTTTTAACTGTCCAGTCATTGTTCAGTCCGTTATTAAGCAAATCAATACGGTTGGAGTTATTCGGGAATGTATTCATGGTACTTTTTATACCTCCGTCAAGTGACCTTAGTCCATTATCGAAACCGAGGAAATCAGTAGAACTACCTTGGTTATAAATGAAATCTTTGAAATGGGTTTGATCGTTAATGCTTGTTCCCAAAGAGATGTTAAATGAATTTTCACTGGGCATATCCTTTGTATTCACCATGATGAATCCTCCGGTAAAGTCTGCCGGATATTCAGGTGCAGGACTTTTTACGATGACCATATTGTCCAATTGTGAACTGGGGATGATATCAAATGAGAATGCACGTGAATCCGGTTCGGAACTGGGAACGGCACTGCCATTGATCCATACATTGTTATAGCGCTGTGATAAACCGCGAACCATGACAAATTTCTCATCTATAATACTGACTCCGGGAACACGTTTAATAACTTCCGAAGCATCTTTATCCTGAGTTTTAGTGATTTGCTGGGCTGATACACCACTCTGAACAACAAGGCTTTGGCGTTGTTCGCTAATCAAAGCATTCTCTGTATTTCTCTTTTTCTGTCCAACGACGGATACTTCACCAAGTGCTTGTGTGTCGTTTTCCATCTCAAAATCCAACGTAAGTTCCGTCCCATCCACTTTTACATTAGCTTGGCGGATATTCTTATAACCAACATATCTGATTTCAAGGGTATAAGTCCCTTGTTTTACAGGGAGGTTATAGTTGCCGTCAACGTCTGCGATGGCTCCTAATGTTGTTCCAGCAATTTGAATTGTAGTTCCAGTCAAGGGCTCCTTTGTTTGTTTATCAATGACTTTTCCTTTAATTGTAGCTGCCATTCCTGTCGTAGTGAGAAGAAGTGCAAAAATGAAAATAAGGCTTTTCTTAATGTTTTTAGTGATACTCATCTTTTATACTTTTATTTATCCGCTGCAAAGATGGAGTATAGGGATTACAGATGTAATACACATGTCATACATTTGTTTTTCTATTAGATTTCAAATCTGTGACAGACCCTATTCTACTACTTGTCTGTCTTTATTAGAATCAAAAAAGTGTATTCATGATTTTTCATTTATTTGATTATCTTTGTAAGATGATGTTAATCAAGGCTAAATTATGGACAAACATTTTTTAGATTCTGAATATTTTCACCGTCTCTCTACCCTCGAAAAAACAGGCTGGTGGGAGCTGGACTTGACTAAGAATGAAATGTTCTTCTCTGAATACATTTGTCAATTGTTGGGAGTTACAAGCAAATTGAGATTAAACCAATTTGTAGAATTGATTGATGAAGGGTACCGGGAGGAAATCAACAGTTTCTTCTTTTCTTCTATGACTTTCTCCGGTGTATTTGAGAAGATCTTCCCTATTAAAACTTTTGCCGGCCCTGCCTGGGTGCGTCTCTATTACGATTCAAACGCTGGTCAGTCTGGTGATAAGCAAAAGCCATTTGGCTCTCTGAAAGTATTGGACGGCGATCTTCAAAATCGCGAACGTCTGTTTCAACGTAATTTATATAACTACATGCCTTTGGGGTATGCACGTCTTGCTGTAATATATGATGCAACCGGTTCGGCTTGTAACTTTCGCATTATAGAAATCAATAAATTTGCAGCTAATTTATATGGAAAGCCAGAGGCTGATTTATTGGGTTACTTAATGTCTGATGTATGTGGTAGCGATTTTGCTTCTAAGATATCGGAGATGTTGCAATTCTCTCTTAATCGTCTTTCTCATAAAGAATTTGATCGTTATTTCGAGGCCTCAGGCCGAACTTGTCGATGCTTGGCGTATTCTCCTGAGCCGGATGAGCTTGTGATGCTTTGTATGGATGTGACAGAAATAAAACGAACTTCTCTAGAACTCGAAAAGAGCAGTAGCTTGTTACAGAATATCTTTTCCATTATACCTGTAGGTATTGAGGTATATGATAAAGATGGAAGGTTGGTGGATTTGAATAAGCGCGATATGGAGATGTTTGGTATAAAAGATAAGAATGAGGCTGTTGGCAGTGATTTCTTTGAAAAGGAGAACCTTCCAGATGATCTTCGCGAATGGATTAGGTTGGAAGGTAGCTTTACTTTTTCGTATGACTATAAACTCAATCATTCAAAGGGTTTATCAACTCTTTCTCATGAGCCCCCCTCTGATATAAGTGTAAAGATTTTCAAGATTTATGATGCCAATGGAGATTATCAAGGGTTTCTATTGACCAACGTTGATAATACCGGCAAACGGCTTTCTGCAAACCGTATTAATGAATTCGAGCAACTATTCTCATTAATTTCAGGTTATGCTAAAGTTGGTTACTCCAAGTTGAACGCTATGACTGGTGAAGGTTATGCTATTAAACAATGGTATAAAAATAATGGAGAGAACGAGAATACTCCTATAAATAAGATCGTAGGAAGGTATCCTAAGATGCATCCGGATGATAGAAAATATGTATTGGATTTCTATGATAAAGCTAAGCGAAGGGAAGCTAATTATTTTCAAAGGGAAGTTCGTGTGCGGAGACCAGGGACTAAGGATGGCTGGAACTGGATACGAATGCATATTATATTAAATATATATGAACCTGAAAATAATCTGGTGGAACTGATAGGCATCAATTATGATGTAACTGAGGTTAAGGAGACCGAATTCAAACTCATTGAAGCAAAAGAGAAAGCAGAAGCTGCCAATCAATTGAAAACAGCCTTTCTCGCTAATATAAGCCATGAAATACGCACCCCTCTTAATGCTATTGTTGGTTTCTCCACTTTATTGATAGAATCAACAAATCAGGAGGAGAAGCGGGAGTTCCAGCAAATTATAGAGGAAAACAATGGATATTTATTGGAAATCGTTTCGAACCTGTTAGATATTTCAAAGATTGAGACAGATAAGTTTGAACTTCATTATACTCAGTTTGATTTTAATTTATTATGCCAGAATGTTATACAATCTGTGGCTCCTCTAATGACTTCCTCTGTCAGTCTATTCTTTGAACCGGAATTTCCGGAGTGTATTATTATTTCCGATAATAACCGTTTGCAGCAAGTCTTAATTAATCTGTTGGATAACGCCATTAAATTTACTCCGAAAGGCTCAATACGGTTGGGATATCATATTCAAGAAAGTGTTTTACGGGTCTACGTTAAAGACTCGGGTATTGGTGTTGCCACAGATAAGAAAACAAATGTTTTTGATCGCTTTATCAAGTTGAATACCTATACTCAAGGTGTCGGATTAGGGTAATCCATTTGTAAAAGTATTGTAGAGCAAATGGGAGGAGAAATCGGTGTTGATAGTGAAGTTGGAAAAGGCTCTTGTTTTTGGTTTACACTACCTTTATCCGATTCTATAAAGTGATTGGCTATTCATTCATTATGATGGCTGGCCTTTTGTATAATTTGAAATATACATTATTCACTCTATTTCCATGTTATAATACCCGACAACTTTTGAATAAGCATATTATTGTTCTACGATAAAAAAAGAGGTTGTTTCAACATGAAACAACCTCTTTCCTTTTCATTCATTTTATTTATAGTCCGAAAGAGAATTTATCGATGTATTGGTAAATTACGCTGGCAATACTTAAAATGATAATGCCGGCTGTACAAATCAGTAAACTTGTACGGGTATAATTATCACTGCGGAAACCAACGATTGGCTCTTCATTCTTATTAATATACATTGATTTCACTACTTTTAAATAATAGTAAAGTGAAATCACCGTATTTACTAATGCAATAAAGACAAGCATGTGGAAACCACTGCGGAATGCTGCTGCAAAAATGAAGAACTTAGAGAAGAATCCTGCAAAAGGAGGAATACCTGCCAACGAGAACAAGCTTAAGGTCATTAGGAACGATAGCTTGGGGTTTGTGGTATATAGACCATCATATTCTTCAAGTGTGTAGCGTTGCGTGCGTAAACCGATTATATTGATTATGGTGAATGCACCTAAGTTGGCGAATAAGTAAATCAATACGTAATATACCAGTGAAGTCATTCCCTGGGGAGTTCCACTTATTACTCCAAGCATGATGTATCCTGCTTGTGAAATACTGGAGAATGCCATCAATCGCATGATGTTTTGCTGGCGTAGGGCGAACAAGTTGGCTAGTGTAATAGAAGCTATGATAATCCAATATAATACTTCCTGCCATTGCGCAACCATTGGAGCAAATACCTTTACCAATATTGCCATGAGAACAAATGCAGCTGAACCTTTAGAGATGACACTCAGATAGGCTGTCACTGTGCTTGGAGAACCTTCGTATACGTCAGCTGTCCAAAGATGGAAAGGCACAAGAGATAATTTAAAGCCCATTCCTGAAAAGAAAAAGACAAAAGCAACAATCTGCAATGCACTTCCGTTAATGTGTGCAGGTATATCAGTGAAATACATTGTTCCTACAGTTCCATATATCAATGATATTCCAAATAGAAGTAAGCCGCTGGAAAAAAGAGCGGTCAATATATATTTGGCACCTGCTTCTGCCGAATGGTGGCGATACTTGTCGAATGCAACAAGCGCAGCCATCGGAATACTTGCTGTCTCAAGTCCGATAAAGAACATGAGGAAATGTCCTGCAGAGATCATAAAGTACATTCCCAGCAGTGTTGATAATGTCAACACGTAAAATTCTCCTTGTTTTATCAAATTGTCCGGTTGACGGAGCCATTCATGAGCCATCAGAAAGACAACAATGGTACCTATGCTCAATACCGATTTGATAATACAGTGTATGGGAGTGCTGTAGTACATTCCGCCGAAAGCTTCTGTAGCCGGAGTTGGAATGATATTAATTAAGGTATGTATCGTAAGTAATACAACCGGTAATAATGTATTAAGGCGTGGCTTGCCATCTTTCTTATGCCCGTCCGGACAGAAAAAGAGGTCGGCAATGAAGAGTATCATGATAACAGCTATCAGTGATAACTCTCCTTTCATAGCGAGAAATTGGGAATAATCCATATTTTTACGATTTGACGATTTACGATTTAATGAGTGAAGTTCATATCACTTTCATCTCCGAATCATTGACAATGGTTTTATCTAAAAACTTGTACTAACGGCAATACGCTGTCACTGATCATATTACTCATCCACAATGGCGCAAGTCCCAGACCTGCTACACATACTATAAGTATGATAACTGCCGTGCGTTCATCCCAAGTAGCATCCGTCAATTCGAGATGATGCTTGTTGGTACAAGTTCCATATAGGATTTTGCCGACAAGACGCAGGATATACACAGCAGTAATCACGATACTGGTACATGCTATAATTGTCCAAGTGCGGTGGAATACATCAGGATGTTGGAATGCTCCGTTGAATATTGTCATTTCAGCAATAAATCCGCTAAGTCCCGGTAAACCAAGATTGGCCAAACCCGCAATAACGTAACATACTGAAAGGAAAGGCATGATTTTCATTAATCCGTTTAGCTCACGAATATCACGAGTATGGGTGCGGCCATAGATCATACCGATAAGAGCGAAGAACAATGCCGTCATCAATCCGTGAGAAAGCATTTGCAATACAGCTCCGGTACATGCTGTCTGATTCATCATTAGAATTGCGAACAATACAAGTCCACAGTGACTTACTGATGAATAAGCGTTGATGTATTTCAAGTCTGTTTGTACACAGGCCGAGAAAGCTCCGTAAACGACTGATATACCTGTAAGTATGAGGAATATCCATCCCAATTCTTGAGCAGCTTCAGGCATTAGGTACATTGCAATACGAAAACATCCATAACCTCCCAACTTCATTAAAACTCCTGCATGAAGCATTGACACCGCTGTCGGTGCAGATGCGTGACCGTCAGGACTCCATGTATGGAATGGGAATAGGGCCCCCAAAACACCGAAACCAAGGAATGTTAAAGGGAACCATATGCGTTGTTGCTCAATGGGGATATTATGTAACTTGGCTATTTCAAGTAAGTTCATTGTTGTACCACCCGAGCCATAATAGATGCCTAAAATACCAATCAGCAAGAATGCCGAACCTCCCATCAACATTAATGTAAGTTTCATGGCAGAGTATTCTTTGCGTCCGCTACCCCATACACCAATCAGTAAGTACATCGGAATAAGAGCTACTTCATAGAACATGAACATCGTGAACAAATCCGTAGAGATGAAGAAGCCGAATACGCCCATCGAAAGCAATGTAAACCAAAGGAAGTATTCTTTCGTTAATGGTTGTAACTTCCATGAAGCGAAAGTTCCTGTGAATACAATGACGGCCGATAATAATAACATGGCAACAGAGATACCGTCTACTCCTACGGAATATTGAATATTAAGTGCAGGATACCAAGGTATGTCTGCACGGAAAAGCATTTCGTCTGTTGCTCCGGCATGGCGGGCGTTAAGATATGCCACTGTTAGTGCAACGGCAGCTACGACCAGTGCCGATGCGCCTACAACCATCACCGCACGTATCTGCCGTATGTTGCGGCTTAACCAAAGCCCCAATAACATCAACATCGGGATGAGGACAAAGATTGATAACAAGTTCATCTTTATAGTTATATTATTTTATGTTTTACATTATACTCTTTTCGTATTGTAGTAGCATCTGTTTTCCTCAGTATCAGAATGCAGGGCTACTTCTTATACTAATTAAAGCAGCAGAATTAATATCAAACCTAAAGCACCAAGTAGGAATACGTAAGCGTACTGTTGAATTTGTCCGCTTTGCAAACCTCGTATCTCATCACTGGTCGTATTCGTACCCCATGCAAGGAAGTTGAAGAAACCATCCACCACATTATGGTCAAACCAAGCTATAGGGCGACTGATACAGCCGAATATGATGCGGTGAGTGATGAATTGGTATATTTCGTCGATATAGAAACGGTGATATGCTGCTGTCCATAATTTGCTGAAACGTTTTCCCAATGAATCGGCAATCGGCTGCTTGCTACCTTTATACATATAAGTAGCAATACCTATGGATATAACTGCTATAACAACGCTGGTTATCGCAACGATCAAGTCAATGTGTATTTCGTATGCGTGTCCATTTGAAGAGACAAACTTTCCGAATGGAATAAAACCACTAACACATGTGATTACTGCAAGAAACATAAGAGGGAAAGTCATAGCCAAAGGACTTTCGTGCGGAGTGTGTTTCGCATGAAGTTCTTTGTTTTCCTTACCCCAGAAAATGCCATAATATAAGCGGAACATATAGAATGCTGTCATACCTGCAATAACTGCCATTATCCATCCCATAACAGGATTAAATTCGAAGCAAGCTGCCAAAATTTCATCTTTTGAGAAGAAACCGGAGAATGGGGGAATACCTGCAATAGCCAAACATGCTATTAAGAATGTGATATGGGTAATAGGCATATATTTTCTTAAACCACCCATCGCTGACATTTCGTTGCTGTGTACGGCATGAATGATACTACCTGCTCCAAGGAACAATAAAGCTTTGAACATGGCGTGAGTGAACAAGTGGAACATTCCGGCCATGTATCCAAGACCACCTTCGTGAGGATCTGCGGAGGTACATACTCCCAAAGCTACCATCATAAAACCTATTTGAGAGATAGTGGAGAATGCTAAAACACGTTTGATATCGCTTTGTACACAAGCTATGGATGCTGCAAAGAATGCAGTGAACGCACCCACGTATGCTACAATGTGGAGTGTATCCGGTGCATAATCTATAAATAAAGGGAACATTCTGGCAACAAGGTATACTCCGGCCACAACCATCGTTGCTGCATGGATTAATGCAGATACCGGAGTAGGACCTTCCATTGCATCAGGCAACCAGATATGCAGAGGGAACATTGCACTTTTACCGGCACCTCCGATAAACATTAGTCCTAATGCCAATGGTACCATAGCTGCTCCACCTGTAAGTAACGAGACTTCATCCGGATGGAATGTATATGTACCGGTATAATATCCGTAAATCAAAATACCGATGAGGAAGCCTAAGTCAGCAAAACGAGTGACAATGAATGCTTTCTTTGACGCTGCAACGGCAGAAGGTTTAGTGTAATAGAAGCCGATCAAGAGATACGAGCTAACACCTACCAACTCCCAGAAGAGGTACATTTGGAATATGTTCGTTGCAACAACCAAACCCAGCATTGACATGGTGAATAAGCTGAGGAATGCGTAGTAACGTTGGAAACCTTGTTCCCCTTTCATATAACTGAAAGAGTAAATGTGTACCATCAATGAGACAGTGGAGATCACGATTAGCATCATCACTGAAATGGGATCTAATAGAATGCCTAAATCAATGCTTAGCGTTGATGTGAAGGACAACCATTTCATATTGTAGGGCATAAGCGTAGCAAATGTCCCGTCTGCCAAACGTGGTGCAGTGAAGTATTGGAAGGCTGTAAAGTAGCTTAATACCGCCACTGTGCCTAATACTACAGTGCCTATCAATCCAGCCGTACGATGTGTCATCCATTTACCGCCTATTCCCAAGGTAAGAAATGATAAAAGGGGTAAAAGGAGAATCAAAATAGTCAGTTCCATATTGTCAATTATCTTTTTTTATTCTTATGTTTATCGATACTGCCACACTTTTTAGACTACCATTTCATCTCATCAAGATGTTTCACTTGGATGCTACGGATGTTGCGGTAGATATTGATCATAATGGCAATAGCTATTGCTGTTTCCGCTGCCGAAATAGCAATGGAGAATAGGGCAAAGAAGTGTCCTTCCAATCCGTTAGGGAATAGGAAGCGATTAAATACTGCAAAGTTGATATCTGTAGCATTCAGTATCAATTCTATTGAAATAAGCATTGTCAGTGTATTCCGGCGAGTGAAGAATCCGAAAATCCCGGCAAAAAGCATGATAGTTGAAACTATCAGGTAATATTCCATGTGAATCATGAGAATAAAATTTATAGATTAATGAATTTAACGTTTTCTGGCGATCAGCAGCCCACCTACGATACATGCCAATAATAAGATACTGACAGCTTCGAAAGGTAAGAGGTAACCGTATTTATCACTACTCATCATCAAATGTCCGATGGTCTTGATATCTGTTTCTACAGGAGTTGTCTCAGATATCGCCGGCATAAATTTATGTTTGAGTATCACGAACAAGAGTATAGCAGCCCCTGCGACTACTGCTCCTAGAGCAGCAATGAGCTTACTCCGTTTGAATTTCTCTGCGCGATCGTTCTCGCCACTGGTTAGCAGAATGGAGAAGACATAAAGTACAACGATACCTCCTGCGTAAACCATGATTTGGACAGAACCTAAAAATGTATATCCCAAGTAGAAATAAATACCTGCCGTACCAAATAAGGTAAACAGTAAATAAGTCGCCGAGCGGACAATACTGCGGGTGGTCACGGTGAAAATGGAGAATACAACGGTGAATGCCGCAAGAAAGAAGAATACTATAGTTTCAAAGGTTATTTCCATGATTTTGCTTATTTTTCTTTAACCATTAATTTACTGCCGGGATGATTCAGCGTCAATATCAATTTGGAGCGATCGAACACCGCGTGTTCAAACTCTTGATCGAACGTTATCGCATCATGAGGGCAGGCATTCACACAAAGTTGACAGAAAATACATGAGCCCAAATTATATTCATATTTGCTCAATATTTTCTTTTTCTTGCCATCTTCAGTTTCTATTGTCTCTGTTGTAATGTGAATGGTGTCATTTGGACAAGCCATTTGGCAAAGACCGCAGGCAACGCATTTATGCTCATTATGTTCGTTGTGCGGCATGATTAAATCTCCGCGAAAACGGTCGAACATCTTTAATGTTGCTCGATTTTCGGGATATTGCTCAGTTACCTTTTTACGGAAGAAAACTGTAATAGTGGTTTTCATTCCTATAAGTAGGGTTTTGATGCCGTTAAGCAAACCACCTAAATAACTATCTTTTTTATTTTGATCCATATCTTAATCTTATTTATTTGCTTCTCACGTGGATTTGATAGGAGTAACTACTATTAGAAATGCAATTTAAATGCTACAATCAAGACCATTAATATGAGGTTGATCATTGAGATTGGCACCAAATATTTCCATTCTAAGCTTAGTATTTGGTCAATACGCAAACGAGGGAATGTCCACTTAATCCACATCAGCAAGAATACCACAAAGAAAGCTTTTCCAAAGAACCAGATGAATCCGGGGATATAATCCATAATAGCGTTAAAACCATCTAAACCTACAATATGGAAAGGCATCCAGCCGCCGAGAAAGATTGTTGCAGCTATTCCGGCTACGATGAACATGTTAAGGTATTCGGCCAAATAGAAGAATCCGAAGTGCATACCCGAATATTCGGTGTGATAACCTGCAGTCAACTCACTTTCCGCTTCGGGTAAGTCGAAAGGACCACGATTGGTCTCAGCATTTCCGGCGATTAAGTAAACGATGAACGCAATGATTGCGGGAATATGACCTTTGAAGATGAACCATCCGTCGGCTTGTTGCTCTACTATTTCGGAGAACTGCATCGTGCCGGTCAGTACAATCATTGTCAAAATGCTCAATCCGATAGACAACTCATAACTGATAATCTGAGCTCCACTTCGCATTGCACCGATTAATGAGAATTTATTGTTCGAACTCCAGCCTGCAAGTAGTATACCTACTACACCAATGCTGGAAGCAGCCAACATGAAGAAAACTCCTACATTGAAGTTCAGAATTTCCATCCCTTTATTTACGGGCAGACAGGCAAAGGTAAGGAAAGAGGCGATAAGCACCATGAATGGAGCGAGATTGTAAAGGAAGCGATCGACATTTTTCATCTCGATAATTTCCTTGGTCAACATTTTCAATACGTCTCCGATAACTTGTAAGATACCCCATTTACCTACGCGATTCGGGCCTAAGCGGCACTGGAAGAAAGCGCATATCTTGCGCTCCATGTAAATAAGGATAATGGCAAGCAGTGCATACATAAGAATGATGCACACGCCTATTACCAAACACTCGATGAATATTGCCAGTCCCTCCGGCATAAGAGATGTCAAAGTCTGGTGTATCCAGTTGGTTACTATACTAAAGTCAAACACGTTATTTAGTTATTTAGTTGTTATTGATTGGTGATTAATAGAAGTAATACAACCTTTAATCACTAGTCGTTAATCGTTAATCGCTAATTGTTTATCATTATCTGTCAATATCGGGAACAACGTAATCCAAACTTCCTCCTATGGCGATAAGATCGGCAATCTTTGCTCCACGGCAGATCGTATCTATTGCGCTGACCAATGGAACTCCGCTGGCACGGAAATGAACGCGATAAGGAGTTTTGTCCCCGTGACTTTCGAGGAATACACCAAATTCACCACGACTTCCTTCAACTGCAGCATAGTAGCTTCCTTCAGGAACGCGGATGATAGGTTTCATCTTTTCCTGATAAGGGCCTTCCGGTATATTGTCGATCAGTTGCTCAATAATATGTAAGCTTTCCATGATTTCATCCATACGTACTAAATAACGTGCCCATGAATCGCCTTCCGTACGGACAATTTCTTTGAATTCCACTTTATCATAGACTCCGTATGGCATTCTTTTACGGACGTCACATGCCCATCCCGACGCACGTCCTGTACCACCGGTTGCTCCAAAATTGATGGCATCTTCGCGACTCAATACACCTACATCTTTTAAACGGTTTTGAGTTATGATATTGCCGGTAAAAACCTCGTGATATTCGTGGATAATATTGCGTAAGTAAGGAATAAATTCTTTAACCCGTTTTACAAAGTTGGGATGCAAGTCAGCTTGTACTCCACCAATTGTATTGTAATTCATAATTAAACGTCCGCCGCATGTTTCTTCAAAAATATCGAGTATTTTTTCACGGTCACGGAAACCATAGAAAAAGGCTGTCAAGGCACCCAAGTCCATTGCAAGACAAGAGTAGAACAATAAGTGGGAATCAATACGTTGGAGTTCATCCATGATTGTACGGATATACTTTACACGATCGCTCACCTCAATACCCATTGCCTTTTCAATACACATACACAATGCGTGGCGGTTTTGATGTGCACCTAGATAATCCAATCGGTCGGTAAGGGCCAATGTTTGAGGATAGGTAAGGCTTTCGCACATTTTTTCTATACCACGGTGGATATAGCCACAGTTTGCGTCGATTTTTTTGATGATCTCACCTTCCAGTGAAACGCGGAAACGCATTACACCATGTGTTGCAGGATGCTGAGGACCAATATTAACAACATATTCTTCGTCTCCAAAAAGTTGGAGTTCTTTATTCTGTAAAGTACCGTCGGGGTTTAACTGAAGTTCAGTCGTCGAATCGACTGTCTCTTCGTTGTCCATGCGTAAAGGATTGTCCTTCTCAGGATCATTGTCTTTGCGCAAAGGATAACCTACCCAATCGTTACGAAGGTAGAGGCGACGCATATCGGGATGCCCGATAAACACAATGCCGAAATAATCATAAACTTCACGCTCGTTGAAGTCTGCCGCTTTCCATATATCGCAAACAGACGGAATCTCCGGACGTTCACGGTTGGAGGTTGCAGTACGGATTACGATTTTTTCACCTGTAGCTGTTGATTCCAGATGATATACCACGCCAAGTCCACGAATCGTCCCCTCTTCGTCTTTCTCATCGGGAGCGCCCCAGTCCATGCCGGTTAGACATTCCAGAAAGTCCATTTGGCGCTCATTGCGCAAGCGGAGCATTTCATCGTGTAAAATCGCAGGTTCTATAAATTGTATATTTTCCATATTCTGAATGTTTCACTCGTCACAGAGTGCATACAAAGTATTGTTATTTATTCGGATAATATTGGGTCAGTTTGTGTTATTCTGCTGCATCATCTTCCGGCTCTTTTTCTTTCCGGTTCACGCCACCAAAGAATTTTTCCACTTTCACTTTCCGTTGCAATTGCATCATTCCATAGTAAAATGCCTCCGGACGTGGAGGGCAACCGGGAATATATACATCTACCGGAAGAATAGTGTCAACTCCATTGACCACGTGGTATGACTTGGTAAAAGGACCACCACTAACAGCGCATCCACCCACCGCTACAACATATTTAGGGTCGGGCATCTGGTCGTATAAGCGTTTCAATACCGGTGCCATTTTGTTGGTAATCGTACCGCAAACCATAATCATATCTGCCTGACGCGGACTGGCACGGGCTACTTCGAATCCGAAACGCGCCATGTCATAACGGGCTGCGCCCAATGCCATGAATTCGATACCGCAACAACTTGTTGCGAATGTAAGCGGCCACAGCGAATTGCTGCGTCCCCAATTGACAAAATCGTCCAGAATGCCGAGCGCCACATTGACACCACCTGCATTAAGTTCTTGAACGAGTTTTTCAAGGGTTTCATTGTCCTTGAACTCTCCATAAGGGATAGACTTTATTTTTGGTTCTTTCTTTATTTCCATTCCAATGCTCCTTTCCGCCAAGCGTAGGCTAGTCCTAATACTAAGATGAATAAGAAAAATAAAATGCTGATAAGTCCCGATACGCCCAAATCGCGTGTGATCACTGCCCAAGGGAACAGAAATACCGTTTCCACGTCGAACATCAGAAACAAGATGGCAAACAGGTAATAACCCACTCTGAATTGCATCCACGATTTACCACGGGTAGGGACTCCACATTCATAGGTTTCCATTTTCTGTGGGTTGTACGAACGCGGTGAGATCGCTTTTGATAAAGCGATAACAATACCCACGAAAGCGATTGCCGTCAACAGGACGGTCACTAGCAAAGTAAAGTTCATAAATCTAATTATCTTTTAGATGTATATTAAACTGATATGCTGGATAAAAACTTTACAGAATATCATCCGGCATAACTATCAGCAAGTTTATGACTCTTGCTAATTTGATTTTGATTTATTAATGATACCTTTTCTCTTTCCAAGCATGTGTTTTTACTGCAGTAGGCTAGAGAAAGGGACAATACCCCGAATGTGGAGCAAGAATAAGAAAACTGTTTGTTCGTTGAAAATGTGTATGAAGCTGGCTTTTTCACACTACGTCTTTTATACTGTAGTATGGTAAATAAGGCTAACATACAATGTTCAATGTACTGTCTCATACGACCATTTTTCTCTTTCGGTGGGCAAATATATAATTTATCTTCCTTATTTTGGCATATCGAGTTGACAAAAATACAATTTTAGCACTTTTTATCCTAAATCAAATTCGTTTCCAGAATTCCGGAGTGAAAAGCAGAAGAACGGTGAAAAGCTCCAGACGACCTAGTAGCATTAAGAAAGATAGCAACCATTTTGCAGCAATAGGAAGCGCATTCCATGAGTATGCCGGACCGAAGTCGCTTAGTCCGGGACCGATATTCCCTAAACTGGAAATTGCACAACCTATGGATTCTTCAAAACCTATGCCCATACTAACTAAAAGTAGTGTGGCTATAATTATAATGGCGATATATAGAAAACAAAATGCAAGTACAGTCGATTGTATTGGCGAAGATATCACTTGCTTACTTATCCGTATCGGTAAAACGGCATTGGGGTGGAGAATGCGTCTGAACTGGTTACGTGAAATTTTGGCAAGTATAATCATGCGGATACATTTTATTCCTCCGCTAGTACTTCCTGCAGATCCACCTATGATCATGAGTATAGTTAATATACCGCCTGTAATGGGCAACCATGAAGTGTAGTCTTCTGTCGAAAAACCGGTAGAAGTTAGCAGGGAGATAACTTGAAATAAAGCTTTTCTGAGAGACTCTTCTAATGTTGAGCTTCCATTATAATGAAGTAAAGTTGTAATAATAAATGTGCTGATAGCAATTAATGATATATAAAAGCGAAATTCTGTATCGTGTATTAGTTTTTGAAACTTTTTATTAATCACCAGTAGTAGAAGCGTGAAGTTAATACCGGAAATTAGCATGAAAATGCAAAGTACATATTCTATATAGGGCGAGTGATAGTAAGCGATGCTTGTCTGCTTTGTAGAAAAACCTCCGGTACCACTTGTTGAGAATGCATGGCAAATGCTGTCGAACCAGTTCATACCGCCAAACATTAACAACGTAAAGAGTAGAGCTGTTACACCGGTATAGAGGCACCATATCCATCGTGCGGTGACACCTGCACGTGGGTGGATTTTATCATGTACCGGTCCGTTGGCTTCTGCTGCAAAGACCAAGAGTCCACTAATTCCAAACAATGGCAGGATTGCTATTGTGAACATGATTATTCCCAATCCTCCTATCCACAATGTCATGGATCTCCAAAAGAGGAGTCCGTGAGGCAGTGCTTCTATGTTATCGATAATGGTGGCTCCGGTACTGGTGAAACCGGATATTGATTCGAAAAAAGCATTGGTTATATTCGGTACGTATCCGCTTATGTAAAATGGAAGCATCCCGAACAGGGAGAATGCAATCCAAGCAAAAGTTACCAATACATATCCGTCACGTCTGTCTAACTGACGGCTTCCACCTTTGCCAAGAATTAATAATAAGATGCTTACTATTTCAGTGATGCCGGCTGAAAAAAGAAACGCCGTGAGGTCATTTTCACCGAAATGAAAAGATACAAGTGAGCAGAGTAATAGCATTACAGTCTCAAATTGTAATAGAATGCCTATAATCCGAGTTATAGTTTTGATATTAATCATTTCAACTGTTAATTGAAATATTTCTCAATCTTTTTGATCATCATGCTTAGGCAGAAGACAACGACGTGATCTCCCGCCATTATCTGAGTGTTTCCGGTTACAACAATACCTTTGCCATTTCTTACCAGTCCTCCGATAGTTGTTCCTTTCGGTAATCCGAGGTCTTTCACCATGTGTCTGGTGATGAATGATTTCTCTTTCACAGTGAATTCCGCTACGTCGGCATTGGCGAAGGTCAGGCATTTTACGTTACTTACATCGGCATCCAGCATCATCTGGTAGATATGGCTGGCAGTAATCATCTTTTTATTGATCACCGTACCAATATCAAGGCTCTCCGCCATTCCTATGTAATCAATATTTTCCACTTCCGCAACGGTCTTCCTTACTCCCATGCGCTTGGCTGCAAGGCAGGCTAGAATGTTGGTTTCCGAGTTCCCGGTGAGGGCGACAAATCCTTCCGTTCTTTTCACTCCTTCCTGCAGAAGCAAATCAGAGTCACGACCGTCTCCATTGATAATCATTGTTTTGTCATCCAAAAGCTCGGTGAGCCGGTTGCAGCGGTTGAGATCTTGTTCCACCACCTTAATCTGCATATAGTCCGGAGCATATTCGGCTGTGCGAACAGCAATGCGACTTCCTCCCATTATCATTACATTGCGTACATCAGCATAATCTTCTTTACCTACAATCTTTTGAATATATGGAATGTACTCGTGTGTGGTGGTGAAATATACGATGTCATAGAGTTTGAGTATATCATTTCCTCTGGGGATGAGTGTCTCATTTCCACGTTTAATGGCAACGACATGATAGGGCTTATCGGAATTGCTGATCTGATATAAGGGCATATCCAGTATTTCCGCTTTCTCGCGCATCTTGACCCCTATCAATATAAGTGAACCGTTACAAAACTCCCACCATTGGCGGACCCAACTTCTTTTTATGGAAGATACGATTTCTTTAGCTGCAAGCATCTCCGGATAAATCAGAGAGTCTACGCCTAGGTTTTTGAAAAAGATGCTGTTTTTAGGTTCTAGGTATTCGTAGTTATCAATGCGGGCGACCGTCTTGTGTGCACCTAGATTATGAGCTAAAATGCAGGCGGTAATATTGCGACTCTCGTCGGGTGTTACGGCAATGAATAAGTCGGCTTTGTCAGTCCTAACTTCCTTAAGTCCTTTAATCGAAGTAGGAGAGGCTACTACGGTCATCAAATCGAAATTGGAACCTAGTGTACTCAATTTCTCTTCGTTCTCATCCATTAGGATGATGTCATGCTTTTCACGGGACAGTAATTTTGCGAGATGCGTTCCGACTGCCCCGGCTCCGGCAATGATAATTTTCACGTCATGATTACTTTTAATATACCGTCTTCATCCATTCCGCATAAGTGATGCAGTTCAGGTATGGTACCATGTTCTATGAACTTATCCGGTACACCAATGCGTGTGATTTGCGGGGTGTAACCGTGATCAGCCATGAACTCCAGCACTGCACTTCCCATGCCTCCTTTTATCACACCGTCTTCTACGGTGATAATGCGAGAGTATGTCTTGCCGATTTCTGTTAGCATGTCTTCGTCTAAGGGTTTTAAAAACCGCAAATCGTAATGGGCGATCGATATGCCTTTTTCGGCTTCGGCACGTTTAATAGCTTTGGATGCAGCATTCCCTATTGGTCCGATGGACACAACAGCCATATCTTTTCCATCTTTCAGTTTTCTTCCTTTACCTACAGGAACTTCCTCGAATGGGCATATCCATTCCCTCAATTGTCCTCTTCCCCGGGGATATCTTATGACGAATGGTCCTTTATCCGGTAGCTGTGCGGTATACATCAACCGGCGCAACTCATGCTCGTCCATAGGAGAGGAGATAGTCAGGTTGGGTATCGGTCGGAGGTAAGCCAAGTCGAACACACCATGATGTGTAGGTCCGTCTTCGCCCACCAAACCTGCGCGGTCGAGGCATAACACAACGGGAAGTCGCAAAATAGCTATATCGTGAATAACACTATCATAAGCCCGCTGTAAAAATGAAGAGTAGATATTGCAGAAAGGTTGCATACCTTCTTTCGCCATTCCTCCGGAGAAAGTAGCAGCATGACCTTCGGCTATACCCACATCAAAAGCTCTATCGGGCATTTCCTTCATTAAGATGTTCATCGAGCAGCCTGTCGGCATGGCAGGAGTGACACCGACTATCCGTGGATTTTTCTGCGCAAGTTCCACCAATGTCTTTCCAAACACATCTTGGTAAAGTGGTGGCTGATCGTGGGTATCCGGTGTATAACGTTCTCCGGTACAAGGGTCGAACTTTCCGGGAGCATGCCAGATTGCAGCATTCTTCTCGGCAGGTTCAAAGCCTTTTCCTTTTGTAGTATGCAAATGAAGGATCTTGGGACCTTTCATATCTTTTATACCTTTCAGAATACGGGCGAGGTTCTTAACGTCGTGTCCGTCTATCGGGCCGAAGTAACGAATATTCATTCCTTCAAAGATATTTTGCTGTTGAGCAGCAATCGATTTCAAGCTATTGGCAAACCGGATTAAAGCTTTGCGGCGCTCTTCGTTTAATAACCCCATTTTGAAAAGCAGTCGGGAAGCTTTAAAACGAAGAATATTATAGCGGTTCGATGTGGTGAGATTAAGTAGATATTGCTGCATTCCACCTACACTACGGTCTATCGACATGTCATTATCATTCAAGATGATGAGCATGTTATTCGGAGTGGATGAAGCATTGTTCAACCCTTCAAAAGCTAGTCCGCCGCTCATTGACCCGTCACCGATGATTGCTATAACGTGTCGGTCGGTTTCACCTTTTTGCGCAGCGGCAACCGCCATGCCCAAAGCCACGGAAATGGAGTTGGAAGCATGTCCACAAGTGAAAGTATCATATTCACTTTCTTCGGGTGAAGGAAAAGGACGGATACCTTTGAATTTACGGTTGGTCGAAAATATTTCCCGTCTTCCCGTAAGTATTTTATGCCCATAAGCCTGATGTCCGACATCCCATACAATCCTGTCGTATGGAGTGTTGAACACATAATGCAAAGCAACAGTCAATTCTACTGTACCCAAGCTGGCACCGAAATGCCCAGGGTTGCACGAAAGTTCTTTTATAATGTCTTGCCTTAATTCATTGCATACTTCCGGAAGTTGTTCCACATTAAGCTGGCGCAGGTCTTCAGGATAGGAAATGGAATTTAGCAAGTTATATGCACTTAATTCTTTATTCATTCCCGTAATAGAGATTACAAACTGCAAAAATAGCAAAAGAAAAGAGATGGTTATGTTATTTCATATGTTTTTTGGCATGTTTGTATGGATTCCCAATCCATTTCACTTTGTTTCTCCCCTATGGTTTTTTTGCGTATTTTAATTGCACCAATTGCACTAATTGACTTAATGACTTGATATAATGAACGTTACAAGGGTGTAATTAAGCGAAACAGCAGGGTGCAATTAAATTTAATTGCACCCACTGTTTTATACTCATTTTAGCCGGTTGTTTTTACTAAATATCTCTTTGTTATTAGTCTATATTTATAACTGTATGATCTTACATCTAAACATGTGCCGGATATACTTCTTATCCCTTATAATGCTGCTTTCTTTTCGTATTATACCCATTTTGTTTTTTATCAATAGCGCATCTATACTGTTTACCCACAACTGTGACTCACGTGCTTCACAACTGTGGTTCATGTTACCCACAACTGTGGGTAACATGAACCACAGTTGTGGGCAAGCAATATGTAAGGAATTAAGTGTGAATAATGAAGTAAGATAAAAGGGTAAAAGCAGAGTGCTTTTAGAGATAAAGCAGCCCTAAACAAGCCTTAAAAGAGTCGTAAAAAAGAGCTGAATATTGACCTAAATAACTACTTTTATCCGTTTACTTTCTTATAATCGGCAAGAAAAGTAGCCAATCCGCTATCCGTAAGTGGGTGTTTTAATAGTCCTTTGATGGCGGAAAGCGGGCAAGTCGCCACATCGGCACCGACTTCTATGCATTGAATGATATGTTGCGTGCTACGAATTGAAGCGGCCAATACCTGTGTTTTCATGCCGTATGTGGCATACATGTCTACTATTTTTCGAACCAACTCTATTCCGTCGCTGGAAATGTCGTCAAGACGTCCTACAAATGGAGAAACGTATGTCGCACCTGCTTTTGCTGCCAATAAGGCCTGACCGACTGAGAACACCAGCGTACAGTTTGTACGAATCCCTTTCTTGGCAAAGTACCTGATTGCTTTGATACCATTCTCAATGCAGGGAACTTTCACCACAATGTTTTTATGCAGAGCGGCAAGTTCTTCCCCCTCGCGAATCATGCCTTCATAGTCCGTTGCAATAACTTCGGCACTGACATCTCCATCTACTATGCTGCAGATCTTTAAATAGTGCTTTTGCTGATTTTCTACGCCTTTAATACCTTCTTTTGCCATTAATGAAGGATTTGTAGTTACTCCGTCCAATACGCCCAAATCGTTTGCTTCACGAATTTGGTCCAGGTTGGCTGTGTCAATAAAAAATTTCATGTTATATTATTTTTAAGGTGATTATCTTCTTATTGCGGGGATTGGCATCTATACTAACAACTAGGATTATAGAATGTTTTCCATTTATTTTTATCATTTTATTATACTTAAATAAAGAGAAATATACCTGATGAAAGAACGTGCTTTTTTTGTCATAAAATTCTTATATGCTTATTGTCTCCAATAAACGTGTTGTGAACTTATTTCTTTGTTCAAACGTTTTATTTGTGAGTTTAAAATGATTCGTTTTTGAGTATTTATAAAAACTATTTTAGTAGGATTTATATTACTTTCAGGTATCAGTGCTTTTGCTAAGCAGAAGCATTCGTTAAAAGGAATAGTTATAGATACAGGAGACCGAATTCTAATCCCTTACGTCAATGTAGTAATAAAGGGTACTACCAACCTAGGATTAATACATTTTAATTATGAAAATATTATTAACGGGTGCTACCGGTTACATAGCTCAACGTCTCCTTTATGTGCTTGTTGATCAAGGGCATAATATCGTTTGTTGTGTAAGGGATACTAAAAGATTCCATATTGTAGCCGAATGGCAAGAACAGGTAAGAGCTATCCAGGTTGACTTTCTGAAGCCTGATACTTTATCACTTATACCCGATGACATTGATGCGGCTTATTACCTGATCCATTCCATGGCTTCCCCTTCGGGCGATTTTTTATCTATGGAAAAGCAGTCGGCTCATAACTTTGTCTGCGCCTTGGAAAAAACCAAAGCGCAACATATTATCTATTTAAGTGGCATAGTGAATGACGAGCATTTATCAAAACATTTGCAATCGAGAAAAAATGTAGAAGAAATTTTATTTGCAGGTAAGATTCCGTTGACTACATTGAGAGCTGGTATTATTATAGGTTCAGGGAGTGCATCTTTCGAAATAATGCGTGATTTGGTCGAGAAATTGCCTGTAATGATTGCTCCCCGTTGGCTCAAGACCAAGTGCCAGCCGATAGCAATACGCAATGTCATTCAAATACTGTCGCGCGTTCCTTTACTGAAAGAGACTTACCGTCAGAGTTTCGATATCGGAGGGCCCGACATACTTACATTCAAAGAAATGCTATTGCTGTTTGCCCAGGTCAGAGGACTTAAACGGTCTATTTTTGTTGTCCCTGTCATGACACCTAAACTTTCGTCCTATTGGCTTTATCTTGTTACTTCCACTAATTTCTCACTGGCTCAGAATCTGGTAAAAAGTATGAAAGTGGAAGTCATCTGTAAACCAAATAAGTTAAATGAATTATTAGGCATACAGCCCATTACCTACAAAGAAGCTATAAAGATGGCTTTTGATAAAATAGATCAAAACAGGGTTTTATCGAGTTGGACTGATGCTCTTTCGAGCCGCACGTTGAACGATGGGATAGATGCCCATATTACCGTACCGACCATGGGATGTCTGAAAAATATGCAAATCGTGCAATTAGAGAACCCTGAACTTGCTCTGCAAAACATTTGGAAGATAGGAGGAAGACATGGTTGGTATTATGCCGATTGGCTTTGGAATTTGCGTGGGTTTGCTGATAAACTGGTAGGAGGTATCGGCATACGCCGCGGGCGTAAAAATGATACTGAAATAAGTGCGGGTGAATCTCTTGATTTTTGGAGAGTCTTATTGGCAAGTAAGAAACAAAAGCGATTATTGCTCTATGCTGAAATGAAACTGCCCGGCGAAGCATGGCTCGAATTTAAAGTCACTTCCAATAATGAACTCGTGCAAACAGCAACCTTTCGTCCGTTAGGGCTGTGGGGAAGGCTATATTGGTATATGTTGTTTCCTTTTCACGCTTTTATCTTTAGAGGGATGGTTCATAATATTGGGGTGTAGAAGAATTTAGTAAAGTATCAGCATCGACCTTTTTATTGCCCCGTAATTGTAGAGAGCGAATAACTCTCTTAATCTTTCAATGCTTTTTGGTATACCTCCAATGCTCGGTTTCTAGCAAAGTCGTGGTCGACTATAGGTTTGGGGTACTTGTTGGTATTGATTTCGGGAATCCATTTCTGTATATATTTTCCGTCTTTATCAAATTTCAATGCTTGCAGTTCAGGATTGAAAATTCTGAAATAAGGAGCTGCGTCGCATCCGCTTCCGGCAGCCCATTGCCATCCTCCATTGTTTGCCGAGAAATCGAAATCAAGTAACTTATTCGCAAAGTAGTGCTCTCCCCATCGCCAATCAATTAATAAATGTTTTGCTAAAAACGATGCGGTAATCATTCTTGCCCTATTGTGCATAAATCCGGTAGCATTGAGTTGGCGCATTCCGGCATCTACAAATGGATATCCGGTTTTGCCCTCACACCATGCCTTGAAATCATCTTCATTGTTTCGCCAAGCTATATCATCATATTTTCTTTTGAACGAATATCCATCGGCAATGTGAGGGAAATGCCATGTGATGGCAAAATAGAATTCACGCCATATCAGTTCGTTCAGAAATATATCGCTAAGCTTGTATGCTTTGGAAACCAGTTTTCTGATACTGATTGTGCCAAATCGAAGGTGTATGCTCAAACGAGATGTTGCTTCGAGAGCAGGATAGTCGCGATAAATGTTGTAATTCTGTATAAGCTGCTCATTGATTTCACTACTAGGGAAAGTTATACGACTACTTTCGTACCCCAATTCAGATAATGAGGGACAGTCCGGATATTCAAAGTGTACAAAATTATTAAAGTATACTTCGCAATTATATGGTATGATATGCTCGGGTTTGAAGCAACTATTCCATTTTCTACTATAGGGAGTAAATACGGTATATGGTGCACCATCGTCTTTTAAAATATCGTCCTTGCTAAATATTACCTGATCCTTACAGGTATGAAATTGAATTTCTTTTGCATTCAACAGTCTTTCTATTTCAGCATCTCTTTTACGTGCCAAAAGCTCATAATCTTCATTCGCATATACGGCTTTTACAGAATAATTATCTGTGATTTGTTTGAAAAATTCGCAGGGAGTGCTATGTGTTACAATTATAGAGCTATTCAAACGTTGTAGTTTTGTTTTCAGCGAAATTAATTGCTTATGGATAAATTCTACCTGAGCATTTTTCCCTTTTTCAAATTGATTGAGAATATTTTTATCAAAAATAAATATTGGTAATACTTGGTATCCGCTTGTCAAAGCCCTAAAAAGAGCAGCGTTATCTTCTAATCTCAGGTCCCGGCGAAACCAAAAAATGCAAATTTCTCTTTTTGTATCAAACATGGTAGAAGTTTAAGATTTTACTTAAATAAGCATAGGTAATTTATATACAGATGTATAATTACTTTGTTGCAGTTTCAAATACAGTATTATGCAATAGTAGTTCTTTTAGGTGATAAATACAATAAATAAAACAACAAAATCGTTTGCTTCACGAATTTGGTCCGGGTTGGCTGTCTCAATAAAGAATTTAATCTGCTGCCAGTTAAAAAAAAGAATGAATTGTTTTTTTCTTAAAAAGAGAAGGTGGGAAATATTATAAATTATCGATATATTTCTTACCTTCATCTAAAATATATATTTATAGCCGCGATGAAACATTATCTTGTATTTTTTATTTTACTTATAACTGTTTGTTGTTCATCCAACAACAGTCATGACAAAGACAAAGGACAAAGCAAAACAGCTCAAAATCCTACGAAATTGTTTAAGCTGCCGGTAATACCGTCAACCCTTCAAACCCCCGAAGCGCGTGGTAACTATCTATCGGAGCATTATTGGGATAACTTTAACTTTGCAGATACCAGTTCTATTCACCGGCCGGAAATCGGAGAGCAGGCGTGGGTGGATTATCTTGATTTTCTTAAAACCGCACCTGTGCCTACAGCACAAAAATCAATATCCAAGTTCTTCAAAAAAGCTGAAGCAAATAAAAAGGTATATGACTATTTCACAAAAATGGCTGATAAGTATCTTTACGATCCCAATTCACCCATGCGAAATGAAGAATTATACATTTCTGTTTTAGATGCAATGTTAAATTCGCCGTTGCTAAGTGATATTGAAAAAATCAGACCGCAAGAACGCCGGAAAATGGCGGAGAAAAACAGAATAGGAAGGCGGGCGACTAATTTCCGCTACACCTTATCTTCGGGGCAAAATAAGACTCTTTATGACATTAAATCGGAGTATACTATTTTATTCATAAATAATCCCGGTTGTCATGCCTGTGAAGAGACTATTGAAGCTTTAAAAGGTTCAGTTGTTATCACCCGGAATATTAATATGGAAAAACTCGCCATCCTTTCAGTCTACCCCGACGAAGATCTTGCAGAATGGCAAAGGCATTTGAATGCTTTCCCCAAAGAGTGGATATGTGGCTATGATAAAAAACTCTCCATTCGAAATCAGAATTTATATGATTTGAAAGCAATACCCACTCTATATTTGTTAGATCAAAATAAAACAGTATTATTGAAAGATGCTACTGTGAACGAAATAGAAATGGTTTTAGCACAAGGGCATTAATGACTCAGCTTTGTGGTAGTAATTATTTGCTTGCGAGTAAAGAATATATGGTAAAGTAGGAAAACTCCGAATGAAAAACGTATTTTTGTCTCGACCTGAGTGTAAGGTCTTTATTATGGCGTAGCAGGTAAATATTAGGATATTTTATTTGACTGCTTTTGCCTTATAGAGTGAGCTTAACTTGATCTAATAACACAAAAATACAGATATATGAAGTGCAACTATTTAATGACCGGTCTGTTGCTTCTTGGGGTGACGGCTTTTGTCCATGCTCAGCACACAGATGGTGTGAAAACCACTTTCCAAACTTCACGGGAGTGGAGGCCTACCATTGACAATCGCGCGGAAGCAGTAATGGTATATGGTGTGGGAGGTAATCCTTCGGATAAATCAAAGAGACCTTCTTTTGAAGAACGGGTTAAATCTTGGAAAGAGAAAGGATATATCGTTCATTTCATGACTGGTATTGCCTGGGGCGAATATCAGGATTACTTTACGGGTAAGTGGGATGGCAAGTGGCATTTGGATGAAGGACAGGTCACTCAAAAAGGTGATACTATCTGGCATGGACACATGGTTCCTTACATTGTTCCGTCAGAAAACTTTTTGAATTACCTGAAGGAAAAGCATATTAAAAGAGTGATTGACGCAGGTGTTCATAGTATCTTTATGGAAGAGCCTGAGTTTTGGGCAAGAGCCGGATATAGCGAAGCATTTAAAAAAGAATGGGAGAAATATTATGGCTTTCCGTGGCGACCTCAACATGAATCTCCCGAGAATACTTATTTGTCGAGTAAACTGAAATATCATTTATATTACAATGCTTTAAAGGAGATTTTTACCTTTGCTAAAGAGTATGGCAAGACAAAGGGAGTGGATGTGAAATGTTATGTTCCGACACATTCTTTAGTGAATTATTCTCAGTGGATGATTGTCAGCCCCGAAGCAAGTCTGGCGTCGCTACCTTGTGTCGACGGATACATCGCACAAGTATGGACCGGAACCTCGCGTGAGCCCAATTACTATAATGGGAAGATGCAGGAAAGAGTCTTTGAAACAGCTTATCTGGAATATGGTTCCATGGAGTCTATGACAGCTCCTACGGGAAGAAAGATGTTCTTCTTGACTGATCCGATAGAAGACTGGCCTCGTGACTGGAGCGATTATAAGAAGAATTATGAGGCTACTTTCACGGCTCAGTTGCTTTATCCAAATATTGCCAATTATGAAGTAATGCCTTGGCCCGAAAGAATCTATGAAGGATTATACCGCACCAGTGCCAACAGTAATCAGAAAGAGCGTATTCCCCGTTTTTACTCCACGCAGATGCAGGTAATGATTAATGCGCTAGGCAAAATGCCTTTGTCAAATAATAAACTAACGGGTAGTAGTGGAGTCAGCGTATTAATGGCGAATTCATTAATGTTTCAGCGGTTTCCTGTTCATAAAGGATATGACGACCCCCAGTTGTCCAATTTCTATGGTCAGGCTTTGCCTCTTCTGAAAAGGGGAGTGCCTGTTAAAACGGTTCATATCGAAAACTTGGAGTATAAAGAATCATTGGCTGATACCAAAGTATTGCTGATGTCTTATTCAAATATGAAGCCACTGGCTGCAAAGGCTCACCAATATATAGCTGAATGGGTGAAAAAAGGTGGGGTGCTGATTTTTAGTGGAACTGATAAAGACCCCTTCCAGACTGTCAGAGAATGGTGGAATACCGAAGGTAACAAATATGAAACGCCATCTGCTCACTTATTCCAACTGATGGGACTTTCCGGTACACCTCAGGAAGGGGAATATAAATACGGTAAAGGTACTGTATATATTGTACGTACCGATCCTAAAGATTATGTGTTAAAAGAAGGAGGTGACCAGATGTTTGTAGGTTTGGTAAAACGTATGTACGAGCAAAATGCTAAAGCCGGTAAGCTGGTGTCTAAAAACAATTTCTATTTGCAAAGAGGCGTATACGATTTAGCTGCGGTTCTGAAAGAAAGCGTGAGTAAAACCCCGTATGAAGTGAAAGGTTGCTTAATTGATTTGTTTGATCCCAAGCTACCTGTATACGATTCGAAAAAGGTCTATCCGGGAGAACAAGCACTATTGTTGAATGTGGAGCGTGTGAAAAATAAGAGCCACGCTCAGGTATTGGCGTCGGCCAGTAAAGAATATAATGAACAAAGAGCTAAAAATAGTTATAGCTATGTAGCTAAGAGTCCGGCTGAAACAACTAATGTTTCGAGAGTACTTCTTCCTGAATGCCCGAAGAGTGTCAAGATTAACGGGCGGGAAACTTTCAATGTTGAGAGCTGGAATGTGCGGAGTCACACTTATTTGATAGAATTTGAAAACTCTACGGAAGGAGTTTCCGTAGAGTTTCACTGGTAAAAGTTAAAACATGGGGCTATTTGCCCCATGTTTTGTTAGGTATGTTACCGAGCCACAATTCCAGCTTTCCGCCATTGGCAAAAGCAGAATGGGACAATTGATAAGAATTATACGGATTTCCGTTCAGTGCAGCTTTCTGAATGTAGCAATTCTCTTTGGAATTGTTGTATGTCACGATTTTAAAGGTTTTTCCTTTATAGTAATTGCCATCCAAATGAATAGTCACTTCGTCGAAAAGGGGAGAAGTGATGTCATAACAGGGAAGGCTCGAAGAACCACCGTCCAGACTGAATAATCCAAGAGCCATTAAAGCGCTGACACCTCCCATCTGTCCCTGATCTTCATCATTTTCGGTATAACCTCTTTCGGGAGTGATATAACTATAAGTTTGATCGTATACGCGGCGCACCCAATATTGAGTCATCCAAGGTTTACCTACATGGGCAAATACGTGGGCCGAAGAACAACCGGGTTGGTTGGCATAGCTGATACGCCCGAATAGGAAGTTTTTGCCAGTCGATTGTTCGAAGGCATAATTAAGTTTAGAGGCCAGGCTATCGCTTCCACCCATCATTTGAGCTAATTTCGGGATGTCATGCGACAATCCGAATGTAGCTTGCCAAGCATTGGCTTGCACAAATCCTTCTTCGGACATTGGATTGGTATGCAACCACTCACCATCTGCCTTCTTTGGCATTATTAAGCCTATACCCGGGTGGAAAGAAGCCGGCCATCCGGTGGCTCGTTTGGTGTAATATTTTTCATCTTTATACTTTTTCAAAGTCTTGGCCATCTGTCCTAAAGTCCAGTCTTCAAAACTCCATTGTATGGTAAGTCCTGCTTCATTAGGACAATAACCGTGCTTGATGTAGAAATCCAGCTCATCATTCATATCGAAAGCTTGCATACCTCCCTTTTCATGGTTTTTTTTCATAGCCTTATATCCTTCGGCGGGTTGCCACTTTTTATAGAGTCCCCGTTGAAAGGCACTTGTGATAAGCGGAGTGGCAGGGCATCCTGTCATGATATAGGTATAAGAACCTAAGGAAGGTCCGCGAGGCAATAACCCTCCATTTTTGTCATATTGGAGAAAGGAAGCTGAAAACTCATCGAGTACAGAAGGATAAGCTAGTCCCCAAAGTATGTTCAGATTCCATTGAGTCAGCCATAAGGCATCGGAGTTGTACATGTGGAACTTTACATTACCTTTTGAGTCTTTAGGAAGCATCCGGGCTTGGTAGCGTGGACCTATTGTGTGAATACGGGTCTTCGTCCCAATACGTTTGCCTCCTGTCAGATAGTCGGGATAGGCACCGTTATAATCGTCTATCTTGTGACGACCTAGTAGTACATGCCATAAGTCTGTATAGAATTTAATTCGTTGTTGGGGGCTACCGCCTTTTACTTCAATTTTGCCTAACCAATCGTTCCAAGTATCGAATGAATTCTTTTTTACTTCGTCGAAACTCCATTGAGCACATTCCTTATCGATATTTTCACGCGCATTATCCACACTTACAAAAGAAACTGAAGTTTTCATCAATAATTGCCCGCCGGCCTCCATTTGTCCGAAGTCGGCTTCCATTCCTGCTGTTAGTGATTGCTTGAAAGAAGAGCCGGGTATTTCGATCAAGTCAGGAGAACCTTGCATCTGCTTAATGTTATGCTCTTTTTTGTTTCCAAGCCAGCTGTTTAAATTCTGGAAAGGATGGTTGAAGCGTACCACAAAATAGACTCTTCCCACGTCTACTCCTCCCCATACACGCCCTGCTGTATCAAAATAGCCTGCTATTTCAGTGTCATTTACTTTATATGCGTGTGCATTAATCATCGTAGAAGTAGAGATATGCCCTCCCAGGCCTAGCAAAACTTTGGCTGATGTGTCATGAGAATAAGTCAAACGATAAAACCCTACTCTTTCTGTTACTGTTTGTTCTACCCAAAGCTGATATCTGTCCAGATAGAGGCGATGATAGCCCGGTTGTACTATCTCTCCATCGTGTGAGAACGGAGAACTCCAACCTTTTTCGCCATCTCCCGTTTCAACTTCTCCACTTACCGGCATCACGTTCAGACCCGAAATCATCCAGTCGTGTATCTGTGGAAAACCCAAGATGCGGGTTGAATTGTAATTATATCCACCACCGCCCTGGTTAATATTCCGGGTTAGAGGAGCGGCGCTAATCATGCCGAAAGGCAGGCTACCGGTCACAAAGAAGAAGTAGCGGCCCTTAGCTGTCTCTATGTAAGGGTTCACCCACGAAACATAATTTTGATATGACTCAGGTGAAGGATAAACCTCTACTTCGGATAATCCCAGATTGGTACCTTCTCCATCAGTTGCCTGAAAGCGAATCCACTGGACTTTTTTCGGGGAAAATTCAACCACCTTGGGGGCACCGTTGTCTGCAATCTGATTGACGGTGATACTGCTACCGTCGCTAAAGATCAGTGTACCGGCTGCCGTATGGCTTTCCTCACTAACTCTATCGTATAGAATTACTTTATTTACGTATACCGCGCTATCCCAATCCAATTGGAACCATGGGAATGGACGGACTCTTCCGCGTGTGTCGAGCTGGCTGTTAGAGCGCCATTCATTTTTGTTTAAAACTCGGGATACACCGTCGATAAGATGCGCTACTTCGTATTCCGGGGAGATTGCCGACGAACAGGTAACTTTGGCACACGGAGCAATGTTTTGCGGCGTGGCAAAGGCTGTTAGGGGAGAGAGTAATAGAAGGAAAAGCAATAGTGGTTTCATCTTGATTTATTAATAAGATTAATTATTTGCTATTTCGAGTGCAGGTATTGATGAAAAGTAGATGTTCCCCAAACCTTTATTAAGGTGAAATTTGCGAAGTCCTTTCAATATGTAAAGGGTTGAGAGTATTTGTAGTTGGACATTACGCAAGTTTCCATGATGTGATAAACCTGTAATCTTTTTTGAGTACTTGTCTCTCCATACGTTGATAAAAATATTTACACTATTTTGCGTAAAGAGTGTGAATATTAGAATAAAGATTCTGGTTAAAGAAAATATCTTTTTCATATTACAAAAAGTCTTCTGCAAAAGTAATTAATAACAAGGATTTTGAAACAAGTCTTTTCTGTTTAATTTCCATTTATATAAAGCATTGGGCAATGTAAGTTTTAAAAGAACTACTTTTAAAAACTTATATTACATTTCGATCTATTCTACGGCTTATTGCTATTGCAGTTAATATATTGTTGGGAAGTGAATGGATTTTGCTATATTCGCATGATATAAAATCATTCTGTATTATAGAAAATACAAGTTGCCTATGAACCTGACTACTCCAGTGGAATTTCCCGTCGCCTTTTCCCGTATGACCCATGCTGATGAACTCTTGTTGATGGGCTCTTGTTTTGCAACGCACATCGGGCGCTTGCTTAATGATGCTAAATTCCGTTGTGATGTAAATCCTTACGGAGTACTTTATAATCCGGCTTCCATTTCCACAGCTTTGCGTGAGATAATGGCAGGTAAGACATATAGCAAAGATGATTTGTTCTTCTATGGGGACTGCTGGCACAGTGCCATGCATCATGGAGATTTTTCTTCATCCGGCATTGAAGAAACTTTGTTCCGTATTAATGATCGTATAAACCAGGCACACCAAAGAGTGGATTCGTTGCACTATTTGTTGATTACTTTTGGCACGGCATGGGTGTATGAACAGAAAGATAATGGCAATATTGCCAGCAACTGCCATAAACAACCCGAAACTTTGTTTACCCGCCGTAAACTTTCGGTAGAAGAGATTGTGGAAGATTATACTTCACTAATAGCCGAATTGAAACTGATAAATCCATCTTTAAAGCTTCTTTTCACGGTAAGTCCCATTCGTCATGTGCGTGATGGAATGCATCAAAACCAACTCAGCAAATCGACTTTATTGTTAGCTATAGATACCCTTCAAGAAAAATTTTCCGAGAATATCAGCTATTTCCCAGCTTATGAAATAGTTCTTGATGAACTGCGCGATTATCGCTTTTATGCCGAAGACATGGTACATCCGTCGAACTTTGCTGTAAAGTATGTTTGGGAGAAGTTTATAGAATATTGTATAGCAACCGAATCGTTAGAAATTATGAATGAAAGTGAGAATATACGTAAGGCCTTGCAACATAAACCTTTCCATCCGGAGTCGTTCCAGTATAAAAGTTTTTTAGGACAAATTGTGTTAAAAATAGATCGACTTAATAAAAAATATCCGTACTTAGATTTTCAAAACGAGAGAGAAATATGTCTTATACGATTGAATCAATTTCCGAAAGGATAGGTGCACAACGTGTGGGGGACACGCTTGCAACTATTGACTGGCTATTGACAGATAGCCGTTCCTTGTGTTTTCCCGAAGAAACATTATTTTTTGCTTTGACCACAGTGCGTAGTGATGGTGCCCGATATATTGCGGATCTCTATTCGCGGGGTGTACGCAATTTTGTAATTAGTGAAGCGACTTCAATAGATACTCAACGGGATTCTTTTAGTTTTGATTATTATAAAGATGCTAATTTTCTGATAGTAGGCAATGTGCTAAAAGCTTTGCAAAAGCTCGCGGAATTACATCGTGAACAATTCCAAATTCCGGTAATTGGTATTACCGGAAGTAATGGTAAAACAATTGTAAAAGAGTGGTTGCATCAGTTACTTAGTCCTGATCATGTGATTAGTCGTTCTCCACGAAGTTACAACTCTCAAATCGGTGTTCCGTTATCCATTTGGCAAATGAATGAGAGTTCACAATTAGGCATTTTTGAAGCCGGTATATCCGAGCCTGGAGAAATGCGTGCATTGCAAACTATAATTCGTCCGACAATAGGGATATTAACGAACATAGGTGGAGCACATCAGGAAAATTTTTCTTCTTTGCAGGAAAAATGCATGGAAAAACTGAGTTTGTTCAAAGATTGTGATGTGATTATTTATAATGGCGACAATGATTTTATGAGTAACTGCGTGGCGCAAGCTATGCTTAGCGCTCGTGAAATAGCATGGAGCCGGAAAGATGCCGAACGCCCTTTATATATAAGCAAAGTTTTGAAGCAAGACGATTGTACTGTTATATCCTATCGCTATCTGGGCATGGAAAACACCTTTACTCTGCCTTTCATTGATCAAGCTTCTATTGAAAATGCACTCAACTGCCTCGGAGCGTGTGTTTATCTGATGCTTTCACCCGAGGATATTAGCAAACGGATGGCGAAGCTTGAACCCGTAGCGATGCGCTTGGAAGTCAAAGAGGGGAAAAATGGATGTCTGTTGATTAATGATAGTTACAATTCCGATCTCGCTTCTTTGGATATTGCACTGGACTTTTTGTACCGTCGTTCTTTGTCAAAAGGACTGAAACGTACCTTGATCCTTTCCGATATATTGGAAACGGGACAGTTACCTCCTGATTTGTATAGACAGGTTTCGCAGCTGGTCAACAATCGTGGTATCGAACGAATTATCGGTGTTGGACATGAAATTGCGTCATGCGAAACATGCTTTAATATTGAAAAGATATTCTATCCGAATACTGAAGCCTTATTGATTGCTGTCAGTCATGGAGACTTACGTTTAGAAAATGAAATCATTCTTATAAAAGGGGCACGTCGTTTCGGGTTTGATGCTTTGACGGAACTTTTAGAGAAAAAAGTCCATGAAACGATCCTCGAGGTGAACCTCGGAGCCATGATTGCCAACTTGAACTATTATAGGAGTAAGTTGAAGAAGGAGACAAAGATGGTTTGCATGGTGAAAGCTTCTGCTTACGGAGCCGGGTCGTATGAAATAGCCAAGACTTTACAAGAACATCATGTCGATTATCTAGCCGTAGCTGTGGCGGATGAAGGTTCCGAATTACGTAAAGCGGGTATCACTGCCAGCATTATTATTATGAATCCTGAAATGACGGCATTCAAGACTATGTTCGATTATAGCCTTGAGCCCGAAGTTTATAGCTTTCATTTACTCGAGTCACTCATTCGTGAAGCGGAAAAGGAAGGTATTACGAATTTCCCTGTTCATATTAAATTGGATACCGGAATGCACCGTTTAGGCTTTTCTTCGGAAGACATGCCTCGCCTGATTGAACGGTTGAAAGGACAGAATGCTGTCATTGCACGTTCTGTTTTCTCTCACTTCGTGGGTAGTGATTCACCTAAGTTCGATGATTTTACCCGTCAGCAATTCGAAATGTTCGATCTCGCTTCTTTAACCTTGCAGGCTGCATTCCACCATAAAATCATACGGCATATTTGTAATTCGGCTGCCATAGAACGTTTTCCTGAGAAACAACTTGATATGGTGCGCTTGGGGATAGGTTTATATGGTGTTAGTCCTATTGATAATACGATAATAAACAATGTCAGTACTTTGCGTACGACTATTCTACAAGTACGTGATGTTCCTGCCGAAGACACGGTAGGTTATAGTCGCAAAGGGTTGTTAAAGCGTCCATCGCGTATAGCTGCCATACCTATAGGATATGCAGACGGGTTGAATCGCCATTTAGGGAACGGACATGCTTATTGTCTGGTGAATGGAATGCGTGCTCCCTATGTGGGTAATATATGTATGGATGTTTGTATGATTGATGTGACCGATATTAATTGCGCAGAGGGGGATTCTGTTGAAATCTTCGGTGATCATTTGCCGATAACAGTCCTCTCCGATGTGTTGGGTACTATTCCTTATGAAGTGTTGACAAGCATATCGACACGCGTGAAGAGAATCTATTTTCAGGATTAAAAAGAGAAGAGCTATACTTTTGTTGTTTTCTTTTGTGATTTGATTACTTTTAGTCTATCTTCTGTTGTCCATTCATAATAAAACTCTATTTTTGTAGCCAAATTAAAGAACAAGTACTATGACAAATTTACTTTTATTGGGCTTTTTGCCTAGCGGATCCGAATGGATCATTCTCGCTGCTCTCATTTTATTATTCTTCGGTGGAAAAAAGATTCCGGAATTGATGAAAGGACTTGGAAAAGGAGTGAAAAGCTTTAAAGAAGGTGTAAACGAAGCTAAAGACGAAATCAATAAGGCTAAGGAAGATTTGGATAAACCGGCTGATAACGCAGCTAAAAAAGAATAAGATTATCCGCGCTTCACGGATTTATTTTCTATGCATGATGTCAATTTGAGTATCCTTCTGTAGTATGGCTGAAAAAGAACTGACCTTTTGGGATCATTTGGATGAACTGCGATGGGTGCTTATGCGCATACTCGTGGTGTGGTTTGTGTTGGCGGTAGGCTATTTTATAGCCATGCCATGGCTTTTTGATAAAGTGATATTGGCGCCATGCCATAACGACTTTGTTTTTTACGATGTCTTGCGTTATGTAGGTCAGGTTTTTCACATGGATGATGATTTCTTTACGCAAGACTTTCATGTCAAGCTGATTAATATAAATCTGGCTGCTCCTTTCTTTATTCAGATATCCACAGCTTTTTGGATGTCGGTGGTTACTGCTGCTCCTTATCTGTTTTTCGAAATCTGGCGTTTTATCAGCCCGGCTTTATATCCAAATGAACGTAAAGGGGTTATGAAAGCATTGTGGATTGGTACGGTGATGTTTTACGTCGGGGTATTGCTGGGTTATTTTATGGTTTATCCTCTAACACTCCGTTTCTTGGCCACTTATCAGTTGAGTGTGGAAGTAGAGAACCAAATATCTCTGAATTCCTATATTGATAATTTCATGATGCTGGTTCTTTGTATGGGACTGGCTTTCGAATTACCTTTGGTCACTTGGCTACTTTCGTTGATGGGCATTGTGCATAAATCTTTTCTGCGCAAGTACCGTCGCCATGCTGTCATTATTATTGTTTTTGTGGCAGCGGTTATTACACCTACGGGTGATCCTTTTACATTGACTGTGGTTTCGGTTCCTCTTTACCTGCTCTATGAGTTGAGCATCCTGATGATAAAGGATAAGAAAACGGATATAAATGAGACAGCTGATTAATCATTTTACTGACGACGACTTGTACAAGTTCACAATGTGCTGTGCGGTTATCGACAATTTCCCCAGGGCACAGGTGAAATATTCCTTTACCGACAGGGACAATACGGTATATCCTGCCGGATTTGACTGTGAATTGATGAAACAGATTGCCTTGCTTGAGCGGGTTATTATCACCGATGAAGAGATTGACTTCATGATTCGGAAATGTTATTATATTCCTCATTGGTTTTACAAGTATCTGAAAGGATATCGTTTCAATCGTAAATGGGTAAAGGTTTCGCAAGATGAAGAAGGGCATTTGCACGTGGAGTTTGAAGGAAGTTGGGCTGATACGATATTATTGGAAGTAAAAGTCCTAGCCATTATCTCTGAACTTTATTATATTATGACCGGAGAATGTCGTCGTTTTGATTACGTTGATTATTATCAAAGATCATATACCAAGGCACAGCGTCTCCTTGAAACGGGTTGTATATACAGTGACTTCGGGACTCGGCGGCGGGCTTCTTTTGAAGCCGAAGACACAGTTGTCAGAGCTATGAGAGATTGCTACGATAGCCGCCAGTGGGAGGGGAAATTCGTAGGTACGAGCAATGTCTATTTTGCTATGAAGTATGATTTGTTGCCGGTAGGGACTATGGCACACGAATTTATCTGTGCAATAGGGGGTATGTATGGAGCTCCCATGGCCAATCATATTGCAATGAATTCGTGGCGAAACACTTTTCGAGGTGCACTGGGAACGTATCTGTATGATAGTTTTGGCTGGGATATCTTCAGTCTCAATTTTTCGGAAGACTTTGCAAATCTCTTTAAAGGACTTAGAATAGATAGTGGCGACAATTATGAGCAATTGCAAAAGATTGTAGCAAAATACAAGTCGTTCGGGATAGACCCCAAGTCGAAACAAGTCACTTTTAGTAATGCTCTTAATACAGAGACAGCTATAGAAATACAGCAATATGCAAAAGATTATTGTCAGCCCTCATTTGGTATAGGGACACATTTTACAAATGATTTCGAAGGTGTAAAACCGATGAATATTGTGATCAAACTTGTAGCGGCAAAGATCACCGAATTATGGACTTTTTATAATGATACTTGTAAAATAAGCGAAGATAAAGGTAAACATACCGGTAAACCTGAAGTTATCAAACGCTTCATGGAGACCCTAAATATAAATGTGGAATGATATAAAAGCGATAATATCATTTCTTAGTTTACAAATCTTTTGCTCATGACGAGTGTTAGGCGATAATCTTTTATCTTTGTTCTATGAATAATGAGGTACAAGAAAATTACGCTCTATTGTCTGCCCTCATACGGCAGAAAGATCTTCCACTCATACCTGTATATCGCCAATTCCGTGGATTATTGGAGCACCTCTGTCGCACACAAATTCCCGAAGGCAACCTGCAATTCACCGACTTGTCTGCGCGTATCAGCTTCGTGTCGTCGAAAATAAATCTTTCCGTTCCCGAGCAAAACCGTCTTCATACGGTCCGGTTAACGTCGAATGTCCTATTGAATGGCGAAGGAAACTTTTCTTCTGAAGTTGTGCTTCGGGATGCCAAAACGCTGGCATTTTTTATTAAAAAATTAAGTGGTGAAGAAATTCCTGACGAACTTTATCATTTGCTTCCAAGGGCGGATGCAACTTATCTTGTCAACCCTCCTACAAGTGAGAGAGTAAAGCAGATGCGTGTCTGTTTTCAATATTCGGATGAGCAATATCTTTATGTACGCCCCTCGGAAACGATTTCCGATGACTTTCTAAAGGTTCGTTATAATATTCCTCAGATTAATGAAGAGTTTAGTGAAACCTGCAAAATATTATGGAAACATGCCCAATTGAACTTATTGGATGTTTCCATTGACCGGAATGGTATTCTAACCCCTTCTTTCATTATACTGGAACCTGATTACCTGATTGATATCAGTTCGTTGGCTGAATGCTTTAGAGAGTATGGACATCATCCTGCTAATTATTTATTAGCGCGTTTTCAGAGTCCTGATAATACGCGACCGCTTTTGTTGGGTAATATTGCCAATCTCTTTTTGGATGAATGGATTCATTCGAAAACGGAGCCTGACTATATGGCTTGTATGAAAAAGGCATTTCGTACTTACCCCATAGAATTGGCTGCATGTCCGGACTTACTTGATCGCCAGAAGGAAAAAGCGTTTTTCGATGACTGTAAACGTCATTTCGAGCATATTCGTGCTACTGTGCAGGATACTTTTTCAATGCCCGGTTATGATCTTGATAAAGCGAATGCCGTGCTCGAACCCTCATATATTTGCGAAGCTTTAGGATTGCAAGGGCGTTTAGATTATATGCAGCAAGATATGTCCGCCTTTATAGAAATGAAATCGGGAAAAGCCGATGAATATTCCATACAGGGCAAGGTTGAACCTAAGGAAAATAACAGGGTGCAAATGCTGTTGTATCAGGCTGTGTTGGAATATTCCATGGGGATGGATCATCGCAAAGTCAGAGCCTATTTGCTGTACACCCGTTATCCTTTGTTATATCCAGCCCGTTCTTCCTGGGCTATGGTTCGCCGTGTGATGGATGTTCGTAACCGTATTGTTGCTACGGAATATTCCATTCAGTTGAGAAATGCGATATCCTATACTGCGGAACGTTTGGAAGAATTAGATCCGGAAGTTTTGAATGAGCGTCAACTGGATAATATACTTTGGAAAAGGTATCTTTACCCATCAATCTATAAGGTTAAAGAGCGTATAGAGGCGCTTTCCTCTTTGGAGCGAAGCTATTTTTATTCACTTTATAATTTCATAACCAAAGAGCTCTATACTTCAAAGACAGGTGATGTGGATCGTGAAGGTTGCACCGGGGCATCTTCTCTTTGGCTTGCTACTTTGGATGAAAAATTGGATGCGGGAGAAATTATATACGATCTCCGGATTAAAGAGAGCCATGCTACTAAAACCCATAAACCTTTTATCACACTCACCCGGATTTCACAAAATGCAGTTGCTGAAAAGACTTTGAATCTTCAGCTTCAGACTGAAATACAATCTACACAGGATCAAGATCGTGCTACAGTTCGATTAAAACCAAAATATTCATCGGCTATAGAAGAGCCTGTGACATTACCGAACTTTCGTGAAGGTGATGCTATTGTATTGTACGAGCGGAATAAGTCTACAGATAATGTGACCAATAGAATGGTGTTTAAAGGCAATATAGAACGGATGGATAACGACGATATACGTGTCCGGCTCCGCGCTTCCCAGCAAAATATTGCCGTGCTACCTGAAAATAGTTATTATGCTATTGAACATGACTATATGGATACTGCATTTAGAGGTATGTATAATGGACTTGCCAATTTTCTTTCAGCAAATAAAGACAGACGCGATTTATTGCTTGCACAGCGTGAACCTCAGTTTGACCGGGAGCTTGATCCCAAAATAGAATCAGTTACGAACGATTTTGAACGTGTGATATTGAAGGCTCGTGCAGCAAAAGACTTTTTCTTATTGGTTGGACCTCCCGGAACAGGTAAGACATCACACGCTTTGCGTGGAATGGTTGAAGCTTTTCACTGTGAGGAAAAACAATTGCTATTACTATCATATACCAATCGTGCTGTCGACGAAATTTGTAAGGCTTTGGTCGGTATAACTCCCGAGCTTGACTTTATCCGCATAGGTAACGAACTGTCTTGTGAGCCTGCCTACCGAAAATATCTAATAGAAAATGTTCTGGATTTATGTTCTACCCGCCGTGAAGTACAGAAGCGTATTCAAAAATGTACGGTGTTTGTCGGAACGGTTGCTACACTTTCTTCTAAAACAGAAATATTCAGGCTGAAAACTTTTGATGTGGCAATTATAGATGAGGCTACACAAATACTCGAGCCACAATTGCTAGGTTTGCTATGCCACCGGACTGATGCCGGGAAAAATGCTATTGGTAAATTTATACTTATCGGAGACTATAAGCAGTTGCCGGCGGTAGTGCTACAGTCTGATGAACAATGTGAGATATATGACAATTCTTTAAGAGAGGCAGGTTTGGTAAATTTAAAAAATTCTCTCTTCGAAAGGTTGTATAAAACAGTTTCTTCAAATGCTCATGCTTGTGATATGCTTTGTAAGCAAGGACGTATGCATCCGGTGATCGCTTCGTTTCCAAATAAAGCGTTCTATGGAGGTAGATTAAAATCAGTCGGTCTTCCTCATCAACAACAGTCTTCCATTCCAACATTAGCTAGTAGTGGGCAGGATGTGTTTGAAGAAAGATTACTTCACCGAGTTTCGTTTATTCCTTCGGTTCCCGAATCATTTATCTGTTCTCCAAAAGTGAATCATTCCGAAGCTATTATTGTAGCTCATTTGGCTAAGGCTGTTTATCAACAATATGCTAAGGATGGTATGGCGGATGATGAAGAACAAAAATGTATTGAAAATGGCTTTAATCCTTCTGTTTTAGGTATTATTGCTCCCTATCGGAGCCAGATTGCGTTGATTCGTAAAGAAATAGCAGCATTGGAAATTCCTGCATTGAATGAAGTCTTGATTGACACGGTAGAACGTTTCCAAGGTAGTGAGCGGGATGTGATTATCTATTCTTTCTGCGTGAACCGCCTCTATCAGCTAAAATATCTTTCTAATATAACCGAAGAAAACGGGGTATTAATAGATCGTAAACTAAATGTCGCTTTGACCCGGGCACGCAAGCAAATGTTTATTACCGGAGTACCTGAATTGATGAAAAGAGATCCTATTTATAGCAAATTGTTAACTCATATTTCAGAAATAGACACGGACTTTAGTAATTCTTAAGCATAATTTTGCCCTTTATATCTTTTGTTAATACCTTGGTATAATATAAAACTCTACTTTTGTACCACGTTTTTTTCATAGAGATTTAGATTTAAGGTTAGAAGAATTGTGGAAGTCGTGAGACTTCCCTTTTTTTATTTTAGCACTTTCCTTCTTGTAGCTAATCTTTCAGTTTTATTTCTTCTCATAATATCTTATTCTTTCATATTGTACTGGTTTTGTTCATTCTAAAAAGTGAAAAAATCAATAAATGCAACATTTTAAGCATTATTTGTACTATTTTGTAGCCGCAAATATGTATTTTTGAAGCTCAAAATATTAATTATTAATCAATCACATGAGTACATTAAATGACTTAAATCAAAAGATGACCAAATACCGATGGGTAATTTGTTCATTGCTCTTCTTTTCTACTACCATTAATTACATGGATCGTAATGTAATCTCTTTCCTTAAAGAATATTTTTGTTCTCCGGCTGGATTTGGTTGGACTAATTCGCAGTTCTCTTATGTTACTGCATTTTTCACAGCAGCCTATGCCGGTGTAACAGTGTTCTCAGGTATGATCATTGACAAAATCGGATCGAAATTGGGTCTTGCTTTATCATTAATACTTTGGTCTATTAGCGGTATAGGAAATGCTTTTGTAGGCACTTCCGTGTCCGTGCACGTAATTATAAGAAGTATATTCGGAGTCGGTGAAGCCGGAAACTTCCCGGCATCTATCAAAACGGTAACGGAATGGTTCCCCAAAAAAGAGAGAGCTTTGGCAACTGGTATTTTCAATAGTGGTTCTAATATTGGGGCTATGATTTCCGCTTTATTTGTTCCATGGTGTTTGATTCATTTTGGTGATGCATCGGGTTGGAAAATGGCTTATATATTGACTGGTGCCATTGGACTTGTGTGGTTAATTTTCTGGTTCCTTCTTTATGATAGTCCTAAGAAATTAAAAGAAAAAGGAAAAGTCAACGCTGAAGAGTTTGCCTATATCCATAGTGATGATGTGGAACTTACTCCTGAGCAAAGAAAGGCTGAGGCTGAAGGTAAGAAAGAGAAAGTGGCTTGGAGTAAGCTATTGAGATATCCACAGACTTGGTCGTTCTTCTTTGGTAAGTTTATGACTGATGGTATTTGGTGGTTCTTACTTTTTTGGTTACCGGATTACTTGAAAAAACAGTTTGGTATGACTACTCAGGAAGTAATGTGGCCCACATTTATTGTTTTCGGTATTGCTATTATCGGTAGTGTATTCGGTGGAAGCGTGCCAATGTTCTTTATGAGTAAAGGATGGAATGTATACAAGGCAAGAATGACAGCCATGTTGCTGATCGCTTTTTTCCCTATTTTATTGTTGTTGACCCAATTTTTTGGTGATAAGGCTGTGTTCGGGTCTTATTCAATGTATCTGGCTACTAGCGTTATTTGTATAGCGGGTGCTGCCCATCAAGCTTGGTCAGCAAATATCTTTACTACAGTGTCCGATATGTTCCCTAAAAAGGCTATTGCTTCGGTAACCGGAATAGGTGGCCTTGCAGGTGGTATTGGTGGCGTGTTGGTACAACTTTTGGCAGGTTTTATCACCGATCTTTATGCTAGTAAGCCTGAAACGGCATATATGATAATGTTTACGGTCTGTGCATTTGCATACATAATTGCTTGGGCAATCATGAAATTACTAGTTCCAAAATATAAGCTTATCACTGATTTATAATATGATAGGCGTTACAATCGATTGAGGAGGGGAGTAATGTTATTACATTGCTCCCCTTTTCTCTCTTTTAAGATAGAACCCTTTTTCTATTAAATAGTACACCTTTATGAACGAAAATTGCACTATATATAACGTTGATTTCTCTTATATTTGCTTCGAACAATATCATTGAATAACATAAATTCATCAGAAATGAAAAGTCGATTAATAGGATGTGGAGTGCTCTTACTTTTTGCTTTTACAAGCTGGGCACAATCTAAAAAAGTTGCTACTAATCTGCCCTGGTCTGTGCGTATGGTACAGTCGGAAATGATCCGTTGCCCTCAGTCATGGCAACTTGATTTTCAAAATACGCTGAAATGGGATTATTGTCATGGACTCGAACTCCAAGCTATGCTTGATGTGTATGATGTTTATGCTGATCCCATTATATTTAATTATGCTTTGGCTTATGCCGATACCATGATTAATGATCGTGGTGAGATTAAAACTTATAAATTGGCTGAATATAATATTGACCGTTTGAATTCGGGAAAGTTCTTGTTCCGTATTTATGAGGAGACCAAAAATGAGAAATATAAAAAAGCTCTTGCTTTACTCCGCAGCCAGTTGGATACACATCCTCGTAATGAAGACGGAGGCTTTTGGCATAAGAAGATATACCCGAACCAGATGTGGCTGGACGGACTTTATATGGAGGCTCCCTTTTATGCGGAGTATGCTTATCGGAATAATAGGGTAGGTGACTATCCTGATATTATTAATCAGTATATTACCGTGGCACGGCATACCTACGATCCTAAAAACGGTCTTTATCGCCATGCTTGTGATGTAAGTCGCAAGGAACGTTGGGCCGATCCGCTGACAGGGCAGTCTCAACATTGCTGGGGGCGTGCCATGGGATGGTATGCTATGGCTATTGTGGATGCTCTCGATTTTATTCCCAGGCATGAAGCCGGACGCGATTCGATGTTAGTCATTTTGAATAATATTGCCCTACAATTAAAGCGTCTGCAAGATCCGGCTAGCAGAGTTTGGTATCAGGTACTTGATAGAAGTGGTGATAAGGGCAACTATTTGGAATCATCTTGTTCCAGTATGTTTGTCTATACTTTATTTAAAGCGGTCAGGAAAGGTTATATTGATAAATCATATTTAAATGTAGCCATAAAAGGTTATAAGGGACTTTTGAATACCTTTATTGAAGTAGACAAAAACGGTTTGGTTTCAATAACGAAGGCTTGTGCTGTTGCCGGTTTGGGGGGTAAGGAATATCGTATGGGCGATTATGATTATTATATCAATGAAAAAATCCGCAGTAACGATGCCAAAGCTGTTGCTCCCTTTATCATGGCTAGTTTGGAGTGGGAAAATTTGAAGCAAGTAAGAACTGTAGTTAATCAAAAATAGAGATGAACAAAATTTGTCGTTATTTATTTTCATTGTTTATAATTCAGTGCTTATGTATCATTTCCATTTATGGTGCGAATTGGAAGGATACTATTGTGGTAGCGCGTGACGGAACGGGTGATTATCGCACCCTGAATCAGGCAATGGAAGGCATTCGGGCTTTTATGGATTATAAAGTGACTGTCTTGATAAAGAACGGGGTATATAAGGAAAAATTAGTGATTCCATCATGGCTTCAGAATGTAGAGTTTATAGGTGAAGATTCTGCTAGGACTATTATCACTTATGATGATCACGCCAATATTGATAAGATGGGGACTTTTCGTACTTATACTGTGAAAGTAGAGGGAAATGACCTGATATTTAGGAATTTGACTATTGAAAATAATGCGGCACAATTGGGGCAAGCAGTAGCTCTCCATACCGAGGGCGATCGGCTTAGATTTATTGGTTGTAGATTTTTAGGAAATCAAGACACCATTTATACGGGGGTAAAAGGAACGCGTTTGTGTTTTTTCGATTGCTATATTGAGGGGACTACCGATTTTATATTCGGCCCTTCAACTGCCTTATTCGAACAGTGTATTATTCATAGCAAACGAAATTCATACATCACTGCAGCTTCAACTCCGCAGGATATTGAGGTAGGTTATGTGTTTAAAGATTGTAAGTTGACGGCTGAGTCGGGTGTTGATAAAGTCTATTTAGGTCGCCCTTGGCGTCCGTATGCAGCTACTGTCTTTATTAATTGTGAAATGGGTAAACACATTTGTCCGGCGGGATGGGATAATTGGAAAAATGCGGAAAATGAAAAGACTGTCCGTTATGCAGAATATGGCAGCATAGGCGAAGGAGCTTCTCCCGGGCGTGTGAAGTGGGCTAAACAGTTGTCACAGATGGAGGCGGAAAGGTATGGCAATTTGGAGTACATTTTTAAGATGTGTTCAAATTGGCTTCCTGTTAGATGATCAAGTTATGATTCTATAGAGATTACCTTTTAGTAATCTCTATAGAATCATATTAACGCCGTAGAAAGTCTTCGCGCATTGGGCTGAAGCAATCAATTAATATGCCTTCTTCAAGGCAAGAACAGCCGTGCTCTGCATCAGGTTCGATGTAAATGCCGTCGCCTGTTTCTACGATTTGCTTTTTCCCATTGACGGTGAATTCAAATTTTCCACTGACTACATAAGTCGTTTGGGTATGGTAATGAGCGTGCAGACTGCCTATGGCTCCACGGTCGAATTTTACTTTGACAAGCATGACTTGACCGTCATAACCCATAATTTGCCTGACTACTCCTTCACCGGCAGGTTCCCATGCTGTCTCTTTTTCAAAAATGAAAGTATTGCTTTGAGTCTTTTTCATCTATTTGAGTTTGATAATTTAGGAGCAAACTTATAGGATTAATATTGAACTGGCAAATTAAAGCTCTGTCTGTTTTAAAAGCGAAGCTTGATTTTTTTTTTTGATGATATAAAATAAAATAATACGGATAAGGATATGAAATATAGATGGGCTTTCTTTTTAGGTTTGTTGCTACTCTTTTCTTCTTTTGAAATAGATAAACCGGTTATTACGATTTTTATGATTGGCGATTCAACTATGGCCAATAAAGAACTGGCCGGGGATAATCCCGAAAGAGGTTGGGGACAAATGTTACCCGGATTCTTGTCGGAGGGAATAAAGGTGGAGAATCATGCTGTAAACGGGCGCAGTTCGAAAAGCTTTATTGATGAAGGCCGTTGGGATATTGTTGTTTCGCGTATTAAGAAAGGGGATTATGTCTTTATCCAGTTCGGGCATAATGATGAAAAGGATGATCCTAAGCGTCATACCGATCCGGGATTATCTTTTGATACTAACTTGGTACGTTTTGTGAACGAAACCCGTGCAAAGGGGGGTATCCCTGTATTATTTAACTCGATTGTTAGGCGAAATTTCGGATTGCCCGGGAGTAATGCAATTAAGAATGCAATAACTCAGGATGATATAAGAAAAAATATTAATCAAGACACGCCATATAATGCTATCAATTTCCCCCTTTCCGCAAAAGAGGTAAAATTGATTGATACTCATGGAGCATATTTGGATTCTCCGCACAATGTAGCCAAAGAGCTGAATGTCCCTTTTGTCGATATGAATAAGATTACTCATGATTTGGTTGAGGGAATGGGGGTTATGGAATCGAAGAAGCTCTTTATGTGGATACCGGCAAATAAATATCTAGCCTGTCCTAAAGGGCGGGAAGATGATACTCATCTTAATATATATGGCGGGCGTATTGTTGCGGGTCTGGCAATGGATGCGATTGCAAAGGCTGTGCCTGAGCTTGCTAAGTATGTGAGACATTATGACTTTGTCGTGGCACAGGATGGTAGCGGTGATTTCTTTAGTGTGCAGGAAGCGATAAACGCTGTACCCGATTTTCGCAAGAATATGCGTACAACTATTCTGGTTCGTAAAGGGGTGTATTATGAAAAGCTAATCATTCCAGAGAGTAAAATAAATATTTCTCTGATAGGACAAAAAGGTGCTGTTATTTCTTATGACGATTATGCCGATAAAAAGAATATCTTCGGAGAGACAAAAGGAACTTCCGGATCTTCTTCCTGTTATATTTATGCTCCGGATTTTTATGCCGAGCATCTAACTTTTGAAAATACTTCCGGTCCGGTGGGGCAAGCTGTCGCCTGCTTTGTGAGTGGCGATCGTGCCTATTTCAAAAATTGTCGTTTTATCGGATTTCAGGACACTCTTTACACCTATGGAAAGGGTTGCCGTCAGTATTATGAGGATTGTTATATTGAAGGTACTGTTGATTTTATTTTCGGATGGTCGACAGCAGTATTTAATCGGTGCCATATTCATAGTAAAGGTGATGGGTATGTCACGGCACCTTCTACCGATCAGGGACAGGAATATGGTTATGTATTCTATGATTGCGTACTTACAGCCGGCGAAGGAGTGGATGAAGTTTACCTATCAAGGCCTTGGAGGCCCTATGCAAAAGCTGTCTTTATCAGATGTGACCTTGGAAAACACATTCTTCCTGCCGGGTGGCATAACTGGGGAAAGAAACATGCAGAGAAAACTGTCTTTTATGCTGAGTTTCAAAGTAAAGGAGATGGTGCAAATCCGAAAGAGCGTGCCCCTTTCTCAAGTCAGTTGAAGTCTATTCGCAGATATGAGATAGAAACTGTACTTTCCGGGAAAGATAATTGGAATCCTGCTAAAAACGGGAATGCTTTGTTGGATATAAAAAGGTAAAATCGACGGAATGGAAGACTCGTCAAAAAATTACTTCAGCCATTTATCAAAGAATTCCAAAGTCTCTTTCTGCATGCTCTTATTAAAAAAATGCTTTTCGTCCCAAAGCTTGGTCACTAATTTTTCAGAAGCATGCTGACTATTCCATACTTTGTGCAAGATTGAGTAGGCATCTTCCACGCCTTTTACCGGGAAAAGTTTATCCTTTGTTCCGTTGAAGAATAAGGATGGCTTGGGGCAAGCTATGCTGGCTACATGGGGATAATCGAGGTAGAGACGTATATTGGGAATAAGCATTGAATAAGCGGATCCTCCTTTATTTTGATTATTTGATAAATCCATTAAGTACTCGGTGGTATTCATCCAACAAATAGAAGCAGAAGCTTTTATACGATCGGTCAGTGCTGAAAGCATCCATGAACGATAACCTCCCATCGAGAAGCCTAGACAACCGATTTTACTTGCATTGACAAAAGATAATGAAGCTAAAAAGTCTGTACTTCGTATATCATCCATAGTAATGAAAGCGCTCCATGATGCACCCATTTGTAGAAAATTGGATGCTAAAGCTTGCTGTCCTTCGTAGCTTGGTCCTTCCTTCTGAGCTCTTTCTCCCCAAAATAGCGCATCCACAGATAATACGACATAACCATGTTCTGCAAAATAATCTCCGGTGTATTGACCGTCATAGCAACGCGTGCTCCAATCATCGGCGTCAGCAAGTACTTCTTTCTTAACATCAAAAGGACGTATCATTTTTTCTTTACCAATAGAGAAGTGAGCGCCATGATCGTGCAGCATTACAATCGCCGGAAAAGGACCTTTCCCTTGCGGTACTAGTAAATAAGCCGGGACTCTATACCAAGAGGATAAGTTGAATGTTATTCTTCTTATTTCATATCCGTTACGTTTTTCCGTATCAATGATTTCCATATTATAGTTATCTGGTGCCGGCGAAACATTCCTCATACATTCAAAAACTTGTTTTCTCGCTTCATTCCTCCATCTGTTGAAATTTTTAATAGAAGACTTTTCCCATGCCATTGGATAAGATAATTGCTCTTTCAGCTGTTTATAAAATAAGGGCATATTTCTGGTTATTCCATAATTTATGCTGTCTTTATTTTGTCCTGATACATTGAAAAAACACGATAGCAATATAAAAATAAAAAGAATAGATTGTTTCATAGTCGAAAGCGATTAAAATATTCACAAAGATAAGTAATATAAAGCTGATTTATGTATCTTTACCCCGATAGAATAGATCTTCCGCTATGAAAAGAACCTTATATTTCATATTAAATATATTATTGTTTTCGACTGTTGCCAAAGGGCAGCATGACTGTATTTTTACTCATTATTCTTCGGAAAACGGGTTGTCACAAAATACCATTATGTCGATTCTTCAGGATCATAAAGGTAATATGTGGTTTTCTACTTGGGATGGCATTAATAAATTTGATGGTTACTCTTTCAGAAAGTATAAGGCCAGACTGGATAATAAGATAACCTTAAGTCATAATAGAATAGACTACATGGGGGAGGATAAGTATGGTTTTATTTGGTTATTGACTTATGACAATCATGTATATCGCTTTAATCCGAAGACTGAATTTTTTGAACGTGTTCCGGCAGGGAATCAGGTGGGAAGCACTATAGCTGTTACGAAGATAATAATATTGAATAATGGAGTAGTATGGCTTTTGACAGATTCTGAGGGTGCCATCAGAGTCATTACCGATCCGGGAGATTATAATCTGACCTCTGAATGGTATTCATCTCAAAAAAAGTCTTTTCCTATTGTGAGAGCTTTTAATGTCTATCAGGATTTAATGGGCAACGAATGGGTACTTACTAATAACGGGCTAGGTAAGATTCGTATCGGAGAATATTCTCCTGCTTTTTATTTTGCTGAAAATGATGAATTGCATAAAAAAACAGCTGGTCAGTCTTTTTATTCTTGTTTAGAGTCGGGCGCCCAACTTTATTTTGGTTCCGATGGAGGAAGAATATGGTGTTATCAAAAGAATACAGGGCGATTTAATTTACTAAAAGTTCCGACGAATTCGCGTATTGTTGCAATTGCTGGATTGGGAACCAAAGAAATGATTTTTGTTACTGACAAAGATGGTTTTTTTGTATATACGCTTAAAACAAAATTGATAGAGCACTATCCCGCTTCTCTTTTTCCTGCTTCCTCTATAATTTCGGCCTATGTGGATAAGTCGTTTGAAGTGTGGTTTGAACAGCATGTGCCGGGTAAAGTGGTTCACTTTAATCCTCGTACGAAAATATTGAAACGTGAAGAGTTAGCAGTTGAGGCTACAACAACTGACCGTTCCCATCCTGCTTTTCATATTCATGAAGATATTTATGGAACGGTATGGGTACACCCTTATGGAGGAGGATTTTCTTATTTTGACCGGAAGAGCAATAGCTTAAAGTCTTTTTATAATAGTTTGTCCGGTGACAATTGGCACTTTTCTAACAAAATTCACAGTGCCTTTTCCGACAGGCAAGGTAATTTGTGGATGTGTACCCATTCAAAAGGACTTGAGAAAATAACATTTCGTCGTCCACAGTTTCGTATGATAACCCCTGAACCTCATTCTTATGAATCGTTAAGTAATGAAGTGCGCGCTTTATGTGAAGATAGGGAGCGTAATTTGTGGGTAGGCTTGAAAGATGGTAAACTGAAGGTTTATAAGCAAGGAAGATATTGTGGATACCTAACGGAAGCTGGAGCTGTCTCTAACTCCGGTTTACCTATACGTGGTACGGTTTATTTTGTCATGCAGGATCGAAAGAGAAACATTTGGATTGCAACAAAAGGAGAGGGATTGATAAAGGCGGAACCCAAACGGCAGAGCCTTCATTATAAGATTAAACGGTACAAATATGATACAAATGATATATATAGTCTTAGCAATGATAATGTCTATTGCGCCTATGAAGACGAGCGTGGTCGGTTATGGGTGGCTACTTATGGGGGTGGAATAAATTATTTGACTCGGGATCAGAAAGGAAAAGAAATCTTTATTAATCACCGAAACAATCTGAAGAACTATCCAATAGACAATTGCTATAAGGCCCGTTTTGTAACAAGTGATAGAAGTGGGCATATTTGGATTGGTACAACTGTTGGAGCTTTAATGTTTGATGAAAGTTTTAAGAATCCGGAAGATATTATATTTCACCATTATTCACGGGTGCCTGATAGGCCTCATTCTATAAGCAATAATGATGTACACTGGATTACTATTACTAAAGCAAAAGAGCTTTATGCTGCCACATTTGGTGGAGGGCTAAACAAGCTTATATCTTTAGATAAGAAAGGAAATGCCGAATTTAAATCGTATACTGTAGATGAAGGACTTTCCTCGGACATTGTATTGTCGATGCAAGAGGATAGGCATGGTAATTTATGGTTGAGTACGGAAAACGGAGTTAGCAAATTTATTCCTTCAACTGAACGCTTTGAAAATTATGATGATAAGACGATTTCCTTTCCGGTCAGATTCAGTGAAGCTGCTTCAGTCTATCTTTCGACGGGAGGAATGCTTTTCGGTTCCAATACTGGAATATTCTCATTTGTCCCTGATTCTATAAAGAAAAGTGGCTATACCCCTCCCATTGTTTTATCTAAGCTGTTAATTGCCAACCAAGATGTGGTGCCGGGAGAAAAATCCATACTGAAACAAACAATAGATGATATAAAGGAGTTACGCTTGTCACATAAAGAAAATATATTTTCTATTTCGTTTGCTGCGCTTGATTATTCGGCTCCTTCTGAAATCCAATATGCCTATATACTAGAGGGGTTTGAAAAGAACTGGAATTATGTTGGCAACCAGCGATTAGCCACTTATACCAATTTGCCAAAGGGTCATTATGTGTTTAAAGTCCGTTCAACGAATAGTGATGGCGTTTGGACAAGCAATATTCGCTCGCTTGATATAGAAATATTGCCTTCATTCTGGGAGACTCCTTTGGCTTATTTGCTTTATGTACTTTTTATTATAGCTATTATTGTTGTGGCGGCATACATTCTCTTTACCATTTACAGGTTGAAACATCGCGTTTCAATGGAGCAGCAAATGACGGATATGAAACTTCGTTTCTTTACCGATATATCACATGAATTACGTACCCCTCTTACTTTGATAGCGGGACCGGTAGAATGTGTGCTACAGAATCCACAAATACCTGCAACAGCCCGCGAACAGTTACAGATAGTCGAACGTAATACGAGTCGTATGCTACGGTTGGTAAATCAAATATTAGACTTTCGCAAAATCCAGAATAAAAAAATGAAGATGCAGGTGCAACGGGTAAACATTGTCTCTTTTATCCAGCGGATAATGGAAAACTTTGATTCTGCGGCTGAAGAACATCAAATAGATTTTCTATTTGAGACGGAGAGCAAGGAACTTTATATGTGGGTTGATTCGGATAAATTTGAAAAAATCATATTTAATCTTCTTTCGAACGCTTTCAAATACACGCCTAATGGGAAAATGATTACGGTTTTCATTCGCGAAGATGAAGCCACTGTTTCAATCGGGGTTCAGGATCAAGGGATTGGTATAGCCGAAAATAAGAAAAAATCTCTTTTTGTCCGTTTTGAAAATTTGGTAGACCGAAATCTGTTTCATCAGGCCAGTACTGGTATTGGATTGTCTTTGGTGAAGGAACTGGTGGAAATGCATAAAGGGAATATAACGGTAGATAGCAGATTAGGAGAGGGAAGTTGCTTTATGGTCAGCTTCCTGAAAGGAAAGGAACATTATGAAAGAGGAGTGGAGTTTTTGCAGGACGACTCAACTGTTGAGTTGGAACTGAAACCAGTTTCTGATAGTTGTGAAATAGCGGAAGTAATGCCTGATCAAGGTCCTTACAATGAAGAAATAATTTCAAAGGAACTTATGCTGATTGTAGAAGATAATGCTGAACTAAGATTGTTTTTACGGAGTATTTTTTCTTCTGAATATAGAATTGTTGAGGCTATAGATGGATTACAAGGATGGAATAAAGCACTGAAATATCTTCCCGATATCATAATTAGTGATGTGATGATGCCCGAAAAAGATGGAATTTCAATGACTCGAGAACTTAGAGCTGATATGAATACCAGCCATATTCCGATTGTATTACTTACAGCCAAAACTTCTGAGGAGAGTAAATTGGAAGGAATAGAATATGGAGCCGATGACTATATTACTAAGCCTTTTAGCGCTGTTTATTTAAAAGTGCGCGTTAAGAACCTGCTTCAACAACGTCGAAAATTGCAACAAAAGTATCATGCTAATCCCGAGGGGGACTTGGAACTGAATCAGACGGAGTCTCTTTCAATAGAAGAACATGTTCCCGGCATATCCCGACGAGATAAAGAGTTTATGGATAAATTGGCTGACTTGATGGAGAAGAATATGGATAATGGTGATCTGGTTGTGGATGATTTAGTACAGGAACTCGCCGTAAGCCGATCTGTGTTTTTTAAAAAGCTGAAATCTTTAACCGGTTTGGCTCCTGTCGAGTTTATAAAGGAGATGCGCATTAAACATGCCATAAAATTGATTGAGTCGGGAGAATTCACTATGACTCAAATCTCTTATATGGTGGGAATTAACGATCCCCGTTATTTCAGTAAATGTTTTAAGCAGAAAATGGGGATGACTCCTACTGAATTCCGTGACCACATTTTTAATAAGAATATTCAATAAATTCTTGCTATCCTAGGTGCTCATACAAAGGTAATATCAAATTGACTCTTCCCAAAAACCATGTATTTCAATGGAATAAACATATAAATGTCCGATAGGAAATCAATAAATAGAAAGAAGATTTTGTAAAATAAAAACGAGGTATGGGTGGCGCATGCATGAGTTTTTCTAATGCCGAATCATCTCCATACCAAGTCCATACCAAGTCCATACCATCTCCACTATTTCTTTACCTTAATCCGCCTCAGCTGAAGTGCGAAAGAGTGGAGAATGTATAGAGATGGTATTAAGAAAATATTATCAAGAAATGAGATCGTCGGGTTTTAATTCACTCAAGATATAATAATGGTTTTATTCATGACTATTCCCTATGGAATAATAAGCTTTTTAATTCCTGGTCGTCCGAAGTTCCTCCATATATTAAATTAAACTGTCCGCTCATTGGGCGCACGGTATTAGTAGAAGTATCCCACCAGTTGAAGGTCTCTTCGTTTAGTGGAAAGCTAACCAGACATGTGTCTCCCGCTGCAATAAAAACGCGCTTAAATCCTCTCAGAGTTTTGTTTGGTCCGTTTTGATCTCCGAGGCGTTGTACATACAATTGGACAACTTCCTCTCCATCTCTGTCGCCCCTATTTGTTACCGGTATGATCAAGTCATTGTGTTCTATCTTGGCTTTCCCGTATGCAAATGAGGTAAAGCTTAATCCATGCCCGAAGGGAAATAATGGTTTTTCTTTTAAGTATCGATATGTACGCCCTTTCATCGAATAATCTTGAAAGTCGGGAAGTTGCTCAACGTTTTTATAGAAAGTGATCGGCAATCTTCCGGAAGGGTTGTAAGAACCGGTAAGAACATCTGCAATAGCAGTTCCACCGGCTTGGCCCGGATACCAAGCTTGCAGAATAGCATCACAATTTAGACTTTCGGGAACCAATCCTATGGCACTTCCTGAGAAATTAATGAATACCACTTTCTTCCCTACTTTTTTGAGCGCAGCCAAAAGTTGACGTTGTATATCGGGTAATTCTATATTTGTGCGGTCCCCACCTTTAAATCCGGGAGCATTTACAGCCATTTCTTCTCCTTCAAGAGAAGGAGCTATGCCACCCGCAAAAAGAACAACATCGGCATATTCAAGTTGCTTGATTATTGGGTTGAAATCCATCTTTCTGTATTCACCTAAATCAAAGTTAAGAGTGGAACCTTTTTCAGGAGATAGCAGAGAGAGTACTATTTTATAGATCTTTCCAGGTTGGGTCTTAAGCAAATAAACATCTTTGGTTTGCTGCGAAGCAGACTTGTTTGATACAACGACTTTTCCGTTGATGGATAGTTTGTATTCTCCCTTTGACGATATACGAAATGCTATAGATTTACTTTTTCCAGAAGAAATTTCACCACTATAAATCGTTGAAAAATTATTCGGAGAAACATTCGGTGCAATACTTGTGGTATCGTTTACTAAAAAATGAAGTGGATTTTTTTCTTGTCTCTCTACGACAGGTTTTCCTTTACATTCCTTGTTATTCCAATACACTGCTTTAAATCCTTTTTTCCCTTTGGCTGAACACTGATTGAATAGACTGACAAAATTGCGATCGATGATACGGTCACATGCCGGATAGTAGCTGAATTGATCTTCAGGTATTCTTTGTCTCATAGCCTCCAGCAGGGTGCTAGTATGTGAAGGGAAGCCGTTGTAATTTCCCCATTGCATGATAGAATCGTTAGCGTTCGGCCCGATCAATGCAATATTCATGTTGTCTTTTAAGGGTAAGATGTTATTTTTATTCTGCAATAAAACGATTGATTCACGTGCCATACGGAGTGCAAGGTGTTTATGCGCTTCATTATCTATAACTGATGCCGGAATGGTATCCCATGGCGTACTATTATCCATCTCACCAAGTTGGAATCGCGCTAGGAGTAGCCTTAATACGGAACGGTCGATCTCTTTTTCTTGTATGACTCCATTTTTGACAGCTTCCGGTAGCGATTTATATACATCTCCACATTCAAGGTCCGTTCCTGTAATAACAGCCGCTGCTGCTGCGTCAGTTTTTCTTTCATAAGTTTCGTGATGCCCTTTTTCGTAGAAATCGTTTATTGCTCCGCAGTCGCTGACAACAATTCCTTGAAAATTCCATTCATTGCGTAATATTTGAGCTAGTAATTTGTTGCTTCCACAACAAGGTGCACCTTCAAATCGATTATAAGCACACATAACTTCTTTTACTTTGCCTTTTTCCACCAAGTCTTTAAATGCAGGCAAGTATGTCTCCCATAAATCGCGTGGGTCTATATTTTCAGCATTGAATTTATGTCTGTTCCATTCCGGTCCGGAATGTACAGCATAATGTTTAGCGCATGCATGGGCCTTATTATAGTTTGCATTTTCGGCCCCTTGCAATCCGCGGACTACTGCTACTCCCATTTTTGAAGTTAAAAAAGGATCTTCTCCGTAGGTTTCCTGTCCTCTTCCCCAGCGTGGATCACGGAATATATTGATATTAGGAGTCCAAAATGTCAGTCCTTGATATCGCTTATAACTACCTTGCTCCCTAGCTATACGGTTTTTAGCACGGGCCTCGTCGCTGACAGCATCGAATACTTTCTGAAGGAGTATGTCGTCAAAAGAGGCTGCCATTCCGATTGCCTGTGGGAAGACAGTGGCAAGTCCCGAACGGGCCACTCCATGTAGTGCCTCGTTCCACCATTCATAGGGCTTAATTCCCAGTCGAGGGATGGCAGGAGAGTTATTCTGCATTAATGCAACTTTTTCTTCCAATGTAAGTCTCGATAGCAAATCATTAGCCCGCTCTTCGGGAGTGAGAGATCGATTTTGATATGGCAACTGGGCATTGGTAGTAAATGCGAAAGGAATCAAAAATAAAAATACAAGAATATATTTCATAGCTTTGACTTTTGGGATGGATAAGATTTACAAATCTACATGATAACTTTGATTTTTGCAAATATTATCCAGCTTGGAAGCTGTCACGATTCTTGATTGAATCTATTTAAAGCATATCATTTTCTTCCTTGTTATCTTCCATCCATTCTTTACCCTTTGTCAGTCGGGCAACAAGTACTGAACTGACAATATTACCTGTAGAATTCAGTAATGTGGCCGGTACATCAATAATTGTACTGATTACCATAAGCGTTCCGGCAAGTTGTGGCGAAAACCCGAAAACCGAACAGATTAATAATTCCCCTGTCATGCCTCCACTTGGAATGGCTCCCATAACAGCTCCGACAAGCAGAGCCACACCGATAATAAAGACCACATTACCTGAGAAACCCGTGTTTTGTCCGAATATTGTTAATAGAAAGACGATTTTTATGATACCCCCCATGACTGATCCATCTTTGTGCATGTTGGTCCCTAAGGGAATAACCGTTTCTGCAATATTTGCAGGAACACCCATCTTTTTTGAAGCTTCAATATTAATAGGGATACAGGCAGCACTTGATGAAGTCGCAATAGCTGTGAGCGACGGTGTGATGATATGTCGCCAAAACGTGCGCCAGCTTTTTGCTCCACCAGCCAATCCGATATAGAGAGAATTAAGTCCGAAGTAGCAAATCACGGTAAGTACCAGATAAAGTGCAAAAGCATTAGCATAGCCATTTAATATCTGAACGCCGACTTTGCCTATAGTATCCGCAAAATAACATCCGAGTCCTATCGGGGCAGCATACATGATAATCTTCATCATTCGTAAAATGACCACCATGCCCGAATTCAATAATTGGGCTACGGTTTTGCCATGTTCCCCGCTATATGCAGTGGCTAGGCCGAAGAATGCTGAGAAAAGAATGAGAGGAAGTAAATTTGCTTTAGTAAACAACTCCAAGAAATCGGGAACACTGAATGTTTTTACAAACAAATCCCCGCTGCTTAAATGTGCCGTTGAACTATATTCCGGCAGATTTGCCATTATCATGGTTTTATCCACCCCATTAAGCGGGTTATAGAAGATGGTTAGAATATATGCTGTAGTTGCCACTATTATTGCAGAGCAGAGGAAAACGAGAATGATGTTAAACATGACTTTACCTATCATGTTCATTTGCTTCATGTTGTAAATGGCCGTTGATATACTGAGAAAGACTAACGGTACTATAAGTACAAACATCATATTAAGAAAAATATCGCCTATCGGTTTGACAACGGAGGCTTTTTCACCAAATACTATTCCACAAATTCCTCCTATCACAATTCCAATGATCAGGCAGATGGTAAATGCATAAGTCTTTATTATTCTCATTTGAAGCATCAATTTGCTATTTTCTGCAAAAATAGATCTTCAAATTGGAATATCTGTGTTTTGTTGCATCGTTTTTTGCTTTTTGTGTTTTTGCTGATAGAACAAACGGTAGTATAGCATATTCTTAAAACAAAAAGCAGTAGATTTAAATGGATATTTCCATTGGATCTACTGCTTTTATTATAATGAAATTTCTGGATTACTTAAGCCATCTTGCGTCGCCTACAATTTTTGTAATCAACGTCGCGTTACTGACCTTGAAGTTCCCTGCATCTGCATTTGCAAAACCCGGGTCTAAAGAAGTATAGACGCCTGTGTCATTCTTTGCACTGACTTGGGTACTTGCCGTAAAGTTTGGAGCATTGAAATAATTGTTATCTTTCATCTCTGTAATGGTAGTGCTTGGTTGATTACTGTAATAGCCCAGAGTTCCTGCAAGAATGTTTTTATTGAAATGTATTTCTTGATTACCCAAACGAATGTATAACATACGTCTGGTAGCTCCATTGATTACTTTATAGAATGTATTGTTTTCAATGGTGATTACACTCTTGCTATCTGGATAATTCGTCGAGCCTGGAGCATCCATTCGGAAGAAATCACGAGCCAAAGCACTATTATAAACCGTGTTATTGCTAAATTTGAATGTTTCAGCCAATCCATTACGGAAGTCGAACATATCCCCACCGTTACACTCTATTTCATGGTATAGGCAGTTTGTGATACTAATTGACTTAATCTTTGTTTTGTAGTTCACATATAAAGCACCTTTTGTATAGTTCTTTATTTCACATCCATCAATGGCTAATGCACCAAAATTATCACCGGCGGCATAAACAATTGTTTGGTCACCAGTAGAGCCTGTTCCATCCAAGATAAGATTCTTCAATTCCACTCCTGCATTATTATCAAGTTTGATGATTGTACCCTGCAGCACAGGCTTCCTTTTTGCGCTAACCCCTGCGATTATGACAGACTTAGTTACATTGATTGTCGCGATGTTGTATGTTCCTTCTTGCAATGCTATAATATCCCCATCGCTAGCTGCTGTAAGTACTGCTGCCAAATCATCTTGCGGCGTTACCAATGTGGCGCCAGATAACGGATCGATAGGTGTTGTCCAAGTTACCAGACCACGTGTTTTCTTACCGTTTTTCAGTGTAGCCGTGTAGGCTGTTTTACCGGTTAATCCGGTAATTCTGACTGTACCTGTGGCCAACTCTTCTGGGGTTATATTATGCGTAATATCGCCCGGAGTAATAATGATGGCAGTTGCTGTCTGACCTATAGGCCACTGCAAAGTGACTTCTCTAGGCTCTGTATCGTCAGCAATTGTAAGTAGCCGCTCATGATTGGTTTTGAAGGTCAAAGCTGTCCATTTGGATTCAGTTATATTCTCGCCTTTTGCTTTTACGCGCACTGAATAATCGGTATCCCATGCAAGCCCTGTGAATAAAGCTTCTGCTGCCGTGACACTTGATACTTTTAGCGGAGTCCCGCTAAATGCCATATTTGCATCTTCTTCATAGATCTCCACATCATAGCTGCTTGCCCCTGTTACTGAAGTCCAAGTCACATCAGAAACAGTGTCATTTTTGATTTCAGATTTCATATTGATGGGAGAGAATAAACGTTCATAGTCAATACTTGTGATCTGTTCACTTTGATCAGAGCATGCACTTACAGCCAAAGCATAGCTGACGCCGAGTATGGTGTTTTTAAATAGTCTGTTCATAATCTTCATTCTTAGTCATTGGTTAAAGTTCCATTACTACTGTCGATAAATGTTTTCCAAATGGGCCAGTATTGATGCTCATCCGGATTGTTTTGGTATAATGCATCAATGAGCTCTTGAGGCAATGATGAACCATCGGCTTTAATCCAATCGGTGTTGCTGGAATAACCGAGTATGGCGCCTGCTGAATCTGTGTCGCCATGGTTCAGTCCGTAGATAACCAAGCTCTCGCCATTACTACCTGTCTTATAGTAGAGTTTGATTGGTAGATCGGCATATTCACCGGTATGTGTCGCCAAACGTAACATCTTAGCTTTTGCTTCGTCCAATTTGGTCTTGAGCAGATTCCAACGAATAAGGTCTGCCTTACGCAGACATTCGCCGGCGAATTCCAATCCTCTCTGTTCTACAATAGCATCGAAAAATGCGCTTTTGTTAGCTGTTGCTTTAGTCATATAAGCAGTTACTTTATCAGCGGGTAATGCCCGGTCTAAGATAGGTTTCATATATTTAGCTGCATTTGCGGGTCCTTCCAATTCGTTAATAGCTTCTGCAGCCATAAGATACACGTCGGCAAGGCGCATATATTGCCAATTTATGCCGTCGTCGTTTGTAGAAGTCACAATACGGGTCATCCATTCGTAACGGAGTTTTCCGAAACACCAGTTCTTAAGTGAACGTAACTGTTGTTTTGACGGATTAGCTTTTGACCATTCGTAAGGTACGCAGGTTATATCACGTCGAACATCTTGTACATCGTAATCGTAGTATAAATAAGGTAATGGTCCGTTTACCCCACCTTGTGCTTGTTGGGTATATTGGTCGGCAGCTTGATGTTTCACACCAAATGTATACAATACCCGTCCGCGTCCCGCGGCGAAAGGTATTTCCCATATTGATTCTTGTCCTGCATCTGTTTTTTCCAAACAAAGCCGGCGGAAGTTATCTTCGAATGAACCGAGTTTACATACGTTTTGATTGATTACGTCTTCACATTCTTGTTTGGCAATTGCGTACATTTTTTCACGACTTAGTTCGGGGTCGGTACTTAAACGAATGCCATCTTTCCTTTGGCTATAGCCTCCGGCATAAAGAGCAATGCGCGCTCTTAAAGACTTTACAAAAGCTTTATTAACCCGTTCCACACTAGACGTTACTTTGGAAGCATTAGGCCATGGCACTAGATTTTCCGCTTCCAACAAGTCTGCCAATAATTGCTTGTATATGATATCACGATCGGATCGTGGTACATAAGTTGTTTCGGAAGTAACGGGCTCAAAACGTGCAGGAACATCTCCCCATGCCTTGACCAAGTCCAGATACACCACAGCACGTAGGGTTAAGGCCTCACCTAGCAATTGCGCCAACTCAGAGTTGGTACTCACATTACCATAAGTACGTAAGCCGCGTATAGCTAAATTGGCTCTTTCAATACCTTCATAGAATTTAGCCCAAGCATTAGTTGCATCGTTCATTAAGGTATTTGTAGGGCTGGCTGCATATCCTGTTAGTGAATATTTGGCATCGTCATTTGTCGTTGTTGACATGCCATTAATCCACTCAACGTCTGAATTAATGCCGTAGTACGGTAAAAAACGACCACGATAAGAATTTGTTTCTCCAAAAGACACATGAATGCCCATCACGGCAGCTTCGGCTAGAGAAGGCGTCGAAAAGATCAGGGATTCGTCCAACGATGACTTGCTGGGTGCTTCCATGTCACATGATGTCAATAGACATAATGAGACGCTGACTAAATATGTAAATTTCTTTATATTCATTTTCGTATAGTTTTAAAAGTTAAGGTTCACACCAACTACGAATTGGCGGCTTTTGGGATAAGCGGAATAATCTACTCCCGGGGTTAAATTAGTATTACGTATAGTAGATACTTCCGGGTCATATCCGGAATAACTGGTCAAGCAGAAAAGATTATATCCGGTAACATAAAAGCGTAAGCTGGTTATCTTGACTTTTTGCAATAGCGATGATGGAATGGTGTAACCCAAAGTCAAAGTGTTGAGTCGAAGGAAAGATCCGTCTTCTACTGCCCAGTCGGTAAATATCATTCGATCTGTTAGAGGCGACCACATTGTCGTATTGGCATTCATTGCAGCAAGCTGAGCAGGATCATTACAGATGGTTCCATCTGCATTTAAATTTGTCCAACGTTTACCGTCTGCCATGATATCAATCATATTCCTGTATTGATATTTACCGGTTTGGGTAAATTCTATCTTGTTTGCGTTATAGATATCGTTGCCGTAACTCCAGTTAAAGTTTGCTGAAAGGTCGAAACCATATAGTCTGCCGTTGATTGAGAAACCACCTGTATGTAAAGGATTGGCATCGCCAATGATCTCTTTCTCGTCACGATTAACAATATTGTCATTACCTTGAATATCTTTTAGCTTCATAACTCCCGGACGTAGTGTACCAACTGCCGGTGAAGAATCTGTGACTCCTTTTTTTAGTGTCCATGTTTTACCATTATAATCCTCGAAGTCAGATACTTCATATCTTCCGTCCGAACGATAACCAATCATTTGTCCGACAGATCCACCTACAGAAACCCAATAATCATATCCTATTTCGGAAGATGCCCAACGGGAGTCTGCTCCGAAATCGTTCATAATTCCCAGTGATTTTATTTTATTTTTATTGAAACCTATATTACCGCTAAAGCTCAGTTCGACATTTTTAGTATTGATAGCCGTCCAATTTAAAGTGGCTTCTATACCTTTATTTTCTGTTTTGCCCATATTGCGGTATTGATTGTCATATCCCGTCCCTTGGGTGGGGTATAGAATTAACAAGTCTTTAGTGGTATTGATGTAACCTTCAACCGATCCATTCAATCTTCCACCAAGCAATGTAAAGTCGACGCCGACATTACGAGTTACCGTTGTTTCCCACTTCAAGTCAGGATTAGCCATTGTTTTAGACGCTGCCCAATAGTTACCGAACCCGTTAACCCAGGCTGTGGTCTTTGGCTCGAATGGCTGTGTAAGCTGCCCTGGAGGAATGTTATTATTCCCGGCTGTTCCGTAGCTAAAGCGTAACTTTAAATCGTCCAGCCAGTTCTTGGTCTTTTCCATAAATGGCTCGGAGGAGATACGCCATGCAACGGCTGCCGAAGGGAAGTAACCCCAACGGTTTTTGCTGCTGAACTTAGATGAAGCATCCGCACGGAAAGTTGCGCTAACTAGATACTTGCTTTGATAATCGTAGTTGGCACGTCCGAAGAGCGAGAGTAATTTATCATCCGGATTTAGATATTTATTGATGGAATAGGGTACACCCTGCGTTGATAACGACCATGCATTTTCTGCGGTGAACCATGTTGGGAAACCGTGTATCATATCAGTCTGAGTAATCTGTTTAATGATGATATACTCATGCCCCGCCATTAAATTTAAATGGTGATTCTCTCCCAATAATTTTTTAAAGTCATAATTCACAGTATTGGTGCTACGGAATGTTTTTTGTGCCGTATTTACAAATTGGGCGGCCGGTTTACCTTGATTCTCTACAGCCGGTTCGTTTTTGATAAGATAAGTTGTTAATCCCCAAAAGCGTTGATCGGTAAAATGATAATCATCTAATCCGAGCTCGGCTCTTACTTTAAGATTGTCTATAACCTCCCAAGTTACACTACCTGCCATATTTAGCTGCTTTCTGTTTTGCTCACGGGCATTATCTGAAATGGAGACCAGTGGGTCGTATAAGTTTCCTAATTCGTCGTCTGAGTTACCACTGTCGGTCGTAAGGTTGCGTAATGGTATCGGAGTATATATTACAGAATATTTCAGACGTTTGTCGGAATCGTAAGTACTCTTGGTGTCGTTTGCGCCACCACCATTGATATCTGTATTCGAATATCTTACAGAAAAATCCACAGCCAGCTTCTTGGTTGGATTTGAGTTCAGTTTCAGGCTAAAGTTATCTCTTTTGAAACTGGATTGTTCCATGATGGCTTTTTCGTTAACATGAGAATAGTTGAAAGCATAGCGGATCTTATCCGATCCTCCATTAATGCTCAAGCTCTGATTAAAAGTATGCCCTGTCCGTCCGAAGGTTAAGTCTTGCCAATCGTTACTCGGAACATTATTATACATATCTATATCACTGTAGTTACCATAGAAATCGGTGTATGAAGTCAAATCTGTGGAACTCTTCAGAGCAGCCAATTCATACTGCCATTTCACATAGTCTTTTGGTGACAGCACATCCATCTTCTTGGCAAGCGTCTTCCAACTGTAGTAAGAATTGTAATTTACACTGAATTTGCCTTGCTTTCCCGATTTAGTGGTGACTAAAATAACACCATTTGCTCCACGTGAGCCATAAATTGCAGTTGAGGATGCATCTTTCAATACATCAATAGATTCAATATCACTGGTTGCTATGTCCGAAATGGATGATACGGGGAAACCGTCAACAATGAAGAGGGGTTCGTTACTCTGAGTTATTGACCCGCCACCGCGTACGCGAATCTTCATTTCGGCATCCGGCGAACCTTCTGTTGTCGTTATTTGGACGCCTGCCATTTTACCGGTGATGGCTTCTGTTGCTGAGGCTACAGGAACGGCTGCAATTTGATCGGAATTAACAGAAGATACTGATCCTGTTATATCTTTACGCTTCACGGTGCCATAACCAATAACTACAACCTCTTCCAAGGCCTGTGCATCTTCCTCTAAAATGACATCAACCATTTTCTTCCCTTTTAATGGTACTTCCTGAGATTTCATACCCACGTAAGAGATTATCAATGTAGCATCGCCCGGAATACTATTGATACTGAAGTTACCTTCAATATCTGTAATACTTCCATTACCGGCTTTCCCTTTTTGAACTACAGAAGCGCCGATAATAGCTTCTCCTGTTTTGTCTTTCACGGTGCCTTTTACGGTCACATTCTGCGCGGATACGCTAAGCGATGTAAATACTGCTAATAATACTAGCAGAGTAGCGCACATGTTTTTCAATTTATTAGACTTCCTTTGCATGATATTGATTTAAAAAATGTGTTTTTCGATAGTGTGTTCGGACACACTGCGCGAATTCTTTGCTGCAAATGTATTGTTATGTGAAAATAAGCATGTGTAATATTTGTTTTTAAAGTGGTATTTTTTGTTTTTGTAGTAAAGATATATTATAACAGGTTGTTTCTTAAATAAATGGAGTGAAATATATTGGTTCTCTTTTACTATTCAATTAAGAACTTTCCTTAAATAAAAAACCAGCACCTGATTTAGTTTTTATTGCAGTAATATTATAAATACCAACTTTCTGTTTGCTATTAGTAGTGTGATTGATAATGAAACAAGATTTTGTACTTTAGGGAAGACGTAGATGTTGGGATGCCCTTTTCTTAGTTGTGCCAATAGCTTGGCACAACATTGCCAACAGGGAGGCAAAACATTGCCAAGCTATTGGCAATGTCATAACTATAGCTTATATGAGAGATAGATAATTAAGGTAATTATTATGAAGCAGGAAGCTTTATCGCGTAAATCAGTATTGCGCTATTTTTAAGATGTCTTCGGGCTGGTCAATAATATAATCAGGATTGAATGTTTCCAACTCCTTGCGGGAGCGGAATCCCCAACTTACTCCGCATGAGGTGACTTCTGCATTCAGGGTAGTTTGCATGTCAACTCCCGAGTCGCCGACATATAAGACATCCTTTTTGTCTACTTGTGTTGCTTTTAGAATATCATATACGATCGTCGGGTCGGGCTTAGGTTTGACACCTTCGCGTTGCCCCAATACAGTTTCGAAATGAATTTCGGGAAAGTAGAATTTAATAAGTTTGGATGTTGCACTTTGGTATTTGTTTGAAGCTACCGCCATTTTAAAGCCATCTCGGCTTAATTGTTCGAGAAGTACCTCTATTCCTTCGTAAGGGTGGCTTTTATCCGTATTGTGCTCATCGTAGTATGGCACAAACTTTTCACGTACTTTCAATATATTCGCTTCGTTCCTGTCGGTTTCCGGTAAGGCCCTTTCGAATAATTTGTTTATGCCGTTTCCGACCATGAATTTATAACTGGCTTCTTCGTGAGTAGGGTATCCCAACTGTGCCAATGCATAATTTGTACTTTGTGCCAAGTCGGCTATGGTATTTATGAGTGTCCCGTCAAGATCGAATATAATTAGCTTTTTCATTCTGTATCTTTTATATTTATTGCAAAGATATAAAATCAAAAAACCTCTTGCAAAGATACTTTATCGCAAGAGGTTTCTATTTTATTTTGTGAATATAGCTTTAGATAATGAGGTGTGCTATTTTGTTATGCGAAACCAATCAATATCAGCCCATCCGGAATCGTTGATTGTAATTGCAGGGCGGGTACAGAACATGCCGACTTTCGCTCCGATCCATTGGCCTTCTTTAGCTTGAAATGTTTTTCCTATGGATGTGAATTTCTCTCCATCCAAGCTATAGCTGAATTCACATCTTGTCAACAGATCGTATCCTCCCTCACTGCCTTTAATGTTCTCTCCGTTGTTGTTGAATCGCACTCTTAGATAGGCCGTATTATTTTCCAATGCAATTTGCTCGTTTACAGCTTCCGGTTTTCCTTTATTAGCACCTATGCAGGTTATTTGAGAGAGAGTTACGCCTTTTTCTGTATTTTCCAAAATCAATCCGGCATAATTCATTCCCATCACCACCAAACCGGTACGTTCCCCATAATATGATCGACAGGGACGGAATGTTAGTTTCATTGTCGCTGTAAAGTTGTTCGAAGGGGTTTTCTGCAACAATAGATTCGCTACATCCCATAGATTCTTGTACTCTTTCACCACGGGGTAAGAATATAATCGAACGAAACCTTTATCACCCGCAAAATAAGCCCATTTCTCATTGATATTTGCTTGCCACTGCCATTGAGGTGAAAGTGTGTATCCGTCAAATTCGTCACTTTCCTGCGGAGTGCATATCGGATAATATTTACCCACACTGGGCTTTTTGTAAACCATTACCGGTTCCCCACACTCATCGCCATTCTTATCTATACCGATAACGGGCCAGTCGTTTATCCACTTCATCGGTTGCAAGTGTACAACGCGACCATAAGCACCTATATCTTGAAAATGAAGGAACCAATCTTCTCCAGTCGGTGTATCCACCCATGCTCCTTGGTGAGGTCCGTTGACCGGACTTTTGCCTTGAGCTAATACTTTCTTCCACTCGTAAGGTCCATACACGTTCTTAGAACGCTGAACGACTTGCCATCCCGTTGCAACTCCGCCGGCGGGATGAAAGATATAATAATAGCCGTTACGCTTGTAAAACTTGGGACCTTCGCTCGTTTCGTTTTTATCATGACCATCAAATATAATGCGTGATTGAGTGATGGCTTTATTGCCTTCGGCATTCAGTTCGCAGATGGCTAATACACTCTTTAACCCGGCTCGGCTTCCTGCATACGCATGGACTAGATAGACTTTTCCATCCTCATCCCATAAGGGACAAGTGTCGATAATACCTTTTCCTTCCTTAACCATTACAGGTTCCGTCCAAGGCCCTTCGGCTTTAGGAGCTTTGGTCATAAAAACTCCTTGATCAGGATCTCCCCAGTAGATGTAGAAGAAATTATTATGATATCTTATACTCGGAGCCCATATTCTATTTCCATGTTCGGGTCGTTCAGGAGTTGTCACGGGGGGTAAAGCATAAGGTATGGCAGCTCCAATAATCGACCAATTTACTAAATCTTTCGAATGAAGTATCTGTAGTCCGGGCAGGCAGTTAAAGCTGGAAGATGTCATATAAAAATCTTCTCCAACACGGCATGCGTCCGGATCGGAATAATCGGCATAAAGTATAGGGTTACGATATGTCCCGTTTCCTTTATCGGCTACCCAGACTTGAGAAACATAACTTTTCTGTTGGGCAAACACGAATGTGCTTGCCGATAGAAAGATGCAGAAAAATAAATTCGAAAGATTCATGATATTGCTTACTGATTGAGCGAACTCTTATTGATATAAAGAAGCTATTAAAGCTTAACCTTTACGGTAACAGGATGTTCCAAACCTTCTTTCCACTCACGAATGTAGGCGAACCAAGCTTCCGGAGTCTTGTATCCGAATGTCTCTTTCATTGAGGTAAAAGTGAGATAATGCTTAAAATATGATGACCCTTTTGCCCCAACGGTATACAGATAGTTCACTTTGTCTTTGACTTCTGATTTCACGTACTTCTGCGGGATATAAGTTGCAAGTCCTACTGTTTCTTTTGCATACTTGACCGTATCATTCACAGGCCAGTCTCTTCCCCAGCAGCCTATTAAGCCTTTATGATCCGAATAAGAAACCGAACCTTTTATGTCCTGTACTCCGGTACAGAAAATCTCATCTTTTAATGGCTCTTCAAAGAGTGTCTCGGCTAGTACATCACGATGACCTGCATATAAAGTGTAACGGTTGATCATATTGAGATCGGAGTTTTGATAATTCCACTCATTCGCTTCTATTTCACAGATTGTACGGATAGGTCCGTATGCAATGATACGTTCGGTCTGTGTTGCTACAGGTTCAATATGAGTCGCTTGCTTTCCATCCCATCCTTTCAATGCACCGACACCACAACTGTTACCTACCATTAATACATCATCGCCAAAACCTTTTGCCAATTGTGCATCAGTCGGGTAAAACTGAGATTCTTTAATTTCAAAGCCTTTATTGAACTTACCATAAATATCCACAGTCTGTTTTTTATCGAAATAAAGTCTGTATGCCACTAACTCCGACTCGAATGCCGGTCCGTGGTGGTGCATCTGGTTATAGATATTACTTGTTCCGGGAATGGTAACAGAAGTAACCGGCACATGTTTACCTTTCTTATCACTGATCAGCATTTCGGCATATACGCGTGCCGGATATACTTTATTACTTTTTGCAGAAGAAAAAGAAACGGAGAGTGTCTTTCTGCTGTTAGCCGGCATATCGATGACAAAAACCAACTCATCATATTTGCGATCTCCGTTCAAGTCGTCCAATTGAGATGGGATCTCTTTATTTCCGTCCATTACAACAGCTGAACGAATCTGGAAGGGAGATTGCAGTTCGCTTATTTTAATGACAACCGGCTCGTTGCTTTTTGATTTTCCCCATGTATTGGATACTTCTACGTTATAAGTCTTTTCTTTTGCTTGGGCTTTTAATATTCCGGGAATACTAATCCCAAGAAGTAAGATAAATAGATAGTTCTTCATATTTCATTATTTTTTGATTGAGACAAAAATAGCAGAAATCTTTGGGATATTCTATTATCATTTTGATGCAAATGCTATCGCATAGGCTCTTTTATTTCTCCAAATCAAAAAAGTAGCTTTGTAAGTTATATTATCTATAGATTTATTCTCAAAGGTTTGAACGTGTCATTATTGTATATTTTCTTATTTATCTTGACATCTTTGACGCGATTCAGTTCCAGAGATGCTCCTTTTGTTGATACCTGTATATTATCGATCGACACATTCTCAACTTGGCTAAGTGCAATGCCTTTGTTGGCGTTAGTTATATTCACATTGTTGATAAAGATGTCTCGAATCGGCATTTCCGGTAAGCCATTAAAAAACATTGCTCTTCCGACACTTGTACAGATAATATTGGAAATATGAATATTGCGGAATATTGGGGTTTCCTCTGTAACAGACGGAATAGCAGCATGCATCCTGCCGGCTAAATCTTCTTCGCTTTCTTCACCTGCACCTTTACCTCCATAGAATAAATCGAAGAGAATTGCTTCGTGAGGGATATTAATCATATTGATGTTATGAATAAAAATATTTTCGACTACACCACCTCGTCCACGATTGCTTTTAAAACGGAGTCCAACATCAGTGCCCATAAAAGTACAATCGGTAACATATATGTTCTTGACTCCTCCGGACATTTCACTGCCCACAACGAATCCTCCATGTCCGTGCAGCACTGTATTATTTTTGACAATAACGTTCTGGCAAGGCTCTCCACGCTTGCGCCCGTCTTCATCTTTTCCCGATTTGAGACATATTGCATCATCTCCGGCATCAAAAATATTGTTGATGATTAAAGCATTCTTGCATGATTCCAAGTCGAGTGCATCTCCATTCTGTGAGTACCATGGATTGAAGACTTTTACTTTATTGATTGTGATATCTTCGCAAGATAACGGATGTATGCACCAGCTTGGGGAATTCTTGAATAAAACTCCTTGTAGTAGAACTTTTTTACATTTTACCAAATTTAATAAAACAGGGCGTAACCATGGACGTATCTCATTCCATTGTTCGTCTGTCTCTATTCCTGTGGGGTTATTAAAATCCTTGCAAGCTAATGCTCCTTTAAGAGATCCTGCAGTCGGATACCATATTCTGCCACTCTTGTCTAACACTCCACCTGATTTTACCAAATCATTCCATTGTATTTCCGTCATTTTCTCCTTTTTTACGGGCCTCCAGCTATCTCCCGAACCATCAAAAACTCCATCTCCGGTGATTGCTATATTTTCTTCGTTCCATGCAGAAATAGGAGATTGACAACGTCTGGTTTCCATTCCCTCAAAAGATGTCTTTATAATGGGATAGGCATTGAAATCATTTGTAAACAGGACTAGAGCATTCTTTTCGGTGTAGAGATTAACGTTGCTCAATAAAATAATCGGGCCGGTCAACCAAACACCTTTCGGGATGATAACCGTACCACCGCCTTTGGCATTTATGGATTTTATGGCGTTATTTATTGCTTGTGTATTTAGTGTAGTTCCGTCCCCTTTTGCTCCAAAATCTTTGATGTTGACTGAATAATCGCTGAAATGTGGTTGTTGCACGATAGGCATTTCAAATGGCAAATTACTATATATATCCTCTTTTATTTGGTTTGTGCTTTGTGCATAAACGCTTGTTTCGACTTGTTGCAATGGGAAAATGAGAATTGCAGCTGTAATCAGCTTTTTTGCAAGTGTGTTCATTCGTTAAATTTTAGGGTATTATTATATGGTTATTATCTCTAGTGTCTTTCAATAGCCTTACCTTCAGACTAATTTTAATTATACTTTCACAAGCGACTCTCCCGAGCAACTTGTGAAAATAATAATTAATGATTCATGTTAACCTAATTCTAACTTTAAATAAATACTATGAAAAAACCTCTTAATTACCGTTTGCAAAAGTAAGCCTGTTCCACCGAATAGATGTGTATAATTTGTTGGTTTAAGTGCATTTTTTGTCGTAATTGCCCCTTTTTTTGCACACTTTCGGCTTTTTTATGCAGAAATATCTATCTTTGCAATTCAATTCTAGAATAAAATAAGTATGAGTTACAATTTATTAAAAGGAAAAAGAGGCATAATTTTTGGTGCTCTTAATGAGCAATCCATTGCCTGGAAGGTAGCGGAAAAGGCTGTTCAAGAGGGTGCAATGATCACCTTATCAAATACGCCGGTGGCAGTTCGCATGGGCGAAGTGTCAGCTTTGGCAGATAAACTGAATTGTGAAGTAATACCAGCCGATGCAACCAGCGTAGAAGACTTGGAAACTGTATTTAAGCGTTCTATGGAAGTCTTAGGTGGTCAAATAGACTTTGTTCTTCATTCTATCGGAATGTCCCCTAATGTTCGCAAGAAACGTCCTTATGATGATTTGGACTATGGAATGTTAAGTCAAACATTTGATATATCAGCCGTTTCTTTCCATAAGATGATTCAAACAGCTAAAAAACTAGACGCTATTGCTGAATACGGTTCTATTCTTGCTTTGAGTTATGTTGCGGCTCAACGTACTTTCTTCGGTTATAATGATATGGCTGATGCAAAAGCATTATTGGAATCTATTGCTCGTAGTTTTGGCTACATTTATGGCCGTGAACACAATGTTCGTGTTAACACCATCTCTCAGTCGCCGACAATGACTACTGCTGGATCGGGAGTTAAGGGAATGGATAAATTATTTGATTTTGCCGATAGAATGTCGCCACTAGGAAATGCTTCTGCCGATGATTGTGCTGACTATTGCATTGTGATGTTCTCAGATCTTACTCGCAAGGTGACTATGCAAAACTTGTTTCATGACGGAGGGTTCTCCAGCATTGGTATGAGTTTAAGAGCAATGGCCACTTATGAGAAAGGTATAGATGACGAATTTAAGGACGAAAACGGAAAAATCATCTACGGATAATAATGGAAACAGCACTTTATCTACTACCTGTCACTTTGGGTGAGACTTCACTCGACGCAGTTTTACCTTCATATAATAAGGAGGTTATATTAAATATTCGGCATTTTATAGTGGAAGATGTACGTTCCGCCCGCCGTTTCTTGAAGAAAGTAGCAAAGGAAATAGATATTGATGCTTTGAGTTTTTATCCGTTGAATAAACACACCTCGTCGGAAGATATATCCGGATATCTGAAACCTTTGAAAGAAGGCTACTCTATGGGAGTGATTTCAGAAGCAGGCTGTCCGGCCGTGGCTGACCCGGGTGCCGATGTAGTGGCTATTGCCCAACGTGAAAATATGAGAGTGGTCCCTTTGGTGGGACCCTCTTCTATTATTTTATCTGTTATGGCGTCTGGTTTTAACGGACAGAGTTTTGCTTTTCATGGTTACCTTCCTATAGAGCAGGGTGAACGGACTAAAGCTCTTAAATTATTGGAACAGCGTGTTTACGCGGAGCATCAGACTCAGTTATTTATTGAAACGCCTTATCGCAATAGTAAGATTATTGAAGAAATACTAAATACCTGTCGTCCTCAGACAAAACTTTGTATTGCTGCTAATATAACTTGTGAAGGGGAGTTTATTAAAACAAAAACGGTAAAGGCGTGGCGTGGGAATGTGCCTGACTTATCTAAAATTCCTTGTATTTTTCTCTTGTATCAATAACTTTGCTCAAGTGCTCATATTCATGCTCAAAACTTTTGCTAAAGAAGTTTTTCCCAAGATTATGCTCTATTTGTCTTAGTGTCCAAAGCTTTCCGTCACCAATCTTTTTGCCGAGTAAGATATTGTCATCATTGAGCTCAAGTAAGAATAAGTAGATTAAACGATTTGTCTCTTCATTCTCGAAATGGTACATGATGTTGAACTTGACATCTTTTATGCATGAGGGCGGTAGTGTTTTATTGATTAGACGATTTACCCCGTTTTCCAAACTTTCTCCATAAAGTAAGTAACATTCCATTGGAATATCAGTCTTTCCCGTCTCCACAATACAATATTCCGAACGGGGTTGGAGATACAACATACTTTTATACGATATGGCAATACGTATGATTGGGTGAATATGTGCACCCTTTTCTTTCGGTACATCTGAGGCTAATCTCCTTCCTAATACATCTCCCTTGGTATTGACTACGGGCACAAATGCACTATATTCCATAGCTTTATTGAAGAAACGAATGCCATATTGATTAAAGAGAATGCTTACCAGGAAGACAATCGGCGGGCATAGTCGGAATAGTATATATTGGGTTAATTCACTTAATGGGCGAAAGAAAATAAGAGCTATGGTTATTGCTATAAAATGAATAATTGCAATGATGAGTACAACTCTTATGGAGACAATCGCTGATATTCTTCCAGGAGAGAGTTCATCCATACAGCACCTCGGTTGGCGTTCTTGCTCTCCTAAGGCACTCTTTTTTCTTAAAAAGAAGATACTTGTCGGGATAATTGCACAAAGCTCAAGAGTTATGGGAAAGTAAGAGTTTGGGCAACAACTTCCGAAAATAAGAGTTGCAAGCGTCATTAAAATCAACATGATTGTAGTAGTGTAAAGGATGAAATGTGGTATATATTTCCCTTTACCAAGAAAAGTATAGACACTATATAAGATCCCTACACCCGTCCCGATGTATATAGAAATATCTTTTGTTATGATTTCGTATAACAAAATGGATACGATAACCGGGATAAATCCCAAAGACATGTTGAATTTTGAAGAAAGAACTCCTTTATGGGCCATTTGCGTATTACTCAGTCGTTTTATTTATAACAAATCTGTTTACGCTTAGTTCTATTGGGCATCCTTTTTATGAAAACGAATATGCCTCTCGGCACGATAAGAAGAACGCACTAATGGTCCACTTTCCACTTCGGCAAAACCTTTAGAAAGACCCAACTCCTTATAGCGTAAAAATTGTTCAGGCGTAATGTATTCTTTAACCGGATAATGCTTATGAGTGGGCTGGAGATATTGCCCTATCGTTAGGATTGAACATCCTGAGTTCGCTAAATCGTCCATCAATTCTTCCACTTCGGATGGTGTTTCTCCCAGACCGACCATTATGCCCGACTTCGCAGTAGATCCGCTCTCCGCTATTTGTTTCAGTACTTTAAGGCTTGTATCATAGCGGGCTGCGCTACGCACTAACGGCGTAATACGTCTTACGGTTTCCATGTTATGAGAAATAATCTCTGGTTTTGCATTAATGATCATAGCTACAAGCTCCTCTTTTCCTTGAAAATCCGGAATGAGTACCTCTACTGTTGTCTCCGGATTGATTCGCTTAATTTCATTGATTGTGTTGACCCAATGCTCTGCTCCCAGATCTTGAAGATCATCGCGGTCGACTGATGTTATAACAGCATGCGATAGTTTCATTAAGGCTATCGATTCTGCCACATGAGTGGGTTCTTTTGGGTCAAGAATGTGAGGCCTACCAGTCAGTGTGTTACAGAACTTGCATGAGCGGGTGCATATCTCACCCCCGATCATAAAGGTTGCGGTTCCTCTTCCCCAACATTCACTCATGTTGGGACAACGACCGCTACTACATATAGTGTGTAAACTATGAGATTCAACAATTCGCTTGGTATCCGAATAACGTTCGTTTGCGCCAATTCTTATTTTAAGCCATTCAGGTTTACGTACTCTATCCATTGTATATATCGATTTATGTGGAAAGAATGTTCTACTTTTTTATATGCAAGTATGAAATTGCTTCTCCTTGAATATTATTGTTTAAGATTCCTATCGAAGAAATCAGTTAGTTTGGTGTAAAGATGATAACGTGTGTTTCCTCCAAAAATGCTATGGTTTCGGTTGGTATATATTTGCATATCAAATTGTTTATCCAACTGAACGAGATGTTCTGCATATTCGGCTGTATTTTGAAAATGTACATTATCATCGGCCATACCATGTACTATCAACAAGTTTCCATGTAACTTGTCAGCACGAGTGAAATTTGATGCTGCTTTATATCCGTCGGCATTTTCCTGTGGAGTACGCATATAACGCTCACCATATATTGTATCATAATAATCCCAATCTGTAACAGGGGCTACAGCAACTCCGGCTTTGAATACAGGAGTTCCTTCACTCATACTCATAAGAGTCATATACCCTCCGAAGCTCCATCCCCAAATTCCTATATTGTTTTTATCAACATAAGGTAGACTTCCTAAATATTGGGCTGTAGAGACTTGATCTTGAGCCTCTTTTACTCCAAGCTTCATGTAAGTACATTTTTCAAAAGCTGCACCTCTACCTCCTGTACCACGTCCGTCGACACATACTACAACATATCCGCGACTAGCCATATAAGTTTCCCAACTAATTCCCCATGAATCAAGAACTTGTTGTGAACCTGGTCCGCTATATTGGTACATTAATACCGGATATTTTTTAGTAGAGGAGAAACCATTTGGTTTCATCATCCAGCCATTGAGCATAGTACCATCGGCAGTTTGGAAAGTGAAGAATTCTTTTTGTGGAATATCGTATTGAGAAAGTTTTTGTTTTAGTTTCTCATTAGTGACTAGTGTTGTGAGAACTTTTCCGGTATTATCATTTAATGTGATAATAAGTGGAGTTTGCAAATTAGTATAACGGTTCATGAAATATTTCATATCCGTGCTAAATTGTGCATTATTGATGCCTGCTTGCGAGGAAAGTTTGATTTTCTTACCTTTTCTATCTATTTTGTAGATTGCTTGTTGTAATGGGCTTCCTTCGTTGCTTGTATAATAAAAAGCATTTTCAGTAGCATCCCATCCCAGAAACTCTTTGACTTCATAATTCCCCGAAGTAACCTGTCTTGCCAAATTACCTCCCATAGTATACCAATATAAATGGTTGAAGCCGCTCTTCTCACTTAAGAAACTAAAGTTCTCTGGATAAAATTTGATATTGTCGAATGTGTTTTCGCTAATATATGTATCACTCTCATCACGAATGGCCAGTTTACAGACGGTAGATCGAGGATCGGCAAAGTAAAGGTCTAAACGATTTTGCTGACGGTTTAAGGTTACGATAGCAAGTTTGTTGGCATCTAGTGTCGGTATGATGCGGGGAATATATCCACCGGTTTCCAATGGCAGCTTTACCTGACGAATTACTTTTGACTTGATATCAAAGGTAAGTACGGATACTTTCGAATTATTTTCTCCGGTTTTAGGATATTTATAGACATAACTTCCCGGGTATTTTTCATAATCTTTCGTGTGAGGAGCTTCTCCAGCAAAGAGAGGAAAAGAATAGGTCGGCACCTCTGTTTCATCAAAACGGATAAAGGCAATCATTTTACTGTCTGCTGTAAATTCAAATGCCCTGTTGAAACTGAATTCTTCTTCATATACCCAATCAGGTATTCCATTAATGATTGCGTTTTCTTTACCATCTTCGGTAACTTGGCTTTCGCTATTCCCAAATAATAATTTTACGAGGAATATATTGTTATCTCTAACAAATGCAATCAGATTTCCATCCGGTGAAAATATAGGAACTTGTTGTGGACCTTTATCAGACAGCTTTTCGACAACATTATTAATTTTACCGTCCAAATTGCGCTTTAGACTATATATATAGTGCACAGCCGTGTAGGAGTGACGGTAAATAGGTTTGGTTTCTGTTGCAATTAGTATCTTAGTACCATCGGGAGAGAAACTGTAACTGTCAAATTTCTTAAAAGGACATTCCCTTGCAGTAGCAGCATCAAATAATACTTCCACTTGTTTCCCTGTTCTGAACGAATACTTGATGATTTGTGTACCTCCCGCATTCATTTGAGAATAATATTCTCCGTCCCCAGGTATCGGTATAACACCGTAAATATTCTCTGATCGAAATTTATTTGATGTAATGTCTTTTAAGTCAAGCGCTTGCCCACTTTGCGCAAAGCTTATTAATGTGTATAAACAGAAAAATGCAATAATATTGATTCGTTTCATAATCCAACCTTAATTTTTTGTGCAGCAAATATAGCCAATTGCCTTAAAGGAAGCAATGAAAGTTTTCTTTTTCTATGAAAAGGGATTTGTCCGAATTTTGCTTTTGACAAGTTTGGCTAAAACCATTTTATTACAATAAACCCATTGGGTAAGATTAATGTTCAGAGAGTTTCTCATTTTGTTCTTCCGAACAGTCTTGTTCTTATGCTTTGATATGCTTATATTTGCATGCATTAAATACTGCCAAATATAAAGTATGCCTTTATTATACAATGAATTTTCATCCTTCTTGAAAGAAAATTTTCCGTATAAAGTACAGAAAATATCACTTAATGCCGGTTTTACCTGCCCTAACAGAGATGGACAAAAGGGGCATGGGGGATGTACTTATTGCAACAATCAAACTTTTAATCCGGACTACTGCCGGACAAATAAAAGTATTACCCAGCAATTGGAAGAAGGGAAGAGCTTCTTTTCTCGTAAATATCCCGATATGAAGTATCTTGCCTATTTTCAGGCGTATACCAATACTTATGATGAGTTGAATGTACTGAAACAGAAGTATGAAGAAGCTCTTTCCGTTAAAGATGTAGTAGGGCTCGTTATCGGGACACGGCCGGATTGCATGCCTGATGAATTACTCTATTATTTTGAGGAGCTTCATAAAACAACATTTTTGCTAGTTGAGTATGGGATTGAAACGACTAATGATAATACTTTATTAAGAATTAATCGCGGACATTCTTATGAAGATACGATTGATGCAGTTCAACGTACCGTTGCATTGGGAATACCAGTTGGCGGGCATGTCATTTTGGGCTTGCCAGGTGAAACACGTGAAGATTTGATACGTCAAGCCGGAATATTATCCCGTCTCCCCTTGACAACATTAAAAATGCATCAGTTGCAACTCATTAGGGGAACCCGTATGGCGCATGAATATCTTCATCACCCTGAAGATTTTCACTTCTTTGAGTTGGAAGATTATGTGAATTTAATCATAGAATATATTGAGCACTTGCGCCCCAATCTTGTATTGGAACGATTCGTCTCGCAGTCTCCTAAAGAGTGGTTGATTGCTCCCGACTGGGGATTAAAGAACTATGAATTCAATCATTTAGTCCAAAAAAGAATGCTGGAATCGGGTGCTTATCAAGGAAAGAAATATGAAGTTTGAGAAAAAAGGTTTATTTTTGCACCTGTTTCTTATTCATACTAAATACAAATAACAAAAATATGAACCGTAAAAGTGTTGTAAAAGGAAAAATACACTACGTAGGCGTCAATGACCGTGTCAAACCCTTGTTCGAAGGGTTATGGCCGTTACCTTATGGAGTTTCCTATAATTCTTATTTGATTGATGATGAAACCATTGCGTTGGTAGATACGGTAGATGTCTGCTATTTTGAAATTTTTCTTCGTAAAATCAAAAATATAATCGGCGAACGCCCTATTCAGTACTTAATTATAAATCATATGGAGCCGGATCATTCCGGTTCTATCCGTCTTATTAAGCAGCATTACCCCAATATTGTCATTGTAGGGAATAAACAAACTTTCGGTATGATTGAAGGTTTCTATGGTGTGACCGGCGAACAATATCTCGTTAAAGATGGAGATTATTTGGCTTTAGGACATCATAAATTACGTTTCTATTTGACTCCTATGATTCATTGGCCGGAAACAATGATGACATTTGATGAAACTGAAGGTGTTTTGTTTTCGGGTGATGGCTTTGGTAGTTTTGGTACATTGGATGGAGGATTTGTAGACTCATGTATCAATACGGAGCGCCATTGGGATGAGATGATACGTTATTACTCCAATATTGTAGGTAAATATGGCTCTGCTGTTCAAAAGGCTCTCCAGAAATTAAATGATTTGGATGTGAAGATGATCTGCTCTACTCATGGTCCGGTATGGACAGGTGAGCATCTGCAAAAGGTGATGCATATGACTGATCGCTTGAGTAGATATGATGCTGATGAGGGAGTGGTAATAGTTTACGGAACAATGTATGGCAATACCGAGCAAATGGCAGAAGCGATTGCTGAAGAACTTTGCGCGCAAGGCATTAAGCATATTGTAATGCATAATGTAAACAAGAGTCATTCCTCTTATATTATATCGGATATCTTTAGATATCGCGGACTTATTATCGGTGCACCGACTTATAGCAACCAGATCTATCCGGAGGTGGAATCTTTATTGTCCAAGATATTGGTACGTGATATAAAAGATCGTTATCTGGGTTATTTCGGTTCGTTTTGTTGGGCGGGTGCCGCTGTAAAACGTATGGCGGAATTTGCCGAGAAAAGTAGATTTGAAGTAGTGGGTGATCCTGTTGAGATGAAACAAGCTATGAAAGAGATTACTTATACCCAATGTGAAAATTTGGGGCGTGCTATGGCAGATCGCTTAAAGAAAGATCGCGGATAGTAATTATAATATTTCCCCCTAATTTATTTATTAACACATAAAAACAATCACCATGAGATTAATTATCCAACCGGATTATCAATCCGTATCCAAGTGGGCTGCGCATTATGTCGCTGCTAAAATCAAGGCTGCCAATCCGACACCTGATAAACCTTTCGTTTTGGGCTGTCCTACCGGCTCTTCACCGTTGGGTATGTACAGAACATTGATTGACCTTAATAAGAAAGGTCTTGTTTCATTTAGTAATGTGGTAACTTTTAATATGGATGAATATGTAGGTTTACCTGAAGGCCATTCAGAAAGTTATTATTCGTTCATGTGGAACAACTTCTTCAGCCATATTGATATTAAACCTGAAAATACCAATATTCTGAATGGTAATGCGCCGGATCTTGATGCGGAGTGCACTCGCTATGAAGATAAAATAAAATCTTATGGTGGGATTGATTTATTCATGGGCGGGATTGGTCCTGATGGGCATATTGCTTTTAATGAACCCGGGTCTTCATTATCGTCACGTACACGTCAAAAAACGCTGACGACTGATACTATTATTGCTAATTCGCGCTTTTTTGACGGTGATGTGAACAAAGTGCCTAAAACAGCTCTTACTGTGGGAGTTGGGACAGTTCTTTCTGCTAAAGAGGTTCTGATTATAGTAAATGGTCACAATAAAGCGCGTGCTCTTTATCATGCGGTAGAAGGTGGAATTACACAAATCTGGACTATTAGTGCTTTGCAGTTGCATGAAAAAGGGATTATTGTTTGTGATGATGCTGCTACCGACGAGCTTAAGGTGGGTACATATCGCTATTTTAAGGATATTGAGGCTGATCATCTAAATCCTGATTCTTTGTTGAAATGATTTTTTTTGATTCTTGTAATCATCTTCCCCATCTTTTGCAGGTTTATCTCTTAAACATGGCAGATTATGATTATGTGATGTAAAAGTAAAGAATAAAATAACTTAAGCCCCGTGTATTAGGATTTGCTAATCCTAATACACGGGGCTTTATCTTTTAATAAAGTTACATTGGATATCGCTATCATGCATTGTTCATGAAAAATTGATGAAATAAATCTGACTTATATACTATTGCTTCCATAATATTCTTTTGAATGCACTCTCTATTTTGTCCGGAGAAACTTGTTTTTTCCGACAAAGAAGTTTATTTTTAGGCAATAAAATAAAAAGCATATTCTTTGAATATGTAAAAGTACCATTGGAGTACCTTATTTCTGAATAACAAACAAATGAAAAGACTGCTATTCTTCTACTATATATTCCTTGGGTTGAGCGTTCTTTCTTGCACAACACGTGATGATAAACGGGTTTTGCTCGATAAGGTGGATAGATATATGACAAATCATCCGGATAGCGCTTTAATATTACTTAATGAATTAAAACATCCGGATAAACTTCGTGGCGTGGAGGCTGCGGACTATGCTTTATTGATGACACAGGCAAGGGATAGAAATTATTTGGATAGTTTGCAGTCTGACTCTCTTATTACTATAGCAGTTGAGTATTATAAAGGTGTTGCCAATAAGGTTAAAGCTGGTAAGGCTTTATTCTATGCCGGTAAGCTGAATTCTTTAGCCCACAAATATCCCGAAGCTATGAAGGCTTATCTTGAGGCGGATAGATTACTTGAAGGAACGGACGCATATAAACTGCGGGGGATGTTGCAGGAGTATATGTCTTATGTCAGTTTTGATCAAGGAGTATATGCTGATGCTGCCAATCATTGCCGCAGAGCAATAGCTTTATATGAACTGTCGGATGAGTCAACGCCGATGCCGTATGTCTATCGTGATTTAGCTAATGTATATTTAGTGGAATCAAAAAATGATAGTGTGCGATATTGCTTGGAAAGAGGGCTCTCTTTACTGAAAGATACTACAGATTATGTGCGGTCGTCACTTCTGTCATTACAAGCTACTTTGGCTAAACGAGAAAAAAAATATGATGAAGCAGTTGGCTATCTTTTAGCCGCTATTGAAGCTGGAAAGGCGTTTAACGATCATTATCGTTATTTTCTGGATCTCGGTTCGCTTTATATGGATATGGGAGAATTAAAGAAAGCAGAATCCTCTTATAATTCTACGTTTTTAATGAAAGATAATTATCTCTCCGCCGGAGCATATTTCTATCTTTATCAATTGGAAAAGAAAAAAAGTAATTATTATAGGGCTATTACTTATAAGGAAAAGTCCGATTCTTTACTTAATTTGGTTAGAAATGAAAAATTGCAGAGTCAAATTCTTACATTGCAAAGGAAATATGATAATGAAAAACTAAAATCGGAAAATATCCGCATCAAACTTGAGAAGGAGCGTTATCTCTATCTTTTCTCATTCATCTTCTTGGTCATTGTAGCTTCTGTTGCTTTGTTGTTGAGAGTAATCAGAAAGAAATATAGGCGTCATTTTCTTCGTAATATTGAAATGATCAAGAGGAATGAACGCGCTTTAAAGGAATATGCGTATCAGATCAGTCAATTGAAACAAGCAGAGGAACGAGAGAGTGAAAAGAAAAAAGAAGATCTTGCCCAGTTAAATCGAAAAGTGGCTTGTCTGGCTGCCGAAAATCGTGAATTACGTGAAAATGTTTTTGTGGAAGCTCTTTATCTACTTGACCAACTTAAGCAAGGGACTTTGATTCTTGAACGGATGACAAATGTCGAAAGAATGCACCTTCTGGATTATATGGATTTGATATTTGCATCTTATATCACGCGTTTGTCAGCCGAATATCAATTGACCAAAACCGATTTAATACTGGCCGCATTGTTAAAAGTTGGATTTACTAATAATCAGTTGATCACGGTTTTTGATTGTGAGATGAATTCTGTTTATAAAATGAAACAGCGTTTGAAGGGTCATTTGAATCTTTCCAAAGAGGAGTCATTGGAGAAATTTATATTATTCTACTAGTCATTTTTTTAGCTTATTTCTTTGTACAAGGAATAATCCACTAACCTTTACTCATAAAAAACGGAGGCAATGATATTTGCATAGAAGTTGCTTTTCTGATAATATTATATGCATTTTTGTATTTCAGTCTCAATTTATTAATAGTGCGTTTTGCTTTTAATACCTCATATTGATTTACCTTTTTGTCCACTACTTATGAATGTGTGTTTTATCTAATCTGTTTATAGTCAATTGTTTGCGTAATATTTCTGTTGTCCACTTATTCTTTTTGTCTTCATCTTTCATTAAACTATTTTTGCCTCATATTAAAAAGGAGAACACGATGAAAACAAAAACCTTCTCTTCATTATTAATCAGCTTTGCTCTACTAGCGGTGAACACTCCGGCTATGAGTGCTAAAAATTGTACTAATCAATCTGTTCAAGAGATTGTATTATCTGCAAATGATATCCCATTTAGTAATTCATCGAGTAGTGGAGGTGGTCCTCGTTCGGTTATTTTTGATATACCGATATACGCCTATTTGTCTGTGGAGAATCATTTTGTTCAATTGTCTTTTTCTCGATCAGTGGGTGCAATTACTATTGTTATTTCCCAAAATGGAATACCTGTTTATTCTTCATCTGAAAATATAGTCTCGGCATGTCAAAAGGGCATTCAGCTTCCTGCTGATCTAAGCGGTGATTTTTTGTTAGAGATAAAAGGGAATAATGGGGCTTACGCCTATGGAGATTTTGATCTTTAGTAGATTCTATCGACTATGAGTATCGATTGTATTCTATAAATGAAGTCATAACATAACAAAATATTAAACGGATTTAGGTTGTGTTTGTTGAAATATTATTACTGGTAGGGTGTTGGATATAATATATATTCGAATAACCTGGGCGGTGGGGGACTCTGTTGATAGAAGATCCCTCCGCTTTTGTTTATCCCAAGCATGGAATATGAAAATCAGATTGATTTATAAGGAGCCAAAGCTATAAAACACAAAAAGAGTTGCATCAATTTACGATGCAACTCTTTTTGTATCTTGTTTATAAGTTAGAGTTTATATCCAAACGTTACAAACGTTGAAATATTCTTGGGCTTTGTAAGACCGCCACCATCAAAAACATTTGTCATGCCAAACTGAGAATCAAGGCCCAATACAAATTTATTGAATTCGAATCCAACGCCTAATTCAAGACCGGCATCAAATTTCTTTAATGCACCATCATCAAAAGCACCTACACTTTCATCACCTACTTTAATCTTTCCACCTATACCATAAGCAAGATAAGGACCAGCTTTGAATAATACATCAAAATTGTTAGCGGTGTGTAGTCTTAATCCTGCTAAGATTGGTAGTTCCAAGTATAGAGGATTAAATGTTGTTTTCGCATCAGAATCTCCTGCTTTACAACCTTTAGATACAAGGTTAAGCCCACTTTGGAGCGACCATGTATTATTAAAAGGGAGTTCCATCCCAACGCCTATGCGATATGCAAATTTTGCATCTGTACCATCTGTATTTTCTCCGTAATAGTCTCCGACACCAATGCCTGCATTGACATTCCATTTAACATTTACTGCATTTTGGGCAGAAACAAATACTGTAGAGACAGCAAGTAGCGTAAAAAGAATAATTTTTTTCATTAGTTTATTTTTTAGTTTAATAAAATAAAGATAAATTCAAGACAAATATATATCATATTTTACTTATAATGAAGTTATTTTAGAATAAGTTTGTCAATCTTTTATAGTGGTATAACTTAAAAATATTTCTAAGTGTGTAATAATGAAATAGTTGTATAATCATATATCTTGCTTCTATATGCAGCCATAATTGCTTAATCTATTTTGAATAAAAAAGTTTTTTCCGTAACTTTACAGAGTTCACTTCTTATTATTAACGCTAGATAAAGACTCAAATAAACTTATGGAACATCATTTACCTGCATTAATACTCGACCTCACGCTGATACTCGGAACCGGTGCCTTTGTTACTCTACTTTTCCGGAAAATAAAGCAACCTTTAGTGCTGGGCTATATTCTTGCGGGATTTCTAATTGGACCACATCTAAGAATATTTCCAACAGTTGCCGAACCTGAGAATATAGAGACACTCGCCAATATCGGAGTCATCTTCTTGCTTTTCGGTTTGGGGCTTGAGTTTAGCTTTAAGAAACTGATGCGCGTTGGTGGATCAGCCTCTATTTCTGCAATGGTTGAGATTGTTTTTATTGTCATTGCAGGCTATTTTACAGGTAAATTTTTAGGATGGAGTGATATTGACTGCTTATTTCTCGGTGGAATGTTGGCCAGTTCTTCAACGACCATTATTATCCGTGCTTTTGATGAATTGAACGTGAAATCTAAAGGGTATGCAAAAGTGGTGTTTGGTATTCTAGTGGTTGAAGATATTGTGGTTATCCTGTTGATGGTGCTATTGTCAACAATAGCTGTAACGAAGAATATAGAAGGACAAGAATTGATCTTCACGGTTGGGAAGCTGTTTTTCTTTTTGATACTTTGGTTTATATCCGGCATCTATATAATCCCTTCATTTTTAAAGAAAATAAAAAAGAGTCTGGATGACGAAGGATTTCTGATATTATCGCTCGGTCTTTGTCTGATTATGGTCGCTATTGCAGTGTATGCAGGTTTCTCGGCCGAATTAGGAGCTTTTATAATGGGCTCTATCTTGGCGGAGACTACTTCGGCTGAAAGAATAGAGCATGTCACTAAACCGGTGAAGGATTTGTTTGGAGTAATATTCTTTGTGTCTATCGGAATGATGATAGACCCTGTTTTGATAGGCCATAATATTGGAGTCGTACTTATTATAACCGTATTGGTAATTGCCGGGAAAGTGTTTAGTACAGGATTGGGGGCCTTGATTGCCGGGAAGTCCTTACACGAAGCTGTACAGATAGGAATGAGTATGGCGCAGATTGGAGAGTTTGCTTTTATAGTCGCTACTTTAGGCTTGAGCCTTGGGGTGATTAGCGATGTTTTGTTTCCGATTGCAGTCGGAGTTTCTGCCATCACGACTTTTACGACTCCTTATATGATTAAGTATTCGGATAATTTCAGCTCATTCCTTGAACGTATATTGCCTAATCGATGGATTCTTTATCTCAATGCTTATTCTTCTTCAACGCAGACTATTCAGGCGGAAAGTAAGTGGCGGGGTTATGTCATGCGGACTCATACAACTATTGTGACAAATGGAATTATATCCATTGCAATTCTTGTATTAGGTACCAAAGTTCTTTATCCTTTTGTGAATGGAGTTATGCCTGAGGCTGCAGCATTCATTCCAAAAGTCATAAGTCTGATCTTGATTTTCGTTGTTCTATCTCCTTTTTTATGGGCTATACTTTTTAAAAATCCGGATGACCTTGATATTGGTCAGTTGTGGATACATCCCGAATACAAGAGAGGACCCTTGTTGATGGTAACCATAACGCGGTTGATTTTCGCTGTTATTCTGATTTCATACCCGATAGTCCAGCTCTTTTCGTATTATGCGTTGGCTTTTGTACCGCTCATACTCCTTTTCCTTTATTTTGCTTCTCAAAGAGAAAAGGACATCTATAAGAAAATGGAATTTCGCTTCTTATCTAATTTTAACAGTCGGGATGAAGAAGCCCGGAAGAAAGCTAATTTTATAAAGGAAGAGATGCTATCTCGTACAATGTCTTCATTATGGAATATTAATTTAGTTGATCTTGAGATTGACCAATGTGCCAATTATGTTGGGAAATCTCTGGAAGAACTGGATTGGCGAAAGTGCTATGGGATAAATGTAGTATATATAAAGAGAGGTGAGCGTTTGATATATGCTCCAAAGAAAGACATGCAGTTATTTCCTTTCGATCATATAGGGATTACTGCTACTGATGAAGAGCTTGAAAAATTTCTTCCGATATTTAAAGAGAGTGATGAATCCCCTCAAAGACAATGCGGGGTGGAAGATATTGTATTGAAAAAAGTTATTGCTACAGTCGAAAATGGCTTGACCGACAAAGCTCTCCATGCATCAGGTATTACGGAACGAACCGGTGGAATGGTTATCGGAGTGGAAAGAGGAAGTGAACATTTCCTAAATCCGGCATCGGAAATGATATTCAAGGAGAATGATATTTTGTGGATTGTGGGTGAACGCGATAAACTGAGTTTGCTTTATAGGGAAGATCATTAACCTTCGTCCAGCCAGCCTTTTCCTTGGCGTACAATACTAAATTCATCCCCGGTGCAATCTACAATAGTTGAAGGCTCGGTACCTCCAATGCCACCGTCAATGACAATGTCGACTATATTTCCAAACTTTTCTTCGATTAGTTCGGGATCAGTTGCATATTCGATATCTTCATTCTCATTGTGAGGTAATGTAGTTGTCATAATAGGCGCATCGAGCAAGCGGGCAATTTCCTGTATAATGCAGTTATCGGGCATTCGGATGCCGACTTCCTTCCGATTGCGGAATATTTTGGGTAATCGGGTGGTGCCATTAAGAATAAAGGTAAACGCTCCCGGTAAGTTTCGCTTAATGAGTTTAAATGTATTGTTGTCTAATTTTGCGTATTCACTGATGTTACTAAGGTCATAGCAAATTATAGAGAGATTGTTTTTACGTGGATCAATCTCTTTGATGTGACAGATTTGTTCAATGGCACGTTCCTTTAATCCATTACAGCCTATAGCATACATGGTGTCGGTGGGGTAAATGATGATCCCACCATTATTAAGCGTATCAACGACTTTCTGTAAGTCTGCCGGATTATTGTTGTTTTCATAAAGTTTTAGAAGCATAAAGGTTTAATGTATAGATGTTTAGTTGTATTATTACAAACGTAGTAAAAAAAATGGAGATAATATGTAAGTCCTGGTTTTTTTCGCTTTTAAGTAATTATTTCTTCTGATTTCGCTTCTTTATCTCCTCGGCCAGTCTCCATTGAAGTGCAGCTTCAGCTTCTTTGCCTGCTTGCATTAAAGCGTCACCAAAAAGTTCGTGGGCACCTGCATGTTCCGGTTTGAGAGTTGTGGCTTTATCAAAATCAGCGATGGCGGCTTCAATTTCTCTTTGCTTGAGACGTAGTTTACCGCGATTGTATACTCCTTTGAAATCTGTCGGTCTTATTTTAATGGCACGATTGAAAGCTTCTTCAGCTTCTCCCATCCTGCTTTCATTCATCAATGTGATGCCTTTTCTTATCCATGCGTCTCCATATTCGGGATAAAGCTCAATAGCTTTGTCGTAATTCGCTAATGCTGCACGTACATCATGAGCTTGGGTGATACACTCATTTCCCATGAGGTAATATTCACGTGCATAGGCTTGAAGTCTCTTTCTCTGCTCCGCCATTTCCGCTTTTAAAAGCTCGTTACGTTCTTTCAACTGGTTGATTATTCCAAGTTTGCGGCGTATGAGGCGTTGTATAACGGGTTTCTCTATGTCGTAACGCGAGTGGATGGCTTTGAAAAACTCACTAAGAAAAGTGTCAAACTCCCCTTTATCGAAAGCTTTGGTTGCGGCAACATATTGCACGTCAGCTTGTGCCTGCTTAAGAGCTCGGTCGATGGCTTGCTGGTTATTGAAACGTTCGGAGAAATTCAGAATCTCGGGACGTACGAATATGTCGGCACGACTTACGGGCTTTCTCAACTGTATACCTTCTAGCGAAGTACAACGGCTGAGTGCGACATAAGCTTGTCCTCCCGCAAAAACTCCTCCGGTGAAGTCGATGATAACCCGGCTGAATGTAAGTCCCTGACTTTTGTGCACGGTAATAGCCCATGCCAAACGAATGGGGTATTGTGTGAATGTGCCCAGTTCTTCCTCTTCAATCTGCTTCTTCTTCTCGTTATAAGTATATCGTATATTTCGCCACGATTCCCGTTTTACATCACATTCTTTGCCATCATCTGTGATGACATAAAGCGTTTCTTCTTTCTCATCAAACCCACTGACGACACCAATGGTTCCGTTAACCCAACGTTTATCGAAATCATTCTTAATGAAGATAATCTGTGCGCCGGGTTTTAAGACTAAATCAAGCGAAGTCGGCAGACTGCTTTCGGGGAAGTCACCTCTTATTTCTCCTCTGAAAGTGACGGGATCTCCGGGAAGTTCGGTCAACTTTCTCTCATTAATATAGTCTACATTATCACGACGGGTTGCGAGAGTGATGTACATGTCCGCTTCATTCTGCTCAATATCCGTTCCATAGCGCGTGTTAAGTAACTGGAGGTCGGCAGCTCCGGCGGTATTCGAACGAATATGATCCAGCACATTGACGAAAACCTTGTCTGTCTGCCTATATACCTTTTGCAGTTCCACCGATACTAAATCAATCTCACTGAATACCCTCGCCGAGAAAAAGTAAGGGGTGGGATAGAAGCGGTTGAGTATTTCTTTTTCATCACCTTTTACTACAGGCTCGAGCTGGAAAACATCTCCGACAAGAAGTAGTTGCTTTCCTCCGAAGGGCTCGCGCAGATTACGGGAGTACACGCGCAAAATACGATCGACAGCGTCAATAATGTCTGCCCGTACCATCGAAATCTCATCTATGACTACCAACTCAATCTCTTCGAGCATCTTGCGATGCAACTTAGTATATTTGAAAAAATCATGGATGCGACCTCGCTGGAGACTTAAGTTGGGATCATCCGGCAGAATGGGGTAGAAAGGAAGTTTAAAGAAGCTGTGCAACGTACTTCCTCCCGCATTTATTGCAGCAATTCCGGTAGGAGCCAATACAACATGCTTCTTTTTCGTCTGTTGGCATACATACCGCAAGAATGTAGATTTTCCCGTCCCTGCTTTTCCTGTCAGAAAAACAGATTGGCGGGTATATTGGACGAGATTCAAGGCATCTTGAAACTCTTTGTTGCTACTATCGGGAGAAAAACTCAATGCAATACCAATTAAAAAATTATATAATAGAAAAATGCTTAAGGGCATTGGCTATTCCGTCTTCATCAACCGAAGCGGTGACATAATCAGCATGTTGCTTTACGGTGTCGGTGGCATTGCCCATGGCGACTCCTATTGCTGCATGGCGAATCATGCCGATGTCGTTGCCTCCATCTCCAATTGCCATGGTTTCTTCAAGGAGGATTCCGAATTGACTGATTATCTCGTCAATACCTTTTTGTTTCGTATTTCCTTTAGCGGTGATATCAACAAACGCCGGATACCAACGCCCTGATTCACAATTACTAAGAAGTGGGAGAATCTCACGCTCTTCTTCCTCTGTAATAAACGGAGTGATCTGATAGATGCTCTTCCCGCTTATAGCTTCTTCAAAACCTTTTTCGGGAAGCTCCCCGACTCTTAAATGCTCGACGAATATTTTTCTGACCATCTCATCCGGCTGGCACACACAAATGTCATGCTCTCCTACAAAGATACAAGGAAATCCTTTGCGGGCAGATATTTCTGCAATAGTCCGCACGTCAGCTTCAGGTATGGTACTTTTATAAATAACGTTGTCACCTGTATAACAATAGCCTCCATTCATTGTAATGTATCCGTCTATGAGTCCTCTTTCCTGCAAAGCGGAGAGATTATTGATAATAACGGATGGACGTCCGGTGGCTATGAATATCCGAATTCCTTTGGCTTTGGCAGCAGTGATCGCTTCAATGGCAGAGTTTGGAATCTCATGAGTCTTGAAACTAACCAATGTGCCGTCAATGTCAAAAAATAAGGCTTTAATCATAAGAAATTCTGTTTAGTTGCATGCAAAAGTACTCAAAAACAGGGGATAATTCGTATTTTTGCGTTGACTTTTGAAAGAAGAAGGAGAGGTTTTAGTGATAAACACGTTCGCTTCTCAAACTGAATAATGTTTTTAACTATAAATAGAATGAAGTATAATTTTGATGAAATAATAGATCGTGAAGGCACCGACTCGGTGAAATGGGACGATTATAAGAAGAGGTGGAATAGAGATGATCTTCTTCCTCTATGGGTGGCTGATATGGACTTCCGTACTCCACCTTTTGTGATTAACGCATTAAAAGAACGTCTTGACCATGAAGTATTGGGCTATACCACTGCTTGTGAAGAATGGTATACCTCTATTTGCGGGTGGTTACAGCGTCGTTATCAATGGAGTATTTTGCGTGAAGAACTGACCTTTGTCCCAGGCATTGTCCGTGGTTTGGCTTTTGGGTTGCAGTGTTTCACTTCTCCCGGTGATAAGGTGCTGGTTATGACTCCGGTCTACCATCCTTTCTTCCTTGTCAGTCGTAAGATGGGGCGCGAAGTGGTTTATTCTCCCCTGGATTTGTACGATGGGCAATATCATGTCAATTTTGAACGCTTCAAGCAAGACATTCAAGGCTGTAAAGTCTTGATTCTTTGTAACCCTCACAACCCCGGCGGTCGTGTTTGGACAGCCGATGAACTGAAAGAAATCGCCAGGATATGTAAGGAGAGCGGTACATTGGTCTTCTCCGATGAAATCCATGCAGATCTTACTTTTAAGCCATACAAGCATCATCCTTTTGCTGCCGTCTCGGAAGATGCAGCAAGCAACTCCTTGACTTTTATGGCTCCCAGCAAGACCTTCAATATGCCCGGTCTGGGAAGTTCATTTGTCGTTACAGTGAATGAAGATTTACGCAACCGCTTTAACAGTTTTATGGAAGCGGGGGAATTTGATGAAGGGCATTTGTTTGCTTACATCGGTGCAGCCGCTGCCTATAAGCATGGTGAAGAATGGTTGGAACAACTGTTGGACTATCTCCAGGGTAACATTGATTTTACCGAGAGATATTTGTCAGAACACATCCCTGCTATTACTATGATACGCCCGCAGGCTTCCTTCCTTATCTTTCTCGACTGCCGTGCTTTGGGGCTAAGTCAGCCCGAGTTAAGTCGTTTTTTTGTGGAGAAAGCCCATCTGGCTTTAAATGATGGTACCACATTCGGTAAACCCGGTGAAGGTTTTATGCGCCTCAATGTAGCTTGCCCGCGAGCTGTGTTGGAGAAAGCGTTGAATCAATTGTCTGCTGCTGTTAGTGCACTGAAATAAAGGAGTAGAAACAAAACTTGTTGCCGGTACTACTGTTCTTGCTGCCAAATATTGGTGCAATGGGTAGTCCGGCAATATTTGTTTATAATCACTTGTAGAACGTATAGTGTAGGCAAATGCCAGTGCCGGAGATTCTTAGGCTCTATCTGTTTATAATTAGAATTCCTTTTCCCTTCGTCGTATTCTTTTTGATAACCTCTTAATTTATAGCTTTTTGTACTTCATTCCTCTATATTCATGTTTGTATAAGCGAAGAAGATTTATAGGTAATGAACTTTTCCTACTTTCAGGGTTATCTTTACATAGGTGTGTAGCATAATGAGGTTTAGGATGTATTGTATTGATCCCCGACATGACATAGGCATCAATGCCAATGATTCTAGTCATCAATGCGGATGATGATAGGCATCAATGGCATTGATGGTATGCTCAACCCTAGGGGGAAATAAGATGAGCTTATCGATGAAGTATATTTATAAGTGTTATTTCGTGGTGCTTGATCCGGTTGCTCCATTATTGACCAACTCTTGCTTTGATCCCCGGCAGGTGTATAATTTCAAGTCGCTCTAAAAAATAAGAGCTCAATGAATAAATACTTTCAATTTTTAGAGTAAGAATTTCTAATCATAAATTATTGAATATGGCGTTTTTGTTAATAAAGCATAATAATACGTTTGAAAAGCAGATATTAATTTTTGTATGCTATATTTGTGATATCAAAATAATATCATTAATAAATATCTATGGAAATGAAAGAGTTTGATTTTAAGAGTTTTAAGATGAATGGCTTTTTAGCATTATTCATTCATTTAATAGTAATGCCACTACTTATGGTTTGGGGAGTTATAACAAGCATTCCCACTTTGGTTTTGGCTATAATACTCTTTGTAGTTTGGCTTGTGTTATTTGCCGGATACATACAGCTGGAACCCAACGAAGCCAGGGCTATGGTCTATTTCGGGAAGTATCAGGGTACTTTTAAAGAGACAGGGTTTTTCTGGGTAAATCCGCTGTTGGATAAGAAAAAACTTTCTTTGCGTGCCCGTAACCTCGACATCGAACCTATCAAAGTTAACGATAGAATAGGTAACCCCATTATGATCGGTTTGGTATTGGTTTGGAAACTCAAAGATACCTATAAGGCAATGTTCGAGATCGATGCGCAGACAATGGCTTCTGCCAATACCCCTTCGGGTACTCCGTTGGGTAATGCCGTCGCACATCGTATGACAGCATTCGAGAACTTTGTTAAGATACAGAGTGATGCCGCATTGCGACAGGTAGCCGGTCAGTATGCCTATGATGATAATGAATCAGGCAGTGAAGAGCTTACCCTGAGATCGGGTGGGGAGGAAATCAATGATCAACTGGAGCAAAAGCTCAATGAGCGGTTGGCAATGGCAGGAATGGAAGTGGTGGAAGCCCGTATCAATTATTTGGCTTACGCACCTGAAATTGCAGCTGTGATGTTACGTCGTCAGCAGGCTTCAGCTATAATCTCCGCTCGTGAAAAGATTGTCGAAGGAGCTGTCTCTATGGTGAAAATGGCCTTACATAAACTCTCGGAAGAGGAAATTGTGGAATTGGATGAGGAAAAAAAGGCGGCAATGGTTAGCAATCTCTTGGTTGTGCTTTGTGCCGATGAGGCTGCGCAACCCGTTGTCAATACCGGTACGTTGAATCACTAAAATTAGTCGATTATGAATTATTCCGTCATATCCAAGTGGGCACTGCTTGTTGGTATATTATTGGCTCAAGCGTGTTCGGCTATTGCTCAAGATCTGTCTTTTCAGCGTGCACAGAAAGTATACGATTTTTTGGTAGGCGGGCAAGGAGATAGCATCTACGTCAATTTGACAAAGGAACTTCAAGCCCAATTGAGCCCGGCTGTTTTTAATGAAACTTTTGATAAGACCGAGCAGCAATTTGGGAAGTTACAGTCAAAGGGCGAGTGGCAAAAGGAAGTTGTCCAGGGTCATTCACTTTATTATGCCGACATGAAATTTGAGCGGTATAACTTACGTTTCCTGGTTTCTTTTGATAAAGATCAGCACATTAATACACTTCGCTTAATGCCTGTGCCGGCCGAACCTGTTAAGTCGACTGCCACTTATGACAAGACAAAGATTTCCGAACAGGATATCACAATAGAGACCGATGGATTCAAATTACCCGGCACTTTGACTCTACCTTTGGGTAAAACGAAAGTCCCTGTAGTAATTTTGGTACATGGTTCCGGCCCGAACGACCGGGATGAGACAATTGGTCCCAATAAACCCTTTCGTGATCTTGCATGGGGGCTTGCCAAGCACGGTATAGCTGTCATTCGATATGATAAGCGTACCCGCATTTATGGAGAATCTTTTGTTCCCGTAGGTCGTCAGATGGACTTTGATGTTGAAACCGTGGACGACGCTTTATCTGCGATAAAGTTGGCAAAGTCCCGTGCAGAAATAGCGACCGATAGTGTATACATATTGGGACACAGTCTGGGCGCGACTCTTGCTCCACGTATCGCAGAGCGCTCAAAAGAATTGGCGGGAATAATACTTTTGGCAGGTTTGGCACGTCCTTTGGAAGATGCTATTGTAGAACAAACCACTTATCTTACCGCTTTGTCCGATACATCCGCTGCTGCTAAGGCAAAAATTGCGACCGTCAAGCAACAGGCATTAAATATAAAACGAATCGGTACGGCCGACTTTGATGCTAAAGTACCCTTATTATTGAACATACCTTCTTCTTATTGGGCTTTTGCAAATGCATATAAACCTGTAAATGTAGCGGCTAAACTCAGTTTACCGATTTTGATCCTTCAAGGAGAGCGTGACTATCAAGTCACTATGGAAGACTTCGGGTTATGGAGAACCGGACTGATTGGACATAAGAATGTGCATTTTAAGTCTTATCCCAAGTTGAATCATCTGATGCAAGAGGGGAGTGGGAAATCGGTTCCAGCAGAGTATGGTCAACCTTCGTCTATTCCCGATTATGTCGTGAATGATGTGGCGTCTTTTGTAAGACACAAAAACTTATAGCCATACTATTGGAGCAAATAGATAATTAGTGTATTATGGATAAGAAGACCATTCTCGTTCTATCCGCTATCTGATAGCAATGATTTTGGTTGGGAAAAATAGAAATATTGTGGTTAAAAAAGAATCATCAATAAAAAGTTTCATTTTAAGAATTGATGCTGAAACAATGGAAGCTATTGAAAAATGGGCTGCCGATGAGTTTCGTAGCACCAACGGACAGTTGCAGTGGATTATCTCGGAAGCATTGAAGAAGAGTGGACGACAGAAAAAGGTAAAGCAGAAGCTCATAAGTTCTAAACCCGAAGAGGATAATTCTCCTGATGAATAGTTTATTTGCCTTTGATTAATTCATATAACAAAAAGGTCAGTTATCTCATTTTGTAACTCAATACTTATTCTTTTGACCCCAAAAAATAAAGATTATGTTAAATTTAGGTCGTTATTCTGTACAAAACATTCAGGTTGCGCGGGTTTATCCCTCATTAGTCGACCGGATACTTGAAATTGTGGCATTACTATTGGCTCTATTTATTTGGGGCAGTGCAATATGGATATATTTTATCCTTCACGATAAGTCCGGGAGTTCCTCTGTTTTTGCCACAGCGGGTGGCGCAACAGCTGTGGCTCTCATTCTCGGAATATCAGCTTATATCCCAATACGAATGATAAAATTCCCCTTTCGTATTACGGAGCATAATGCCCAGGCACAACTTTTTTTGGCAAGGCGACTTGTACGCGTACTCAATGTGGTGACATTGCTAATCTTTATAACAATTGTTTTCACTCAGCATGAGCAAGCTTGTGGTATCCCCACCGGAATAGCTCATATTTGTACCGGTGTTGCTACTATTTTGCTTATTCTCATTATAATAGTCTATTATATCTTTGCCTATCGCTATAGGTGAATTATCAGGTGGATATACCTAAATGTGGTTATGTAATTTCAAAAATATACCTCATTTTAGGGATTGCGCGGTATCTGTCACTCCCCTATCTTTGCAGTATCAGATTTAATGAATTAGTTAGTCATAATTACGTAACCACTTTTATTAAGAGAAAGATTTCCCGTTCATTTCCGATGTGATATCGCGAATGTCCGGGAATTTTTTATCAGGATAATATATTAATTTAGACATCTCTATCCCTCTTCTTTCCTTATAGTAAACTTATCACTTCATATAAAATCAAAATTATTTTGTCTAATAGTTGTTATTTCAAAAATAGTATCTATATTTGCGGTGTATTAATACAATAGTACACGTATATACTAATATATAATTAATATAATCTATGCTGCAAGTAAAAAACGTTTCATTCAGTTATCGTAGGGGCAAGAAAGAAGTCCTACACGATTTCTCGCTTTCTTTGGGAAAAGGTGGAGTATATGGTTTATTGGGACGGAATGGTGCCGGAAAATCTACTCTACTTTATTTGATGAGTGGATTACTTATTCCTAAAAAAGGAGAAGTGATATACCATGATGTCAATGTTCGCCTCCGCCAGCCGGTTACTCTTCGGGATATGTTCCTGGTACCTGAAGAATTTGATTTACCTCCGATATCTCTCCTTAGTTATGTGGAATTGAACAGTCCGTTTTATCCACGCTTTAGCAAAGAGGATATGGTGAAGTATCTTCATTATTTTGAAATGGATCAGGATGTCAATTTAGGTGCTTTATCTATGGGGCAAAAGAAAAAAGTGTTTATGAGCTTTGCTTTAGCTACCAATACTTCATTATTAATAATGGACGAACCTACCAATGGACTTGATATTCCCGGAAAGAGTCAGTTTCGCAAATTTATTGCATCCGGAATGACGGATGATAAAACGATTATTATTTCAACTCATCAGGTAAGGGATATTGATCGGATTCTGGATCATGTTTTAATAATGGATAACAGTCAGGTATTGCTTGACGAATCTATTGGAGATATTTGTAACAAGCTCCTTTTCGTAGAAAGTGATAACCGCAATTTGGCAAATAATGCTCTTTTCACCCTTCCTTCAGTACAAGGCAACTATTTATTATTGCCCAATACAGATGGAGAAGAGTCGGAGATCAATCTAGAGCTGTTGTTCGGCGCTACACTTGCCGAACCTGAGAAAATTAAAAGAATGTTTCACCATAATGAAAATAAACAATGATACGTGATACCTTTTTTAGTATGTCCCGCTTTGTGGATCTTTGCCGTAAAGAAATGGTGGAAAGTTGGAAGACGAATATACTCCGAGTAGTCATGATTTATGGACTGTTTGTTGTAGCGTTTGTTTGGAATGGATATTTTCAATATGAAGAACCTAGCCGTTTTACCGGTGTAAGGAACGGGGTTGATCCTATGTGGACATTCGAACTTATTGTTTTCCTTTGGGCGATTGTTATAATGGGACTTCTTAGTGCTTCCTTTATAATGGAGCGGATGAAGTCGAAAACGAGCCGGATAGCGATGTTGATGACCCCTGCGACAATGTTTGAAAAGTTCTTTTCACGTTGGCTTGTCTTTACTTTCGGTTTCTTAATTGTGTTTTTAATCGCTTTTATTCTGGCTGACTGGACACGTGTGTTAATCTATAGTATAAGCTACCCCGAACTGAAAAATGTTATAGCTTCAGTTCCTCTTTGTCATTTGGTTGGCGGAGGTAATAACGTTGACTATTGGACTGCCTTTGAAACGCCGCAACTTTTTGTGCTTGGAATTAGCGTATACTGCTATATTCAATCGGTTTTTGTGCTCGGGAGTGTAATTTGGCCTAAGAATGCTTATATCAAAACATTTTCTGCAGTAATCGTTTTGGCTGTGACTTATATATCCATAGCACTATTATTGGTAAAGATTTTGGCTGAAGACAAAAGTTACGGTTTTCACCCTTCGATAAGCGATGAAACACTGGCATGTCTCATGACAATGGGGTTCTTTGTGATGGCTGTTTTCGATTGGGTGCTCGCCTATTTCCGTTTTAAAGAGTCCGAAATTATTAATCGTTGGTAAGTATGAATTTCAAAGAAATAAAAGGAATCTACCTTCAAATAGCAGACCGCATTTGTGATGAGATTCTTCTCGAGCAATATCGTGAAGAAGAACGCATCCCATCTGTAAGGGAGTATGCGGCTGTGGTGGAAGTCAATGCCAATACGGCAATGCGTTCGTATGATTATTTGCAGTCGCAAGGAATTATCTATAATAAGCGTGGCATCGGGTATTTTGTCTCATCGGGTGCGCGTAAATTGATTCTTTCATTACGCAAAGAATATTTTCTAAAAGAGGAAATAGATTATTTCTTCAAGCAAATGTATACACTTGGTATTTCGGCTAAGGAGATGTCGGATATGTACCTGGATTTTACTAAGAAACAAAAATAAAAAGAAAACTATGAAACGAACAACTTATATAATCCTGGGCATGTTGCTCACCGGACTTATTGTTATGAGTGCCGCTTTGGTTTATTTATTTACGTGGTCAGCTGATTCGGACAGAACTCTATTAAAAATAGCCGGGGCGTATAAAACAGTAAACCTTCCGCAGTGTAAGGTGCTGGAATTAACGATGAATGAATCTTCTCTGAACCCCGGTACGGGAGAAACTAAAAAGACTCGTTGGGCCTCATTTCAAGACACGCCGTTGAAAGTCTCTCCTTCTAAAGGAAATCTTGCAAGTTTTACATACTCCTCCGATATGGATCGTTATATGAAAATACAGTCATCGGGTGATACGTTGAAGATTATATTCGATTTTAGTGAAGGAAAGCTAGATTCCGAGAAACGTTCAATGGATTGGTTCATCGTTCATTCGCGAGAAATGAAAATAGCTTTGCCCGATCAAGTACAATTGCTAAACGCTAATCTTTTGGATCAGAATGTTAAGATAGAAGGTTTTAAACGTGATAGCTTGTCAGTGGGAGTAAGAGGAAATGCTGTGATGGAAATCTCTCATTTTAAAGCATTAAATGTTCAACGTGGTGATTGGCAATTCAATAGTGGTGAAGTGGAGAATTTGCATTTGTACCTGGACGATATACAAGCATGGAAAGTGAATACGACTTCTTTTCACATTGATAAGGAATACTTAAGTGGAAAGAATACTTCTGAATGTGTTTTACAAAAAGGAGAATGTCGTCAAATCATCTGGAATCCGCAATCACCTGATGCTTCTCTTCGAGTGGAATTGAAAGAAGCTGCAATACTCAAAGTATTAAAGTGATTTTTAGGAGTCGTATAATAGTAATACTTTCTTAATACCATCTTCATGTTTTCTCCGCTTTTTTGCGCTCCAGCTGTGGCTTGAAAAGGTAAAGTCAGAGTGGAGATGGTATGGAGATGGTATTGCCTTGGTATAGGGATGGTCTGATTTTTCTGTAAGCTGTATTTCCGTTCATTACGGCTCTTTTTTATAGTAAAAAAAGCCGATTTTGTGCTAGAACTGTTTTATAGTGTCTCTTTAATATCTTGTATTTCCACCAACTTATTTACAATGGCATATATTGTTAGACCAGCTGGAGAGTGTATTTGTAGTTTACGGGCAATATTTCGCCGATGAGTGATAACTGTATGAATAGATAGAAACAGTTGGTCGGCGATCGTTTTATTTGTCATTCCTTTCACCACACAAGTGATGATCTCTTTCTCTCGTTGGCTAAGTGCCTCTTGCTCGTTTTCTCCCTCTTCTTCTGGTTCATCGTTGCAAAGTAAATGATTGATTTTGGTACTAATAAGCTCTTGATCATCACAGATCGAAATTTGCTCATCGTACTCTTTCAATATATTGATGTCGATTACAGTGGAGACGATGGCAACATATCTGATGCCTCCTTTACTGTTTTCTGTTTTGAAAGATGGAAGATCAAACCATCCCCCAAAGGTCGGGTTGACGATCAGAATATCTGGAGTGTGCATGTGTATATAGCCGTGTAGACCTTCCGGAGAGGAAACTTCTATCGGATGGATGTTTAGGCTTGACAGACGTTTCAATACGGCTATGATGCCGCTACGAATGATCACGGAACTCTCGGCGACAACAACTTTTAAAGACGTATTATTGCTCATTCTTTAGTCTCCTTTCTATTTGTCTCACAGCGGGGACAAACATGTAATCTTCTACTTGACAATGCGAAGCCAAATCGTGTTCGCAGTTGTAAATGTCGAAAAGGACAGCGTTTAGGAGGTTATTGTTTTCTTTTTCCGGATAATATTTTATTATGATACTTTTCAGTTCGGTCAGCTTGTTTTCAATTTGATTATGCTTGCTGGCGAATGTCGCGATGTTATAAGTATCGGAAAGTTTTCCCTTCATCACTTCTTCAACGTATGTAAATACAGCCTGATTCTCATATTCCATGTGTTTACCAACTTCTTTGGCATATTCATCAAAGAACTTAAGAATGAGAAATGCTACATTATCTGTACGTGAACAGTCGAGAGCTTCGAGTAATTTACGTCGGATGGCCGGTAAACAAAAATCGAGGAAATAAGTATGAGCTTGTTTCAAATATTCCATTAATGACGTTATAGAGAACGCATTTTCATCATCGCTGTATGAATACTGCTCTTCGCTTATAAAGTTGGCTACTGCTAAAAACGTTTTGTAGTCTACTCCTTGTGCTTCACAAACATCTTTCACATTCTTATCTCCAAATCCTAATGATAATCCAAATCGGCTCATCACCATCAGTATGGAGTAGTTGTCGAATATCAGATCGCTCATTTTATCTGTAGCGCGATACTTATGTGGCTCACTCATTGTATTTTAAAACTTAGTATTCTTATATAAGAATTGCAAAATAACGGTTTTTATTTGAAAAAGGCAATCGCTATATGTAGGTATTTTATGTTTAGCTATATTTAACTATAATAATTAGTTTACGAACTATAAAATATAGTTATTTGCGAAAAAGAATGATATAAGTCACTTATAAAGTGGCTATGAATATTGATGAGATTAAAATATTATCTATATAGAAAATCGCAATGAAAGGACTAACAGGAAAAGAAGAAGAAATTATGACCCATTTTTGGGAAAAGGGAGACTTGTTTGTGAAAGAGCTTTTGGCTTTTTATGATGACCCTAAGCCTCATTTTAATACGCTGTCAACAATTGTAAGGGCTTTAGAAGATAAGGGATTCTTGTCACACCGTGTTTTCGGTAATACTTATCAATACTATGCAGCTATTAGTGAAGAGGAGTTTAGGCAGGGAGCTTTGAAAGGAGTTGTCAAAAAGTATTTCAACAATTCATTCCTTAGTGTGGTATCTTCACTTGTTAAAGAGGAAGATATATCTGTAGAGGAGTTGAAAAAACTTATTGCTGAAGTAGAAAAAGGGAAAAATAGAAACAAATAAATAAGAACTCAAGATGAAAAACTCTGTTGTTTTGATCTGCCTTTTGGTAACAGTTATTTGTCTACAGTTACAGGCTAAAGATAAAGTGTATGAGAAGCCGTATTTCATCGCAAGAAGTGCGCAAATACTTGAAGTGGAAAAGGTAACCTTGAAAAAAGATACTACCGTATTGGATATGAGGGTCTTCAGTACTCCTACGGATAAGGTGAAGTTATTATCTTCAGCTGCATTGCAGAGTGGTGGTAAAAAGTATTCTTTAATAAAGATGGAAGGACTTTCTGCTAAAGATTGGACTGCAACTAATGATAAAGGAGAGTTATCTTTTAAGTTATTCTTTCAAGCTTTACCTTCCAAAGCCAGCAGCTTTAGTTTTATTGAAGGTGATGGGGTAGGAGAATGGCGTATTTATGGCATTCAGCTGACGGGTAAGCGACCTTCTGTGGAAATACCAGAGTCATTGAAGGGCTATGAGCCTGGAAAAGTTGTTGCATTACCCCCGTCTCAAGTACAACCCGGTAAGGCATTGTTAAGTGGTAGACTTTTGGGCTATAAAGATATGAGTCTTTTGATGTCTGTGAGCTATAAGAGCTGGTTACCTGTGGCAACACAATCACAAGATATCAATATAAATCCCGATGGTTCTTTCCGTACTGAGATTCCTCTGATGTCTCCAACGAGCGTTAAACTGAGTATCGGTTCATTAAACTATACACTTTGCCTGGTGCCAGGCAAGGAAACCATATTAACTCTCAATTTACCTGCGATTTATATTCCCCAAAGCCGTTGGTTTAAAGATGAACCTGCTCTGGAGAAGAAGATTTGGGTGGAAGGAGAAATGGCTGCTTTGAATAGTGAGATTATCGGAAAGAACTATCCGTTGAACATTAGCAAAAATATGCCTGCGATGCTAAAGGATGTTTGTGGTATGACGCCTATACAGTTTAAGCAACATGTTTTGAAGCTCTTGTCAGATAAACGTAATACTTTGGAAGCCGATCAAGGTATCAGTGATATTTATAGATCATTTCTGTTCTGGAATTTAGAAATGGATGCTTGGTCTATAATAAGCAATTACAAGACACTCTTGACTTATGCTCCAATGTTTGCCGGAGTAAAAGATGCTCCGAAGCCAAAAGCTGAAGATTTGAAAGTGGATAGCACTTATTATGACGATCTTTTAAAATTTAGTATTGTACGCAACCCGAGTGCAATGTATTGTTTTGATTACCCTTCCTTTTTATTGAGTCAGGAAATATTGGGAAAGAACAAGATATCTGCCGACGAATTATCTAGCCAGGTTGTTGGTGCAAACCGTTTATTTTCGCAGTTGGATAAAGAATATAAGATACTTACTGTTGATCAAGAGAATGAAGTAAATAGGTATTCTTTGAAAGAGTTTGCTAACATACTGAATGATAAGAATAAGGGATTGATTGACTTGCTCGCTACCAATGCCAAAAAGACCGGTTATAAAGTTTGTGAGATGGATACAGCCGTATCCGGTGATAAATTACTTCAAGCCCTTGTTTCTCCTTACAAAGGCAAAGTAGTACTGGTTGATGTTTGGGCAACTTGGTGCGGCCCATGCAAAAGAGCTATGAAAGAGATGCTTCCAATGAAAGAAGAACTAAAAGATCAAGGCGTTACTTATGTCTATCTGGCAGGCGATAATTCTCCTGAAGTAATATGGAAAAATATGATTCCTGATATTCATGGCGAACATTATCGGGTGACAAAAACACAGTGGGCTGATTTTGTTAAGGCGCTTCAAGTAGAGGGTGTTCCCACTTATTTTGTGATAAACAAATCGGGTGAGATTGCTTATCGTACTACGGGCTTTCCGGGAGTTGATACCATGAAGGATGAATTGCAGAAGGCACTGAAAGCAAACTAAGTTATTTTTTGCGTATTGGATTTATTGAGTAATAATCTTTATACAATAGTTGTGTAATGGGGATATTCTTTGTCTATATTTTAAAGGCATCTGTATGCCAAGCTCTGTTCTATCTGTTCTACAGATTGTTTTTGAGCCGGGAGACGTTTCATCGTTTCAATCGTGTGGCTTTGTTGCTCAGTCTTATTTTAGCTTTTGCATTGCCATTGCTGGAGATAAGTGTGAAACAGCAATCGGAAGTACATCGCTCTGTTATGACTTTAGAGCAGTGGTTACTATTGGCGGAAAAGATGCAAATGAACGATGGTATTCACACGACTGTTACTCAAGGGGCTTCAATTGGTGTTCAGCTCATTTTACTCATTTATTTTCTAGGCTTTTTATTTTTCGTGTTACGTAGTATATATGGCGTAGCTAATATGGGGCTCTTGTTGAAGTCCGGTAAACGATATTATGTAAAAAGAGAGGGAGGATTACTCAAGGTTATGCAATCGGGAGATCAGGAGAACTCTGTCTATTCTTTTGTAATTCCTGTTTTGGATGATCATTGTAAAATGAAAGGAGATGCGAATCTCATTGTTCATCACCGCAATATATCAGCCTTCAGTTGGATGAATAACATAGTTCTTTCACAAAAAGATTTGGAAGAGAACGGTACGGAAATTCTGATACATGAACTTGCGCATATTTATCACCGGCACTCATGGGATCTGTTGATAACCGACTGCTGCATCTTTTTGCAATGGTTCAATCCCGCATCTTGGCTCTTGAAACAGGAACTGCAAAATATTCATGAGTATGAAGCGGATGAAACGGTCCTTGAAGCGGGAGTCGATGAGAAGCATTACCAGTTGCTGCTGATCAAAAAGGCGGTTGGTTCCAAATTATTTTCTATAGCTAATAATTTTAATCATAGTAAACTCAAAAAACGTATTTCAATGATGTTAAAAGAAAAATCTAATCCATGGGCACGCCTGAAATATTTATATGTATTTCCGCTTGCAGCAATTGCTGTTGTTGCTTTTGCCCGTCCTGAAGTTACTGCAAAAGCAGAGCTTATTTCTAAAGTGAAAATGAATGATCTGAAAGATTTGGTTGACGAGAAGCTTGTAGACAACTCTAGTGTGTTATCTCAGGGAGCGGACGCAGTGTCATTGCCTACCGATACCTTAAAGAAAAGTAAATCTCTTAAAGCACCTTCTATTCAATCTCTTCCTGTAGAAAAGAAGGAAGCTGATGAGAATATATTCACCGTTAGAGGGGCTGCACAACCTCTGTTTATCATTAATGGGAAAGAAGCTGATAGGGATGTCGTATCAGCATTGGATCCTCAGCGTATTGAAAGTGTCAATGTTTTGAAAGATAAATCAGCAGCAAGTATTTATGGGGATAGGGGAAAAAATGGAGTTGTACTGATCACCTTGAAAAAAGATATTAAGAACATGAATGCTGATCAGTCTGCGACAAAGGAAGATCAGATTATCAATCAGCGTGATAAGGCATCGACTATTGGTAAGGAAGTGACCTATTATGTTGACGGTACCAAGAAGAGCGCGGGTCAAATTAAAGAAATATCTCCAGATGCAATTGAGAGTGTAAATGTGGTTAAGGATGGGGACCAAAAAGGAAGTGTTTATATCTCCACTAAAGAGAAAAGTGGCAAAGGGAAGATGACTGTTAATGGTACTGTGGTCAATGCGCAAGATAAACCGATAGAGGGGGCAATCGTAAAAGTGGAGAATTCTACCTTGGGGACAATAACAGACAGCAAAGGAAGTTTCCAGCTACAAGTGCCTAATGGAGCTAGCTTGAATATATCGTTTATTGGTATGAAAAGCTTGACGCAGAAAGCTGAATCACAAATCAAAGTAACGTTAATTGAAGAGTAACTGTTTTATTAACTTAATCATGCAAATAAGTGTCGTTATGGGATAAAAAATCATAATTTATCTATAACTGTGTTTTTCAAATGAATTAATACATATCTTTGTAGGCATTTACATTATTATTTGTGACACAAAAATGAAGCAGCTTTATATCATAGCAGGATGTAATGGGGCAGGAAAAACAACCGCTTCGTATACTGTATTGCCTGAGATATTGGAATGCCGCGAGTTTGTGAACGCAGATGAAATAGCAAAAGGATTATCTCCTTTCAATCCGGCAAGTGTGGCGATTGAAGCTGGCAAGTTGATGCTGAAGCGAATGAATGAATTACTGATAGCGGGAGCTGATTTTTCTATGGAGACGACATTGGCTACACGGACATACACACGTCTGGTTTCCAGTGCTCAACGGATGGGATATCGGGTTAGTCTGATTTTCTTTTGGTTGAGTTCTCCCGAGTTAGCTGTCAATAGAGTGGCGCAGCGAGTAGAAGCCGGTGGTCATGATATACCGAATAATGTAATTTATCGTCGTTATCAGGCTGGTATTGAAAATTTGTTTAAAATTTATATGCCGTGCGTCGATTATTGGATGTTAGCGGACAATAGTTGCACTCCACGGTCTATAGTTGCCGAAGGTGGAACTAATTTGAAACCACAGATATATGATAAAGAACGGTTTAACGAAATCAGGAAACATGCAGCAGAATGAAGAAATTAGAGAACTGAGTTATAAGTTGCATTGGGGCTTGGAGTTGGCTGAACAAAGATTATTGGAAGAAACAGCTGCCCGTAACGGTTCCCTTTGTGTAGCTACTCCCGATGGAAGGATAATATCAGTTTCTGCTAAGGAACTGTTAAGAGATCGCGAAATTAATACTTCAATCCGTCAGATTGTTATTGATTGAAAGGTTTGCGTAGTACGGATACATATTTCTTGATTTGCAACGATCTATAGGATAAAACTTGGAAAAGTAACATAACAATGAACTCCTGCAGGACATATTTCTGCAGGAGTTCATTGTTTTAAGAGACTTGTAATTTGCAGCATGTAATCAATTCGCTTCTATTTTTTTAATTGTTTCGGAACCCTTTATTAATTTGAACCATTTCCCGGTAAGCCGGGAAATATTTGTATTTTTGCGAATCAACATATTCCCTTTATCTAAGTGTTCTTCTTTATAAAATTTATACAATGATGAAACGCTCTTTTTTCCTATTCATTTTTGTTGCTACGGTGAGCTTTTTAATGCCGGTATATGCTTGTACGTCTGCTGTCATATCCGGTAAGATTACTCCTGATGGAAGACCTTTGCTTTGGAAGAATCGTGATACCGATTTTCCGCAAAACTGTGTACGATACTTTGGCAATGGACGTTACCCGTTTATTGCTATTGCGAATAGTGTAGAAGATAATCCGACAGATGTCTGGATCGGGACTAACTCCGAAGGATTCTCTATTATGAACACGCAGTCTTATAATATAATGGATGTGAAACCAGGGGAAGAGCGTGGTACTGCTAACGGGCGAATAATGAAACGTGCATTGGAAGTTTGCGCTACGGTGAATGATTTTTGTCATTTTCTCGACACTATTGCTAAGCCAAGCTTTATTGAAGCAAACTTTGGCGTAATTGATGCACACGGTGGTGTTGCTATGTTTGAAGTGGGCTATTATAAATATGTAATGTTCGATGCGAATAATCCTAAGGATGCACCTTGTGGTTATATTGCGCGTACTAATTTCTCTTTTTCTGGAAAAGTGAATGAAGGAGCCGGGTATGTTCGTTTTATGCAGGAAGACAAGGTTTTGATGCCTGCATCGGCTACCGGGCAGATTACTCCGGAATGGATTTTCTCGGAACTGTCGCGTTCCTTCACAAATCCTTTACTGGGAATTGACTTGAAGAACGGTGATTTTAATCGTCCAAAGGCATCCGGTTGGTTTGTCGATCAAGATTTTATAGCACGTAGCAGCACTGCTAGCTCGGTGGTTATTCAAGGTGTTAAGAGTGGTGAGAATCCCGAACTGACTACAATGTGGACTATACTCGGCTATCCTCCCACAGGAGTTGTCATGCCGGCATGGGTGAAAAATGCCGATAAGGAACTTCCACGTTTAATTGTTCGCGATCGACAGACCAAAGTCGCTCCTTTAGGTGATTGGTCGGTGAGATTGGCTGCAGATGTATTTGCATATAAGCAGGGTATGGGAAGTAACCGATATTTCAATTGGGAAAAACTTTATAACAATTCACAAACCGGATATATGCAGAGGCTTGCTCCGGTTGAAAAGGAGGTATTTCATAAAAGTATACCTGTATTGGATCGTTGGCGTAAGAAAGGTGCTATAGACGGAAAAGAAATGCAGCAACTCTACAACGAACTCGATCAGTATATTGAAATGCGATATAAACCAATCATTGACCCTTAAACTAATTTGCATAAATCAACCATGAATGGGAAGTCTTATTTTATTTCGATAGCATTTTGTTTTATTGCTTTCGGAAACGTTTACTCGCAAAGTCAGAATATTTATAAGAAAGGCTGGATAGATTTTAATAAGAATGGTGCTAAGGATGTATATGAAGATGCGTCACAACCATTGGAAAAGCGTGTTGATGATTTGTTATCGCAGATGACCGTAGAGGAGAAGACCTGCCAGTTGGCTACTCTTTACGGATATGGGCGGGTCTTGAAAGACTCTTTACCTGTTGATAACTGGAAAAAAGAAATATGGAAGGACGGCATTGCTAATATTGATGAAATGCTAAACGGAGTGGGAAATGGTGCAAAGCATGTTCCCGGATTACTATATCCGTTCAGTAACCATGCAAAAGCCATCAATACTGTACAGCGTTGGTTTATCGAAAACACACGTTTAGGTATTCCGGTTGATTTTACGAATGAAGGTATTCACGGTTTGAATCATACCAAAGCGACTCCTTTACCGGCTCCAATTGGCATTGGCAGTACGTGGGACAAAGCATTAGTGCGCCGTGCCGGTGAGATTGTGGGTCGAGAAGCTAAGGCATTGGGCTATACCAACGTTTACGCACCTATTCTGGATGTAGTGCGCGATCCCCGTTGGGGGCGTACGTTGGAATGTTATGGCGAAGATCCTTATCTGATTGCTGCTCTAGGCACAGAAATGGTGCACGGTATTCAATCCCAAGGAGTGGCTTCTATATTAAAACATTTTGCGGTGTATAGTGTGCCTAAAGGTGGTAGGGATGGCGATGCCCGTACTGATCCGCATGTAGCTCCGCGTGAATTACATCAGCTTTTTCTATATCCGTTCAAAACAGTCATCCAAAAGGCTCAGCCAATGGGAGTGATGAGTAGCTATAACGATTGGGATGGTGTGCCCATTACGGCAAGCTATTATTTCCTGACTGAACTGCTCCGTCAGGAATTCGGATTCGATGGGTACGTGGTTAGCGACAGTGGAGCGGTGGAGTTCGTGGAGTCTAAGCATCATGTGGCCGATACTTATGATGAGGCGGTGCGTCAGGTTTTGGAAGCGGGGTTGAATGTGCGTACCGATTTTACTTCTCCTGCCGATTTTATCCTTCCTATCCGTCGTCTGCTACAAGAAAAGAAACTTTCTATCGACATTGTAAATAAACGGGTTGCCGAAGTCTTGCGGGTCAAGTTCCGCTTAGGATTGTTCGATCATCCGTATGTTGAAGTGAAAGAAGCTGATAAAGTCGGGGGAATGGCACATAATCTGAACTTTGTGAAGCAAATACAGGCTGAGGCTTTAGTCTTACTCAAGAATGAGCAGCATCTTCTTCCGCTTGACAAAAAGCAGATGCAGCATGTGTTGGTAGTGGGACCGCTTGCCGATGAAAGCAATTATATGATTAGTAGATATGGACCTAATCAGCTGGAGACGGTAACCGTACTCAAAGGATTACAAAATTATTTAGGAAGTTTGGCAAAGGTAGACTATGCAAAAGGTTGTGATGTAGTGGATAAAGGTTGGCCGAAGACTGAAATATTGCCCAATCCTCTGACTGCACAAGAAACAAAGGATATGGCCGAAGCTGTGAATAAGGGTAAAGAAAGCGACGTGATTATTGCTGTGCTTGGTGAAGATGAACTTCGTACAGGCGAGAGCCGATCACGCTCTTCGCTCGATCTTCCGGGTAGGCAACAACAATTGCTTGAAGCTCTATATGCCACAGGTAAACCGGTGGTGCTGGTTTTGATCAATGGACAGCCGTTGACAATCAATTGGGCAAATGCTCATATTCCGGCAATATTAGAGGCATGGTTTCCTAATGCACAAGGAGGGACAGTCATCGCTGAAACTTTATTTGGTGAGCACAATCCGGGAGGTAAACTTACTGTCACCTTTCCCAAAAGTGTAGGCCAGATAGAATTAAATTTCCCTTTTAAGAAAGGCTCTCATGGTGGGCAACCGGGTGTTGGACCGAATGGGGCGGGAGCGACCCGCGTATTGGGTGAGCTTTATCCCTTCGGATATGGGTTAAGTTATACGACTTTCCATTATGATGAGTTGGAAGTTACTCCTTTAAAGCAACGTACTCAAGGTGAATATGCTGTTAGGTTTAAAGTCACCAATACAGGAAACCGTGCCGGTGATGAAATCGTGCAATTATATGTACGTGATAAGGTGAGCAGTGTGATAGCTTATGATTCCGATCTTCGTGGGTTTGAACGTGTTTCTTTAGAACCGGGAGAAACAAAGGAAGTTCTTTTTACCTTAAAAAGAGTAATTGCAATGATTATCTACTGACAAACAGCATCTTATGTTGCTCAGAGAATGAGTGTGGGAAATGATTTGGCAACCGTCCGGTTTCTGTGATTTGCTTCGCATTTCAAGGAACTCGGATAACTTCTTCTACAAAGGTACGCTATTTCTCGGAAACTTCATGTATATTTTTTCTCTTTTTATCTGGTAAACACCCCTCTTATGGAAAGAGCGGATAAGACAACACTTTTACGGAAAATACTACCCGAAGCGCAGCGCAGGTGTGGAGATTTTCTGTAAAACCCTTTAGGGCTTGGTGTTGACGTTTCGTTCTTGGAATATACCTTTGTGTTCAGATAAATAGAGAATTATTCCACTCACCCTCAGCGATGATTATATACTTTGTTTGATTTTTATTTCTACCTTATCTATAGTTTTTGAAGAGATAAGTATTCTCTGTTGCAAATGCTCTTCAATCGGTAATTTTGAATAGTTTGAAGAATTCTCGCTATGAATAGGAATAATTCCGAGAGCTGGATTTACAAGATTACACACTTCTGCAAGAAATTCGGGAGAGGCGTGTCCGCTTGTATGTAATTTCTCCATGTGCGGAAACATGGAAACAAAGTCTATATATCGCTGTATAGCGTGTTTCCCGCTATCATTTATATATTCTTTCCACATAGAGTATATCAGCACCGTATCATTCGGGTCTAATCGGGATATAAGTGTTTGGTAGTAATCTTTAAACTTATCGGTTGCCCGGACAAACATACAAAAGCCTTTATCCTCCACCCAATCCATTAGCTTAGTATTCGTAGGATTGAAATCATAGGCTTTATCAAAATGAAACAACGAAGTATGATTGCCTGCCGATTTAGTAAATATCTCAAATATATTCTTTTGAAAAGTGTCACATACAAGCGGTCTGTATTTTAGATGCTTATTCGCAGCATAAAACGATGCAAGTCGCTCCATGTCTGTAGAAGAGCACATTACAAATACGTTTTTGTATCGTTTCATTATTTCCCCGGCTTCTCTTTGCAACTCATTTTCACTCATTACTCTTTCGCCAAGCCTTGAAAGCATAGTTCCCTCGGTAATTAGAAAATCAACTCCACCTCGTGGTAAGATAAGTTTCTCTATGGTAGGCAATAAACCTTTGCTTAAATAACCGTGTCCTCTAAAATCGCCTGTATGCAATACTTTTTTGCCGTTCGCTTCAATCAGAAACATATAAGCGTCATAAGCCGAATGGCTTACAAAATATGGGATTACTTTTATATCTCCTACATTTACAATCTGTTCGGGGATGAGATCGTCCATTTTTTCAAGTTTGGAAATCTCTTCCATTGACAACTCCTCCCGACCTTTGATGCATGATAACTGTCGATGCTTGCAGAGGGCAACCTGCTTGGCAACTTCACCGATATATTGTGGAATGTTATCCGGCACATAGTGGAATAATCCTAAATGGTCGCCGTGATAATGAGTGTAGAAAATCCCATCAATGCCTTGTGTGATTTTCCCTATTGCTTCTCGGCTAGCTAAATCGTCATTCACAGCCCCTTCTCCATCCGGCAAATTTTGCCCTAAATCAATCAATATCCTAGCATTATCAGTGGCAATTTCCGTGATACAGCCCCCAATTTGGTCTATGCCTCTATGGATAATTATCTTCATAATGCAATGTGGGAATACTCTATATGCTCCATCTTTTGGATATGACTATCATTAAGGAGAGTTATGACAGCGGGGGATATTAGCGGGTGAAGTTTTACTGCAAGAAAATGACCTTTGATAAAATGTATTTTATTTGAGTTCAAAGAATTATATAAAACATCAAAATTTCTATATTCGCATTCTTTCGCATTTGAGGGATATTTAATTCTCCGATTTTTAATATCATTCATAATGTTTACATAATACATCAATTCGGATATAATCCCAACCATTATATTATCTGGTTTCTTCAACTCAAAAATATGCAAAGTGTCCCCACGTAAAGCCCATATGTCGATCTGGCTTTTACCACGTGGCATTACGCAACTTGCTTTTGACACGACACTGTTAAACACGCCTACAGGGAGTTGTTGATCAATTACATCATAGTTTCTTTTCTGATTAGCGATATAATCTCTTTCAAGAATAGCCTCATCACCTTGTGCTTCTTTGTCAGCTTCATCACATGGAAAATTTATAACCCAATTTTTGAGATTTTCCCCGTAATAATCCATATTAAACAAAGAACCGTTTTCAGCCCAATCATAGGTTCGGATAAATTTCCATACACGATATTTAAACCTCTCATAATGTAGTAAATCTGATTTTTGAGTAGTTGGATTCCAACAAATTAATACCTTTTCAATCAAATCTGGAAGCCACGCTTTTAAACAAAGAGCCCAGCCTTCAAAAGCTGATTCATTTGATTGCATATTTGCACATACTCCTTTATCTGAAAGGTTAATTCTGAGGATACCATCTAACACTTCAAAATCAATAGATTTTGGTAAATTTACATTAGTGTTTTGACTGATTTGACGGAGTTTACAAACTATTTCTTGATTTTTCATTTATTCTTTAAATTCTGCTTTTAATTCCCTATTAATAGCATGTAGAGGCTTCTTAAATGCGGTTTCTACCTTAATCATGCTTGCTATCAGGAAATCTACCATTTTATCCCAATCATCTTTTTCATATAGACTGACATTGCGTAACTCCTGTTTTATTCTACATGCCTTTTTATTTTCTAACCGCTCCCATTCCAAAGCACCTGTTTGCGCTTCAATCTCATCTTTGTGTTTAAATAGTTTGTCGAAAACAAATTTATTCTCTTCGGTATTGCTTCTTGACATATAGACCTCAGTTCTAGCAAAGCTTTTCCCTATAGAGAAAACAAAACCTACACCACTAACACCAGAACCGGCTGTAATCCAATGATCTTTCGATGGACTGACATTTGCAAAAAGACCAGTTTTAGGATTTAATTTTGATAGTAATAATTTCCAAAATTCAATCCTAATTTTATGCCTTGTCACTTGTTCCTCTTGAGTGCTTTGTTCCTCTTGGGCTTTCTCTGCCATTTTTATGGTGTACTCTTCCACCTCATGAACAGGTATGATTTGTTCAATATTGAGAAATATTTGTTCTCCAAAAGAAAATGGGGTTGCTTTAAAGCATTGAATCTTAAGATTATATTTCTGCAACAGCCACAGAACAGTAGAGGTGACTTCCTTTCTATAATTGCCGGATACTAAAATGATTCTTTGGGTTTTGTTTAATTGGATTTCCTTAAAATCTTCGGCATCCAAAAAATCTGAAATATTGTTTTCTGCATTTTCAGAGTTTCCCTTTTTATCAAGGTAAGATTGGTAAATGTCCCTTATTTGCTGCTTTGACAAACTTGAACAATATGAGGCATATTTTAAAACCTGCCAAGTTACATCTCTTCCACTGTCGTCCAACTTATTTTCAATGATAACCAAATCCCCTTGTTTGTCTATTGCAAGTAAATCAAGTCTTTCACGTGTATCATCAAATCCATCAAATTCCTTTTGGATGAACAATAATTCATCGTCTTCACCAAAGGCATTAGGAGTATTTTCAAGCCATTCTTGTAAATGTTCTCGTTCACGAAATTTCAGATCCGAAAAAGTACAGCATTTGACTTTATTTATTCTATTCTTCTCTTTATCAAGGACAAACATTCTATGTAGTTTTAGGGTTGTATTATTTAATCATTTAGAGAAAATATCATTCAGAAATTCCCAAATGATTTTCGCCTGTAAATTTAGGAAATATCTGTGAACCAGCGATGATTATCTCTTAAAAGCTTTGTCTTTATTTAGTTCCGGCTTTGTAGGGCTTACATTCCTCTCCCTTTCTTTTGCTCAGGTTGGACGGGCTTAATATGCGGTTTTATAGTCTGTCTGAGCTTGCCAAATTGCTCCTTGAACCAGTCGATGATATTCTGTCCGTTGATTGATAGTTTAAGTTTGTCGGAGTTATCGCTCTCCTTGAATAGCTGTAATTTGGCATCCTGTACACTAAAAGAGTAGTCATGTTCAGGCGAATGGAGTTTGCCTGTAACCGTTACCGCTTCGCCCTTAAATAGCTGCTTAATGGGGATCATACCGAAATTCTGAGGGATTATAATTTTAAGCATAAATTTTAGATAATCTGAATAAGAAGAAGGGGACATCTCTCAATCTTCTGAGTAGTGCCCTGCATTGTTTTATTTTGCATTAAAGATTCGCTGGCTCATTTGTTGCACGGTTCTTGAAGAAGCCCCATAAACCGTAGCCCTTTGGTTTTCAAACCGTAGGGCTTTGCTATGCGAACCGTAGCACTTCGGTACGGGAACCAAAGTGCTACGGTTCACGCAATGGATGCTCTTGAATAGGAGTTAGCAGTCCCTCGGCATTTAGCAGTGATCTAAGAGAACGGGTCGGATCGTAGTATTAAAGAAATCTAGTATTATTACTCCAAAGAGTATGAATTACGATTGTAGCTGCTTTATAGTATCGCAAAACCAACCAATTATCTTACGAATTGAGACATCTGCATTATGATTGTAACTGCCTTATTGCTTCCTTAACCTTGTTTATATCGGTGATGTCACGACTGTATTCTTCCACTTTTACTACTCCTCCCATTGTTACATTTGTACTACGGTATCTCATGTTACTTGGAGTGGCTGACCGTCCCGATAGATGGAATTCACGGGCATTTGTTTCGGAAGCTATCTTACGAATGTTTTGCGCGTTGATGCCGCATCCGGGCATTATGATAATACGTTCTCCGGCTTGTGCAACCAGTTCTTTCAACATAGGGATGCCTTGCTCTGCTGTGTTTGCTTGTCCTGAGGTGAGAATGCGTTGACATCCGGCTTTTGCTATTTCTTCGAGTGCTTCCTGCGGATTGCGGCACATGTCGAACGCCCGGTGGAATGTAATATTGAGCTCTTGGGCTGCTTCAACCATTTTTTTTAAAAAGCAAAGATCTATATCGCCTTCGGAAGTCAGGCATCCGATGACTATACCATCACCTCCTAATGAGCGGACTGTCTCAATGTCGTGTAGCATAATCTCTTGTTCCAGCGGGGAATAAAGGAAGTCTCCTCCGCGGGGGCGGATAATGACATGAAGCTTTGTCTCTGTGAGTAATTGACGTGCCATGCGGATTTCACCCCATGATGGGGTAGTACCACCTTCGGGCATGCCGGCACAAAGTTCCACCCGATAGGCTCCGGCTTGCTGGGCATACAAAGCGCTTTCTACCGAGTTGGCGCAGACTTCTATGAGCGGTTGTAACGATGGTGTATGCGTAGTCTTCATTGTCAAGTATATGTAGGTTATGTATTTACGTCTGTATTTAAGCGGCTATTTCACAAAGTGTTATCGCTTGTTACAGTGACGTTTTGTCGGACAAAGATAGCGGTTAGGCGGTGGATTACAAGCGATTTTAGTGCATTTCGTTGTTGAGAATGATGATTATACTAATTTTATGCTTTACCTTTGCAGTTCGAAACCAAAAAAGAAAAGGCTTTGGATTGGCTATACAATTTATTCGTTGAGCATTCCGCTTTACAAGCGGTGATTGTGCTCTCTTTGATTTCCGCTATCGGACTAGGGTTGGGAAAGATACATTTTTGGGGAATTTCCCTGGGTGTGACGTTTGTGTTTTTTGCAGGCATTCTTGCCGGGCATTTCGGCTTGTCTATTGACGAACAGATGCTGAATTATGCTGAAAGTTTCGGCCTGGTGATTTTTGTGTATGCATTAGGGCTGCAAGTCGGCCCCGGTTTTTTCAGTTCTTTCCGTAAAGGTGGGGTACAACTCAACATGCTGGCTTTAGGCGTTATTTTGCTGGGCACACTGATGACCGTTGCAGGAAGCCTTGCTCTGGGAATATCCCTTCCTGATATGGTGGGAATATTGTGTGGGGCTACAACGAATACACCGGCTCTGGGAGCGGCTCAGCAAACACTGAAACAGATTGGAATCAGCGCCAATACTCCGGCATTGGGTTGTGCGGTAGCTTATCCATTGGGTGTGATAGGGGTTATTCTTGGTATATTGTTTATTCGTCGACTATTGGTTCGTAAAGAAGACTTGGAGTTGAACGATAAAGAAGATGTGAGTAAAACTTATATCACGGCTTTTCAGATACACAATCCTGCAATCTTCAATATGAGCGTGAAGGATATAGGTAAACTTAGTTACCCTAAATTTGTAATTTCACGGTTGTGGAGGGATGGAAACGTCAGTATTCCGACATCCGAGAAAGTGATGAGGGAAGGAGACCGGTTATTGGTCATTACTGCTGAGAAAGATGTTCCCGCACTGACCGTTCTTTTTGGTGAACACGAAAATACCGATTGGAATAAAGAAGATATTGATTGGAATGCTATTGATAGCCAGCTGGTTTCACAGCGTATTGTGGTAACCCGCCCGGAGCTTAATGGAAAGAAGTTGGGGGCTTTGCATCTGCGCAACCATTATGGAATAAACATTAGTAGGGTCTATCGTAGCGGGGTGCAACTTTTGCCGACTGCCGAACTGACTTTACAGTTGGGTGACCGCCTCACAGTTGTAGGAGAGGCTGCGGCCATACAAAATGTGGAGAAGGTGCTTGGAAATGCAGTGAAGAGCTTGAAAGAACCTAATTTGGTTGCGGTATTTGTGGGTATTGTACTCGGACTCTCTCTTGGTGCCATACCGCTTACCATACCCGGCATCAGTACACCTGTTAAACTGGGACTTGCCGGTGGCCCTATCATTGTGGGCATATTAATTGGAACATTTGGGCCAAGACTGCACATGGTGACTTACACCACGCGAAGTGCTAACTTGATGCTTCGTGCTTTGGGACTTTCCATGTATCTGGCTTGCTTGGGATTGGATGCAGGTGCAAACTTCTTCGATACGGTTTTTCGTCCCGAAGGCTTACTGTGGATCGGAGTAGGGTTTGCCCTTACCGTGATTCCGGTATTGATAATGGGTATAATAGCTCTCCGCTGGTCTAAAGTTGATTTTGGCTCGGTGGCGGGAATGCTCTGTGGCAGTATGGCCAACCCAATGGCTCTGAATTATGTCAACGATACTATTCCGGGAGATAATCCTTCAGTAGCTTACGCCACCGTATATCCGTTGAGCATGTTTCTACGTGTCATTATTGCACAAGTATTACTCATGATATTTCTAGCTTAGCTCCTTTCGTACATATAAAAGGTGCTTTATGCCGTCTTTCTATCATAATGTTAGGACTGTTTCGGAGTGAATTTAGTAGCTAAAGAGTATAATACCTGCTTCTGCAATCAGACCTTTATCGTAAGTGGTAGACTTGTTATAATAGCGACTGCCTCCATCTGATATTTCTGGCTTAGCTCCTTTCGTGCATATAAAAGGTGCCCAATGCTGTCTTCCTATCTGTAATGTTAAGACTGTTTCGGAGTGAATTTAGTAGCTAAAGAGTATGATACCTGCTTCTGCAATCAGACCTTTATCGTAAGTGGTAGACTTGTTATAATAGCGACTGCCTCCATAACCACCGGTGACAAATACTCCCATCTGGTGAGTTAGTCTGTATTCAAGGTTTAGTCGCGCTTGTAAAGCATAAAGCCTCTCCGGGAAGCCGTAATCTTTGTTCTTAAATAGCTCAATATGCTGGAAGCCCAGGTCACCGCTAATGAAGAGTTGCTTGTAGAGAGGAAGCTCAAGTCCTGCACGATAAAATAATGAAGCAGAGAACTTATCACTAAAGTCGAGATAATGCGTACCAGCCCCTATTATGGTGTAAAATAGCTTGTTTTTGAAACGGGCACCTATATTCAGTTTGGTAGAGTTTCCACCGAAGAGCATTAGCTGCATGCGCGTTGAGGGATTGGCATTGACAAGACCAAGTTGAAAGCCGTTGAAATTATCTTTGTAATAGTTGTATAGTCCGATTTGGAGTCCCTTACCTCTTGTCGCGAGATTGACAGGCGATAACTGCAAACCGTGGAATGTACCTCCGGTGATATTGGATAATCCGGATAACTGTATTCCGGCAACGTCACCACCTGCTATATTGGCAAGTCCCGATAATTGGACTCCTTCTACATTCTTTCCAATAATTCCTAGGAAGCCTGATAGAGCTACTCCGTTAAAATTATCTCCGGAAATGTCTGCCAAGCCGGCTAAGTGTACTCCGGACGATTGCTTTCCCGTCACGTTAAGCAAACCTCCTACAGCGATACCCGAACTGTTATCTCCGTTAATGTTGGCTAGTCCGGACATCATCACGCCTCTGACATTATTGCCTGTGACGCCGACCAGTCCCGATAGCGAGAAACCGGTCAGATTATTACCGGTGACATTGGTTATTCCCGATAACTGTATTCCCCGCATATTATTTCCTGCAATATTGAAGATACCTCCAACTTGAACACCATTCACGTCTTGGCGAACCACGCCTCCAAGAATGTTAAGTCCGACACCATTGAGGCGGTTCATCGTCGAAAGAAACCCAAGGTTGAGAAATGTGCTGCCCACACTATCATTTGGTTGGGTGGAGACTTTCCTCCACAAGGAAAGGTTAATGCCGGGGATGGGTTTGTGTGGTTTCAATGTCCTTACATCCTGCTTTGGAGCGATGTTATCAACTGTATTATTATCCAACGTATTTGCATTGCAAATACTAGAGAAAGATGCTATGATTACACATGCTATGAAAGATAAAGGTCGTCTCATTTCTTTTAGGTTTATGTTTTTTCAAACAAGGTTGTAGCCTTTTTGTTTAGTTTCCACTCATTTAATCCTATTGATTCGGACAGGAATTGCCCGAAAGAATTGTGCCCAAGCCGTCAATCCGGTCTTGGGCACAATTCTTTTTATCCTTTAGCTTCCTGGTAGAGGAAGCGTTTGATAGAACGTTTGGGAGTCTTCTCGAATTCTTCGGGATATATCTTCATCTTGGCAATCTGACTATATGCAGGGAGGGTAGTGTTCAGTGCTTGCCTGTTTTCTTCCATTATCCGCTCGATGTCATTGTTAGTCAGCCCATGGGCAAATGCATCATCAAAATCGGGATAAACCAGCCCTACAAGCTTTTCATTCTGCTGTACAATGATACTTTCTGCCACATAAGGCATATTGTTGAGCTTATCTTCTATTTCTTCAGGATAAATGTTCTGCCCGCTAGGTCCGAGCAGAAGATTCTTGCTGCGTCCTTTTATTGTGATGTTTCCTTCGTCATCCATTAAGGCGAGGTCACCGGTGTGAAGCCATCCGTCTTTATCGATCACTTCGCCGGTAGCTTCTTCGTTCTTGTAATAACCCAACATCACATTTGGTCCGCGACAAACAATTTCTCCCGGTACATTCTCCGGATCGGGAGAGAGAATCTTGACTTCCATACGGGGTACAGCTTTTCCACACGATCCCGCTTTGAAACGACTCCAGTCTTCGTAGGCAATGATTGGGCCACATTCCGTCATGCCATAACCGACGGTATACGGGAACTCAATCATACGTAAGAACTGCTCCACTTCCTGATTGAAGCCTGCTCCGCCGATAACCACTTCTGCGAAGTTTCCTCCGAAAGCATTGATCACCTGCTCTCGTACAGTTGCTTTGATCTTGTCGTTGATGATGGGTACTTTCAACAATAATTTCATTGTTGGAGTCTCCAGTTTAGGAAGTACGTTCTTCTTTATGATTTTCTCAATAATGAGAGGCACTGCGACAACTAAGTTTGGCTTTATCTCTGCAAATGCCTGGAAGATGATTTTCGGGCTTGGTGTGCGGGTAAGGAAGAATATTTGGCACCCCACAGAAAACTCGTATAGGAATTCGAATGCCAATCCATACATGTGAGCCATAGGCAGCATGGAGATGATTTTACTACCGGTTTTCAATGGTAGAACTTCGAAGGCAAATCGAGTATTCGACCAAAGACTGCGATAGGGTAGCATCACTCCTTTGGAGTAGCTTGTGGTACCCGATGTATAGTTGATAACAGCCAGTTCTTCCGGTTGGTCTTTATGATAGGCAATGTGTTCCGTCCGGAAGTTCTTAGGAAATTTCTTTCCGAACAACTCATTTAAATGCTCACGGGCGTAGCTCAGCTTTTCAGAACGCGATACAGTAAGTGAAAAATCAGTCATTAATACTATCCCTTCGAGCAATGGCATTGCCGACTCATTCAGGTTTTCCCATACCACATCACCAACAAACAATAGTTTGGCTTCGGAATGATTGACAATGTTATGCACATTATCCGCTTTAAATTCGTGTAAGATAGGAACAATTATCGCTCCATAAGTGAGAGTGGCTAGGAATGTAACCCCCCAATGTGAACTGTTGCGACCACAAACGGCAATCTTGTCGCCTTTCTTGATTCCGCTATGTTCGAATAAGATATGAATTTTCTCTATTTTACGGGCTACATCTTTGTATTGTAAAGTAGCGCCGTTATAATCTGTTAAAGCGTCGAGATCCCAGTTTTGTTTGATGCTTTTCTCTATGTAAGCGATAAAGCTCTGTTCCATAATATTATATTTGCACAGTTAGTTATAAACTGTGCAAATATAAGGCTTTCCGAAAACAAAGCAAATTTTTGTAGGGAAAAGGTTCTCTTGCGGGATCAATGTTTCAGGTACCAATCATACAATCGCTTTACCCCTTCTTCTATTTCTATCTGGTGGTGCCAGCCCAATGCATGAAGTTTTGATGGGTCGGTTAGTTTGCGCATTGTTCCGTCCGGTTTGCTGCTGTCGAATGTCAAATTTCCTTCGTAACCCACGGCACCAATGATCAGTCGCGCTAGCTCCCGAATGGTAATTTCTTTCCCCGTACCAATATTGATGTGGCAGTTGCGTATATCTTTATCTGAGGTATGAGTATCTTTGAAGTCTACTTTCTCCATTACAAATACGCTTGCATCAGCCATCTCTTCGCTCCATAAAAACTCGCGTAGTGGAGTTCCCGTGCCCCAAAGCTTCACTTCTCTGTCGGTGATGCCATATTGACATAAGATTCCTTTAATGTCTTCCCATGAACTATTCCCGTCAATGCCTTCGACCGGGCGTTTATTGAGATCTTCACGTACACTCTTTTCATCGTTATTACGCAAACAATGAGCCAGATGTATTTTTCGTATCATGGCCGGTAGCACATGGCTACGCTTGAGATCAAAATTATCGTTCGGACCGTAAAGGTTGGTAGGCATTACCGCTATGTAGTTTGTGCCGTATTGCAGGTTGAAGCTTTCGCACATTTTCAATCCGGCTATTTTAGCTATGGCATACGGTTCATTGGTATATTCCAAAGGCGAAGTGAGCAATGCATCCTCTTTCATAGGCTGCTCGGCATCACGCGGATAAATACAGGTGCTACCCAGGAAAAGCAGTTTCTTTACATTATGACGGAAGCTTTCCCCTATGACATTTTGCTGTATTTGCAAGTTCTTGTAGATGAAATCGGCACGGTATATACTGTTTGCCATGATTCCTCCAACAAAAGCTGCAGCTAGAAAAACGTATTCGGGACGTTCCTCATCAAAGAACTTTCTGACTGCCACCGCATCCAATAAGTCGAGTTCGCGGTGACTTTTTCCTATCAGATTAGTATATCCTTTTTGTTGTAGGTTTTGCCAAATAGCCGAACCGACCAATCCATGATGACCTGCAACATATATTTTTGCGTTTTTCTCCATTATTCATCCTCCATTTTTGCCCGTAGATGCAGCTTCTTGACAAACTTCATATCGTGAGCAGCCATAATCTTCACCAGTTCAGGGAAAGAAGTGCTTGACGGGTTCCAACCCAGTAATGTTCTGGCTTTGGTCGGATCACCCAGGAGTTGTTCCACCTCGGAAGGGCGGAAGTATTTCGGATCAATTTCCACGATTGTCTTTCCTGTTGCGCAATCGATACCTTTTTCTTCAACACCTTCGCCTTCCCAACGCAAATCTATTCCGACTTCTTTAAACGCTAAAGAAGCAAATTCGCGTACGGTATGCATTTCGCCTGTGGCAATGACAAAGTCTTCCGGTACGTCGTGTTGCAGAATAAGCCACATGCACTCTACATAATCTTTAGCATAACCCCAGTCGCGACGGGCATCAAGATTACCTAAATAAAGCTTGTCCTGAAATCCTTGAGCAATGCGGGCTGCTGCCAAAGTTATTTTGCGGGTTACGAATGTCTCACCCCGGCGTTCGCTTTCATGATTGAAAAGGATGCCATTGACTGCAAACATACCGTAACTTTCGCGGTAGTTTTTGGTAATCCAAAATCCATATTGTTTGGCTACGCCATAAGGACTTCGGGGATAAAACGGAGTGGTTTCTTTTTGGGGTACTTCCTGTACTTTTCCATAAAGTTCGGAAGTCGACGCCTGATAGATTTTAGTCTTCTTCTCCAATCCAAGTATACGTACGGCTTCGAGCATACGTAACGTACCTACGGCATCGGTTTCGGCGGTATATTCGGGTACATCAAAAGATACTTTCACATGACTCTGAGCTGCCAGGTTATAAATCTCGTCGGGTTGCACCTGCTGAATAATGCGGATTAACGAGCTGCTATCCGTCATATCGCCATAATGCAGGTTTACAAGACGACTCTTTTTCATATCGCGAACCCATTCGTCAAAATAGAGATGCTCAATACGTCCGGTATTGAATGAAGACGAACGGCGCAGTATGCCATGAACTTCATATCCTTTTTGCAATAAAAATTCAGCAAGGAATGAACCATCTTGTCCGGTAATTCCTGAAATCAGTGCTATCTTCATAGTTTAATATTTATTGTTTGATTTTCGAAGTGCAAAGTTTGTATTATTTTGTGAGAAAGCAAAATAAAAGGTCAATTCTTTGTAAGTAAAAGCTTAACACCTTTAGGTTGATTGTCGGAATGTTTCGTCGTGACAAATGTTGCTGTAAATAAAACCTTAATATTCATTTTAGGGTGAAACTCTATAGAATAAGGGGGTGGAGTTATTGTAGGTAGCACTAATTGGGTATTACCTCGAACAAATGGCGCATGGGGTTTGTTTCATAGCAAATAAATAATAGAAGGATATAAAATTTAAACAATTATGATAAATCCACAACAAAAATCGGATATTGGTCTGATAGGACTGGCGGTCATGGGTGAGAATTTAGCTCTGAATATGGCTGGTAAAGGATGGAACGTATCAGTTTATAATAGAACTCTTCCGGGAGTGGAAGAGGGGGTAGTGGAGCGATTTGTAAATGGCAGGGCGAAAGATAAGAGCATTACCGGCTTTACTGATATTGCTGCTTTCGTGGAGTCAATTCAATCTCCCCGTAAAATCATGATGATGGTGCGCGCCGGAAGTCCTGTTGATCAATTGATGGAGCAGTTATTTCCTTATTTATCTCCGGGAGATATTCTAATTGATGGAGGAAACTCTAATTACGAAGATACGAACAGGCGGGTGGTTTTGACAGAATCCAAAGGTTTCCGTTTTGTCGGTGCGGGAGTATCCGGAGGGGAAGAGGGGGCGCTGAATGGCGCTTCTATTATGCCCGGAGGATCCGAGTCGGCTTGGGAAGAAGTAAAACCTGTGCTTCAGAGCATTGCTGCAAAAGCCGAAGATGGGAGCCCTTGTTGTCAATGGGTAGGCCCTGCGGGCTCGGGACACTTTGTCAAGATGATACACAACGGCATTGAATATGGTGACATGCAACTGATTTCAGAATCATATTGGGTAATGAAGAAGTTACTGAATTTGAGTAATCAGGAGATGTCGGCCGTGTTCTCAGAGTGGAATGAGGGAAAGCTTCGAAGCTATTTAATAGAGATTACAGCCCGGATATTACAACATCGGGATAAAGATGGTGGTTATCTGATTGATAAAATATTGGATACAGCAGGACAGAAAGGTACCGGAAAATGGTCGGTAATTAACGCGATGGAATTGGGAATGCCTTTGGGACTGATTGCCACTGCTGTTTTTGAAAGAAGTCTTTCTGCTCAGAAAGATTTGCGCGTCGAAGCTTCGGGAACATTTAAAGCCAGACCTTCGGAAGTAGCATATAACCGGCCTGAATTAGTGAATGATATCTATGCTGCTTTGTATGCATCGAAACTGGTATCTTACGCTCAAGGATTTGCCGTATTGCAACAAGCTTCCGATAATTTCGGATGGAATTTGGATTTGGCTTCCATCGCGCGTTTATGGAGAGGTGGATGTATCATTCGCAGTGCTTTTCTGAATGATATTGCTGCTGCTTTTGAAACATCCGAAAAATCCGTGCATCTATTGCTTGCTCCTTATTTTAAACAGGAAATTGACCAGTTACTTTCCGGATGGAAACATCTCGTGTCGTATGCCATGAAGAATGAATTGCCGGTACCGGCTTTTTCTTCGGCGCTGAATTATTTTTATTCCCTTATATCGCCACAGTTGCCGGCTAATATGCTGCAAGCGCAACGGGATTATTTCGGAGCGCATACTTTTGAAAGAGTGGATCAATCTCGCGGTACATTCTTCCATGAAAACTGGACCGGTCACGGGGGAACAACAAAATCAGGTACATATAATGTATAATGTACTGCATGGAGAGGAGGTAATATGGATAAGTTTGTAATGGTAATATTCGGTGCTTCGGGAGATTTGACAAAACGTAAACTTGTGCCGGCACTCTATGAACTCTATGCCGAAAATCGTTTGCCGCAGGAGTTCTCTGTGATAGGAATAGGACGTACGGCTTATGATGATGAGGCTTTCCGGAACTATATAAGTAAGCAGACGGAGAAATTTATTTCGTCTTCTGATCATGAAAAGACTAATATAGACGGTTTTATCAGTCATTTATATTATTTGGCTATGGATCCCGCTAAAGCAGATGGTTATTCTTTACTCGATAGTCGTTTGAAAGAATTGGCGGGAGGCGGTCAGTCGGATCACCTTCTTTATTATTTGGCAACACCACCTTCGCTCTATGGTGTAATTCCGGTTCACTTGAAAGAAGCCGGTTTGAATGGTCCTCATACCCGTATCATTGTGGAGAAACCATTTGGGTATGATTTGGAATCTGCCCGGGCTCTTAATGCAGTCTATTCATCTGCGTTTGAAGAACGGCAGATCTACCGTATCGATCACTTCTTAGGGAAGGAGACTGCTCAGAACATACTTGCACTTCGCTTTGCTAATGGTATCTTTGAGCCTCTTTGGAATAGGAATTATATTGATTATGTAGAAGTTACCGCTGTTGAGAATCTGGGAATAGAACAACGGGGTGGCTTTTACGATGGAACCGGTGCTTTGCGGGATATGGTGCAGAACCACTTGATTCAGCTTGTGGCACTGACGGCTATGGAGCCCCCTGCGGTGTTTAATGCCGATAGCTTTCGTAATGAAGTTGTTAAAGTCTACGAGTCGCTTGCCCCACTGACAGAGGAAGATTTGAATGAACACATCGTCCGCGGGCAATATACTGCTGCGGGTAATAAGAAGGGTTATCGTGAAGAAAGTAACATTCCCGCAAACTCACGTACTGAGACGTACATTGCGATGAAACTGGGTATTGATAACTGGAGATGGAGTGGGGTGCCATTCTATATCCGTACCGGTAAACAGATGCCGACTAAGGTTACCGAGATTGTGGTTCACTTCAAGAAAACACCTCATCAGATGTTTCGTGGAAAAGAAGAAACCCAATACTCTTCGATGAATAAACTTATCCTCCGTCTGCAACCCAACGAAGGCATTGTACTGAAGTTTGGCATGAAAGTACCCGGCCCTGGGTTTGATGTGAAACAAGTGATGATGGATTTTAGTTATAAAGAATTAGGTGGAGCTCCTGTGGGAGATGCATATGCCCGGTTAATAGAAGATTGTATCCAGGGGGATCCGACATTATTCACCCGTAGTGATGCCGTAGAATCTTCGTGGAAGTTCTTCGATCCGATATTACAATATTGGAAGGAACGTGATGATGCTCCTTTATACGGTTATCCTGTCGGAACTTGGGGGCCTTTGGAAAGTGAAGCTATGATGAATGAACATGGAGCCGAATGGACAAATCCATGTAAGAATTTGACGAATACCGATGAATATTGTGAATTATGAAAACATACGTCTATAGTACTGCCATAGAAACTGCACGCGCACTGATCGAACGTCTGCTTCGTCTGATGGACGAAGACAGGACTAAAGTGTATTACTTTGCATTTAGTGGGGGCGGGACTCCTTCTTTAATGTTCGATCTCTGGGCTAATGAATATAAGGATATCACACCTTGGGAACGAATGCGTGTTTATTGGGTGGATGAGCGTTGCGTGCCCTGCGATGATTCTGAAAGCAATTACGGTACGATGCGACGTTTGTTGCTCGATCAAGTACCTATTCATAAAGATTATATCTTTCCGATATACGGTGCAAATCCTCCCGAAGCAGAAGCTAAACGTTATTCGGAGACTGTTTGTGCTACTGTACCTTTGTGGCGTAACCGTCCTTTCTTTGATGCTGTAATGCTTGGAGCCGGTGATGATGGGCATACTTCTTCTATATTCCCTGGTCAGGAGCATCTGCTTTCGTCTACCGAACCGTATGAAGTCAGTCGAAACCCCTATAACGGGCAGCTTCGTATTGCAATGACGGGTAATGTATTGTTCAATGCCAAGAAGTTGATTTTCTTAGTTACCGGTAAAAGTAAGGTGAATGTAGTCCATGACATTACCGCTTCGGGTGATACCGGACCGGCTGCTTATGTGGCTCACCATGCCTGGAATGTGGAAATCTTTTTGGATGATCTCGCAGATGGTAGAAAAATACTCCCTTAGCAGATAAATATGCTAAGGGAATAATTCTTTTTTAGGCAGCGATGTGATGAGTACATCATCGGCCCTTTATCAGATGCTAAGGAAATACTATATGCCTTCAAACATTCTGCTGCGGGCTAGCATACAAGCTCCGATGATTCCAGCCTTATCTTTCAACTTAGAGGTGCTTACCACCGAATCTTTATTCACCAAGTTAAGTGAATATTTTCTGATTGCTGTTCGGATAGGCTGGGTGATATAATCTCCGGTTAATGACAACGTACCTCCGATGATGACCAGTTCGGGATTGAATATATTGATCAGTCCTGCAATTTGCTTACCCAGCTTTTGCCCGATCTCTTCCACAATTTCAATGCATAAGACATCTTCTTTGTTGACGGCGGCAATGATCTCATCCAAGGTGACAGGATCTTCCATGTTGATTCTTCCGGATAGAATAGAATTTTCCCCTTTCTGTATACGCTCCAACAAAATGCGATGAAAAGCTGAACCCGAAGCTTCCGTCTCTAGGCACCCTTTCTTTCCGCAATGGCATATTATTTCGTTATCGAACGTACTTACATGACCGAATTCACCCGAAAAGCCCGATTTACCTTTATATATTTTCCCGTCGATAATAATCCCTATGCCCAATCCCCAACTTACATTCACGAATATGATGTCTTTTTCGCCTTTTACACATCCTTGCATATATTCGCCGTAGGTCATAGCCCGGGTATCGTTGTCAATAGTGACGGGATAGCCAATCTTCTCGGTCAGTACATCCGCCAAGGGTCGCTCTTCAAAATTGAATTGACTGAAGCTGAATCCCGATTCCGGATTTACACGACCCGAAACATTCACATTGATATTGAGTATTTTCTCGACATCCACTTCGGAACTTTTAATGAAGTTCTGGATAAGTAGACACAGCCTTTCCATGCCTTCCTTGCTGTTTTCAAACTGATAGGGGATATCCATTTTGAGTTCCACCATCTCTCCTTTAAAATTAATCAGTCCTATATTAATTGAGAAATGCTTGATATCTACTCCAATGAAATAACCCGATTCGGGGTTTAATCCGTACAGACTGGGGTGGCGTCCACCACTTGTTTCCAGTTTGCCATAATCATTGATATATCCATCATCACACATTTCGCTGATTAGCTTTGTTATGGTAGGTACACTCAAATCCATTTCTTTGGATAGGTCTGTGAGGGTGGAACTACCATTATATATATAATGAGTAATAATCTTCTTTTTTAATAAAGCGTTCTTGCTTCCTTTCTCTATCTCTTTTAATAATTGTTGGTTCATATTGGATCTATTTTACTTGTAGATACAAATTTAATAAAATAATTTATTAAATAGGGGTATATTTCTGTTTTTCTATATTTCTACCCTTGTGGTTTCTTATTTCTTTATTTTCCTTTTTTAATATTATTCCTTTATTTCTTTAAATTCATCTATTAGCAATACTAATATATAAGGTATTTAGTTTAAATGTTAAATATATATGCCTTATATAATAAAATATTTCATTATATATTGTTTATATAATAAATATATGTATTTTTGTGCAATACCTAATACTCCAATATACGTTAAATCAAATCGAAAACTATATGAAAATGAATAACCGAAGAGATTTTCTGAAGAAAACGGCATTAGCGGGTGCCTCACTCTTGGCTGCTCCATCTTTATTCGGAAAGACACTGACCGATGAAGGGATTTATGAAGCTACTATTGAAAATCAAATTGAAAGTAAACTTATCGTTCCGAAGAATAACGGTTTAAAAATCACAGGCACATTTTTAGATGAGATTTCCCACGATATCCCTCATCAAAATTGGGGGGAAAAAGAGTGGGATATCGATTTCAGACACATGAAGAACATTGGTATAGATACCGTCATCTTAATTAGATCAGGTTACCGGAAGTTCATCACTTATCCCTCAAGATACTTATTGAATAAAGGATGCTATATGCCTTCGGTTGATTTGGTGGATATGTTTCTCCGCTTGGCCGAGAAGTACGGTATGAAGTTTTACTTCGGTTTGTATGACACCGGACATTATTGGGATACACGGGATATGTCGTGGGAAGTAGAATACAATAAATATGTCATCGATGAAGTGTGGAAAATGTATGGAGAAAAGTACAAAAGTTTCGGAGGATGGTATATTAGCACGGAAATTAGCCGTAGTACAAAGGGGGCTATTGATTCTTTCCACACCATGGGAAAGCAGTGCAAAGATGTTTCCGGTGGATTGCCTACTTTTATCTCTCCATGGATTGACGGGAAGAAAGCGATTATGGGCACGGGAAAGCTAACCCGAGAAGACGCCGTTTCACTGGAGCAACATGAGAAGGAGTGGAATGAGATTTTTGATGGTATTCATGATGTAGTAAACGCCTGTGCGTTTCAAGATGGACATATTGATTATGATGAGCTGGATGCTTTCTTTGCTGTAAACAAAAAGTTGGCCGACAGATATGGTATGCAATGCTGGACAAATGCAGAGAGTTTTGATCGGGATATGCCAATAAACTTTCTACCTATAAAATTCGATAAACTACGCATGAAACTTGAAGCAGCCAAGCGTGCCGGATACGACAAAGCCATAACGTTTGAGTTTTCCCATTTTATGAGTCCTCAGTCGGCATACTTACAGGCTGGACACTTATACGACAGATATAAAGAGTATTTCAATATAAAATAGTAAAACAATGAAGTCTAATATAAGTATGGGCTATCTCCTGTTTTTATCCGTAGTGGCGGCAATAGGAGGTTATCTTTTCGGGTATGACACGGCTGTTATCTCCGGTACTATTTCGCAGATCACAACTCTGTTTCATCTGGATGAAATACAAGAAGGCTGGTATGTAGGGTGCGCATTAATCGGTTCAATTGTAGGAGTATCCTTTGCCGGTCAACTAAGTGATAAGTTTGGCAGAAAGATCACAATGCTCATTTCGGCAATTTTATTTTCCATGTCAGCAATGGGATGCGCTTTTGCCGGTTCTTTTACTGAGTTGGTTCTTTGGCGAATGGTCGGTGGTCTTGGCATCGGAGTTATCTCCATTGTCTCTCCCCTCTATATTTCAGAGGTTTCGGTAGCTGAATGCCGGGGACGTCTGGTCGCGCTCTATCAACTAGCCGTAACGGTGGGTTTTTTAGGTGCTTATCTGGTTAATTATCAATTGTTACACTTTTCACATACGGCCAGCCTCTTCAATATTGCTTGGCTGGATCAGATTTTGATATCCGAAGTATGGCGTGCAATGTTGGGTATGGCAGCCATACCGGCAGCTTTGTTCTTCATTATCATATTCTTTATTCCGGAGAGTCCGAGATGGCTGATTGTCCGTGATAAAGACGATCGTGCCCGCAAGGTTTTGCAAAAGATTAATCGTTCGGAATCGGAAGTCGCATATCAAATAGCCGATATCAAGCAAGTCATCTCTTCCGAAAACGGATCGAGCTGGAAATTATTATTCCAATCGGGAATATTAAGGGCCGTCATTATTGGTGCAAGCATAGCCATACTTGGACAATTTATGGGAGTAAACGCCGTGCTGTATTATGGGCCTTCAATATTCGAAAGAGCAGGCCTTTCCGGTGGAGACGCCTTGTACAGTCAGGTTCTGGTTGGTATGGTAAATATGCTGACTACCGTTTTAGCAGTGTTCATTATCGACAAAATAGGGCGGAAGAAATTGGTCTACTATGGTGTTTCCGGAATGATAGCAGCACTATTGCTCATTGCATTTTACTTTAAGTTCGGTGTTGCATTTTCATTACCCAACACCTTTCTACTTTTCTTCTTTCTATTTTATGTGTTTTGTTGCGCCATCTCAATTTGTGCAGTCATCTTCGTACTGCTATCGGAAATGTTCCCCACGAGAATACGCGGTTTAGCGATGTCGATTGCTGGATTTGCCCTTTGGGTGGGAACCTATCTTATTGGACAGCTTACTCCCTGGATGCTCCAACATTTAACCCCCGCAGGAACATTCACTTTGTTTGCCGTCGTATGTATTCCATACATCCTGATTGTTTGGAAACTAATCCCTGAAACGACAGGAAAATCGTTAGAAGATATCGAACGTTATTGGACCGGTTCGAAGCAAAAATAAATCGACCTTAAAATTATAATTTAAATAAAAGTATGGACTTTAAACAATTAGCGGAACAGTACAAAAATGAACTGTTCAAGGATGTTATTCCCTTTTGGCTCAATAATTCTCAAGATTTGGAGTACGGTGGCTACTTTACATGTCTGGAGCGAGATGGAAAAGTTTTTGATACCGACAAATTCATCTGGCTGCAAGGACGGGAAGTATGGCTGTTTGCCATGCTCTACAATAAAGTAGAAAAAAAGCAAGAGTGGCTGGACTGTGCCATACAAGGAGGAGAGTTTCTTAAGAAGTACGGTCATGATGGCAACTATAACTGGTACTTTTCTTTAGACAGGCAGGGTAACCCGTTGATAGAGCCTTATAACATATTCTCCTACACTTTTGCAACGATGGCTTTCGGGCAACTGAATCTGGCAACAGGTAATCAGGAATATGCCGATATTGCCAAGAAGACATTCGATATTATTCTGTCAAAAGTAGATAACCCGAAAGGGAAATGGAATAAAGCACATGCCGGTACGCGGGAGTTGAAAAACTTTGCCCTTCCAATGATACTCTGTAACCTGGCTTTGGAAATAGAACATCTGTTGGATCCGTCTTATTTGGAAAAGACCATGGAAACTTGCATTCACGAAGTGATGGATGTATTCTACCGTCCCGAATTGAGTGGAATAATTGTGGAGAATATTCTTTCCAACGGAGAACTGTCCGACTCCTTTGAAGGTCGCCAGATAACCCCGGGGCATTCTATTGAAGCCATGTGGTTTATCATGGATCTGGGTAAACGCTTAAACCGTCCCGACTTGATAGAAAAAGCCAAGAACATTACACTTACCATGATTAATTACGGTTGGGATAAGCAATACGGCGGTATATTCTACTTTATGGATCGTTTGGGTCATCCAACCCAACAATTGGAATGGGACCAAAAACTATGGTGGGTTCATATCGAAACATTGATATCTCTACTGAAAGGATATCAGTTGACCGGAGATCCCAAGTGTTTGGAATGGTTCGAGAAGATTCACGAATATGTATGGACACATTTTAAAGATCCTGAATATCCCGAATGGTTCGGTTACCTCAACCGTAGGGGAGAAGTGTTACTGTCGCTGAAAGGTGGAAAATGGAAAGGGTGCTTCCATGTACCTCGCGGACTTTTCCAGTGCTGGCAAGTTCTTCAACAAATTGAATCATTAAAATAAATTGCAGAAACAATACAATAACTGTTATGGGAAAGATAGTAGTCATTGGTAGCTCCAATATGGATATGGTAGTGAATACATCTCATTTACCACTTCCAGGGGAGACTATTCTGGGAGGAAATTTTTTCATGAATTATGGAGGTAAAGGAGCAAACCAAGCCGTTGCAGTGAAACGGCTTGGTGGTGAACTGATTTTCTTAACAAAGTTGGGAAACGATTTATTTGCAAAGCAAACCATTTTAAGTTTAGAAAAAGAAGGTATAAATACCGATTATATCATAACCACTGAAAAAGCTCCTTCGGGAGTTGCTTTGATTAGCGTTGATAATTGTGGTGAGAATAGTATAGTTGTAGCTCCAGGAGCGAATATGCTCCTAGATGAGAAAGATACAGATAAAGTAATTGACCAGATAGCTAAAGATGATATCTTATTGATACAGTTGGAAATACCTATTTCAACGGTAGAATATGTCATTCGGAGGGCATATCAAAAAGGAGCTAAAGTCATTTTAAATCCTGCTCCTGCTCAGATTATTCCTGAACATCTATTTCCTTGTATATATCTGATTACTCCAAATGTTGTTGAGGCTGCAATGCTGGCAAAAGAATCTACAGAGAAAGATCAGAAAGTAGAAATAATGTGTACGGAGAAATTGATTGATTTGGGAGTTAAAAATGTCATAGTCACTATGGGTTCGAAAGGGTGTTTTGTAAATGAGGATAGAAAGACATACCACATTGATGCTTTTCAAGTTACTCCCGTGGATACGACTGCTGCCGGTGATACTTTTAATGGAGCTTTAGCTGTGGCATTATCGGAAGGAATGTCATTGAAGGAATCTGTAATATTCGCCTCTAAGGCATCCTCTATTGCGGTGACCAGAGTAGGCGCACAATCATCTATACCCTATAGGAATGAATTATAAATCTATAAGATTTTGATTATGAAGCGAGTCACATTTTTTATTTTACTGTTTTTGAATATTGGTATTCTGTATGCGCAGAATTCGGACTTTGTGCTTCCATCCATTATCAGTGATCATGCCGTAATGCAGCGTGAAGCTAAAGTAAAGCTTTGGGGATGGTGTCCTAGCGTATGGGATTTAAAAATTGTATGTAGCTGGGCTCCAGCGGATACTATTCAAGCACATTCGGATAAATATTGTGCATGGGAGACTTATATTCAGACTCCTTCGGAAGCAGGTCCTTATACTATTTCTTTTTATGGTTGGAAAAATGCATTAGTGGGGCAAGTCAATGATATTTTAATGGGAGAGACTTGGCTTTGTTCAGGGCAATCTAATATGGAATATAACTTGAGTTACCGGATATCCGACGTCGACAATTTGCAAAAACTGGTGGATAATAAACAAATACGTTTGTTTAAAGTAAATAAATGTAGCTCTAAATATCCGTTGGAAAGAATAGAAGGGAAATGGGAAATTTGCTCTTTTGAGTCGGGTAAAGATTTTAGTGCAGTTGGTTTTTTCTTCGGTAATCAACTAAATAAAATATTGAAAGTGCCTGTTGGCTTAATAGGTTCGTATTGGGGAGGGACAGCAATACAGCCTTGGATTTGCGATTCTATCTATAAATCCAGTCCTGATTTGATACGAAAATCACATAAGTTGAGGGCTGATTGGGCACCTACAGCTAATTCTTCAATTTTTAATGGAATGATTTTTCCTATAAAAAATTATACAATAGCTGGAGTTATTTGGTATCAAGGGGAAGCTAATAACCAAGAGCCTTTTGACTATGGTGGTTTATTCAATGGGATGATTGATGGGTGGCGTTCTTCTTTTAATTCTTGCTTACCTTTTTACTACGTCCAAATAGCGCCATGGAATGGGTATGCTGATAGGAACGCCGCATACTTGCGTGAACAACAAGCCAAGATAGAAACCTCTAAAGATAGTGTCGGAATGATTGTTATAAATGATTTAGTGAATGATGTTGCAGAGCTACACCCTGATAGGAAAGCACAAGTTGGAGCCCGTTTAGCAAATATGGCATTGAGGAAAACATATCATAAGAATGAAATAGAGCCATTCTTTCCTACTTTAAAATCTATAGAATATAAAAACGGTAAAGCGCTCATTTCTACAACTTCTTTAGGACGATTGATTTGTCGTGAAAAGTCTATTTCCAACTTCGAAATAATTGATCAAGGAGGGAAAATTCATGATGCAAAGGCTCGGATCTTACGTGACGGAACTATCTGTGTTTCTGCCCAGAATGTGAAGAGAATTGTAGCAGTTCGCTATTGCTTCACAAATGATGCAGTTGCTAATTTATTTGATGTTAACGGATTGCCACTGGCTCCATTTAGAACAGATATAGAAAAATGAAGAAAAAAATATTTTTAAGTATCTTTTGCTTTATACTATCTGCGACGGTTTTTTCGCAGAATACAAACCTCAAATTTGTCAATGGAAAATTTAAAATTATTCAATTGACGGACTTACATTGGGTTGGAAGTGACTCTTATAAAGCTCAAAATGATAGTACATTTTCCTTAATAAGGCAAATGATCCATATTGAACATCCCGATTTGGTTGTTTTAACAGGAGATGTAATTGTCTCTGCCAACGCTAGTGAAGGTTGGAAAAGCTTAATAAGTTTATTCGAAGAGGAAAAAACGTTTTTTGCTGTGGCTTTTGGGAATCATGATTGTGAATCGGATCTCCCAAAAGATAAAGTTTTAGAGCTCTTGGAAAAATCACCTTACAATTTCACTCATAATGCAAAAGGCGAAGATCTTTCTGGTTTGGGTAATTGTTCGATTCCTGTATTTTCATCTGATGAGAAATCTAAAAAATGGATACTGTATTTGCTTGATTCTCATAATATTATCTCCGATCGTTCTTTTGGATATTATGATTGGATTAAACATGATCAGATAGAATGGTATAGAAAGGAAAGCTCCCGTTTGGAATTAGAAAATAAAAAGAAACTTCCTTCACTGGCTTTTTTTCATATCCCTTTACCGGAATATGAAACGGCAAGATGGGTATGCCGTGAATTTGGCGAAAAACGTGAAGGCGTTTGCTCTCCTAGTTTAAACAGTGGATTATTTTATGCTTTTATAGAAAGAAAAGATGTAATAGGGACTTTTGCGGGTCATGATCATAATAATGATTATATGGTCGATTTAAATGGAAATATAGCATTGGCTTACGGACGTAAGACTGGATATCCAGCAGCTTATGATGAGGTACTTAATCGCGGAGTCCGGGTTATTACATTGCATGAAAATGAAGCGGCATTTGATACTTATATAAGGGATCTGAAAGGAACCTATTCAAAATATATGTTCGAACAAAAAAATAGAGGAACTGGAATCCCTCGTTTTTCGGGCTCTTTTATTCAGGAATATTTGGTTCACGATTGGAGTAATCAGCGTTGGGATCAGGAAATGAATATGTTAAAGGAGGCTGGTATGAAATATTTAATTTATGCACCTTCATTATTTACAGATGCTAGCGGAGTTAGCCATTCCGTATATCCGTCAAAATTGACAAAAAAGACGATGCAGGGTAATTCTATAGAAAAGTGCCTGCAAAGTGCTCAAAAATATGGAATTAGAGTTTTTATAGGACTAAACTTTAATGATAGATGGTGGAAAGTTGATTACGATGCAAGTTGGCTTATTAATCAAATGGAAATAGGAAATAAGGTAGCGGATGAATTAGTTACCCTATACAAAGAAAAATATAAAGACACGTTATATGGTTGGTATTGGACTTGGGAAGTTGACAATTTGAATTGTATGACTTCTGATAGGCAATCGATATTGGCGGCGGCATTAAATATTAACTTAGATCATCTATCGAAAATAACTCCTGATATGCCTTTTATGATGTCTCCATTTATGAATGAAAAAGTAGGAGGTAATGCTGATGAGTATCGTAAAATGTGGGAGAATGTATTCTCTAAAACGCATTTTAGGTCAGGTGATATTTTTGCCCCTCAAGACTGTATTGGGGCGGGTGGTTTAACGCTTGATCATCTTGAAGAATGGTTTTCTAAACTAAAACAAGCCGTCAATACTAAGCCAGGATTGAAATTTTGGGGAAATATAGAGACATTTGATCAGCGATTTTGGGTAAGTGCACCTCTAACTCGCATAGTAAAACAACTGGAAATTGTGAATGGATATGTAAACAATATCATTTGTTTTGCATACAGCCATTATAATAGTTCCTATGTCGTTAATAAAGACTATCATAATTGTTATGTTCAGTATTCTAATAAGGGGGTATTACCAGAAATGGAGATGCCTCATAAAATACTAAATGCCACTCTATGTCATACTTTTGCTGGTATAGAGATCAAGTGGATTTCTTCTAGCATGGCGGCTATTGACGGTTATAATATCTACAGAGATGGGGTTTTAATAAAGAAACTCCAGTTGCTTAATGGAAATTATCCATTTTCTTTTACAGATAAGGAAGGCTCTTTATCTTCTATATATGAAATATCTGCTTATAATGTTTTAGGAAGAGAATCCCCTAAATATAAAATTGAACCTATTAAATAAATGTTTTATGAAACTTAACACACTTTTAATTAATAGCTTGAATATCTGGTTGCTATGTATGGCATCCCCCCAGCTATCTGCTAGCAAATTACCATCTGACCGTCATGTTATCACTCAAAAACAATTATATGATAAAATAAAGGGAGGATGGGCTGCCAAAACTATTGGATGTACTTATGGAGGACCTGTTGAATTTCTATTTAATGGGACAATGATTCAGAATTATACACCTATAAAATGGTCAAAAGATAGGGTAAAGCATTACTTTGATACATTTCCAGGTTTATATGACGATATATATGTTAATATCGTTTTTGTGAATGTAGTTGAGCGACTTGGTTTAGAGGCTCCCGCTGATTCTTTTGCCAATGCATTTGCTAGTGCAGGATTCCCTCTTTGGCATGCCAATCAGGTTGCAAAATACAATATAAAGCAGGGTTTGAATCCACCTATGTCGGGGCATTGGTTGAATAATCCTCATGCTGATGATATTGATTATCAAATAGAGGCGGACTTTGCAGGCTTAATGTCTCCAGGTATGCCCAATTCAGCATCGAAGATTTCTGATAAAGTAGGTCATATTTTCACTTATGGAGATGGATGGTATGGTGGAGTTTATGTAGGGGCTTTATATTCCATGGCTTTTATTTCTGATAAAGTTGAGGATGTTGTAGAAAAAGCCTTGCGAACCATTCCCAAACAAAGTGACTTTTCATCTTGTATTAGGGATGTAATAGAGTGGCATAAGAAGTATCCTAATGATTGGAAAAGAACATGGTTTGAATGCCAAAAAAAGTGGTCTTCGGAAGTGGGGTGTCCTGATGGTGTGTTCGCTCCCTTTAACATAGATGCAAAAATAAATAGTGCCTATGTCACAATAGGATTGCTTTATGGCAAAAAGGATTTTTATAAAACAATAGATATCGCAGCTCGTTGTGGACAAGATTCTGATTGTAATGCGGCAACTGCTGCAGGTGTTTTAGGAACAATATTAGGTTTTTCTAATATTCCCGAGATGTGGAGAGAGAGTCTTGATAATGTACAAGATATTCCTTTTGCTTATACAAACGTATCACTTAATCAGCTATATAATTTAAGCTTTAAGCATGCTTTAAACTTGATTAAACAAAACGGAGGAGAAGTTGAGAAAGAATGGGTATATCTTAAAATACAGAATCCATTGGCTGTCAGGTATGAAAAATCATTTGAAGGGCATTATCCTATAGACAAGTTGTCATTGAGTACTTTTTTGAAAGAAAATGCAGCTTTTACTTTTGATGGTATCGGATTTGTTCAAAAGGGATATGTAAAATGCGCAGATGAAAAATATGTGGCTCAAATAGAAGTGAGTATTGATGAAAAACCAACTCAAGTAATCAATCTTCCTGTAGCAAAAGCTAACTCCATAGATGACAGGAGTGTTGATTTGCTGCATCGGTACCAATTGGTCAAAATGACTCATAAAGTGCATTATCGATGGTTGAATCCCCGTGAAGGCGCAGAACTATATTTAGGGGATGTTATCATTTACTCAGATATACCACATACACCGAATTTTAATTAATTTAAATTTATTACACTATGTTCATTGTCGAAAGTTATGGATTTGCCGTCGCTTTGTGTTGTGTTACAATGCTTTGCTGGGGATCTTGGGGCAATACTCAAAAGTTAGCCGCTAAGACTTGGCGTTATGAGCTTTTTTATTGGGATTATGTTATAGGCATACTTATCTTTTCTCTTTGTTGGGGAATAACTTTGGGAAGTGTAGGAGGGGAAGGAAGGCCGTTTCTCGATGATTTGTCTCAAGTAAGCCTTTCTAACTTTTTCAGTGCATTATTAGGAGGTATTGTGTTTAATGCTTCTAATATCTTACTGTCCTCATCCATGTCATTAGCTGGAATGTCAGTTGCTTTTCCTGTTGGAGTTGGATTGGCAATGGTTTTAGGTGTATTTATTAATTATTTTACCCAGCCCAAAGGCGATGCAATAATATTATTTTTAGGAGTCTTTCTTATTTTATTGGCTATTTTAGCTAATAGTATAGCATCAGGGAAAGTTGTTAAAAACTCAGAGATCGATAGAACGAGACGCAAAACAGGTCTTTTGATTGCAATTTTTTCCGGTGTATTGATGGCTTTCTTCTACCGCTTTGTTGCGATTACGATGGATCTAGAGCATTTGGAATCACCGGCAGCTGGGATGATGACTCCATATTCAGCGTTATTTGTCTTTGCTTTAGGTATTTTTTTGAGTAATTTTTTATTCAACACTATTGTGATGAGACGTCCTTTTATAGGAAATTCAGTCTCATATAAAGAATACTTTAAAGGTAATCTGAATACACATTTAGTTGGATTGCTTGGTGGAGGCATTTGGGCTTTAGGCTCAGCATGTAGTTATATTGCTGCTGGAAAGGCAGGTGCTGCTATATCTTATGCTTTGGGGCAAGGTGCCACGATGGTTGCTGCTTTGTGGGGTATATTAATTTGGAAAGAATTTAAAGGAGCATCACGTTCCATCACGATTCTGCTTATTTCAATGATGTTCCTGTTTTTTCTCGGAATAACGCTGATTGTACTATCAGGAGGTAATTGATGCATATTAATAAACTAATCTTTAAGAATATGAAAACAGTTTTTCGAACTACACTGGTTATTTGGTTTAGTCTATTTATCATGATTCCCGAAATTGCAAAATCCGGTAATAAGACAATTTATCCTAATCAAGTAAAACAAAATAATAGTATTTCTTTAGGAGTAAAACCTATTACGGGTACATGGATAAATTTGGCTTATAAAGATGTCCGTAATAAATATACTAACCCACAATATTTTGATAACACTGACCCGGAACTATGGGAAAGTAAGGTTAATGAGTTAGCAAATATGGGCATAGAATATTTGGTTTTAATGGAGGTAGCAAATGAGGGTAAGGCTTATTACCCTTCGAAAATAATGCCTTGGCTGTATAATCAAACAAAGACTAGCCCTGTTGACGCCATACTGAATGCGGCATCTAAACATAAGATGAAAGTTTTTTTAAGCACGGGATGGGCAAAAGATCAGGATGATAATTTGCGTGATCCTCAAATAAAAGAGCGCCAATTACAAATTATGGAAGAACTAGCTTCTTTATATAGAAATAGCAAAGCTTTTTATGGTTGGTATCTTCCCGTAGAAGATTGTTTATGTCCCATTCTTGAAGAATCTGCTGTTCAATCCGTAAATTCATTGGTGGAAAAAGCGCATGCTTTGACTCCTGGAAAAAAAACAATGATTTCGCCTTATGGAATAGGTCTTTCTGATTTTGATAACCCTGAATATGAAAAACAGTTGGCAAAACTCAAAGTTAATATCATAGCATATCAAGATGAAGTGGGATGCGTTCGTGATCAATTTACGATTCCTCGTCTGAAAAAGAATTGGAAAAGGCTGAGGGATATTCATAATCGCTTGAAAATTGAGATGTGGGCTAATTGTGAAACATTTACTTGGGAAGAGGGTACAAACGATCGTAATTCAGCTCTTATACCGGCAGCATATCCTCGTTTATTATCCCAGCAAGTGGCTGCATCAGTAGCCCCTGTTGATCGTATCATTTCATTTATGTTTGGCGGTATTATTGAAAATCCATCCTCTGCCTTCCAATTAGGACAACCTGTATGGTCTAATGTATTATATAAAAATTATATGTCATGGAGGAGAGGGGATATCTACTGGAAGTTATTCGAAGCTAGTTTACTAGGCAGGTTGAAAACTATTGCCACTCCCAATATGACCGATGTAAAAGAATGGCAGAATCTATTTGATGGTAAAACAGCGGAAGAAAATAGTGGAGATGCAAATTGGATAAAATTTCCAAAAGGTTATCATGAAATTATTATTGACCTTCAAAAAACAAGACTGGTTGAAAAGATTATGATGAGAATGCTCAATTATCATGTAGAAAATATAAGTCTGCCACCCAAAGTCTATTTATATGTTTCCAGCGACGGAAAAAATTATGATCTCCTTTCTATAAAGGAGACACCTTATTTCCCAAATAATAAACACGATGCATGGATTGATGGAGTTTTGTTTAATGAGGTACATAGATCAGTAAAATACGTAAAAGTTGCCTTCTATAATTCGTCAAGCACTTTTATGGATGAGTTGTATATCAATCCCACTGTTGAGTAATATTTGTTTGTAGATTATCGTAAATCTATTGTGCTGTGGCTTAAATGCTGTAGGATAACATACATCATGCATGGCTAACTATTATTATATTTTGAATTATATCATCTAAAAGACATCTTTTTTATTTAATTAATCCAAGAAATCTATGAGAAGATTGAATGAACCTATGTATGGAATATTAGGAATGCTATTATTAGTACTCTTAATGATTCCTATTGGCTTGAGAGCAGAAACACAAGAAACGTTTCAAGCTGCTAAAATCGTAGGAACTGTAACTGATGAACAAGGCGAACCAGTTATTGGTGTTACAGTTCGTGTTAAAGGGGCAAATATTGGAACCACAACTGATGTAAATGGTCAATATTCGCTGAATACTTCAAAAAATGCCACTCTTATTTTCTCTTACATTGGCTATAAGACTCAAGATATTCCTGTTCGGGGAAAGGGCATGATCAATGTGACTTTGGTAGAAGATAGCCAGATGCTTGAAGAAACAGTGGTTATTGGCTATGGTAGTGTGAAGAAAAGAGACTTGACAGGTGCTGTTTCCTCTTTAAAAAGTGAAGACTTACTAAAAACAAATCCTGCCAGTGTAAATCAAGGATTACAAGGCAAGTTAGCGGGTGTTAATGTATCTCAGTCTGATGGTGCACCTGGTGCAGGTATTAGTATTCAGATACGTGGAGCAAATTCCTTTACAACAAGTACAGAGCCTTTGTATATTGTTGATGGAATGCCTTTTTCTGTAGGAGAAGCTCCTGGTACTGACTACGGCACAAAGCAAAAAAACAACCCGCTTAGTTTGATTAGCCCTCAAGATATACAATCTATCGAGGTATTAAAAGATGCCTCTGCGACTGCAATCTATGGGTCAAGGGCTGCGAACGGTGTAGTTATTATCACAACAAAATCAGGTGCTGAGGGAAAAGCAAGGGTGCAATTCAGTTCTAACTTTAGCACTTCTAGTCCTGTTAAGAAAATAGATGTGCTGAGTGCTGCAGAATATGCAGAATACCGCAATGAGCTTGTAACTAACGGATATACTTACGATGGTAAGGAATACACTGATCCGGCTAATTTGCCTTATCCTATTCCTGGTAGATGGAGTGAAACAAAACAGCTAAATCCAGCTACAGGTCAAATGGAGGTAATTAAAAGGGTCTATTTGCCTAGTCCGGATGACTTCCGTAATGGGTATGACAGAAATGGTGATGGGAAGCTTTTTTATGGTACAAATTGGCAAGATGAGATTTTTCATACGGCATTTAGTCAAGATTATAATATAACAGTTTCCGGAGGGGATAAAAAAGGTTCTTATATGTATTCCGGAGGCTATCTGGATCAACAAGGAGTTATTGTTAATTCATATTATAAACGTTACACGGCACGCGCCAATAATACTAGGAAAGTGAATGATTTCCTAGAATTGGGCTCTAATATAAGTTTTACTACGTCTGATAACCGCTTTGCACGTACCAATAGTGAAAATTATGGTGTGATTGAGTCTGCTATATCCTTTAATCCTACACGCCCGGTATTTGACCCGACTGCTGATTCCGGATTTTCAGAGGATTTTGCATCCGGTTTGGCTAACCCTTATTTAACGGTTCATACGGAAAAAAACATTCTTGAATCTACTTCCATCTTCGCTTCTAATTATGCTGAAATTAAATTTACTGATTGGTTGAAATTCCGCCAAAATTTGGGTTATGGATATAGTTATGATGAAAGGAGCCAATATTATAACCGCTATACAGGTTCAGGACAATCACCTACTAACGGTTATGCAGTAAAATCAGATGGGACTTATGAAAGCTTGACGACAGAATCTATGCTTACTTTTGATAAAAAGATAGGAGTTCATGCCTTTAATGCCGTAGTTGGTAGTACTTATGAAAAAGTGATGTGGAAAGGAAAATCAATGGATGCTAAAAACTTTCCGACTGACGATACGGAAGATAATGACATGAATGCAGCTATTGGCGATAAAGAAATAAGTAGCTATAGAGGACAATCACAACTTATGTCTTATTTATTCCGTATAAATTATAATTTACTAGATAAGTATTTGATGACATTCTCTATACGTCGTGATGGATCTAGTCGGTTAGCTTTGAATCGATGGAACAATTTCTATTCGGGAGCTATTGCATGGAGATTATCTGATGAGCCACTTATTAAATCATTGAATGTTTTTGATAATTTGAAACTGCGTTTAAGTGCTGGACAGACCGGTAATCAAGGGGTTAGTGCTTATGCTACCCGCTCTAAATTTGTTGCATCCAATTATACCTATGATGGCACTCTGACTAGTGGTATGGCTGAGGATCGTTGGGGTGGCCCGGCTGCTCCGGACTTGAAATGGGAAACAACTACGCAGTATGATTTGGGACTGGATGCTTCTTTCTTGAACAATAGAGCCAATCTTGTTTTCGATATCTATTATAAAAAAACAATGGATTTATTGCAATATAAATTGATACCTATGAGCTCCGGATTTAGCCAAATTGCATGTAACTATGGTAATGTGGCTAATAAGGGGTTGGAGATAAGTGGTCATTTTATTCCTGTTAAAGGGCGTAATTTCATGTGGACATTGGATGCCAATATTTCATTTAATAGGAATAAAATCAGTGGCTTAAATGCTGACCAATTTTCTGATGTTGTTTGGGGAATGGAAAGTATGTTCCTGAGAAGGAATGGATATGCAATAGGTACATTATATGGATATGTTGAGGATGGTTTTTACGATAATGAAGCTGAAGTTCGTGCTGACCCGTACTATGCAAATGCTACTCCGTCAAAAGTAAAAAGCATGGTTGGCCAAATCAAATATAAAAACATGGATAATGATCCGGTTATAGATGAGCGCGATAAAGCAATTATTGGAGATACAAATCCCGATTATCAATATGGTTTGACAAGTAATATTACATATAAGAACTGGTCTTTTAGTTTCTTCTTGCAAGGGACCCAAGGTAACGATATATTGAATGCAAATTTACTTTCTTTTGATTTAGTTGGGAGTAACAATATGCCGAAATTTGTTTGGGATAATCGTTGGACGTCTGATAACAGAGATAATGCAAGATGGCCTCGTCCTGATGGTACTTATACTCGTACCATGAAGGCCTCCGACAGATTTGTAGAAGATGGTTCTTATTTGAGATGTAAAAATGTGAGCTTGAGTTATAAATGGATGCATCCCGCAAAATATGTAGAATCTTTAAATTTAGTAGCTAGTGTATCAAATTTATTTACGATATCAGGGTATGATTGGTATGATCCTGATGTAAATAGTTTTGGGAGCGATGCTTCAAGGCGTGGGGTTGATTTATCATCTTATCCAAGTGCAAGAACATTTAATTTAGGTATTCAATTATCATTCTAAAGGTATACAGTTATGAAATTTAAGAAATTATTATATATATCGGCACTGAGCTTGTCTTTATTGACAGCTTGCAATTTGGATGAAAAAACGTTTACTTTTGTCTCCGGTGATGATGTAGCTGCCGCAGGTAGTTATGATCAACTAGTGTCTGGTGCTTATCTTACGTTGGAATTTCCCTTTGAGTGGGGAAATTATGCTGAACTTGTAAATTTTGATTGCGATTATCAAAGCGGACCGACATGGGCATTTGGAGCAATAGGCGCAGGTAACTTTTATAATGATGGTTCTAATAATAACTATTATCAATATTATAGCCAATCGGTTCATCGCGCTAATTATCATTATTATTTGGTAAGTAAAATAACTGGAATACCCGACAAAACTAAAAATAATGCTTTGGGCGAACTTCGTTTCTTAAAAGCATGGTCTCTGTTTCAATTAGTGCAATGCTATGGCCCGATTCCTTTATTTAAAACTTCTATATCCGAAGGTAATGATCCGGAGCAGCCTCGTGCTTCTGTAAAGGAAGTATACGATCATATTATTGAGACGTTAAAAGAAGCTGAAACCTTATTAGTTCCTCGTACGGATTCTGAATACAAGAAAGGGCATGTTTGTAGGGGTACGGCTAAGGCTTTATTGGCAAAGGTTTATGCCACGATAGGTTCCGCTTCAATGAAAAGTGGTAAAATAACCGTTAAAGGTGGTCCTGGATCGAAGACAAATCCTGATGGAACGACATCTCGTTTGATGCCTGTTGCTATTACTCATGATAAGAATTTAGTTTCGGGCTATGAGGATTTTGATTCTCAGGAATATTATCGTTTAGCTAAGGAAAAAGCATGGGAAGTTATTCAAGAAGGAGAATTCCAATTGGCAAAAAGTCAACAAGAGTTATGGAGTGCATCATATAAAAATGGTCCTGAATTTGAATTTTGCTTGCAAACAGTGGGTGCTAATGGAAGCCTTTATTATAACTATGTCCCTGTTGACTATTTGGGATATTCCAACCCTGTATATAATGGAGAGTGGAGTAGTGGGTATTATGTTCAAAGAGATCATTGGTTACAAACATTTGATGATTGGGGAGATGATCGTATAAACTGGGGCATCATGCACCGTATTCCATACTCTTATAATAAAGATACGGGTAAGTTGGCATATTACTTTTATCCGGAGCGCGACAGTGTGTACGTGAGAAAAGGTGAAAAAGGATATGATAAATTGGATGTAGTAGCTAGTGGTGCACATATGTATGGTTCCAAATTGTTGAAATTTTCTGCTGTTTCCACTTATCCGTTAGATGGTAATCGAGCTGATTTTAACTGGCCATATATGCGTTATGCTGAGACCCTGTTAATTTATGCCGAAGCTGACAATGAAGTGAATAATGGCCCTTCGGGTGATGCACTAGAAGCTGTTTCCAAATTGAATAGACGTAATAATAGTACTACAGCTATTGACCGTAATAAAAAAACACCTTTTACAAAGGAGTCATTTCGTTCATATATTTTAGAAGAGCGTGCTAAAGAATTTGCTGCTGAAGGTATTCGTCGGTTCGATTTAATTCGTTGGGGAATCTACTTGCAGGTAATGAATGCCATTGGCACAACAGATGAAAACGGAGTAATTAAAAGGCGTGAAAATAAGCATTTGTTATTGCCTCTTCCTCCGAATGAAGTAAATGCTAATCCTTATATTGAAACGAATAACCCGGGGTGGTAATTTTATTTATTAATGATTTAATAAAAGAGACAATGAAAACAATAATTACTTTTAAAAATATCTGGTTAGTGGGGATATTGTTTTGGGGAATTGCTTTAGCTGCATGTTCTGACGATGAAGATAGTGCAACCCCAATAACAATCTCTTCCATAACAACGATAAAGGATCTTACTACTCCTATTACACAAGCTGCTTTGGGTGACTTTATCGCAATTCATGGTACTGGCTTGAATATTCATAATATTGATTCTGTATTAGTAAATAATATAAGAGTTGATATGAAGGAAGTTTATGCGGAGAACAATGTACTTTATATGAAGATCCCTGTTAAAATTGCTACTAAAGAGACTGATAAAGTCTATGTTTACAATAAAGCAGGCGTTCAGGAATTTGCATTGAAAGCTGTTGCGCCCGATCTTTCCGCAGAGCGTATGTTCAATGAATATACAAAGCCTGGAGACACGATCATGATTTATGGCAATTTTTTTAAGTTGTATGAAATTGATTCATTAAATGCGGTAGTGGACTTTAATGGAAAGTTGTCCAGGGTTATTTCCTCTGCAGATAATTATCTGACTGCTAAAGTTCCGACTGATGTAGATAAAAATATCAAGGTAAAAGTAAAGGGTTTGAAGTATGGTGTTGAAGCCACTTGTCCCGGCCGATATTACGATAGAGAATGCATGATTATGGATTTTGATGATTTAATGCCTAGTGATCCGACCAATGTAGTAACAGACGTAAAAGATAAACAAAGATTTAGTGGCAATTTTTTAAGGATTGATAATAAATCAGCATGGAGCAGTTGGTGGTATATCGCTTCGAAGGATGATGTGGATTATCCTGCGGATATGTATGAACATCCTGAAGACTATGTTGTAAAGTGTGAGTTTAGAACAGCAAATCAATTTATTGATGGTAAGATTGCTTTTTATAATTACTTATTCTGGGCTATTGAAAATCCAATGGCATGGAAAGCTACAGATTTTGTAATTCAAAATTTTAATCGTTGGGAAACAATCACATTGCCATTAACATTAACTCGTTCGGAAGCATACCCATATCCAACATACGGCAACGATTATTACCGTTCATTTAATATGCGTCTTGATATAGATGCAAGCATTGCACGTAATTTCTCTTTTGATAATATTCGTATTTATAAGAAGAATGATTAACCTGTAGAACAATTGATCAAGAGGCAGGTTTTGTAGCTGAAAATGTTATGATACTTGCCTCTTTTTATAAAATTGACTGTGTGACAGTTTTTGGCTTTAAATGATACTATTTCCGATGCTATGATAATAAGAAAAAGAAATTTACTCCTTATCGTTTTTGTGTATTTATGTTTATTCAGACTATGCGGCAATAATATATCTAAAGAGGTGTGGCTGGATGAACTGGGAACGAGTTCATGCTATGTTCAGGACTGGGGGACACCGCAGATGAATCAATCTGTTGTGTTGACTCCTCTTACTGTTAACGGCGTTGTCTATAAAAAAGGAATAGGAGCGCACTCCATTAGCCGTATGTTGTTTGCCTTAAGTGGTCAGGCAATATCAATCACCGGATTAGCCGGTGCTGATGATAACAATCTCTACGCCGGTAAGCTTCAGTTTAAGATCATTGGAGATCAAAAAGTACTTTGGGCTAGTGGAGTAATGAAGAAGGGTGATCCTGTGAAAGAGTTTGAAGTAGATTTGAAAGGCTTTGATAAAGTATTGTTACTAGTTGAGGAATGCGGAGACGGCATAATGTATGATCATGCTGATTGGTTGAATGTAAGAATCATAACTCGAGGTGACGTGATTCCTATTCCTGCTTGTCCCCAACCTATTCAAAAAGAAAAATATATTCTGACGCCTAAGGGAACTGATATTCCTAAAATAAATAACCCGCTGATTTATGGAGCTCGCCCTGGAAGTCCATTTCTATGGTCGGTTATGGCTACCGGAGCACAGCCAATGATTTATGAGGCAATTGGCCTTCCTAAAGGACTTGCTATAGATAAAGCGACTGGCTTTATTACGGGAAAGACAGAGTTAAGAGGCAATTTTAATATTCAATTGAAGGCTATTAACAAGCATGGTAGCGATCAAAAAAGTATATTGCTTAAACTGGGTGATGCAATAGCTCTGACACCCCCAATGGGCTGGAATAGTTGGAACTGCTGGGGGCTCTCTGTCAACGATGGGCGTGTGCGTGATGCTGCTCTTATGATGAATAAAAAGCTACATGCCTACGGATGGACGTATGTTAACATTGATGACGGATGGGAAGCTTCCCAGCGTACCCGGCAAGGTGAAATTTTAGCAAATGACAAATTTCCTGATTTTAAAGCATTAACAGAATATATTCATTCGTTAGGTCTTAAGTTTGGCATCTACTCTTCACCTGGAGCTACAACTTGTGGAGGACATGTCGGGAGTTATAAACACGAGTACATTGATGGTAAAACGTGGGAGAAGTGGGGAGTCGATTATCTGAAATATGATCATTGCGGATATTTGGACATTCAAAAGGATGCCAGTGAGAAATCAATTCAAGAGCCTTATATAATAATGCGTAATGCTTTGGATAAGGTCAATAGAGATATTGTTTACTGCGTCGGCTATGGGGCACCAAATGTTTGGAATTGGGCGGAGAAAGCTGGAGGAAACCAATGGCGCACTACGCGCGATATCACTGATGAATGGAATGTTGTTACGGCCATTGGATGTTTTCAAGATGTTTGTGCTAATGTTACCGCTCCTGGAAAATATAATGATCCTGATATGCTCGTTATAGGAAAATTGGGCCAAGGATGGGGAGCTAAAGTGCATGATTCTTATCTAACGCCCGATGAACAATATTCTCATATTTCTTTGTGGTGTCTCTTGTCTGCTCCCTTGTTAATAGGGTGTGACATGGCAAATATGGATGATTTTACCCTTAATCTTTTGACCAATAATGAAGTTCTTGCGGTAGATCAAGATTCTTTAGTTGCACCAGCAAAAAAAATAATCGTAAAAAACGGACAGATATGGTATAAAAAACTATCTGACGGTTCGTATGCGGTCGGATTTTTTCATATAGATCCTTATTTTGTATTGTGGAATCAGGAGGAAGCAACTTCTATACAGATGAAAAAATATGATTTTAAGCTTGATTTAGCTCTATTGGGCATAAAAGGTAAGGTTGTAGTACGTGATTTATGGAGACAACAGGATTTGGGGTCATTTACCGGAGACTTTCAAACAAACACTCCATACCATGGAGTAACTTTAGTAAAAATAACATCTTGTAAATAAAGATATAACTATTAGGAAAATGATAAAGAAAATAATATTATCGGCCACGGCTTTATGCTTTTCTCTATTTATGCGGGCCTATACAGCCGATTCACTTGCACTAACGCCGCCTATGGGTTGGAATAGCTGGAATTGTTTCAGTTGTGACATAAACGAACAAAAAGTTAGAGATATGGCTGACTTAATTGTCGCTAACGGGATGAAGGAAGCCGGCTATGAGTATATAAATATAGATGATTGCTGGCAGGTTGGCAGAGATGCAGATGGTAACATTCAGGTGGATTCATTGCGCTTCCCTTCAGGGATCAGAGCTTTGGCAGACTATATTCATTCAAAAGGATTGAAATTCGGTATTTACTCTTGTGCCGGTTCTTTGACATGTGCCGGTCGCCCGGGTAGTCGCGGGTATCAATTTCAGGATGCCCGTACATATGCAAAGTGGGGAGTAGATTATTTGAAATATGATTGGTGTTATGATGAGAATCAATCACCGCAAGGAGCATATCGTACAATGAGTGATGCCTTGAAAATATGTGGACGACCTATTGTTTTTTCCATTTGCGAATGGGGAAACAGTGAGCCTTGGAAATGGGCAAAAGGGGTTGGACAGCTATGGCGTACCACCGGAGATATTGCCAGTTTATTCGAAGGATCAATTCATTGGGGTGGATTAAGTATTGTTGATATAATAGATCGGAATGCTGAACTATATCCTTATGCGGGTCCGGGGCACTGGAATGATCCCGATATGTTGCAAGTAGGTAATGGTGACTTAACATTGGAAGAAAATCGTTCACATTTTACAATGTGGTGTATGTTGGCAGCACCTCTTCTTGCCGGGAATGATTTAAGGAAAATGAATGCCGAGGTGCTAAATGTTTTAACAGACAAAGACGTTATTGCTATTGATCAGGACAGGTTAGGCAAGCAAGGACGCCGCTATCTTAAAGTTGGTAGTCATGAAGTGTGGGTAAAGCAGCTGGCAAATGGAGAAGCTGCAGTATGCTTCTTTAACCGGGATGAAAAGCCTTGGAAATTTAATTATAGATTTTCGAAGGAAAATTTTAGTCTTGTAGATATCTATTTTGATCGGTTTGAATATGATGTAAAAGATGTTTGGAAAAAAAAGAAAATCGGAACTTCTAAAGATAATATTCAATTCGATATCCCAGCTCATGGGGTTACTTTGATTAAATTACTTCCTCGAAAAATATAGACTTATATACATTCCTTATTAGTATGAATATGAAGCGTTTATTTTTGCAGTTTTTGTTTATTGGAATAGGCTTATCACTTAATGCTCAAATTAAAGAGTGTGGTAAACTTATTTCAGGTAAAGTCTTATGTGATAACAAAGGAGTTGTTAATGTGATGGTCACGGATGGTAAAGATTGTACCTTGACTAACAGTAAGGGGGAATATACTCTTTGCAGTGATGGACAAGCTCGCTTTGTTTATTTATCTGTCCCTTCGGGGTATTTAGTGAAATCAGAGAATACCATTCCAAAGTTTTATCAAAAAATAGATCCTCATAATGAAAATCCGTATGATTTTTATTTAATAAAAAACCCGAAGAATGATTTAAAACACTGCTTCCTAGTTCAAGCTGATGTACAAGTTACCTCCGAGGAAGATCTTCATGAGTATAAAGACATTTTACAAGATATGATATACTGTCAGAAATCATTACCTCAAAATCAAGATTTCTTTGGGATAGATTGTGGTGATATAGTTGGTGATACCCCTTCTTTATACCCTGAATATATTCGCACGGTTTCCGGTCTGGGTTTACCTGTTTACAGAGCAATTGGTAATCATGATATGACTTATGGAGGGCGTACCTTTGAATATTCACATGCCACATTTGAAGATTACTTTGGCCCTGTTTATTATTCTTTCAACAAAGGTAAAGCTCATTATATTATACTCGATAATTGCTTTTATATAAACCGAGATTACCAGTATATCGGATATATAGATGAACGTACATTCTCGTGGATGGAAAAAGATTTATCCTATATTCCTAAGGGATCTTTAGTTTTTGTTATAATGCATATCCCATCCAGCTCTACTAAGAAATTAGCTTATAACAAACTGCTGCAAGATGAAACAAGCAATGCGGCAAGCTTATCTGAAATGTTGAAAAAGTACGATTCCCACATTATTACCGGTCATACTCATTTTAATCTGAATGTTAGTTTCAATGATAGTCTTATGGAGCACAATACAGCAGCTGTTTGTGGCACTTGGTGGCGCTCTAAACTTTGTGTGGATGGTACACCATGTGGGTATGGAGTATATCAAGTTGAAAATAGTCATGTGAAATGGGTGTATAAGAGTTATGGCGAGGCAGAAGATTATCAATTCAGAGTGTATCCGGTTGGAAGTTCGGATGAATTCCCGTCCGATATCATTGCAAATGTTTGGAATTGGGATGAAAAGTGGAAGGTGGAATGGTTTGAAGACGGTAAGTCGATGGGAGTTATGGATCCTTATACTGGATATGATCCTATGGCAAAAAGTATTTGTTCTGACAAAAAGATTGTCTTGTACGATTGGATTTCTCCGGTAAAAACGACTCATTTATTTCATGCCCGACCACGTAACTTTGGTGCAAAAATAGAAGTAAAGGTCACCGATCGTTTCGGAAATGTCTATAAGCAAACTGTGCAGAAGAATAAATAATATACAGGTGAATAAACTGTTACGACAAATGACTCTAAGTAATGAATAAATTTTTAGAAGAAATACAAGAACAGCCCCAGACACTCAATGATACTCTGGAATATTATATAAGTGGTAGAGGGCACTCTGAGCTGGCAAATGTGAAAAGCGATTGGTTGTCAGGGAGGTATGATAAAATAATCGTCACAGGAATGGGAAGCTCTTATTTTGTAGCCCATGCATTGGCGTCTATACTTTGTAATCATCATATTCCTGCTTTTTCAATCAATGCAGGAGAACTTTTACACTTTCAGCATCCGGTGCTGAATTCAGGCACTCTCTTAATTTGCATTTCACAATCAGGCGAGAGTTATGAAGTTGTAAAGCTTGTCAGTACTATCTCATCAGATATAACAATCGTAACAATATCAAATGAAGAAGATAGTTTCTTAGCCCGACATTCTGCATACACCCTTCTGAGTAAGGCTGGCAAAGAAGATATGACTTCTACCAAAACATTCATCTGTACTTATTTGGTTTCTTATTTATTATGTAATACCATTGCTCAGATAGCTATAAACTATTCGGTTCTATATAAATTGGCAGATCGGGCGGAAGAGACTTTGTTGTCGATGATATGTGCAAATGAGCCTTCGAACTATTTTATTGAAAAGTCGCTAGACATATTTCAAAATACATCTTTCGTCCAGTTAATAGCGAGAGGTACCGACTTTACTACGGTATCGCAAAGCGCATTAATGTTTATGGAAGCGACTAAGACTCCTGCTTCAGCAATGTTGGGAGGGGAATTTCGTCATGGCCCTTTGGAGATGGTTGGCGATAACTTTACGGCAATTGTTATAGGCAATCTGGCTTCGGGCACTTATTCTCAAATGGAACGACTGGTAATGGATATATTGGCATATAGGGGAAAAGTTATTTTTATAACAGATTGTTCCGTCAATATCCAGCATCCCAATTTATTGTCATTGCATATACCCAATGAAGAATCAGATTTATTCGTAATTCCTTCAATTATACCTATTCAATTGCTTGTAAATGCATTTGCAGAAAAGAAACATATAATTCCGGGAAATTTTTTGCATGGTTCTAAAGTTACTGCAAAAGAATGAATTATGAGTAAAAAGTACGTTGCTTTAGGTATTGACATTGGCGGGACAAAGATTCGTGCGGGTTTGGTGGATAGAGGGGGGAATCTCTTCTCACAACCACGCGAGATTCAAACAATGGCACATAGCTCTGCTGAAAAAATTCTTTTTAATCTTGAAGCTTTGCTGAATTCGCTTCTATCAGAGAATGAAAACTTTGATTTAGCTGGAGTTGGAGTGGGATGTACTGGTCCGCTGGATACGCATAATGGCATAATATTGAATGTAGCCAATCTCCCTACTTTAAATTATTTTCATTTGAAAGAGTGGCTCCAAAACAGGATATCAAACAATATTGTCTTAAATAATGATGCCAATGCATTGCTTTTAGGTGAGGCCTTGTTTGGTGGTGGAAAAGGATGTTCTTCTGTACTTGGCTTGACGCTTGGCACCGGTTTAGGGTGTGCTCTTATTATAAACAATCATATCTGGGAAGGGAATACCGGAAATGCAGGAGAAATTTGGTCATCTCCTTATAAAGAAGGCTGTATTGAAGACTATGTTTCCGGTACAGCTCTTTCAAAAAGGTACTCGGAAAGAGCAGGTGTTTTTCTTTCTGCCCGTCGAGTAGCCAATCTTGCGTATGATGGAGATATACAGGCAAAGCAAGTATGGGGTGATTTTGCACAGGACTTGGCTTATACTATTGCATGGACTTCAAACTTATTTGATCCAGAGGTTATTGTTCTTGGAGGATCGGTTACCAAATCATCCGGTTTATTCCTGTCTGAGACTAAAAATGCACTCTGTAGTAAGTTTGGTTTTTCTGATAGGGCTGCAAATATAAAAGTAGCGTCTTTAGGTGAAGACGCCGGAGTAATAGGAGCTTCCGCATTGATTTTTAATCAGTAGATTGTATGAAAAAAACGATATTGACTTTGCAATTGTTGTGCTGTACTATTTTTGTACATGCTCAAACAATTGAGTTAACTAAATGGCAAATAAAAAACACTTCGGAAGTGAAAGAATCCGATGTGCTGGTGTCGAAAGCTTCATATACTCCGGTAAATTGGTATGATGCAATGGTGCCAACTACAGTACTCAACGCCTTGGTAAAACAAAAAGTTTATCCTGATCCCCGCATGGGTCTGAATAATTATCTTATACCCGATGTTTCCGATGAATTCAACGCTAAGCACGACTTGCATAAGTATAACTATTTGAATAACGGTCGTAATCCGTGGAAAGATCCTTATTGGTATAGGACGGAAATAAGTTTACCTGAATCATATAAGGGAAAAAAAGTGTGGTTGAACTTATATGGGATTAATTATCGCGCAGATGTATGGGTCAATGGGCATTTGATTGCCGATAAAGACTCTGTCTATGGAATGTTCCGTCGTTTTAGACTTGATGTCACTAAATATGTTTATACGAAACAAAAGAATTGTGTCGCAATTAAAATTTATCAGGTAGATCATCCGGGCATTCCGGATCCCGGAACCCAATTAAAAGTATTTGGTCCCGTGCGAGGACATGCACAAGATATCTTCAAAGATGAGACCCTAAAGCTTTCGGGCGGATGGGATTGTGCACCCGTTGTGCGTGATCGAAATATGGGTATATATCAAAAGGTAACCCTCGAATCGACAGGCGACGTTATTCTCGAAAATCCTTTTATAGTAACTACTCTGCCCCAAAAAGACACTACAGTAGCGGATGTGAATATCAAACTGGAATTAAAAAACACTTCTGACATAGAATTCTCCGGCGTTGTGAATGCACAAATTACGCTTGTGAACGAAGTTAAATTCCCTTCATATATAAAGCACATGGAGGGATATCTCAAACCCATATTAGTATCTAAATCGATCAGATTAAAGCCTGGCGAAAAGAGGCTGATTGAACTTGATTCTCATGAGTTTAAATCATTACTGATAGCCCATCCTTATCTTTGGTATCCTAATGGATACGGCCAGCAATATTTGCATCACATCAAACTGACCGTAGGCTCTCCAAAAAGTATTTCTGATTTAAAAGAATTTGATTTTGGAATCAGAGAAGTAAAGAAAGAGCTGAAACGGATAGGGGATGAAGCGGGCTTGGTTTATTATATCAACGGGCGAAAAGTTTTTTGCAAAGGAGGATGGATTCAGCCGGATATTTTATTGGATAATCCACAAAAGCGTATTTATGATGAGGTACGACTGATGGCCGAAGCTAATATAAACATTATTGGCAGTGAAGATATGCCGGCTCCGGACGAGACATGGCTGGATTGCTGTGATAAATATGGTTTGATGTGGTGGCATGTTTTCTATCAATGTTGGCGTACGTATCCGGGTACTGAAACCGAGCATTATCCATTGGATCATTCTTTGGCTATTGCAGGGGTAGAAGATATTATACGCCGATATCGAAACCATCCCTCTATTATCACATGGTTTGGTGTCAATGAGGTCTTACCGGATGAACATTTATATAAGTTAACCAAACAAGCAGTAATGAAGCTTGATTCTACACGTCCTTATATTCCTACTACCAGTACCAGCTGGGATATTCAGTCCCTTACCCCGTATATGCTTGAAGATTATCCAACCGGAACCACTGATGACGGAGCACCGGATTACACATGGGAGCAAAGTTCCTATTTTTTTGATAAGATTAGGGAAGTTCATTTGCAAATGTTCCGTAATGAGTTGGGTATGCCTTCTGTTCCATTGTATAGTAGTTTGAAAAAGTTTATTCCTACGATTGATCATTTGGATAATGTAAATAGCCCTATTTTCCCATTGGATAGCATTTGGGCGGAACATGGCGCGTGGGACGTCAATAATTATTGTTATCGCTCTTACGATAACGCTATCAGAACTTTGATGGGTGATCCAAAATCAGGTAAGGCTTATTCTCAATTTGGACAAATCTTGAGTGCAGACGGTTATAGAGCTATGTTTGAAGCAGCGAATCATCGCATGTGGGATATTACTTCGGGAGTGATGATTTGGAAGATAAACTCTTGCTGGCCTGATGTTTGTTGGCAGATATATGACTGGTACCTAAACCCTAATGCCTCATATTATTTTGCAAAAAAAGCGATGGAACCTGTGCATATACAACTGAATGCAAATGATTTTAAAGTTTCATTAGTTAATACTACTTATTCCCAGCTGAAGAACGTAGTAGTTACTGCAAAAGTTATCAGTCGTGATCTAAAAACTTTATGGAGTTCTTCTCAAACGGCGTCTATAGACTCCAATTGCTATCATGAACTGTTTGAAATTCCTTGTAGAGCAGATTATGATTATAATTATTTTGTGAAGTTAGAGTTGAGATCATCCGAAGGGAAACTTCTTTCGGATAATCTGTATTGGTTTTATTCTCAACACGCAGATTATTCTTGGCTTGCAGCTTTAGAAAAACCTTTATTAGAAAGAACTGTAAAGGTAAAGAAGGAGATGGGCGAATATGTTTACGAGGTTAAACTCGCCAACAAATCTTCGAAGCTTTCCTTCTTTAATCATTTAGCTTTGGCCGATGAGCACGGAGAGAGAATTCTTCCGGTTTTTTGGAGTGATAATTTTATTACTTTATTTCCAGGAGAAGAAAAAACGCTTATTGCCCGCTTTGCTGCTACAGATGCTCACGATAAATTACCCGGTTTAGTTATTAATGGTGATTAGAAATTTATTTATCTTTGAAGAACTGTTATAAATATTGATTCTCAGATATTTTCTGATATCCTCAGATGTGATTATATGTTTGTATTTCAATGTTTTATATCTGTGTTTAAGGAATATTCCAACAATAATAAGAGCTGAAAGGGTATGAGTTGTATATTGAAAAAGAAGAGTGTCATTTTATGTTTTATTTATTTCTGCTGCATGTTCAAAGGAAATATATTGTTTGCTCAAGATATAGACGAAAAGTGGGTAAAGGAGAACTATACTAAAAGAGAAGCAATGATACCAATGCGAGATGGAATGCATTTGTACACTGCCATTTATGAGCCGGTTTATTGTACTGAAGATTCTCCTGTTTTAATGACACGTACTCCCTACGGGGCTTTTCCCTATGGCGAAGAAATGAGTGATCTTCTTTGGAATGCCTGGCAAAATTATGCAAGAGAGAAATATGTTTTTGTCATCCAAGATGTGCGTGGGCGTTGGAAAAGTGAAGGGGATTTTGTAAATGTACGCCTGTTCGTGAAAGAGAAAGAAAAAAACAGTAAGATTGACGAAGCAAGTGATGTATATGATACTGCAGAATGGCTCCTCCACAATACCCATAATAATGGCAATATAGGTCTTATAGGCTCTTCTTACTCTGGCTTCTACGCCCTAATGGGGGCATTAAGCGGACATCCGGCAGTTAAAGTTTCTATACCGCAGGCTCCTGTTACCGATTGGTTTATGGGGGATGATTATCACCATAATGGAGCGTTTATGCTTTGTGATGGTTTTCGTTTTGCTTCATGGATGAATCGTCCTCGTCCTGTTCCAACAGATGAATTAACACCATATACTCCTTACTATAATATAGACGAGTATTCTTTCTTTCTAAAAATGGGGGCATTAAAGAATATAACCCGACTACTCGGTGATAGTATTCACTTTTGGAACGAAATGATGATGCACCCAAACTATGATAATTGGTGGCGTGAAAGAGATACCCGCAGGGCTTGTTATAAAATAGCACCGGCGATCCTGGTTGTCGGCGGGTTATTTGATGCCGAAGATTGCTTTGGAGCTTGGCAATTGTACAAGGCTATACATTGTCAAAGTCCCGAGACCGATCTTCATTTGATAATGGGACCTTGGTATCATGGAGCTTGGGCAGAAGACGATGGTAGTTTCCTTGGAAATGTTCGGTTTGGATCAAAAACAACCCTCTATTACCGGAATCAGGTGGAATTTCCTTTTTTACAGCATTATTTGAAAGGAAAAGGTTCTCCGACTTCAAATAATCGTAAAATAAATATCTTTTTCTCAGGAAAGAATCAATGGGAGACTTTTTCATCATGGCCGCCGATAGAGTGCACTAAGAAAATTTCCTTCTATTTGGGTAAAGGAGGAGAGTTGTCTACCGCAATTCCTTCAGAAAAGAATTCTTTTTCCGAGTATGTTTCCGATCCGGCACATCCAGTCCCTTATACGCAGGGTACTGTATATTCCCGTCCTAAAGAATACATGACGGAAGATCAGCGTTTTGCTCAACAACGCCCGGACGTACTTTCTTTTAAGACGGAACCACTAAAAGAAGAATTGACTATTGGAGGGCAAATTGATGTTGAGCTTGAGGTTGGGCTGTCGACTACAGATGCAGATTTCGTAGTGAAAGTTATCGATGAATTTCCAGATAATTTTACTTATGATGAGGCTAAGGATGGTGTGGGAGGTGGAAGCCAGTATTTGATGAACGGATATCAGATGTTAGTCCGTGGAGATGTAATGCGTGGAAGGTATAGGGACAGCTTTGAGCATCCCCAAGCCTTTATTCCAGGGCAAAAAACCAAAGTCAGTTTCTCAATGCAGGATGTGGCTCACACTTTCAAGATCGGACACCGACTTGTTGTTCAGATACAAAGTTCATGGTTCCCGTTAGTCGATCGTAATCCGCAACAATTTGTGAATATTTATACTTGTGAAGATGCTGATTTTGTAAAGTCAACAATCAGACTGTATCATCAAAAAGATGCACTATCTAAAATTACTTTTAGAAAATTTTGAATCTTTTTGATGTCAATCTTCTTTATTACTTAAATAACTTGTATGAGGGTGTGTCAAAACAGACACATCCTCTTTTCATATCATAGTTGCTTGGGAGTTTGTCTATACAGCAATTTTCTGAACAGGCGACTGCAAAGTCGCCCCATTCATCCCATCAATCGCTCTTAA